>Ga0310124_10000079_pt1 | contig 61402 bp, 54 predicted proteins | sample CB11b_AW_Bot5_MG_FD_203507 | JGI IMG/M metagenome (GOLD analysis project Ga0310124, IMG submission 203507) | Marine microbial communities from Western Arctic Ocean, Canada - CB11b_AW_Bot5 | ecosystem: Environmental > Aquatic > Marine > Oceanic | place: Canada: Western Arctic Ocean | collected... | reverse complement strand
GCAAAAACAAACAAGGTAATGTGGATTGATATGGTTGTTTGTAACCTATACCCCTTCCAACAAGTTGCCGACAACCCAGATTCTACTCTTTCGGAAAAAATAGAAAATATTGACATAGGTGGGCCAGTTATGATTAGGGCTGCTGCAAAAAATAATAAATGGGTGTCTGTTGTGATCAACCCCAAAGACTATAAAAACATACAAAAATCAATTGGTGGTGGCGGAATAAGCGAAAAAGATCGATTGAAGCTGGCGGGCAAGGCGTTTGATCATTGTGCTTCTTATGATCGTTCAATTTCAACGGAACTAGAAGAGTCTGCATTACATTTAAGATATGGAGAGAACCCACACCAAAAAGCTTTTATTTTAAAAGAAAAACACAACTCCTTTGGTTTGCCACAAGCAAAACAAATCCAAGGAAAGGAAATGTCTTATAATAACTTTTTAGATGGAGAGGCGGCCCTTTTATGTCTTTATGAGTTTAAAGAACCTTCTTGTGTGATTGTAAAACACGGCTCTCCTTGTGGTGTTGGTTCTGGAAAAACACTAAAAGCCGCTTTTTTAAATGCGCTAAAGGTAGATCCCCTCTCAGCTTTTGGTGGGGTTGTTGCAATGAACAAAAGGTGTGACCTTTCAACAGCAAAAGAGTTATGCAAAAAATTTTTCGAAATTATTGTTGCCCCAAGCTTTGATAGCGGGGCGCTGTCTCTTTTTTCAAAAAAGAAAAATCTCCGAGTACTTTCTCTTGGAAAATACAAGCCTAAAAAGAGCCTTGGAAAAGAAATTGCTGGTGGATGGGTTATACAAGAAACAGACCTTTCAAAGATAAATATTTCAAAACTAAAAACAGTTACCAAAAAATCTCCAACAAAAGCCCAGCTTTCAACCCTTGCGCTTGCATGGAAAACGGTGAAGCATGCAAAATCAAACGCTATTGTTGTTGCGCATAATAAAAAAATAATTAGTATTTCTGGGGGACAAACAAGCAGGGTTGATGCCGTAAAATATGCATTAACAAAAACCGACATTCCTGCTGGTGCGGTTCTCGCCTCTGACGCCTTTTTCCCCTTTAGAGACTCTATAGATTTAATGTCTCGGTATGGGGTGGCTTCTGTTGTTCAGCCCGGCGGATCAATTAAAGATAAAGAGGTGGTTGACGCCTGCAATGAGCATAAAATGTCTATGGTGTTTACCTCTTTTAGGGTTTTTAAACACTAATTCTAGTGTTGATATTAATGTTTGTAGTTTTGTAAGATAACATTATGAGAGAACTGAGGGTTTTCCAAAAAACATAAGGGAGAAAAAAATGAAAGCAATATTATGTAAGGAGTTTGCTCCTATTTCTGAGCTTGTTTGGGAAGACGTTCCTGATCCGGTTGCGGGAGCAAGCGAAGTTGTCATAGACGTAAAGGCTGCTGGACTAAACTATCCCGACAGCTTAATAGTTCAGGGCTTGTATCAGTTTAAGCCCGACCTACCCTTTTCCCCTGGACATGAAGGCGCAGGGATTGTAAGTGCCGTTGGAGAGGAAGTTTCTTCTTTCCGGGTTGGTGACAGTGTGGCTTTTTTTAAGGGGTTCGGTGCTTTTGCAGAAAAAATAGTTGTTCACGAAACCCTTGCTTTTCCAATTCCAAGCTCTTTTCCTCATTATGTTGCTGCGGGAGTTTTTATGGCCTACGGAACAAGCTTGCACGCCTTACTGCAAAGAGCAAACATTGGTGAAAAAGACGAAGTTTTGGTTTTGGGTGCTGCTGGTGGAGTTGGTTTAGCCGCGGTAGATATAGCAAAAGCTTATGGTGCGCGTGTCGTAGCCGCCGTTTCAACAGAAGAAAAGGCGAAGGTGTGTGTTGGTTATGGTGCAGATGATGTTGTAATATATGGGGACAAAAAATTAAACAAAGATGGGCAGGTTGCGTTTACCGAGGAGTTAAAATCAAAAAGTAGGGGGGGTGGTTATTCTATTATTTATGACCCTGTGGGCGATTGTTTTTCTGAGCCGGCTTTAAGATCTATTGGTTGGGGGGGAACATACCTTGTTGTTGGTTTTGCTGCAGGAGAAATTCCTTCTTTCCCCGCCAATTTAATGCTCCTAAAGGGTTGTGCGGTTTCTGGTGTTTTTATTGGTCGCTTTCAAAAAGAAGAGCCGGCAGTTAATGCAAAAAACCTACAGACCATCAGCGGTTTACTGGCCGAAGGGAAAATTAATCCCTTTATATCAAAAACAGTGCCCATGAAAGACGCCGTATCCTCAATCAAAGACATTGCAAGGCGCAAGGTTTTGGGTAAGGTTGTTTTTTTTAACGACTAAAACGCTAAAAACAGCCCGAGCGGGTGGGATTTAGCGATATTCTTCTGGCAACATATTTCTAATGGAGTCCATCGTTTTTTTTGTGAGTTCACTTAGCTTTTTTTGGTTTTCTTTTTTAGTAAAAATAGGGCTTCCAAAAACAATGTTAATATTTGTTTTTTTAAGTCTTTTTAGCGCAGGAAGAACTTTTTCTGTCCCGCTTATAGCCACCGGCACTATTGGAATTTCGTGGCGTGCAGCAAAAAAAGATGCTCCATTTTTAGCCTCTTTGAGCTTTGTCCCAATAGCGGTTCCTTCGGGAAAAATACAAACTATTTCTTTTTTTTGAATTTGCTTGTTGACTGCCTTAATGGTGGAGGGCTCTATGTTGTTTCTGTTTACCAATAAAACCCCATAAGACCACGGCGCCCAAGACTTATACCATTTAATGGGGGCTTGGTCTATGGCCATTAAAAACGTAATGGGCTTGTTCACTGCGCCCGCAAGGGGAAATGGGTCTATGTCGTCTATGTGGTTTGGGGCTAAAATATATGGGCCTCGCTTTGGTAGGTTGTGTTTACCTTTCGTGGTCATTTTGACCAAAAGGAAGCAAAGAATGACCGACATGTGGTTTAAAAACGTTCTTGTGGCTCTGTTTCTTGGTTGAGATTTTTTCACAAGAAAAAATTAAAAAGGTAGGTCGTCTTCTGTAACTTGGCTTGTATTTTCTTCCGAGGTTTTTGGTGTTTGATCCATACCGCCGGATCTATCCTGATTTGAGTTGTCTCCGCCGCCTAAAATCTGAACTCCGCCATAGTTGTTTGCAACAACGCCCGTTGAATATCTGTCATTTCCGTCTTTATCTTGCCACTTATCTGTTTTTAAAGAGCCTTCAATATAAACCAGGCTTCCTTTTTTGATATATGGTTGAACATATTTTTCTGCTGTAGCGCCAAAAACCGTGCATCTTGTCCACTCTGTTCTTTCTTGAACCTCTCCGTCTTTGTTTTTCCAGCTTTCGTTGGTGGCCACGCTAAATGTTGCTATAGCCTTTCCGTCGCCCGAAAATCTAATTTCTGGGTCTTGGCCTAGCCTGCCAATTAATGTTACCTTATTTACCGTTCCTTTTGCCATTTTTTTTCCTTTATTCTGTTCTAATTAAAATTTAACTCATTATATATAATATCAACACGTCTTTTAAATTTACCGCCCTTTTTTAAGAGCCCCGCAACCTTTTTGTGTGAGTGCATAATAGTTGTGTGATCTCTTCCTCCAAGATGTAACCCTATTGCGTTTAATGGCATGTCTAAAACCTCTCTGGCTAAATATGCGGCAACCTGTCTTGCTTCTGCTATGTTTCTTCTTCTAGACTGGCCAACAATTTCTTCTTGGCTCACAGCAAAAATACTACACACACCGCTTACAACGTCTTGCATTGTTGCTTGTCCATATCCCTGGTCTCCAAGTCGCTCTCTAATAATAGATTCAACGAGCGCTTCGCTAATTTCTTCTCCAGAAAAGGTTGCGTGAGCAAATATTTTTGTGACGCAACTTTCGAGGTCTCTAATGTTTGTTCTAACGTGTGATGCTATTTTTTCTAAAAACTCGCTTGGAATTTTAACGCCGTTTTGTTGTGATTTTTTTGATAAAATAGCTACTCTAGTTTCAAAGTCTGGTGGCTGTATATCGGCGTGCAGGCCAGACTCAAACCTAGAAAGAAGCCTGTCTTGAAGACCAACCATTTCGCCCGGGTATCGGTCCGCTGTCATTACAATCTGTTTCCCCGCCGTAAAGAGGTCGTTAAAGGTGTGAAAAAATTGTTCCTGGGTTTGTTCTTTGCCTTGAAAAAACTGTATATCGTCAATAAGTAAAACATCTGCCTTTCTATAAACCTTGGAAAAGTCCATCGACCTGTTTTCTTGTATACTTGCAATAAAGTCGTTTGTAAATTTTTCTGATGACGCCAAAACGACGTTTAGTTGTTTTTTCCCCCTAATAAGGGCGTTGGCTATAGATTGAAGCAGGTGCGTTTTTCCCAGCCCAACTCCGCCATAAATAATAAGGGGGTTAAAATCACTAGACCCCGGGTTTTTGGAAACATTAAGCGCTGCATTTTTTGCAAAAATACTGTTTGGGCCTTCTATAAAAGACTCAAAGGTGTTTCCGGGATTAATATTGTGTCTTTTTCCAGCATTGCTCTGTTTAATGGGTTCGCTGTTTGCCAGGCTGGTTGCCACAACGTTTTGTTTGGACTGGGGGGCAATGGCCACCCTTAGGTCTATTTTGGGCTCTTGCTCTCTTAAAGAAGAAACGATTAGGTCTTGGTAGTTATTAATAATCCAGTCGTGTGCAAATTGGTTTGGTGCTTCTAATATAAAAATATTGTTTGTGGCGCCAACGGGCGAGAGGGTTTCAATCCACGCCTCATATCCGTGATCGGGAAGAACTTGTTTTAAGCTCTCTTTTGTTTTTTTCCAAAGTTTTTTATAATCCATAGTTATCCACAAGTTATTAACAAAAAAAATAAACTCTACTCTATTAGGTTAACATTCTTTTTTACCTATAACCAGAACTTTTCTTTCTTTTTGCTATTTTTAGCAATAGTTTTTATTGTTTCACAAACAATAATATTAGGCTATATTTCGGCAACAAAGCATTATGAAAAGAACATACCAGCCTAGTAACAGGAAAAGAAAAAACAAACACGGCTTTATGGAAAGAAACTCCAGTGTGGGTGGAAAAAGGGTTTTGGCCGCGAGAAGAAAAAAGGGTCGTAAAAAACTAACTGTTTCTTCGTAGCATGAATCAAAAAACGCTCATTGGTTTTATTTTAATCGGAGCAATCCTATTATTTTGGCCAACATATCTTGATATTATTTCACCAGAGCCCTCAAAAAAAGAAGAGGGTTTTCCTCTTCAGGAAACTGTTGTTAAAAATGACAACAAAGATGGTTTTGTGGTGGCATCAAAACAAGCCGCTCCACCCTCTTCTAGTTTAAAAAACATATTTACTGTTGAAACCCCTCTTTTTACGGCGGGGGTTAGTAATAAAAATGGCGGTTCTTTTGATTCTTTTTTAGTTACAAAACACCTAAAAAAGGACGAAGAGACCCTCAACCTCATAGATCAAGAAAACAAAAACAACCTTTTGGTTTCTTATATTAATCAGTCTGGTGAAGAAATATTTTTGGATGATTTTTGGGGCGAATTAGATGATTTTGGCGGGCAAAACAATTCTGTTGTTCTTAACGAAGAAAACCCAACAACAACCCTGTCGTATGTTTTGCGGGTTAATAATAAAACCGTTCAAAAAGATCTTACCTTTTTTTATGACAACTATACGGTTATTGTTAACACAAATCTTAGAAATATAAAAGATGTCGTTTTAGACGGAAAATTTAGGTTGGACTGGCTTGGTGGCCTTCCTCTTACAGAGCCGTCTCAAGACGCAATGTTTCTTGAGGGTTTGGTGGGCCAGGGTGGTGATATAGAGTCTTATCGAGCCGGATCTTCTGGACTTTTTGGCAGATCCTCTGGCACAATAGAGCGTTCTTCAAAACAATATACTGGTCATGCTGATTTTGCGGGCTATAGAACAAAATATTTTGGTATATTTCTTGTTCCACAAAAAACAGACTTTGTGGGGCTTTCTAAATATTCTTCTGGAGACAGAACGGCTGTTGATATTATAACAAGCCAAGACATAAACTTTGAGAAAACCGTTTTGTTTATTGGCCCTTTAGAATATGGAGAAATTAGTGATCTTGGCGTTGGTATTGAAGAAAAAATACTTGGTTGGCAGTGGTTGTCTTTTGTTTCTTGGTTGGTTTATAGTATTATGATTTTTATGTATAGCCTGATACCAAACTACGGTGTTGTGGTGATTCTTTTTGCAATACTCATTAAGGTGGTTACGTACCCGCTGATGGCTAAGCAGTTAAGGTCTTCAAAAAAGATGCAAGAAATAAACCCCTTATTAAATAATATAAAAATTAAATACAAAAACAACCCCACCCTTCAACAACAAAAAATTGCAGCTCTTTTTCAAGAAAACAAAATTAACCCTATTTCTGGGTGCTTGCCCATGTTGGTACAAATGCCAGTTTTAATGTCTGTATTTATGGTGTTCAGAAACACGATTGAATTTAGGGGGGAGTCTTTTGTTTTTTGGATTAAAGATCTTTCTTCTGCAGACACGCTGTTTATGCTTGGTGAAATACCCCTTAATGTCTTGCCGTTTTTAATGGCGGCGTCTATGTATTACACAATGCAGGTAAGCGCAGTCTCGCAGCCACCCGGGGGGGATCCTGCTCAGGCGGCTACACAAAAAATGATGAAGTATATGTTTCCCGGAATGATGTTTTTTCTTTTTTATGGGTTTCCTTCTGGATTAAATCTTTATTATTTATGTTTTAATCTTTTGCAAATAGCTCAACAAAAAATAATTAACAAAGAGGCTTGACCTGGGGGCAGCCCCCTCGTCTAAAAAACATGGAAACCGTGGTTGCGTGTTCAACCCCCTTTGGGTCTAGTGGAATTGCCGTTGTTCGTCTTTCTGGAAAGAAATCACATCAGATAGCCTCTTCTTTACTGGAGGCCCCAATTAAAACAAAAAAACACAACTCTCCATCTCTTTGTGCTCTCGTTGACACGGATGGATCTGTTTTTGATGAGGCTATTATTAATTTTCTTTTTGCTCCCAACACTTATACCGGAGAAAACTTGGTAGAAATAAACCTGCACGGAAATCCCGTTATTATACAAAAAACCATTGCCCTGTGTTGTTCTTTTGGTGCAGAAATTGCCTCGGGTGGAGAATTTACAAAAAGAGCTTATATAAACAATAAGTTGGATGTGTCTCAGGCGGAGTCTGTGGCGTCTCTTATTTCTTCAAAATCTATTTTAGGGGTCAAATTAAGTTATAAAAATCTCAAGGGGTCTTTATTAAAAAATATTGTGTTTGTTAAAAACAAAATTATTTCGACTATTGGCCAAATTGAATTTAATTTAGACATTTCCGAGGAAGATCTTCAACCAACCCTTGTTTCTGATTCTATTTTAACAATTGAGTTCTGCACCAAAACCCTGTCTTCTGCAATAGAGAATTTTAAGTCTGTAAATGTTCTAACCTCTGGAGCAAACGTGGTTCTTGCTGGGCCAACCAATGCCGGAAAATCAACGTTGTTCAATGTTTTATTAAAAAAGGACCGGGCTATTGTTAGCGACATTGCGGGGACCACAAGAGATGTTTTAGAAAATACAATTAATATAGAGGGTGTTCCTTTTATATTAAAAGATACGGCCGGCATTAGAAAAACAAGGGGTCATATTGAAAAAATTGGTGTAAAAAAAAGCAATGAGGAAATTGCTTCTGCCGACTTGGTACTATATCTCGGAACCCCCGGATCTGTTTTACCGTCAGAAAACAATAATGTTCTTTATATTTTTAACAAAAAAGACATAAAAAGCGGTGGTAATGATTATGATATCTCTATTTCTGCTCTTAAAAATGAAAATATTTCATCTCTGAAAAAGCTCATATTAAAAAGAGTTTCTTCTGGGTTTTCTGATATTAATTTTATTATAACATCCCAAAGACAGTCTTCTTGTTTAGAAAAAACTATAAAACACTTAAATGTTGCAAAAAAATCTCTACAAAAATCCGGGGAATTGGAGCTTGTTGTAGAAGATTTAAACCTTTCTCTTTCTTTTTTAGATGAAATAACAAATAAAACAACAAAAGACGACGTGTTAGATAGCATTTTTTCTTCGTTTTGTGTTGGAAAATAGTTTCACGTGAAACGACAAAAAAATAATTGTGATTTAGTTGTTGTTGGGGGCGGGCACGCTGGAATTGAAGCCTCTCTTATTGCACATAAATTGGGAATAGATGTTGTTTTGGTTTCTATGGATGCTCTAGCAATAGGAAGAATGTCCTGTAACCCGGCAATTGGGGGTTTAGCAAAAGGACAAATGGTTCGAGAATTAGATGTTTTGGGTGGTGTTATGGGATTTTTTGCAGACCAAGCAACCCTCCAAAGCAAAACCTTAAACCTTTCAAAGGGTAGGTCTGTTTGGTCTCCCCGCTCTCAAATAGATAAACTTAAATATGAAAGGGTTGCTCAAAACCATATAAAATCTGTTGGTCTTGAAGTTGTTGAGGGTGAGGTTGTTAAAATAAAAGAGGTTGGTGGGTCCGTTTCCTCTGTTGTTTTTTCGGACGGTTTTGAACTTTTTTGTCGTGGTGCCATTTTAACTTGCGGAACCTTTTTAAACGGTTTAATACATATTGGTAAAGAAAAAATTAAGGCTGGTAGGCTCAACGAAAAAAGATCGGAGGGAATTACGGAATCTTTGGCTTCTCTTGGTTTTAAAGCCGGAAGACTAAAAACGGGGACGCCTCCACGAATAAAAAAATCTTCTGTTAATTGGTCTCTTGGTTTGGCTGGATATGGGGACAAAAATCCAAAAGCTCTCTCTTATAAAACCGGTATTTTTTCTCCAAAAGATGAGCCTTGTTTTTCTTTTAAAACAAACGAAAAAACCCATAGGCTTATATTAAAAAACCTGTCAAAATCTGCTATGTATTCAGGAAAAAATATGGCAACCGGACCAAGATATTGTCCGTCCATAGAGGATAAGGTTTATAAATTTTCTCAAAACCCAAGCCACGTATTACAATTAGAACCAGAGTGGACGCAGTCAAAGCAAATATACGTTAATGGCTTTTCAACAAGCTTGCCCGAAGACATTCAGTTGAGTTGTTTACAAACCGTTCAAGGTTTAGAGTCTGTAGAATTTTTAAGACCTGGATATGCAATAGAGTATGATTTCTTTTTTCCCTCTCAACTAAAAACAACCCTAGAAACAAAGGGTGTTTCTGGGCTTTTTTTTGCAGGACAAATAAATGGTACCTCTGGTTATGAGGAAGCCTCTGCTCAGGGTTTATTGGCTGGAATTAACGCCTCACAAAAAATATTAGGCGAACCCCCCCTTCTCCTAAAAAGAAACGACGCCTATATTGGTGTTCTTATTGATGATTTAGTTTTAAAAGACACAAACGAACCATATAGAATGTTTACTTCTCGGGCGGAATATAGGCTTCAACTAAGAGCTTCAAATGCAGACCAAAGACTTTTACAATATTCAAAAAAATTTAATCTTTTAAATAAAAATCTTTTAGTTAGTTTAGATAAAAAAAACAATATGACTTCTAAAATTGTGTCTTATTTAGAAAAAGAAAACATATCTCCAAAAGAAATTAATAGTACTCTATCTTTTTTGGGGGAAAGAAAAATTTCTGAGCCGGTAAAAATGTCTCAATTATTAAAAAGGCCTTCTGTAAAAATAAAAAACTTTAATCTTTCTCTCTTTAAAAACATTAAAGAAGATTTTCCTCTTTATTTTGAAGAAATTTTATTTGAGGCAGAAACAATAATTAAATATGGGGGTTATATAAACAGACAAAAAGAAGAAATTGAAAAACTAAAAATATATGAAGAAATGTTAATTCCTAAAGATTTTAATTATAAAAAAATAAAAAGTATTTCAAATGAGGGGAGAGAAAAGCTTTTATCTATCTTACCTGAGACGGTTGGTCAAGCACAAAGAATTCAGGGTATTAGACCAACAGATATATCTATTTTATTAGTATATTTAAAGCGTTCGTTTCACGTGAAACAAAAAATTGGAGATAAAAATTAAAAAACTATTATTAATATTATTGTTAAATTTTTCTTTTGCTCAAGAGGAAATTCTTCTCGATCGCGTTTCTGCTGTTGTTGAAGGAAAAATTGTTCTTTTAAGTGATATTGTTTTGGCAGCAAATGCTCTTGCGGCACAACAACAAATAAATCCTAGTACTGATCCAAAAAAATATAGGGACCTGCTTTTAAAGTCGTCCGAAAGTATGATAGAACAATTAGTTATTATAAAAATGGCTGAAGTGGATTCTGTTGAAGTTTTAGATAAAGATGTTGATAGGGCTCTTGAAAGACAAATAGAAGATATTATCACCCAGGCTGGGGGAAAAGAAGAGGCTGAATTAGCGTTGGGAAGAAAAATTTCAGATTTTAAGAGAGCTTATAGAGATGATATGAAAGGAAAACTTTTAGCAGAAAAATATACAATAAGTTTAACTTCTGGAATTTCTATAACAAGGGGAGAGGTAATTGATTTTTATAATGTATATAAAGATAGTATTGGAGCCTTTCCAACTTTATATAAAACAAGACACCTTTTACTTGAAATTAAACCCTCTAAAAAATCTTTAGATGAGGCTTTATTAAAAACAAAAAAAATTAGGGCTGAAATTGTTTCTGGTCTTCCCTTTGAAGAGGCAGCAAAAAAATATTCTGAAGACCCTGGGTCTAAAAACATGGGCGGTGATTTAGATTATGTTTCAAGAGGAACTTTTGTACAAGAATTTGATAAGGTTGCATTTACTATTGATCTTAATATTTTGAGTGAGCCAATAAAAACACAATTTGGATATCACTTAATTGAAGTTTTACAAAGAAGTGGTGAAAAAGTAAATGCTAGACATATATTAATTGGTGTTAATATTTCAGAAGAAGATAAAAATTTAACTTATAAAAAAACAGCTGCTCTCGTCAAAGAAATAAAAAATAAAGAAGATTTTATATTAAAAGTAAAAGAGTTTTCAGATGATACAACGAGTGGCCCAAAGGGTGGTTATATGGGAATGATAAATTTAGAACAATATCAAATTAAAGAATTAATAGATATAATTAAAAACGTGTCTCTAAATACTCCAAGTGCTCCAGTTTTGACCCAATTTGGATATCATATTATTTGGGTTGATGAAAAAATAGATGGTGGTCCACCAAGCTTAGAAAAAAATTGGTTAGATCTAGAAAAAATGGCGTTAAACCAAAAAAAATCTGATTGGTATTCAAATTGGATTGAAAAAATAAAAAATAAATTTTATATAAAAAGAAATCCACTTACTTATCCACAAATAAATAATTAATACTTTTAAATATTAAAAATTATTTTTCAACATATTATTAACAATAAATTATCTTTTTTGTTAATAAATATTATAATTCTTTTTATCTCTATAAATAATATTAAAAATTATAGTTATTAACATATGCAGGTGATTATTATTAGTGTTAATTTTTATATATATAATTATTTAATAATAATAATCTCTTTTTTAGATAGAAAACTCTTTAAAATAGGTCAAAAATCAATTTTCTTTTAATTAGGCAATACTAAGTACGCTTAATTAAGGCTTGTTAAAAACTAACTATCTTTTTATAATTGATAACTAAATATGAACATTTCAACTACAAAAAAAGAACTTCAAGCTGCTTTTTCAAAATTAACAAAAACCACTCAAATAAAATCTCAAAATCCTTTAGCTAATTATACTTATATATCTTCTGGAGCTCATGGAGTCACTTTACATTCAACAGATTTGGAAGTTGGAATTAAAACACAAATTACTGCATCTGTTAATACGAATGGGGAGGGGTTATTTCCAACATCTGAAGTTAATGATATTATTTCTGTGATTGATGAGGGTAGAGTTGATATAGATATTGCAGGCCCACATATAAATATAAAATCAGAAAAAGGTATTTCTTTTGATATTCCAACAGTTCCTTTTCAAGAATATCCAGAAATTCCAGAAAATAAACATGAATTTCTTTTTACAATTGAAACAAATAAATTAAAAAATATTATTGGATCTTTATTATATGCAATTAATGCTGAACCCACAAAACCAGCTCTTAATGGAGCTTATTTTAATTTTTCTGAATCTAAAATAGATTTTGTTGCAACCGATGGACATAGATTGGTAAAAATTACAAGACAAAATGAAACAAATATTAAAAAAGGATATATTATTCCGAAAAAATATTTAAATATATTAAATACTTTTCTTGAAGGAAAAAATGAAACATCTTTAATTTTTAGCAACAACCACGTTTTTTCTAATAATGGAAATGATGTATTTTATTCTAAAATAATAGATGAAAAATTTCCAAACTATAATGCTGTGATTCCACAAACTAATTCAAAAGAATTAATTGCACAAAAAACAGAAATGTTAAATAATATAAAAGCAGCGTCTATTGCTACAAATAAAAATACAAATCAAATATCTCTAAATTTTTCAGAAGGTAAGGTTTATTTTAAAAGTGTTAATCAACCAGAAAGTAAAACTGTTTATGCTCCAGTAAAATCTGCAGAATATAAAGGAGAAGAAATATCTATAGGTTTTAATGCCTTATATTTAAAAGAAGCTGTTGCAAAATATCCATCAGAAGAAGTTTTTTTTACATTTAAAGATGCAAATTCAGCAACTCTTTTTTTACCAAAAGAAAGCGATCAAAAAACAATAATTTTATTAATGCCCGTGAGAATAAATGAGTAATAAAAATAATTATGGTGCAGATAAAATATCTGTATTAAAAGGACTAGAGGCTGTTAGAAAAAGACCAGCTATGTATATTGGAGATGTTGGCAGAAGAGGTTATCATCATCTTGTAAGTGAGGTTATTGATAATAGTATTGATGAAGCTTTAGCGGGCTTTTGTAATGAAATAATTGTAACCATTAAAATAGATGGAACAATTTCTATAGAAGATAATGGAAGAGGAATTCCTGTTGAAATTCATAAAGAAGAAGGAAAGCCGGCACTAGAGGTTGTTATGACTATTTTACATGCTGGTGGAAAATTTGATAAAAATACATATAAGGTTTCAGGGGGTCTTCATGGTGTTGGTGTTTCTGTTGTAAATGCCCTTTCTGAACATCTTGTTGCAGAGATTCACAGGGATGGATTTCACTATAAACAAGAATATAAAATAGGAAAAGCTATAACCCCACTAGAAACGGTTGGTAAGAGCTCAAAAAGAGGAACTATTATAACTTTTAAACCAGACCACTCCGTTTTTACTCACAGAGGATTTGAAGAAGATACAATAAAAGGAAGATTAAAAGAATTAGCCTATTTAAATAAAAATTTATCTATAATATTAAAAAATGAAATAGAAAAAACTTCAGTTAAATATTGTTTTCCAGGAGGATTATCTGATTTTGTTAAATATTTAGACGGAGAAGAAGATCTTATACACAAGGAAATTATTATTGTTTCAAAGGATAATATTGAGGTTCCGGTTGATTTAGCTCTTAGGTATAGCACAAATTATAATAATAATATATTTTCTTTTGTAAATAATATTAACACAATAGAAGGCGGAACCCACCTATCTGGTTTTAGATCTGCATTAACAAGGGCTTTAAATAGTTATGCTAATAAAAACGATTTAATTAAAACAAAAAAGAATGAAAAATTTAGTCTTTCTGGTGACGATTTTAGAGAAGGATTAACAGCGGTTCTTTCTATTAAGGTTCAAGAGCCACAATTTGAAGGTCAAACAAAAACAAAACTTGGAAACGGAGAAGTTAAAGGGTTAGTAGATAATGTTGTTTATGATGGTATACAGGCTTTTTTAGAAGAAAATCCTAAGACCGGTAAAAGAATTATTGAAAAGGCTGCAGAGGCCGCAAGAGCTCGAATTGCTGCAAAAAAAGCAAGAGAATTGGTTAGAAAAAAATCCGGATTGGGATCAACAACACTTCCGGGAAAATTGGCGGATTGTTCAAACAAAGACCCTCTTCAATGTGAAATTTTTTTAGTTGAAGGAGATTCTGCTGGGGGCACAGCAAAACAAGGAAGAGACAGAAGAACACAAGCAATATTACCCCTAAGAGGAAAAGTTATTAATTCTGAAAAAGCCAGAGAAGACAAACTTTTAGCCAACAATGAAATTCAATCAATTATTACAGCCCTTGGTTGTGGTTTTGGTGAAGACGAAGATGATCCAAATAGTTTTAATCCAGAAAAACTAAGATACCATAAAGTTGTAATTATGACAGACGCGGATGTAGACGGCAGTCATATAAGAACCTTATTATTAACCTTTTTCTGGAGAAAAATGAAGAGACTTGTTAAGGGTGGTTTTGTTTATATGGCAATGCCACCCCTTTATAAAATTAAACAAGGACGTAAAGAGAGATATGCTTATACAGACGCAGAAAGAGACATTGTAATTCAAAGACTTGAATCTGAAAACGAAACAGCAAAAATACACATACAAAGATACAAAGGTCTTGGAGAAATGAACGCAGAACAGCTCTGGGACACAACAATGAACGCAGAAACAAGAACATTAATGCAAGTAACGGTTGATCACATTCAAGAAGAAGAAACAAATGTTAGGTTTAGAGAGTTGATGGGAACAGAAGTAGAACATAGGCGAAAATTTATAACAGAAAAAGCTAAGTTTGCCACAAACATAGACATATAAGATGGACATAGGAAGAGACAACATACTAGATAAACAGCTTTTAACGGAACTAGAAGAAAGTTACCTAAATTATTCGATGTCGGTAATCACGTCTAGGGCTCTGCCGGACGCAAGAGATGGACTAAAGCCCGTTCACAGAAGAATTTTATTCGGAATGAATGACCTAGGATGTTATTGGAATAAGCCATATAAAAAATCTGCAAGAGTTGTTGGAGACGTTTTAGGTAAATATCACCCCCACGGAGATAGCTCTATTTATGATGCTATGGTTAGAATGGCACAAGACTTTTCTATGAGACACCAATTAGTTCAAGGTCAAGGAAATTTTGGTTCTGTTGATGGAGATAGGGCCGCAGCAATGAGATATACCGAATCTAGAATGTCTAGGCTTGGAGGAGAGCTTTTAAGAGACCTTGAAAAGGAAACGGTTGCCTGGACAAACAACTTTGATGAAACTCTAAAAGAGCCAACAGTTCTTCCCGCGGTTTTTCCAAACCTTTTAGTAAACGGCTCAGAGGGTATTGCTGTTGGTATGGCAACAAAAATCCCACCACACAACCTTTCAGAGGTTATTGGTGGTTTGATAGAGGTTATAGAAAACCCGGAGTGTGAAATAGAAGATTTAATGAAACATATAAAGGGGCCAGATTTTCCAACAGCCGGAAAAGCCCTGGGTTTTGATGGTATAAAGAGTGCATACGAAACGGGAAGAGGTAAGGTTAAAATGAGAGGAACAGCTCACGTTGAACCAAACAGCAAAGGAAGAGACGCCCTTATTATAACAGAACTTCCCTTTCAAGTTAATAAAGCAAATTTAATTGAAAAGATAGCCAACCTAGCCAGGGATAAAAAAATAGAAGGAATTGCAGAACTTAGGGACGAGTCAGATAAAGACGGAATGAGAGTTGTTATTGAAACAAAAAGAGACGCAGTTCCCGAGGTTATTTTAAACCAACTATATAAACAAACACAACTTCAAGACACGTTTGGAATTATTTTGCTTGCGCTAGTAGACGGAGCACCAAGGGTTATGTCTTTAAAAGAATTGTTAGATGTTTTTCTCGTTTTTAGACAAGATGTTGTTGTAAGGAGAACAGAATTTGATCTAAGAAAGGCAGAGGCTAGGGCTCATATATTAGAGGGTTTAAAAATTGCCCTAGACAATATAGATAAAATTCTTGAAACTATTAAAAAAAGCAAGGACCCAGAAACGGCAAAGGGGGGGCTGATAAGTGGCTTTGATTTATCCAAAAAACAAGCACAAGCTATTTTAGATATGAAACTACAAAGATTAACGGGGCTAGAGACAGAAAAAATTATTGCCGAATACAAAGAAACCATTAAACACATGACGGGGTTAAAGAGTATTTTAGAAAGCAAAACAAAAAGAATGCAAATTATTAAAGAAGAACTTCTTGAAATTAAAGAAAAGTATGGAGAAGAAAGAAGAACAGAAATAGTTGAGAAAGCCACAGACTTAAGCATGGAAGACATGATAGCCGAAGAGGACATGGTTTTAACCATAACCCACAACCAATATATTAAAAGAACAAGCGTTAGTACATATAGAAGTCAAAGAAGAGGCGGTCGTGGCGTCCAAGGACAAACCTCTAGAGAAGAAGATTTTACAGAACACCTGTTTGTAGAGAACACCCACAGCTATATTTTATTTTTTACAGATAAAGGAAAGTGTTATTGGGTTAAGGTTTATGATATTCCAGAGGGGGGAAGGGCTGCCAAAGGAAGAGCAATTGTAAACCTTGTTGGTTGTGAAGTAGATGAGAAGGTAAGCGCCTTTATTGGTGTAAAACAAAATGCGTTCCACGAAGACCACTTTGTTGTTATGGCAACAGAAAAAGGAATTGTAAAGAAAACAAAGCTTTCTGCTTATTCAAACCCAAGAAAAAAAGGAATATATGCCGTAGAAATTAGAGAAGGTGACAGCCTTATTGAGGCAAGGGTTTCTACTGGAGAAAATGATATTTTACTAGGAACGAGAAACGGAAAAGCCATAAGATTTTCTGAAGAACAAATTAGGCCCAGCGGAAGAAAAACGATGGGAGTAAAAGGAATTACCTTAAGCACAAAAGACGACAGGGTTGTTGGAATGTTATTAATTAAAAGAGAAGGAACTGTTTTGGTTGCAACAGAAAACGGCTTCGGAAAAAGAACAGAAATTTCACAATACCGCGCACAAAAAAGAGGCGGTAAGGGCGTTCTTACAATGAGGACAACGGACAAGGTGGGTAAAATGATAACAATCAAAGAGGTTGTTGGAACAGACGACCTAATGATTATTACCAACCAAGGCGTTTTAATTCGCCTTCCTGTTGCGCAAATAAGAACTATTGGAAGAGCAACGCAGGGCGTTAAGCTTATTAAGCTTGGCGCGGGAACAAAAGTGTCTTCTATTACAAGAATTATATCAGAGAAAGAAAAAAGCCCAGATGAACCAACAAATAAACCAGAACCTGAAGACGGTTAAAAAGCAAACAGACAAAGTAAAAAAACCCAACCAAAACGTTAAGCTGGTTGCTATTACAAAAACAAGATCTCCAGAAGAAATTTCCGCAGCAATAGCTGGGGGAGTTATTTCAATCGGGGAAAACAGGGTTCAAGAAGCAGAACAAAAGTTTACAGATATTCCAAAAATAAAAGACATAGAGAAAAGACTTGTTGGAAATCTACAATCAAATAAAATAAAAAAAGCAGTACAGCTTTTTGATACAATAGACTCTGTGGGTTCCACAAAACTAGCAAAAAAAATATCAAAAGCGGCGACAGCCATAGAAAAAAAACAACGGGTTCTTGTTCAGGTTAATACTAGCAACGAAAACACTAAAAGCGGTTTTGATCGAGGCGACATAGGGGGGATTTTAAAGTGTTTTGATTTTTCTGGCATCAAGGTTGAAGGTTTAATGACCATAGGACCAACAAACCCAAATAAAAAAGAAAGAGAAGCCGCCTTTAAGCTTCTTGTAGAAATTTTTATAACAATTAACAATAAACTGTTACCAAAACAAAAAATGACTGAGCTATCTATGGGAATGAGCGGAGATTTTTTATTGGGCGTTTCGTGTGGATCAACAATGATTCGGGTTGGAACGGCAATTTTTGGAAAAAGAGAAGCCCATGCTTGATCTAAAAAGGTGGTTTGACCCAAAACACTATAATAGGCTTTGGAATGTGGGGCCGCCCGGCGCCGTAGCTACGGGGTTTGGCACGTTTTTAGTTTTATTAATAGACAGTCGACTTGACTTCGTTAAAATAGCCATGTCAGATAGATGGATCACAATCCTGATAGCGCTGACACTAATAGACCTTTTAATTGTTTTGATTTGGATATTGTTTAGCTTACCACCAAAAGACAGAGGAAAAACCATGTCTAAAAAGGGAATATATTCCTTTATTAGACACCCAGTTTATACAACAATAATATATCATTTTCCAATAATTTTTGCTTTACACTATAGGTCTTTTTTGTTATTATTTTTTGTACCCATCTACCATTTTTTTTGGTCTAAATTGGTGGCAAAAGAAGAAGAATACCTTGTTGGTATTTTTGGACAAGACTATGTAGATTATATGAGAGAGGTCCCAAGGTTTGTTCCCTGGAGATAAAAAGAAAACGTTTTTGGGTTTTGGGGAAAGCACAAGACACATAAATAGGTAAAAAATGAAAAAAATAACACTAATAATATTATTAATTGTAGGAGCGGCAATGTCTCAAGAAAAACACTATGGATTTGAATATATTAAAGAGTCTGGGGGTATTAAAGAATACCGCATGACATCAAACGGACTAAAGGTTTTACTAAAAGAAGACCACACCGCTCCGGTGGCAACCTTTATGGTAACATATGAAGTTGGATCAAGAAATGAGGCCATAGGATATACGGGATCAACACACCTGTTGGAACACCTCATGTTTAAGGGTTCCAACAAGTTTAACACAGATAGGGGCAACTCCGTTTTTCAACTTCTCCAGTCTTTGGGCGCAAGAATGAACGCAACAACCTGGCTAGACAGAACAAACTATTACGAAACCCTACCAAGTTCAGAGCTAGAAACGGCCATTGAAATTGAGGCAGACAGAATGAGAAACGCCTATATTAAAGAGGGAGACAGAGAGTCAGAGATGACGGTTGTAAGAAATGAGTTTGAGAGAGGTCAAAACAACCCGTCGGGAGTTTTAGATGAACACATTTGGGCAACGGCATACCACGCACACCCATATCACCACTCAACAATCGGCTGGAAGGCTGATATAGAAAACGTTTCTATAGAGAGGTTAAAAGAATTTTATGACACCTTTTATTGGCCAAACAATGCAACCGCAACAGTGGTTGGGGATTTTGAAACAAGCAAAGCCCTAGCAATAATTAAAAAACACTTTGGAAGAATTAGAAAAAGCACAAAAGAAATTCCAGTTGTTTATACAACCGAACCAATGCAAGAAGGAAAAAGAACGGTCACCCTAAAAAGGGCCGGCCAACAAGGAATTGTTGGAATAGCACATAAAAGCCCACCAGCCACACACGAAGACGCCGCATCTTTTATTGTTTTATCTTCAATTCTTTCTTCCGGAAAAAACAGTCGGTTTTATAAAAACATTACAGACAAGGGGTTAACAACAAACATTTTTATTTGGGATACCCTGTTTAAAGACCCGGGCCTCTTTACCGTTTATGCAAACCTTGCGCCGGGAGTAGAACATAAAACGGTTGAAGATATAATTGTAGCCGAGTATGAAAACATTAAAAAAGAGGGAGTTACAGAAGAAGAGGTTTCAAAGGCAAAGGCACAGCTTATTGCGTCAATGAAGTTCAGACAAGATGGGAGTATGGCGGTTGCGGGAAGTTTAAACGAAGCAATAGCGTCTGGCGACTGGACCCTATACACAAGATACGAAGAGTTGGTTAATTCGGTAACAGCTAAATCAATAAAACTGGTCGTTAACAAATACTTCTTAGAAGACCTAAGTACGGTTGGATATTTTATACCGGAGGTTTCTGGAGACCAACCCCAAGGAAAGCCGGTAGCCAGCGCAAAAGAGTTGGTAGAAATGAAAAAGCAATATTTTTCAAAAGAAAACCAGGGTGGATTAGCTAGTCAAATTGTTGACTCTGAACCGGTCGAAGGCATAAGGCTTCTAACGCTTAAAAGAGGGTCTGGTGTAGTTACAATAAATGGAAGCTTTATGGGCGGAGATATTTATGCAGACGAAAATAACTCCAGGGTTCCAGACCTAGTTTCTTCTATGTTAGATCAAGGGACAACAAAACAAACAAAGTTTGAAATTAGCAACCAGCTAGAAAAGGCCGGAGCAAGACTAAGCGTTTCAAATGGTAAGTCTAATGTTAGTTTTTATGCAAAGTTTCTTTCGCGAGACCTCGAAATGGTTTTTGGGTTGCTTTCAGAGCAACTACAGCACCCCGCCTTTAACGAAGAAGATTTAGAAAAAATAAAAAAACGAATGATTACTAGTTATAAAAAAAGAAAAGAGAGCACCAGGGGGAACGCAGTTAATAACATGTTAGCAAGCTTTTATCCAAAAGGACATCAAAACGCACCAGAAGATAACGACAGGTCAATTGAAGACATTAAAAAAACAAAAACAGAAGATCTAAAAGTCTTTCATAATCAAAACTACGGTAAGGGCGGAATGGTGGTAGTTGCTGTTGGGGACGTTGATCACGAAGAGCTTTCAAATACAATTAAAAAAGAGTTTGAATCGTGGAAAAACTCACCGCTTTCAAAAAAAACTGAGAGCAAAAAAGGAAAGAAGTCTGCAGGCAAGGCCTATGTTACCATGAAAGACAAAACCAGCACAGACTTTGTTATGGGAATTCCTTTAGGTATTGACAGGTTTCATGAGGACTATATGCCCCTTTATGTTGCAACCCACATATTGGGTGGAAACTTTTCGGCCAGACTAATGCAGACCGTTAGGGTAAAAGAGGGACTAACGTACGGCATTAATTCGGTTATAACGGGGTTTGATAATAAAAATGACGGCTATTGGATGGTCGGAGGAACGTTTGCACCAGAATTGTTGGCAAGAGGAGAAAAAGCAACCCTAAGAGAAGTTAAAAGATGGGCAGAGGGCGGAGTAACCCAGGCCGAAGTTGATATAACAAAATCCACGCTAACAGGATCTTACCAGGTTGGATTTGACACAACGCGCGGTCTTTCAATCGGCATTTTAAGCGCAGTTAATGTTTGGGGGGACCTTTCTTATATAGATAGCTTTCCCGAAAAAGTAAACAGCGCTACTTTAGAGCAGGTTAATGCAGCAATAAAAAAATACATTACCTTTGACGATATATACCAAGTGGCAGCGGGGTCTATAGACGAAGAAGGAACCCCAATTAAAAAATAAATGCACATTCCGTGGGCAGAGATTAATGATTAAAGCAATATTAGCGTGCGACGACGTTGGGGGAGTAAGTAAGGCAGGCACAATACCTTGGCCAAAAAACTCGAAAGACCTAAAGTGGTTTAAAGATAATACGGTAGGCAACATCGTTGTAATGGGCTCAACCACATGGGAAGACCCCACTATGCCAGGCCCACTACCCAAACGAACAAACGTCCTAGTAACCACACGAAAAGACGACTACCCGGGCGCACACAAGTATGTATGGGGCAACCTAAGAGATAAAATACAAGGCCTTGCACAAAAAAACGAAAACGTAATCACCTGGATTGTTGGTGGCCCGAACATTATTGAACAAACGCTAGACATTATTGACGAGTTTTATTTAAGTCGTATTCCAGGCGAATATTTCTGTGACACGTTTTTGCCACTAGAAAAGATTGAGGCGTTGTTTGAAAAAACCTGGACAGAAGATCACGGCCTAGTTGAGTTTCAAATTTGGAAAAAGAGGAAAAACATTGAAACAATATCTTGATGCACTAGAACATGTTTTAGCTAAAGGTAAAGACCGCGAAGACAGAACGGGAGTAGGTACCCGAGGTGTTTTTGGGTATCAAATGCGCTTTGATTTGCGAGATAGCTTTCCTGCGGTTACTACAAAAAAACTTGCATGGCGTAGCGTAGTAAGTGAGCTGTTGTGGTTTTTAGAGGGCGGTACAGACGAACGGAGGCTTGCTGAAATCCACTACGGCAAAACCAGAGAAAACCTTGTAGGTAAAAAAACTATTTGGACCGCCAACGCCGACAAACAAGGGAAAGACTTGGGCTATAAAAACACAGACACAATTAAAGAGTTGGGCCCCGTATATGGAAGCCAGTGGCGAAGCTGGTCTGACAAAAATCAACACATAGATCAGATTATGGGGGTTATGAAAAACCTTTCTGCAGATCCTTATAGTAGGCGACACATTATAAGCGCCTGGAACGCCGGCGAAGTCGATAAAATGGCGCTACCGCCATGTCACACCATGTTCCAGTTTCACGTGCAAGACAAAGAACTGAGTTGTCAATTATACCAGCGCAGCGCAGACATGTTTTTAGGCGTTCCTTTTAATATTGCATCATATAGCTTGTTAACATGTATTATGGCGAAGCTGTTAAACCTTAAGCCGGGCGACTTTGTTTGGACTGGCGGAGATTGCCACCTATATCAAAATCATTTTAAACAAGTTAAAGAGCAAATTCAACGCAAACCTAAACCGGCGCCAAAGCTGTGGACACCTAACTTTAAATCAATAGAAGAGGTTGTGAGCACAACACCAAAAGAGTTCCAACTCAAAGACTACGACCCAATGGAAAGCATTAAAGCTCCAATGGCCGTATAAAAATATTAGCATTACCACGAACAAATAGTTTTTGTATCCCTTGAAACAATAAATATGCGACCAAGCGGTATTTAGCTTTATATTCCAACCAAATTATTAAACAAAAATGAGAAAAAATAACTTCAGAAATATTGCCATCATAGCACACGTAGATCACGGGAAAACCACCCTAGTAGATGGAATGTTACAGCAAAGCGGAACCTTCCAAGCCCACCAAGAGCCCCAAGACAGGGTAATGGACTCAATGGACCTTGAAAAAGAAAGAGGAATTACCATTACCGCAAAAAACACAGCAGTATACTACAAAAATATTAAAATTAATATTATGGATACGCCGGGCCACGCCGACTTTGGGGGTGAGGTTGAAAGAAGCTTAAATTTAGTAGACGGAGCGTTGTTGTTGGTAGACGCAAGCGAGGGACCCCTTCCACAAACAAGGTTTGTTTTGAAAAAGGCTCTCGATAAAAATATTCCAATTATTTTAGTGATTAATAAAATTGATAGATCTGACGCAAGAATTCAAGAAGTTGTTGGCGAGGTATATGACCTATTTATTGACCTTGATGCAAACGACGAACAAATTGAGTTTCCCATTATTTATACCAACGCAAAAGCAGGAATTGCACACACAGACCTAAAGAACGACTCTAAAACCCTAGACCCACTCTTTGATGCTATTTTAAGCAACATTCCTGGGCCAGTTGCAGACAACAGCAAGACACCACAGTTTCTTATTACCAACCTAGACTACGACCCCTATGTTGGCCAGATTGCGGTCGGAAGACTAAACAACGGAACGCTAGAAATGAATAAAAACTACGCACTTTGTGGAGAGGAAAAAACCACAACAGGCCACAAGTTTTCTGCATTATATACATTTAAGGGGTTGAAAAAAATTAAAGTAGACATCCTAGAGGCTGGAGATATTATTGCGGTTGCTGGACTGGAAAACATTACCATAGGGGACACTGTTTCTTCAAACGAAAACCCAGAACCGCTACCAAGAATTCAAATTGACGAACCAACGGTTTCAATGTTGTTTTATGTTAATAACAGCCCTTTTGCCGGAAAAGAAGGAAAATATTTAACCACAAGGCACCTCAACGACAGACTAGAAGAAGAAATATTAAGCAACGTTTCCCTACAGGTTTTAAAAACAGATAGAATTGATGCATATGAAGTGCGCGGAAGGGGCGAACTACAAATGGCAGTTTTAATTGAAACCATGAGAAGAGAAGGATATGAATTTATGGTTTCTAAGCCCAAGGTAATTACGCGCGAAGAGGGCGGCCAAACCATGGAGCCGATGGAAAAAGTTTTTCTAGACGTTCCAGAAGATAAGGTTGGGATTTTAACAGAGAAGCTTTCTATAAGAAAAGGACGGATGACTAATCTGCAAAACCACGGTTTTGGCAGAGCATCACTAGAGTTTTCTATACCTTCTCGCGGGTTAATTGGCTTTAGAAGTCAATTTATTACAGACACAAGGGGCGCAGGAATAATGAACAAGCTTTTTGATGGATATGCCCCGTGGTTTGGAAGAATTCCGCAAAGAAACACAGGAGCCCTGATATCTGATAGGCGTGGAAAGGTTACAACATACGCCTGCGTCAACACAGTAGACAGGGGAGAACTATTTGTAAGTGTTGGAACAGAGGTTTATGATGGTATGGTTATTGGCGAGAGAAACAAAACTAACGACCTTTCTTTAAACATTACAAGAGAAAAAAAGCTCTCTAACATGAGAAGCTCCGGTTCTGACAACACGGTAACCGTGAGACCCCCAAGAGAGCTGTCTTTAGACCAATCTATTGAATTTATATCAGAAGACGAGCTTATTGAAATAACCCCAACAGCTGTTCGGCTGCGCAAAATGGAACTTAATCAACAAAAAAGAGAAGCAGCACAAAAGAAAGAAAGACTTTCAGACAAACAGACCTATTAGTCGCCGAAGCGAACCACTAAAAAAACCCCAAATAAGGTGATTCCACCACCCAAGACAACCGCAAGCCCAATAGGCTCCCCAAAGAAGGCTAAGGCCCCCAAAGAAGCCACCACAGGCTCTCCCAGCGGGACAGCAGCCACCGTTGTAGTGCTAAGAGTTTTAATAAGATAGTAAAAAATATTATGTCCGATCATTGTTGGAACAAGCGCCAAGAAAACAAACCAAGGAAACTCTTGTGTTGAAATAGAAAACACAGAAACGCCCGCAACCAAAGAAACAGCAAAAAGGGTGCATGCTGCAAAAAAGAACAACCACCGCGTATATTCAAACACACCAACATTTTTTCTAATGTCTTTTCCAATAATTAAAACAAAAGCCATCGCAATTGAACACAAAATTGCCAGCACGTTCCCCGCGGTGCCCGTTTCACTAAAAGAGCTCTGGCTTACCAAAACGCCCGCACCAACAAAAGCAATAAATAACCCCAAAACAACCATAGGCGCAGAAGATTTTTTTTGAAAGACAAAACCATAAATTTCTGTAAATATTGGTGCGGTAGTTCCAAGTAGGGCTGCCTCCGCAATAGAGGTGAGCTGAACGCTTCTAAAAAACAGAGCAAAATGAGCCCCCAAAAAAACTCCAGCTAAAAACATTTTTTTATTGGGAACAAACGACAAAACATTTTTGTAAGAAACAATGAACACCATAACGCTCGCCAACAACATTCGCCAAAAAGCAAGAGTAATTGCGTTTGTATCGGGCAAGATGCGCACCACCCACGCGGAAGAGCTGACAGAAAGAAGTGCAATGGCTAGTAATAAAAATTTATTATTTAACATAAACGGTTTAACAATATTATTAAATTGAACACGATGAAATTAATCATTAAAACAACGCTATATATTTATTTTTGTTTTTCCGCGCTTATTGGACAAACAGGGGGAGACAACTATAAGGCCTTTAACAGGCTTATTAATGAAACCAAAATTGAAGACCACTACAGTATTAACGAGATCAGAACAATTTTTGAAAACCCATCTTTAAAACAAGAACCAGAAGTTCTTGAGCGGTTTAGCAGAAAACCAGAAAAAATTAAAACCTACAAACAATACAGAAAAATTTTTGTTACAGAAGACCGGCTTAACGGCGGGGTTAATTTTTATTTTCAAAACAAAGAACTGTTAAACAAAATTATGCTAGAATTTGCTATAGACCCGCTCATTTTAGTTGCAATCGTTGGGGTAGAAACCAACTATGGAAAAAAACACGCAGAGTATTCTGTTTTTAATTCTTTATACACACAAGCAACCCACCTACCCAAACGATCATCTTGGGCAATTAAAGAGCTTTTTGAGCTGCTATTATATAGCAAAGAACAAAACATCAACCCCTTTGAGCTACAAGGATCTTATGCTGGGGCATTTGGGTATGGGCAATTTATTCCATCTAGCTTTAATCGCCTATCTATAGACTATAACCAAGACGGCAGAAAAGACCCATATAGCTGGGAAGATGTTTTGGGAAGCATAGCTTACTATCTAACAGAAAATGGTTACCCAAAAAATAACTATAATTTTTCTTTTAGGTCTTCGGCCTGGAGAAGCATTCGAACATATAATCGATCAGATAAGTATGCAAACACAATTATTGATTTCAGAAACGAACTCTCTAAGAAAGTTTTTTTATCATATTAACTAAAGAGTGTTTTCTGTCGGTGTATGGCGGAAGCATTAGTTTAAACGGAGACCAAGAACTGCTTTTTAAAATAGCTTTTTTGTGCGAAAAAGCATCAAAACCATACTTCCCATGATAACTCCCAAGCCCACTATTATTAATCCCCCCAAAAGGAAGGTTGGGGTTGGTGTGTTGAATCACACAGTCATTAAAAACAAGCGCCCCACTTGAGGTTTCCTCTGTAATTCTTTGTTGGTTTTTTTTGTTATAGCTAAACAAATAAAGAGCAAGAGGCTTTTCCCTGTTGTTAACAAAATCAATAGCGCTGTCTAGGTTTTTATATGTAATAATTGGCATAAGTGGCCCAAAAATTTCTTCTTTCATTATTGTGGCGTCGAGCGGAACGTTAGACAGTATGGTCGGAGCAATAAACTTATCGTTTCTGTTCGTGGTGCCACCAACATCTACCGTAGCGCCCAACCGTTTTGCATTATCAAGGTACCCCTTAATTCTGTCGAAGTGTGAGGAGTTTACAATTTGACAATAATCCGCTGACCGCTCCTTGCTGTTGCCACCAAAGAAGGTGTCAAAATTTTCTTTTAACCCGGCGATTAAAGCCTCTTTTTTGTCTTCGTGACACAAAACATAGTCTGGCGCAGTGCAAGTTTGCCCAGCATTAGCAAACTTGTAAAAAGCCAACTTCCACGCAGTATCATAAACGTTTGCGCTTTCATCAACGATCGCGGGTGATTTTCCACCAAGCTCCAAGGTAACCCCAGAAAGATGTTTGGCCGCAGCAGACATTACAAGCTTTCCCGTTGACGGGCTGCCCGTAAACATGACATGATTAAACGGGTGAGATAAAAGTTCGATGGCGGCCTTTTTGTCCCCTAAAACGACAGCCACCTCGTTGTCCTTAAATGTTTTTTCTATTAATTTTTTTAAAAAAGCGCCAGAAGCTGGAGTAAACTCAGACGGCTTAATAACCGCCGTGTTGCCTGCCGCTATAGCTGCAATTAGCGGGTTTAAACACAATAAAATAGGATAATTCCACGGAGAAAGAATTAATACGCTTCCTTTTGGTTCTGGACGCACCCACCCAGACGTAAAAAATACGGCAACAGGAGAAGAAACTCTTTTTGCCTTCATCCACTTTTTTAAATTTTTTATTGCAAAACCAGCCTCGGTTTTTACGCCCAAAATCTCGCTTACAATAGACTCTGTTGGACTTTTTTTGAGATCCAAAGATAAAGCCTCTATCGCCTCACCCTCCATTTCCATAAAATTTTTTAAAAGACTTTTCAGTTTTTGCTTTCTATTGTTATGTGTAGATTTTGCTAAAGAAGAATGGTTTTCCACCTGGGACTGAAAAATAGTTTTAATGTTGGACAAAGCACCGTTCATAGAAAACAAATATAAACAATTTTTAAGACATGTTACAAGAAATAGACATAGGACACGCCGGCCAAAACGCCAGAGACGCTATTTCTGATTTAGAGGTGGCAATTAGCACCGCTAAGTCTGATTCGCGCATTACAGCGGTAAAAATTATACACGGACTGGGAAGCGGAAGGGTGGCCGCCGAAGTCAGGGGGTGGGCTAAAGAACAAAAAGGTAGATTTCGGGGGGTTATTAATGGCGAAGATTACGACATGTTTAATAAAGATGCGGTTGACATGAGATCGGGTTTTTTATCTAGCAAAGACGAAGACTTTAATAGAAACAATCCAGGCATTACAATTATTTGGCTGTAGTTTTTTCCCCCGTTATTTCCCAACGAACCAATTCAACGGGGATATTACCAACATCATTAAACTCCCTCAAAAAATCTTTCAGTACAAAAGTTTTTCCTTCAGCTTCTAACTGTTGAGCTCTTTCGGCCATTAGTTTTTCAATAAGATATTTACCGGTTATATAACAGGTGCCATACCCAGGTTGCCTTAAATAAAGGTGTTGTTCAAATTTTAATAAATGGGGTTCGCGCTTCATCCACCCACGCGGAGTCCATTTTACGTGAACGGCACCAGCCTCTTCCATGTTCATTATGTTGGCATGTGCGTATAAAGACCCCAAGCCCCTGGCGGCTCTTTGCGCAAGCATAATCCATATAATTTCTTTAGATCGAGGGCTGTCTTCATATAGCCCGGCGTGCATAAATATTTCTTCTACCCCAGTTGCAATCCCTTCATTTTTTGAATCAAAAATATTGTATAATAACGCCCCCCTACGAATAGGGCTTTTGTGAGGCTCGTCTCGCATTTGTGCCAAATCAAACCAATGGTAAAAATGTGAATATAAGGGAACGGGGTCGTAGTGCATTCCTATCGTAAAAAAATTTCTATCTTCTTCTGGAACAAAAGACCCCATATGTTCTCTTAGGGCTGGCTCCATGTTTGGTTTAATATCCATAATTTCTTTTTCTTCTAAAAAGCGCATCAATCGCTGAACCCCCCTTTCTGCCATATTATTAAATTCGCCAGGCGTTTTTGCTGCAACCATAGGCGGAAGGCCGTCATTTTTTTTCTCCTCTAAAATCAAAGAAGACCAGGCGCGATCCAATTCTCGCCGAAGCAAAGCAACCTCTTCTTCCCAGCTCATAGGAACCAAATGAACGTTTTTTTGATACCAAGTATAATTATCTTTTCCAACCCCGGAAGGCCCATTTTTGTGTTGTGCCTCACTCTCTAACCAGGCTATAAACGCAACGGTTTCTTTCGTGGCATCCTTTAAAGCTGTTTGTAGGGCGGTATTGGTTTCGGGTAGTTTGGTTGCAAGCTTTTCTAGGCGAGATTTTTGTTGGTAAAAATGGTTGGTACCGGCAACCCAAAGGTCGCGAGCGTTCCCCGTTAAGTTTTTTCGGGCCTGCCTTAGTAGGGCGGGGATAATTTTTAGTTCCTTTATGAGGAGAGCCTGTTCTTTTTCTGTTAATGGAAAACTATAAGCCCACAACTCAAGAGTTGCATGGTTTGTTGGCCCTTCATGTGCCGGAACGTCGCTTTTATAGGTCCAAATAGTTTGATAAAAAGCCGGGTCTCTTTCCCACGGCCTAAGAACCCTATAATTAAAGTCATATCCGTTCATTTCAGCGCGAACAACATGCCAATCTATTTGTTGGTTGGTGGGCCAACTCTCAAAATTAATTTTATTTAAGCGTCTTTGTAGGGATTTAAAGGTTTGGTGGTCTTTATCAAAACGATTTTTAGTGTAATCTGGTACCCCACCTAAAAGAGGCGGAGACTCAAACATCCTCCAATCGCTAAAAAGACTTACAAGGTCTTGATATTGAGAATCTTCTTGTGCCTGTATTGTGCTAAAACCTAAAACAGAAACCGTTAGTAGTAAAATCTTTTTAAGCGACAGGTTCATTTTCACTTATTTTATTCAAAAACAATACCAACATTTTTTAATCTATTAATTAAAACTTCCCCCAAACCAGAAGAAGAAGTAAGAATTCCACCATAACCCGACCCTCCCGGCAAGTTTTCGTGATTGCCCAAAAGACACAAGGCGCTTTCACAAACAAACTTTGAGGTGACCTTATATCCCGGATCTCCATCACCCCTCATACTATAAATTTTTTGACTACCATTTTCTCCCGTTACCACAAATTTGCATTTAAAAAAACCGCCATCCATTACTTTTTGGCTAGGACCTTGTCCTGGCTGTTTTAAGAACGGTCTTACAATTTTTCTAAGGGGCGTAACAATAACAAAGCCCATCACACCCAACATCAAGCTTGTGATGTAGGCACTACGCTTTTTTGAATAATAAGCGCTTTCTTTATAGATAAAGTTTTCCCCATAACCATTATTATTTTCTGCCAAAAGAGCAGCCCCTCGTCGCACCACTCGAGTGTTGGCCATAGCCATTATAAAAGGACCCGTCCAAGCTTTAATTGTTTTATTTTTTTCTACAGAAACTTTGTCGCTAGTAAATTTCTTTTGTATGTCTGTAACAGAATTTTTTGGGTTTAGGGCAAAAGCGCCGAAAGAAGACCTTTCTAGTTTCAAATCGCTAATCGCAAACATTGTTTCAATCGTTCCACCAGAAGCCCCACCCTTCATAGTGTGATAAGAAAAAATAGACCTTACCGGCCCCCCAAAAGAGGTTGCTGAAAAAAATACACCCAAATCTGAAGGAATTGAATCATACCCACAGGCAGGCACTATGCGAACACCTTTTTGTTTAGCCTTTTCATGGTGTTTGGCAATCATTTTTCTTACCCAGAAATTTTCACCAGTAATATCAACATAGTGAGCATTGTTTTTGACACAAGAAGCAACCATTTTTGATCCATACCTATGGAATGGACCGGCTGTTGAAAGAACAACCTTAGTTTCACCCGTTATTTTGTCTAGAGCCTTTGAGTCGTCGCCATCCGCTACAAATATTTTACAACCTAAAGAGTATTTGTCTGAAACGGCCCGAAGCTTTTCTTTGTTTCTTCCGCCAATAGCAAACTTTATGTCAGGATAATTTTCTTTTAAGTATTTAACACACAGATTACCAGTAAATCCAGTAGAACCATATACAACAATATCTAATTTTTTTTCTTTCATAACGCTACTTGTGCCACCGCTAGTTGAGCAATGGGAGCCCTAAAAGGAGAGCAGCTGACACAGTTTAAACCCGGTTCGCTACAGAACCTAATACTGTTTGCCCATCACGTTTACCGCGAACCGCAATTTTTTCAGTTTTTTAAATATATTTTTTGTTTAAAGTTGATAATGAATACATTAATGCTGTTTAAAAATTGTATGGCAAAACCAAATTAAGCCAAACTAATTTAAGGAGAGGGTATGAAAAAAACATTTATAATATTTATAACAACGTTGATGATGTCTTGTTCTGGTGAAATCTATGAAGACCAAATTATTGTTAAAGAAGATAGTCTTGCCTATAACAAAGAATCAGATAGCATTTTTTCGGGAGACGTGCTAGATAAATATGGAGAGTTGGTTGGTGTATATAAAAAAGGCTTAAAGGATGGTGACTGGTTTGAGGTAGACTCTAAAAAAGGAACACAAAAAAAAGCTAGCTATATTAAGGGCGTTCCAGAGGGGGAACAGACCACCTATCTATTCCCAGGACCCAGAGAAAAAAATAAAAGACTAGAATACATTAAATATGAAGATGGAAAAATAGTTGGAACGTGGACGACTTGGAGCAAAGACAACGAAGGCCGATTAATTATTAGGGGAGAAATTACATTTGAAGGCGGTGCCGGTAGATGGAAAGCAAGAGACCCCAACACAAGGGCGCTTATCGGGGCTGGGAACTATAAAAACTGGGAAAAAGAAGGGCTTTGGAAAAGTTGGGACCCACAAGGCGTCATGGTGAGCGAAGGTGAATATGTTGATGGGGAAAAAACTGATACATGGGTTTGGTATGACAAAGGGGAAGATACTGGCTGGGAAGAAAACTATGTTAACGGCCTACTAAATAGCACCTTTCATAACCTTTCTCCATATTCCCCCAACAGAGGGAAGGGCTCCTATAAGGATGGCGTAAAAACGGGCGACTGGAAAGAGTATTTTATTTTAGAAGAAGGATCTTTGGCGCTTAAACAGTCAGGATCATATCAATTTGGTAAGAAAGAAGGCGTTTGGGCTCATTATAAAAAAGAAGACAACAGTATTATTGAATCAAACATTAACAAATCAAGAAAAGTTGCATCTGGTTCCTATAATCGGGATATCAAAACCGGAGAATGGACAGAAGGCCCAGACATTGATTTTGGCTCTCGTTTTTATGGAAGAGGTCAGTATCAAAATAATAAAAAAACCGGAGAATGGAACTATATTGCTCCCCAAGAAAATCCAACCATTAAAGGAGGTTTTACGGCGGGAGAACCCTCTGGGACCTGGACAGTAAAGTATAATAAAAAGACACACCGGGGCACCCTAAAAGAATTGATAAAGAAGGTGCCAAAACTAAACGAATACAAATTTTAATTAGGCAAGTTTTTGAAAAAAACTTTAATTGGAATCAACCCCTATGATATTGAGCGAAAAGGCTCTACTTGGAACGCTACAAAGCAAGCATACTATAGGGCTGTTTGGGGTGCCGGCGGTTGTCCGGTCACATTAAATCACACCAAAAATAAAGACCAAATAACGTCCTTAATTTCAAACCTAGACGGTTTATTGATGGTGGGTGGACCAGACATACCAGCCAACAAATATAAATCAACAAACGCTCAACTATTAGACCCCGACGTCATGTCTGAAGATAGAGAAAATTTTGATAGAGCTGTTTTTTTAGAAGCAATGAGTCAAAATAAAAAAATTCTTGCAATTTGTGCAGGGGCACAACACGCCAATGTTATTTATGGAGGAACGCTTATAGAAGACATCCCCACACTAATAAAAAACCACATCGATCACGGAGTTTTTAATGGAGCAGCAAGCACCCACCCAATTACAATTACGAATCAAAACTCACTGCTTTCTAAAATTATTAACAAAAAAACAATTGATATTAAAAGCAGCCACCACCAGTGCGTTAATAGCCTGGGAAAGGGCGTTGTGGTAACCGCCACCGCAAAGGACGGCATGGTTGAAGCTATTGAGCTTAAAGATAAAGATAATTTTATAGGCGTGCAGTGGCACCCAGAAATAATGCCTAACAGCAGAGAAATGTCCAGTTTGTTTGCTTGGTTATCCAGCTAAACCGAAACACCGCTTCTACGCTCATCGGCCACAGAGTTTGACGGGCTACAAGCATTCACTCCGCCAAAATACATACTTTTTTCTTCCCACAGAACCACATTCTTGGTTTGATATTCTGGATGATTAATATGCGGCTCGCAGTGTAGTACGGAGCCTTCAAGATGGACCCTTGGTTTGGAAATAGCCTCTTTTAGCGACATACCATTGTTAATTAAGTTGGTTATTACAGACATAATTGCAGAAATAATTCTACTGCTTCCAGCAGAACCCAACGTAGTTAGGTTTTGATTGTTGTCAACAATCAGCGTTGGACAAATATTGCTTGGCATTCTTTGTTTTGACTCCCAATTATGAAAACCATGAAGGTTTAGGTGTTTTTCTCCCAACATATTGTTTGGCATTATTCCAGTGCCAGGGATTATAAACCCCGCCCCCACACCGTTTGTGGTAGTAACTGACGCCACATTATTTTCTTTATCAATAATGCTAAGGTGGGTAGTAGAACCCACCATGTCTTTTTCTTTTACAGTTTTTATTTTGTATAGAGCGTTCTCTATGTCTTTTCTAGACACACGGTTGAGCTCTCGCAACTCACCCAACCCCCTATTAATTAATCTACCCCCCGTCGATGGCAGGGGATTCATAAAAATAGTATGATTACGATACTGTGTTTTTAATGGGTCTCTTTTTTTTGGAGTATATCCTTGCAGATCCTTTAAACTAATAATTCCACCTTCTTTGAGGGTGTTATAAAACAGAGGACACACCTCATATTTATAAAATTTATTTGCATCTTCATAAAGAAATTGTTCCAAAAACGACCCAAAATCTTTGTTAAAAAAAGAATCCCCCGCTTTGAGCAAAGAACCCCTTTTTGTAAAAATAGATTTAAGCATTTTAGAGCTTTCTATCACGGGGGACAATACTTCTGATAAATATTCTTGGTTTTGAGAGATTGAACACCCATTTTTTGCTAAATCAATCGCCTGTTCAACCAACACAGAAAAAGGTAAAGACCCATAATTTTTATGTATTTGAATTAATCCTGGTAGAGTTCCGGGTATACCAACAGATCCGACCCCAATATTAAATTCTTGTTTTGTACCTCCAAAATCAGCATGAATTGTTTTGAAGTCTTTAACTTTTGCAGGATTGATTACCGGGGTTTCAACAAAAAAATCTATTATGTGAGGAGATGAACCATTTTTTTTCACCAGCATTGCTCCACCACTTGCTGCTCCAGTATATAAATATTCACACGACATAGAAGAAAAAACGCCCGCTATAGCAGCATCAAAGGCATTTCCACCTAATTTTAAAATATTATATGCAGAGTCAACGGTATTATGGTGTCCACCGGCAATTTTTAATTTTTTTCCCATATTTTTTGTCTTTACCTTTATCGAAACGAGTTATAACATTAACTTTAGTGCTAAGTAAATTTATGTCTATATTTCAAATATTAACATCTTCAATTGGAAGAAAAATTTTAATGGCAATAACAGGATTGTTGCTATCTTTCTTTCTAGTGTTCCACCTACTTGGAAATCTTTTTTTGTTTGTAAGTGAAGATGCGTTCAATGCCTATGTTGAAAAATTAAAATATTTAGGCTTTTTAATAAGAATAGCAGAATTCTTTTTGTTGTCCCTTGTTTTAAGCCATGCGTATAGCGGTATATTGTTGTGGTGGAAAAACAGAAAAGCGAAAAAAAATATACAATCATACAGCAAAGAAAACACAGCACCTTCTGCGCGATACGCAACGTTTACGGGGAGCTTTATATTTATTTTTTTAGTAACCCACTGGGCAACCTTTTGGTATAAATTTAATTTTGGTTCACACGAAGAGTCTTATTATGATATAGTGATTGGAGATCAAGTTGGATTTGCAAATCCATTTTTTGCAATTTTTTATGTTGTTGCTATTGCCTTGCTAGGGTATCATCTTAAGCATGGGTTTGTTTCTGCGGGACAAACGCTTGGCGTTGTAGGGACAAAATATGAAAAACTATACAGCAATTTATCCGTTATATTTTGGTTTTGGATTCCACTCGGCTTTATTTCTATACCAGTATGGTTTGGTTTTATTGTGAGGTTTATATAAAGATGAAAGATTTTTTACTCAACTCTAGCGCACCCAACGGAGAGCTTCACACAAAGTGGGAAGACTATAAAAAAACGCTTAACAAACTTAGCCCGGAAGAAGCCAACCAATACAAGATTATTATTATTGGTACTGGACTAGCAGGAGCCTCTGCCGCCGCTACGTTAGCAGAAAAAGGATTTAATATCCACGCCTTTTCTTATCACGAATCTCCACGAAGAGCACACAGTATTGCTGCTCAAGGAGGTATTAATGCAGCAAAAAATTATAAAAAAGACGGCGACAGCGTGATGAGACTTTTTTATGACACAATCAAGGGCGGAGACTTTAGATCGAGAGAAGACAACGTATATCGTTTAGCAGAACTTAGTGCTAACATTATTGATCAGTGTGTTGCTCAGGGGGTTCCGTTTGCAAGAGAATACGGAGGATTCTTAGATAATAGGTCGTTTGGAGGCGTTCAGGTTTCTCGTACGTTTTATGCTAGGGGTCAAACCGGCCAACAGCTACTTTTAGGCGCTTATTCTGCTTTGAGCAGACAAACAAATGCCGGTAAAGTTACATTTTATCCTAGACATGACATGTTAGATATCGTCACTGTTGATGGGAAGGCTAAGGGGGTTGTTACAAGAAATTTATTAGATGGGAAAATTGAAGCACATTCTGCAGATATCGTAATTTTAGCTACCGGAGGATACTCTAATGTTTATTATTTATCCACAAACGCCATGGCTAGTAACGTTACTGCAAATTGGAGAGCCCACAGAAAGGGCGCTTTGTTTGCCAACCCAAGTTTTACTCAGATACACCCTACGTGTATTCCAGTAAAAAACAACTTTCAATCTAAACTAACTTTAATGAGTGAAAGCTTGAGAAATGATGGCAGGGTGTGGGTGCCTAAGAAAAAAAATGACACAAGAAAGGCGGGTGATATCCCAGAAGAAGAGAGGGATTATTATTTAGAAAGAATTTACCCAGCCTTTGGTAATCTTGTTCCTAGAGACGTTGCCAGCAGAAGAGCAAAAGAAGTGTGTGATAATGGTCAAGGCGTTGGGAATACCGGCGTTGCCGTTTATCTTGATTTTAAAAAAGTTATAGAGGAAAAAGGAGAGAAATACATTAAAGAAAAATATGGAAATTTATTTGATATGTATCAAAAGATTACAGATGAAAACCCATATCAAACCCCAATGAAAATATACCCCGCCGTTCACTATACGATGGGAGGGTTGTGGGTTGATTATAATCTAATGACCACCATCTCCGGCCTTTTTTCTATTGGAGAAAGTAATTTTTCAGATCACGGGGCTAATCGTTTAGGTGCTAGCGCCCTAATGCAAGGATTGGCAGACGGCTATTTTGTTGTACCACACACAGTAATGGATTATTTAGCCAAAGAAAAACCCGATTTTTCAAATAAAACAGATAAAAAAGAGTTTGTAGATGCGGTTAGAGCAACAGAAAAAGATATTGAAAAGATTATGTCTATCAATGGAGACTTAGTAGTAGACGAAGTTCACAGGGAGCTTGGTAAGATTGTTTGGGACAAAGTTGGAATGACGCGCAATAAAGAAGGCCTAGAAAGTGCCATTGATTTTATTCCAAAAATAAAAGAAAAATTTTGGAAAAACATTTCTATCCCTGGTAGCGACAAAGACATGAATCAGGAACTAGAGAAAGCGCTAAGATTAAAAGATTTTATAGAGCTGGCTGAGCTAATGGCTCATGACGCCCTAGATAGAAATGAATCTTGTGGGGCGCACTTTAGAGAAGAATATCAAACAACAGAAAATGAAGCCAAAAGAAACGATCAAGAGTTTAAATATGTTGCTGCTTGGGGTTATAATAAAGACGATAAGCCCAGCCTGTTTAAAGAAGATTTAAAATATAAGAATGTCAAACTAAAGACAAGAAGCTATAAGTAATGAATGTTAATCTAAAAATTTGGAGACAAGAATCCAACACAACAGAGGGGGCGGTTCATAACTATCGCCTTGAAGATGTTGACCCCAATATTTCTTTTTTAGAAATGTTAGACATTTTAAACAACAAGCTGATTAAAGAGAAAAAAGACCCCGTTGCTTTTGACCACGATTGTAGGGAGGGGATATGTGGCTCATGTGGTTTTATGATAAATGGAAGACCAAACGGACATCAAAAAGCTACCACCGTTTGTCAACTACATATGAGATCTTTTAATGATGAAGACGATATTTTACTAGAACCCTTTAGAGCCAAATCTTTTGGAGTGATTAAAGATCTATCCGTAGATAGACAATCTTTTGACCGCATTATTTCGTCAGCAGGTTTTGTATCTATAGATACCGGTGAAGCAGGAGAAGCAAACCATATTCCAATTGATAAAAGTAACGCAGACGAGGCGTTTTTATCTGCGGCCTGTATAGGTTGTGGAGCTTGTGTTGCGGCCTGTAAAAATTCTTCAGCAATGCTATTTACTGCAGCAAAAGTGTCGCACTTAGCGCTTTTACCCCAAGGAGAAGAAGAACAAGCAGAAAGAGTAAATAAAATGGTTGCAACAATGGATGCAGAGGGTTTTGGGGCCTGTACTAATACTGGGGCCTGTTCTGCAGAATGCCCCAAGGAAATATCACAAACAAATATAGCGCGACTGAATAGAGAGTTTATTAAAGCTCAACTTGGCGGTTTAATTAAGAAAAAATAGGCTAATGTTGAAAAAATACCATATTCAAAAAAATAACTGCGATGATGTTTTAGTAAGAAATATTTATTGTATTGGACGAAACTATAGTGAACATACTAAAGAATTGGGCAATGCGAGACCAAAAGAACCCTTCTTTTTTCAAAAATCACTTCCAGCGCTAAATACAACAAACAAAATTTATTTATCTCAAAATAAAGACATTGAATATGAAGTAGAAATTGTATTATTGGTTGGAAAGAGCGGTATTAGTGAATCTATAGAAGATTCATTGTCCTTTGTCGACGGCTATTCTCTTGGGATTGACTTAACTGACAGGGAGTATCAAAACAAACTTAAAAGAGATAAACTTCCCTGGCTTTTATCAAAATCTTTTGCAGGGTCTGCGGTTGTTTCAGCTTTTCTCGAAAACCCCATTAAAGACAGTTTTTGGCTTGACCTTAATAATGAAAGAAGGCAACAAGGGAATTTTCAACAAATGACATTTTCTTTTGCAGAGCAAATATATTTTTTGTCCAATAAAATTCCTCTTATGGAGGGAGATTTAATATTTACTGGCACCCCCGAAGGGGTTGGGCCTTTAAGGGTTGGCGATAAAATTGACATAGGTTTTGGGGACACCATCCTAAATAAACTTTCTGTTCTAGATTAATTTTGTAGAGTAAAATTAATTGGAATTGTAATCCATACACCTACACTAGTTTCACGCTGTTTAGCTGGTCTAAATCGTGTTTTTCTAAGGGCTGTAACAGCCGACTCATTTAAGCCTGTATTCGGAATACCTTTAAGAATAATTGTTTCTGTTACCTTCCCTTTTTTATCAATAAAGCATTGAATAATCACTTGACCTTCAATCCCCGCTTCTTGTGCGATATCTGGATATACCGGCTTAATAGGCGTTAATGGTACAGGCGCTTTATCATATGGAATAAATTTTACTTGTGGACCAGATGGAGGTGGAGGCGGCGCATCCCACGCATCAAAATTATCTAAATCTGTTTCCTCAATTGTTAAGTCGTCTGCAAGATCGTCGTCTTCTGACTCTACCGGTATAGAAGGTCTGGCGGGCGGTGGGGGTGTTTCAAATTGTTGTGTTTCTGGTATTTCAATATTTTCAATAATAATTTGACCCTCTGTTTCAATTTCAATATTATTTTCAAAACGCTGTAAACTATAAAAACTTAATAATGTCAAAATACACCCAAACAAACCGCCTATTCTCAGTACAGTAGAATATTTTTGTTTTAAAGTATATTCAGAAAGTTTTGCGCGAGTTAATAGAAAATTAACAGCCCAAGACATCGGGCTAATTTTTGAAAAGAATTTTTTTATAGAATCAAAATTCATCAATTAGGCGCCTTTACTTTAGTAGAATAGTTTAATTTAAGCGCGTCAGCTTTTCTTAGTTCGTTATGTATTCCGGAAACAATCTCCATTCGGGCAGCTTGGTCAGCTTTCAAGGAAACTGTTAGTTGCGGATCTGAAGCTCTTTTTTCATACATTACATGACGTACATCGTCATTGTTAAACAATTTATCTTCGATAGATATTAATCCATCTTTAGATACCCATATGTCTGCTGTGTGTCTTTTAGATTCTAGTTTTTCAATACGCTCTGCTTTTGGCAAAGAAACCGGAAGACCTGAATATTCTCTTAATACGGTCGTAACCATAAAAAAGATAAGAAGCATAAATATAATATCGGGCATTGAGGATGTTGATATTTTTGATTCTACACCAGATTTTCTTCTAAATTTCATTCTGTCTCCGCTATTGATATACGAGTAGCTTTTGCTAGTTTTAACTGGTCTAACACATCGATATACACACTATATTGTGCTTTTTTATGAGCTTTGACCGAAACAATTAATTTATCATTTGCCCTGAGCTCTTCTTGCACCTTACGACTTAAGTCTTTTATCTCTATGGGTTCACCACCAAGCAAAACAGCGCCAGAAGAACTAATCAAACAATTAAGAATATTTTTCTTATTGATTTCTAGTTCTTGCCCCTCGGCTGGTAAAATAATCCCAATCCCCTTGTCCATATCAATGGTCGTAGTCACTAAGAAGAATATCAACAACAAAAAGGCAATGTCTGCCATTCCGCCGTCAGGAATAACCCCAGCTCTAGCTTTTCTTTCTCTTATAGCCATTTAAAAACTATTTAGCGTCTCTTAAGAGGTCTGTTAATTCAATTGATCTTTCTTCCATATCTAAAACCATTCCATCAATCATAGAAGAAAAGAAATTTTGACAGATTTGAATAATCATTGCAACAATTAGTCCAAAAGCCGTTGTTAACAATGCCTGAGAAATACCCACAGCCACCACTGCTGGTGAAATATCATTTGCGGCTGCAATCGCATCAAATGCAAAAATCATACCAGCTACAGTTCCCGTAAAACCCATCATTGGTGCAATAGCAATAATTGCTGTTAACCAACCCATGTTTTTTTCTAAGAAAGCCATTTCAAGAGACCCTGCATTTTCAATTGCTTTTTCTATTCGGTCACTTCCTTTACCCACTCTTGACAATCCCGCTTCACAAATATTTGATACAGGCCCATCATGACTAGTACAAACGTCCAAAGCTTTTTTTGTTCCACCAGACTTTAATGATTGTCTTAGCGCGCTCATAAATCCTTCAGAATCTGATTTTGATTGATTTAATGAATATGCACGTTCTCCGACTAATCCTAAGCCTCCTAATAAAAGTAATAAAATTGGCCACATGAAAGGCCCACCTTCTAAAAATAATTCTACCATTTAAATCCTCCTAACGTGTTAAATGTCCAAAAACTTAGCTTATAACGTGAAAAATGTCAATCATCTAGAAAATATTTATAATAGGCATAAAATAGCCCCCTCAATGTCTTTGTTCAGGCAATAATTAAGCCTAATCGCATAAATTGGGATACCTATTTCTTCTTTAAAATTAACTAATTTTACCCAATCTTTTTCGGTGCAGACAATTGACCCTATGTTGTATTGTTTTATATGGGCAAGAATAGTTGATACGTCTTTTTTGTTAAAGTTGTGGTGATCGGAATAGGTTAAATGTTTTTTAACGTAGACGTTTAGACTTTTTAAGCTGCTCTGAAAGCTTTCTGGTTTTCCAATACCGCACAGCGACATTACATTTTGTAATTTTGATAATTGTTTGGTTGTTGTTTTAGCGACACCATCCGACGATAGTAGTTCTTCTTGAAAGCTAGTATCAAGGGGCAAGCTATTTCTTAATGGTCTTTGGCTATTGTATAGATTCATTTTAGTAGTAATAACAATATCAGCTCGCCTTAGATTATAAAACGGCTCTCTTAACGAACCCCACGGAAAAGTTCTTTGATTTTTAGTTTCCAATTCATCTGGGCTTAAAAGCACAATGTCGATATCTCGACCCAGTTTACGATGTTGAAAAGCATCATCTAAAATGATAATATCACAACCCAGCTTAGATAATTCCTTGCTCCCTAAAATTTTATTTTTTGATATATAAACCGGTATAGAAGAAGAAAGGTTGTTTGTTAAAACCACAGTTTCGTCTCCACAATCTTGCCAAGAATGACTATCGAATAAAAAATTATGATGACTATTCTTTCTTCCATAGCCCCTTGTCACCACGCCAACAGAAAAACCCCGTTGATTTTTTAAAAAATTAGATAGCGCGATAACAAAAGGAGTTTTGCCCGCACCACCCAAAGAAATATTTCCTATGCTAATAACTTTAGTATCAATATTGGTAGGATTGATAATGTTATTATCGTATAAAAAATTTTTTATTTTAATAAATGCTATATGTATTGGGAATAAAAACAAAATAATAGAGAAAATACTTAGCATAGGAAATATTTCTTTACGCATCTGAAGAGGCCCTTTTATCTATTAAAAATAGGGAGTCTTTTAGAATATCTAAACATTCATCTGTTGATTGTTCCTCATTAAAATAAATAGGTTTTCCAATAACCATTTTTGTTTTACTAAACGGTTTACTAACATAAAAAGTATGCCAATTTTTAAATTTCCAACTTTTTGATACATGGCCAATCACCGGTATTATAGGAACACCACTTTTTTTTGCTAGACGTACTGCGCCCGGCTTCGGAACATGCTCCGGCCCCGTTGGTCCATCGGGAGTAATAATAAGCTGAGTAGAGGGTTTTTGCAGTAATTCGATCATACCTTGATAGGCTTTACTACCGCCCTTACCGCTTGAACCCCTGACAAATTTGTACCCCATTTTTATTCCAACATCAACAATAAGATTCCCATCCTTGCTTTTGCTTGCAAGCCCAACATAGTTTTTATTGGCAAAATATTTAAAAACGGCTAACACCTTTCCATGCCAAGTGACTAAAATAAATGATTTATTTTGTGATATTAAATTTTGGACGCCTTCTTCCCCGATAACTTCCCATTTATTAAACCCATATAAAAAATTAATTGCTAGTGTTAGAGCAAATGTTTTGATTTTATACATCATAATTTATTGTAGAATATATTTAGCAGCTTCTTTGTATGGGTTGGTCTTAGAGGTTAAGGAGTGTATTAACTCACGATATCCTGCCCTAGTTGTTTCTCGACCATCTCTTGATAGCAGATAAATAATTTGTTCCGCTATGTTGCTAGCGTTCATTTCGTTTTGCAAGAGTTCTTTAACAACATTTTTATCGCTGATGAGATTTACTAAAGAAAGATATTTTACAGAAGACATATTTTGTGCTAAAAACCAAGTAACAGATGATAGTTTATAACAGACCACCATTGGACACCCCAATATTGCTGTTTCAAGGGTTGCTGTACCCGAAGATACAATCGCCGCGTCTGCAACAGACAGGATTTCATAATGATTTTCTTTAGTAGTAATAACATTATCAGGAATATCATCAATTGTGACATTGGGAGCTTCGAGAAGTACAGGAACTATGTTGTGGGAGGATTGTTTTGGTAAAAGATCCAATGTTTGTAAAAAAATTGGCCAATGTTTTTGAATTTCAGATTTTCTACTACCAGGCATAAGTGCAACAACCTTATCGTTTGATGAAATATTATATTTTTCATATAAAAGATTTTTATCTGTTCGGATATTTTGTAATGCTATTAATGGGTTACCAACATATGAAATTTCAATATCGCGCTTTTTAAACCAATCTTTTTCTAGGGGGATAATACTAATGCGCTTGTCGGTATTTTGCTTCAAGGTTTTTGCTCGCGAACTTCTCCACGCCCAAACTTGCGGTAATATAAAATAAGAAATCTCTATACCCATGTTAGATATTTTTTTTGCTAACCTTAAATTGAATCCAGGGTAATCAATTAAAATTACTTTTTCTGGTTGTGTTTTTTTAATAAAGGCTAATGTCTTATTAAAAATCATCTTAATTCTCGGGTAATGTTTTAATACTTCAACAAGGCCAATGACATTGAGATTTTTAATATGTTCAATAGGGCTTAACCCTTGTTTGATCATTTTTTCGCCCCCAATCCCATAAAACTCATACGTTTCATTAGATTGTTTTAAAGCTTTTATAAGCTGAGAGCCGTGCAAATCTCCAGAATCTTCTCCAGCAATAATGACTATTTTTTTATGAACCATTTTTAATAATTTTTTTTTCAATTTCTAGAGCAATTTCTAAAGCCCGCAACCCTTGTTTCCCATCGACAATAGGGGCATGTCGACTGTTTATAGAATCAATAAAATTATTTATTTCTTCTAAAAGCGCGTCTTGTGTTTCTGGTATTAGTTTATCGTAAAATAAATTTTTATATCCTGTCGCAGTCTCAATAGCTTTCTCTCTGCAGTTGTCAGAGAACGCAGAAGTCTTTTCAAGGCCATAGATTTCAATTTGTGGTATCATTAAATCTGTAATAGTGTAAAGATTTTTTTCATACGTACGAATTTTTCTAACATAGTTTTGAGCAATTCTGCTAGATTTTAAATTTGCAACAACCCCATTTTCAAATTTAATATGTGCGTGAGCAAGATCCACCGTGTCGCTCATCATTGTAGCCCCGCTAGCATGAATATTTATAATAGTTGAATCTACCATTGATAAAATGAGATCAATATCATGTACCATTAAATCTAAAACCACTGGCACCTCGGTGCCCCTTACTTGAAAGGGAGCCAATCGTTCTATTTCAATATAGTGTGGTGCTGAAACAATATTTTTAAGCTTATTAATGGTAGGGTTAAATCTTTCAATATGGCCTACCTGCACAATACGTTTTTTAGACGCCGCCATTTGAATGATTTCATTGGCCTCTTTTGTAGTGCTCGTTATAGGTTTCTCAATAAAAATGTCTTTATTTTGTTGTAAACATTTCAGGGCAATTTGATGATGGAGGTTAGTAGGGGTAACAATATGTAGTCCATCCGATGTAGATATTAATTCATCAATATTTTCAAACGATTTTACCGAAAACTCTGTCGATACTTTTTCAGCATTGTCTTGATTAACATCAAAAAAGCCAACAAAATCAATGTTGGCATGCTTAGATAAATGACTAATATGACATTTACCTAAATGTCCTGCACCTACAACACCAATCTTAATTTTTTTTTGCATCATTGTCCTTTAATAAAGTACGCAACATCACCTTCTTGCATAATATAGTCTCTACCAACATTTTTCACCAAGCCCAATGTTTTTAATTCTTTAATATTGTCTTGATGTTTTATGGCATCATCAAAACTATATATTTCTGCTTTAATAAATTTTGTTGCAAAATCTGTATGAATTTCTGCAGCAGCATCTACCGCACAATTATTTTTCTTAATTGTCCAACCACGAACCTCCATTTCACCGCATGTAAAAAATGTTTGAAGCCCAAGAGTCTTATATGCTTCTTTTATCAGAGCGCTCAACCCAGTTTCTTTTAAGTTATAATCTTCTAAAATTATTTTTTTCTCTTCTTCATCAAAGTCTGCCATTTCTGCTTCTAATTTTCCATTAATGACAACAAAAGATGAATGATTATTTGCAACAATCTCTTTAGTTTTTGACAATTGATCTGTATCGGAAAAATGATCATCTATATTTGCCACATAGATCATTGGCTTATCGGTTAAGAGAAATAACTTTTTAATTACCCTGTCTTCTTTTGACCCCCTTTTAAATGATCTTGCAGCTAACCCTTCGTTTAAATGAGCTAAAAGACCTGTTAGAGCTGTTTCTGCTATTTTACCTTCAGGTTTATTAGCATTAAGAAGTTTTTGATTTTTTTCTAAAGACCTTTCCACGGTTTTCATATCAGCCAATACCAATTCAGTATTAATAATTTCCATATCATCTAATGGATCCAGGCGATTTTCAACATGTGTAATATTTTTGTCAGAAAAAAATCGAACAACTTGTACTATAACTTTTACAGATCGGATTTGTGACAAAAATTGATTGCCAAGACCTTCTCCCTGATGCGCATTTTTTACTAAGCCTGCGATATCAATAAACTCTATTGTATTATAGATGGTTTTTTCTGGTTTAAAAATTTTTGATAGTGCGCCAAGTCTTGCATCTGGAACTTCTACCACTCCGGTATTTGGCTCTATAGTACAGAAAGGATAGTTTTCTGCGGCAATATTATTTTTGCTCAAAGCATTAAACAGAGTTGATTTCCCTACGTTTGGTAATCCTACAAATCCACAATTTAACTTCATTGTGAGAATATAATACTTAATTGGATGAGTATTTATTAAATTGAATTTCTATGAGTAAACAATGGGCAATCATTTTAGGATGTTCTACGGGACACGGCGCTGCAACTGCTTTAGCACTAGCAAAAGAGGGGTACGGGATTATTGGATTTCATTTAGATCGAGGTCCCATAAAAAAAGAAGCAGAATCTCTTAAAGAAAAAATTCAAAAAATTAATGGTGGGCATGCGCATTTCTGGAATGAAAATGCAGCAGACAAAAAAGTAATGTCGAAACATATAGAAGAGATTGTTTCAATTACAAAAAAACAGCCCATTAAATTATTAATGCATTCCATTGCTTTTGGGAGTACTACAAATTTTTTTAAACCTACCCCAGTAAGACAACGACAAATGGATATGACCCAACATGTAATGGCGCATTGCCTTATCTATTGGACTCAATTATTGCTCGAAAATAGTCTTTTATCTAAAGGATCGAGAATTCTTGGCTTAACCAGTGAAGGGAGTTATAAAGCGATAGAAGGGTATGGCCCTGTAGGAGTAGCAAAAGCCTCTTTGGAGGCTGTTATTAGGCAAATAGGCTGGGAGCTTGGATCCAAAGGTATTACTGCAAATACTATACAGGCGGGTATTACCCCAACAAGAGCATTAACAAAAATTTCCGATAATTGGAAAGAATGGGTAGAGAAAACAGTTGAAAGAAATCCTATGGGGAGAACTACCACCCCAGAAGATGTAGCAGGAGTAGTTAGTTTGTTATTGTCGGATAAAGCAGATTTTGTGAATTGTTCGACTATTTTTTGTGACGGCGGCGAACATCGCTCTTTATAAGGCTTAGCCCTTGTTTAATTAGTGACCATCCATTTACAATAAGCTGCATACCGTTTGTGGCTTTAGTCACTTTTCTGCCTTTAATATCTCCTATTACTCGTTTTAGCTTTGATATCAAGATATACCCCCCATACCCGTTATATTCAGTTGGTCTAAACCAAAATCTTTAATTAGGCTCCCCCAAATTAATTTTGGGCCCATGTTAAAAATTTGTTCCGCGTTATTATACACTAACCAATCACCTCTTTTTATTTCGTCTTGCAACTGATCTGTATCCCACGCTGCATGCCCAAAAATTAATTTTGTATTTTTTGGATCTGTATCATCGAATAAAATATTTTGTATTAAATCAAGATCATTAGAAAGCTTAATTTTCTCTGATATATCAAATAAAATGTTTGAATTTTCTTTTTCGCTTAATACGCAGGCTTCATGTAGCATAACAGGCCCCCCAAAATAAATTTTTTCTGACTCAGAAATAAGATCTTTAAAAAATTTATTTTTTAACCCAGCGCCTACAACATTCATTTGGCTGATAGGTTTGTTAATAATTAAACCCAACACCCCTTCATCGCTCTCTTCACATATAAGAATAACGCTTTCTGCAAAGTATGGATCTGCCATATTTGGCATTGCGACCAATAGTTTATTTTTTAGGCTATTCATTTTATTTATCCATAAACCTAAATCTTTTTTTGAATCATTTCTATAGTTAAGTAAGTTATACGTTAAGTTTTTTTTGGAAGAAAATGAAAAAAATGAAAAATAAATTATTAATTAGAGGAGCAAGACAACACAATCTTAAAGATATTAATGTTGATATCGAAAAAAATAAGCTAGTTGTTATTACCGGCCCATCTGGATCGGGTAAATCATCGTTGGCATTCGACACAATATACGCAGAAGGTCAAAGACGATATGTTGAATCGCTTTCAGCTTATGCACGACAATTTTTAGATTTAATGGAAAAACCAGACGTTGATACGATTGAAGGTTTATCCCCAGCTATATCGATTGAACAAAAAACTGGTTCGCGAAATCCGAGATCTACCGTTGGAACAATTACAGAAATACATGATTATTTAAGGTTGTTATATGCTAGCATTGGTAAGCCACATTGCTGGGAATGTAATCGCGAAATTAATAGACAAACACCAGAACAAATAGTGGATCAAATTTTAAAATTACATCTTGATGATAAAGCATATATTTTATCTCCTGTTGTCCAAGGACGTAAAGGTGAGCATAAGAATATTATCGATGATATTCAAAAGAAAGGGTTTTTAAGAGCCAGAATTGATAAGAAAATTATTTCTTTGAGAAAACCAGATCCTTTAGAAAAAAATAAAAACCACGACATAGATGTTTTAATTGATAGAGTGGTTATCACTAAAGATGTAAAATCTCGTTTATTGGAGTCTGTAGAATTGGCACTAAAGATGGGCGGCGGTATTTGCATTATAAGTATTAATGGCAAGAAAGACTTTATGTTTAGTGAGCATTTTGCTTGCGCATATCATCCTTATATAATGTTGTCCGATTTAAAGCCTAGAATGTTTTCATTTAACTCACCATATGGCGCATGTCAACAATGTGATGGCCTCGGTTATATTACAGAAATTGATCCAACCTTAGTTGTACCAGATAATAAAAAATCACTGATTCAAGAAGCAATTCGTCCCATAGGAAGTCAGCCAAAAGGTTTCCATGGTAATAAATTAAGAGCTTTGGCTAGAGAGCACCCACTTTCTTTTTCTAAGCCATGGACTCAGCTAAGCAAAGAAGTCAGGACTATTCTTTTATACGGACTAAAAGGACACAACCTAGACATTAGTTTTAAAAATAAAAAATGGTCTGGCACCTATACCGGTGAATGGGAGGGAGTAATCCCAGAACTACAAAGGCGTTATAAACAAACTCAATCTTATGGTATACGTCGTTGGATTGAAAGTTTTATGAGCACAAGAAAATGTGATGCTTGTGTAGGTAAAAGATTAAAAGAATCTTCGATGCATGTTAAAGTAGATACAGAAAATATCGGGGACCTCTGTTCTAAAAATATAGAAGATGCGTTACAATTTTTTGAAAATTTTCAAATATCTACAAGCGACCATGAAATTGCAGATGGCCTTTTAAAAGAAATTAAAAAGAGATTAAATTTTTTGATTAATGTTGGTCTTAGCTATTTAACACTAGATAGAGCTTCACGTACTTTGTCTGGTGGGGAAGCGCAAAGAATTAGGCTTGCTTCTCAAGTAGGATCTCAACTTACCGGCGTATTATATGTATTAGATGAACCATCCATAGGTCTTCATCCTAGAGATAATAATCGCTTAATTCAGACGTTGAAATCACTAAAAGATATTGGGAATACAGTCATTGTAGTAGAACACGATTTAAACACCATTGCATCTGCAGATCAAATTATTGATATGGGGCCTAAGGCTGGGGCAAATGGAGGAGAAGTTGTTTTCTCGGGCACATTAAAACAAATTTTATCTCATAAAAAAACACTTACAGGAGAGTATTTATCTGGTAAAAAATATATTCCTTTGCCTGATTATAGAACAGTGACATTTGATCATTTTACGATTCAAGGGGCTCAAGGGAATAACCTAAAAAATATTGACGTAAGTTTTCCATATGATAGGCTTATAGCGGTGACAGGGGTATCTGGAAGTGGCAAAAGCTCCCTTATCAATCAAACGCTTTACCCGGCTTTATCTAATTTGGTGAACTCAGGAGTAAAAGATATGCTATCTTTTACAAATTTATTGAGAGCCGACAGAGTAGAAAGAGTGATTAGTGTAGATCAGAAACCCATCGGAAAAACTCCACGATCAAATCCGGCAACCTATACAGGAATTTTTACTCATATAAGAGACTTATTTGCACAAATAAGAGAGGCAAAATTAAGAGGATATAAGTTAGGTAGATTTTCATTTAATGTTAAAGGTGGAAGATGCGAAAAGTGCCAAGGAGCAGGTATTATTAAAATTGAAATGAATTTTTTACCAGACGTGTATGTTAATTGTGAAGACTGTAATGGTAAAAGGTATAATATCGAAACGCTACAGATTGAATATAAAGGCTTAAATATAGCTGATGTATTAGAACTTTCCGTAGATGAAGCTCGAATTTTCTTTAAAAATATATTTTCTATTAAAAAACGTCTTGATACGTTGCATGATGTAGGATTGGGATATATTAAGCTCGGCCAACAAGCAACAACTTTATCTGGCGGAGAAGCGCAGCGTGTCAAATTGTCTACAGAGCTTTCAAAAAATAATACAAAAAATACGGTTTATTTTTTAGATGAACCAACTACGGGGTTGCATGTAGATGATATTCAAATGCTAATGTCGGTATTGCAAAAACTAGTTAATGAAGGCAATACAGTAATAGTTATTGAACACAACCTAGATGTTATTAAGTGTGCAGACTGGATTATTGATCTAGGCCCAGAGGGTGGAGAAGGCGGCGGTGAGTTAGTAGCTGAAGGTACTGTACTAGAAATTTCAAAAAATAAAAAATCCACCACAGGGCAATTTTTAAAAAAAGTATTAAAATAAATTTTTGGATAACCATGTTTCTCTAATTATCTTAGTGTATAGTGAATAGTGAAGAAAAAATAGTTATTTCGTCGAACGAAGAACGCAATTTTGACAAACAGATTAGACCAAATTTATTTGGTGAGTTTGTTGGACAAAAAGCTCTAGTACATTCTTTAAAAACTTACATATTAGCCGCAAAAGAACGAGAAGAAGCTTTAGATCATATTTTATTCTATGGCCCTCCAGGTTTGGGGAAAACTACCTTATCTAATATTATTGCAAAAGAACTAGGACAAGGATTTTACGGATCTTCGGGCCCAGTAATTTCAATTCCAGGAGATTTGTCTGGCCTGTTAACCAACCTACAAAGTTGCGACGTTTTATTTATCGATGAAATTCATAGAATGAATACATCGGTTGAAGAGTATTTATATTCTGCTATGGAAGATTATAAAATTGATATTTTAATTGATTCAGGCCCCAATGCTAGGACAGTAAGGATAGATTTGGAGCCATTTACTTTGGTTGGTGCAACTACAAGATTAGGCAACATTTCTACTCCAATGAGAGATAGATTTGGAGCTATTTTCCGCGTTGATTTCTATAATACAGACGACTTATTTAAAATTTTAGAACGAACCGCCAATATTTTGAATGTGAATGTAGACGAAGATGCTCTTTATGAAATTGCGCGCCGATCTCGTGGAACCCCAAGAATTGCTAACAGAGTATTAAGAAGAGTACGAGACTTTGCACAAGTTAAAAAACTTAAAACGATTGATATAGATACTGCCAAGAATTCATTGGAGAGCATAGGTATTGATAAAAATGGCCTTGAAGAGATGGATAGAAAAATATTAAAAAATCTCATTCTTAATTTTAATGGGGGCCCTACGGGAGGAAAGTCTTTAGCGATATCTGTGAATGAAGACGTACAAACTGTTGAAGATGTATATGAACCCTACTTAATAAAGGAAGGTTTCATTGAAAGGACATCAAGAGGGCGTAAAGCAACAGATAAAGCATATAAGTTATTTGGTATTTCAAAACAAAAATAAATAGGAGAATTAATTTGATGATCGAAAAAAAGAAAAAATATAAACTAACAGATTTCCGCTACCAACTTCCTAAAAGGTTTATTGCGCAAAAACCAAAACAAAAAAGAGATAGTGCAAAAATGATGGTTCTAAATCGAGAAGATCAATCTATTAAGCACAGTAAGTTTTCAAAAATTATAGATTATTTCCAAAAAAATGATTTATTAATTATGAACAATACTAAGGTATTCCCAGCAAAGCTATATGCTACCAAAGATAGGACCGATGCAAAGGTTGAAATTTTCTTGCTTAGAGAGTTAGGAGATAGGCTTTGGGAAGTCTTAGTAAAGCCAGCGAGAAAGGTAAGAATTGGGAATAAGTTAATTTTGTCTAAAGATTTATTTTGTGATGTGATTGATAATACAGTATCGGGTGGTAGGGTAGTCAGATTTGAATTTGGCGATCAAAATTTTGATGATATTTTAAAGAAAATTGGTCACCCACCCTTACCACCATACATTGACAGACCTACTACTAAGCAAGACTCCGAAAGATATCAAACAGTATATGCAGAAAAAAGAGGTGCAGTTGCAGCTCCAATTGCTGGACTACATTTTACGCCCGAGTTAATTACAGCTCTTAAAAAGAAAGGAGTAAGAATTTATAATATTACACTTCATATAGGGCTTGGTACTTTTAAGCCCGTGCAAGTAGAGGATTTAAATAGACATCATATGGATTCTGAATATTTTGAAGTTAGCCCTGAAACTGCTTTAGCCATTAATGAGGCTAAAAGAAAAAGAAGAAGAATTTTTGCAGTAGGAACATCCACAGTTAGAGCTTTAGAGACGGTTAATGTTTCAGGTTTTCTAATTTCACCTAAAAAGGGTTGGACTAATAAGTTTATTCATCCACCGCATGAGTTTAACATTGTAGATGGATTAATTACTAGTTTTCATCAACCAGAAAGCACCCTATTAATGCTCACTTCTGCATTTGCAGGCTATAACTTTGTTAAAAAATCGTACAGGGAAGCCAAAAAGAAAAACTATAGGTTTTTGAGTTATGGTGACGCGATGCTTATTATATAATATATGATGAATATTGGAGTAATAGTTGCTGGTGGAACGGGAGAGAGGTTCGGTGGTCATAAACAAACCATGGCCTTAAATAATAAACCAATATATCAATATAGTCTCGACGTTTTCAATGATTCTGATCTCATAGATAGTATCTATTTAGTTTTTCCAAAAGAGTTATTAGCAGAAATTAAAAAAGATTTATCTGCATATAATTCTAGTAAACCTGTCATATTATGCGAGGGCGGAGAAACAAGATCGGAATCTGTCTATAATGCTATAAAACAATTAGACAGTCATACAAAAATAGTTATTATACATGATGCGGCTCGGCCATTAATTAAAAATAAACATATTCAAGATTTGGCCATAGCCTGTCAAAAAAATGATGGAGCCATATTAGCACATCCAGTTTCCGATACACTAAAAAAAATTAATGACGATATTGTAGATTTCACGATAGATAGAAATAATCTTTGGTTGGCCGAAACGCCTCAAGCGTTTAATCTTAACATTCTAAACTCTTGTTATAATAATATAGATACAAACGATCAAAAAGCGTTTACAGATGAGGCAAGTTTAATGGAGCACTTTGGGCATAAAATTCAGGTGGTTCATAATAGGTCTGAAAATATTAAAATTACTAGAAAAGAAGATTTAGAACTTATTAAAGGTAGATTATATAATCAAAACAAGGTGGGCATAGGAGTTGATTTTCATTCTCTTGTTCCAGGAGAATATTTAATTGTAGGTGGCCATAAAATTAATTGTGAATTTGCCTCAGATGCTCATTCAGATGGAGACGTTTTAACGCATGCAGTCACAGATGCTTTATTAGGAGCACTCAATTTAGGAGATATAGGAGAACATTTCCCAAATACATCCGAATATTTAAACATTCCTAGTACTGAATTGTTAAAAAAAATTATTAAAAAAATACCAAAAGATACAAAAATAGCAATGGTTGACATTTCAATTGTTCTTAATACCCCAAAAATTTCTCCCCATAAAGAAGATATTAAAACTGCTCTTTCAGAGGCGTTGGGGGTTAATGAAGATATTATTTCAATCAAAGCAACTACTACAAACGGGTTAAGATTCTTAGATATGTCAAACGGCTGGGGTTGTGAAGCAATTGTAACGCTTAATCATGCAAATTAATTCTTATGCTAAAATAAATCTTGGATTACATGTTCTTAATGAGAGAGCAGATGGCTTCCATAATATTACTACTATTTTCCAAGAGCTTAATTTTTGCGATCAAATAATAATTGAGGAATCCAAAAAAATGAGCTTTGATGCGAATGTTGATTGGTTAGATCGAACCAATAATACTTGTATAGAAGCAATAAAAATTTTACAAAACCATTATTCTGATTTACCTAATTTTAAAATTTTTTTACAAAAGAATATTCCTACAAATGCTGGTCTAGGAGGGGGATCTAGCAATGGTACAGCCACCCTAAAGGCAATTAATCAATTATGCGGGTTAAATATTCAAGAAAAAGAAATGAAACAATTTGCAGAAAAGATTAGTGCAGACTCAACATTTTTTGTCAATGGCGGACTGCAAGGCGGTGAACAAAAAGGAGAAAAGTTATACCCAATCAAAGATAGCACAATTGGTGCCTATATTTTACTCGTAATGCCCAGTATCAAAGTGCAGACTTCCGATGCTTTTATGTTTATAAAAAAGTATTTGGTAAAAGGGAAAACGGACGTTAAGTTGTCGCAAATGTTGGAAGAGCTTAAACTTAATAAATTAAGCTCCGAGTTATTTTACAATGATTTTGAGATGTATGTTTTTAAGACACATCCAGAAATTGGCAAAATCAAATTAGAGATTTTGGATTTAGGTGCAAAATACGCCAGTTTGTCGGGTAGTGGTTCGACTGTGTTTGGAATATTCTCAGACAAACAAACAGCGCAAAAAGCGCAGTCTTTTTTCAGTCCCCATTATTCTACAATTATAGCGAATCCAAAAATTTAATTTGGGGGGTCGTCTAATTGGCAGGACACCTGGTTTTGGTCCAGGCAGTCGGGGTTCGAGTCCCTGCTCCCCAACAAATAAAAAGACGTTTATTAAGGAAAAGAAGAAATTATGGGACAATATATACAAAAACTATTTTCCGGTACAAGCAACCGCGAACTAACTGCTAAAATTGCAGAGCAAGCCAACTTAACTGTCGGCGACCTTGTAATTGAAAGATTTAGTGACGGTGAACTGTGGGTGAAGTATAATGAAAATTTACGCGGTAATGATGTTTATATTGTACAAAGCACTAATGCACCAGGAGACAATATTATTGAGCTAGCATTATTAATTGATGCAGCAAAACGCGCAAGCGCAGAAAAAATCAATGTAGTTATTCCATATTTTGGATATTCCAGACAAGATAGAAAAGATAAACCAAGAGTTCCTATATCTGCAAAAGTGATGATGGATATTTTCACACAAGCTGGTGCAAATAGAATTATTACTATGGATCTTCACTCGACACAAATACAAGGTTTTACTAGTATTCCAGTTGATAATTTATATGGGAGTTTAGTTTTGATGGATACACTACAAACATATTTTGATAAAATTAAAAATGATTATAAGTGTGTAGTTTTATCCCCCGATATTGGTTCAAATAAATTGAGTCAAGCCTATGCTAAGAAATTGGGCGCTGGTTTTGCATTAATAGATAAACGAAGAAGTGGACATAACCAATCTGAGGTAGCACATCTAATAGGGAAGCTAGAAGATAGACATGTTTTAATTATTGATGACATGATTGATACGGCAGGCACTATTTTTAACGCTGCTACAGTAGCCAAAGAAAAAGGTGCATTATCAGTGACAGTAGCTGCTACACACGGAGTTTTATCAGGTGAATCAATAAAAAAATTATCTCATCAAAATATTGATAAAGTATTTTTATCTGATACGGTACATATACCGGAAAATAAAAAATTTGAAAAGCTAACAATTGTTTCTTCAGCAACAATATTTGCAGAGACAATTAGTAGAATTCATAAAGGTGAATCAGTAAGTCAACTATTTGGGAAAATAATATGAGCAAATTTGAAAAATTAGAAGTAGATATTCGTAAAGAACAAGGTACATCGGCAGCTAGAAGAACCAGGTTGCGCGACAAAGTGCCAGCTATTTTATACCATTCTGGAGTAGAAGCAATTCCATTGTCGATGGATAAAAAAAGACTATATAAAGCATTAAGAACAGGGCAAATGATTTTTGAAATTGTTGTAGATAAAAAATCACAATTTGTGCTATTAAAAGAAGTTCAGTATCACCCAGTAACAGATGAAGTGATACACGTTGATTTTCAAAAAGTAAAAGAAGATGAAAAAATCTCATTAGAGGTGGCTATAAGAAGCGCTGGAGAATCTCAGGGTGTAAAATTAGGCGGTATATTAGTACAATTGCTTAACTCAGTTACAATTAAATGTAAGCCTTCTGAAATTCCAGAGTTCTTAGAAATTGATGTAACAGACATGGAGATGAATACCAATCTTTTTGTAAAAGATATTATACTTCCTAAAGATGTAGAAATGATTACATCAGAAGATATTGCGATAATGTCTGTTCAAGAACCTAAAGAAGAGCAGGAAGAAGTGTCTGCTGAAATAGGTGAAGAAGGAGAAGAAGATTTAGAGGACTCAGATACTATCGAAGGCGAAGAATCTTCAGAAAAAGCAGCAGAGAGTGCTCCAGAATCAGGCGATAAATCAGACGGAGACAATCAATAATGATGATTTTTGTTGGACTGGGTAATAGTGAATCAAAATATCTTTCTACTAAGCATAATGTAGGCTTTTGGATAATGGATCAATTTGCAAAGGCCCATGATATTGAGTTTAAACCAGGAAAAGGCAACTATATTTTTGCAAAAAAAGGTAGCCAATTTCTCTTGGTTAAACCGACAACAGGTATGAACAATAGTGGGACTATTATTCGCGAGGTATTGAATTTTTATAAGGTTGATACCAAGGATCTTGTGGTCGTTTTTGATGACGTTGATCTTCCTTTAGGAGAGATTAGAGTTAAAACTGATGGCGGTGATGGTTGCCATAATGGTATGAAGTCAATTATAAAATCTCTTGGAACCCACAAAATTACAAGATTAAAAATTGGTATTGCCGCTTCAGACTATCGAAAACCATCAGAAAAATATGTATTAAAACCATTTAATAAAAAATTCCATCCTTTAGTAGAAAAAGTATTAGTTATGACAAACGAGGCTATGGTTTCTATACTTGGAAAAGGAGCCGATGAAACAATGAATAATTTTAACAAACAAACTATAGGAGTAGCATAGTGGAAAATCTATTTTACTTGATACCAGTCTCTGGTGTTGTAGCGATTTTATTTGGGCTTATGAAAAGCAACTGGATTAATAAACAAAATCCGGGTAATGAAAAAATGCAAGAAATTGGTCTTGCAATTCGTGAAGGTGCAACAGCATTTATTGTTAGAGAATATAAAGTTCTTGCAGTGTTTGTCGCAGTTGTTGCTGTCTTATTATACTGGGTGAATATGGCTAGTAATACAACAGAGGTAGCCTTTTCTTTTGTTGTGGGAGCGGCTTGTAGCGCTTTAGCGGGAGCTTTAGGAATGCGCGTAGCAACTTTAGCAAATCATAGAACTACAGAGGCGGCAAGAACTAGTTTAAGTTCAGCGTTAAGCGTGGCATTTAATGGCGGAATAGTCATGGGAATGAATGTGGTAGGATTGGGAATTTTAGGCCTATCATTGTTATTTTATATTTACAGTGACGGTTTAGCTGCTACCGATTTAACAAATGTAATGACCAAAGTTTCTGGTTTTGCAATGGGGGCATCCTCAATTGCTTTATTTGCAAGAGTAGGAGGAGGAATTTATACAAAAGCTGCAGATGTTGGTGCAGATTTAGTTGGTAAGGTAGAAGCTGGAATACCAGAAGATGATCCTAGAAACCCTGCAACTATTGCAGATAACGTTGGTGATAACGTTGGTGATGTTGCTGGGATGGGAGCAGATTTATTTGAATCTTATGTTGGGTCTATGATTGGTGCGATGGTATTAGCCGCCGCTGCAGGTTACAAAGAGTTGGTATTTTTACCTTTATTCTTAGCAGCCGCAGGAATTGGAGTATCCATTTTAGGCACATTCTTTGTAAAGACCAAAGAAGGTGGAAATCCACAAACTGCGCTTAATATCGGAATTTTTGGTTCAGGAGCTGTGATGTTAGGTGTTAGTTATTGGCTCATTAATAAATTTGTTACCGGATCAGTAAACTTAGGAGCAGACAATCCTGAAGTTTTTGCAGGTGATTTATTTGGCGCAACAATGGTAGGTCTTGTATCTGGTGTATTAATAGGTCTATTGACAGAATATTATACTTCAGATCATCAAAAACCTTCTAGAGCGATAGCAGCAGCAAGCGAAACAGGGGCCGCAACAAATATTATTTCTGGCCTAGCAAATGGTATGTTTTCAACAGCATTACCAGTACTTGTAATTGCACTATCAATTATGGGAGCGTATCATTTTGCAAATCTTTATGGTATTGCTTTAGCTGCATTGGGCATGTTATCCACGCTTGGAATTCAATTAGCAGTTGATGCATACGGTCCGATTGCAGATAATGCTGGCGGTATTGCTGAAATGGCTAAACTACCAAAAGAAGTTAGAGAAAGAACAGACAAACTAGATGCCGTAGGAAATACTACAGCAGCTATTGGTAAAGGGTTTGCAATTGGTTCTGCCGCTCTTACATCATTAGCGTTGTTTGCAGCATTTAGAGAAACTGTTGGAGGATTAGTATTAGATATTAGCGAGCCAACTATTATGGCTGGCTTGTTTATAGGAGCTTCTCTTCCTTTTGTATTTTCAGCGCTTGCAATGCAAGCGGTTGGAGATGCTGCTTTCGAAATGATTGAGGAAGTGAGAAGACAGTTTAGAGACATTGAAGGTCTTCTAGATGGTAAGCCTGGTGTAAAAGCTGACTATGCAAAATGCGTAGATATAGCAACAACAGCCGCTATCAACAAAATGGTTCTCCCTGGAGCGCTAGCAATTTGTACCCCTATCTTTTTTGGACTAGTATTAGGACAAAAAGAAATGTTGGGTGGGATATTAGCCGGAGTAACAGTGACAGGAGTTCTATTAGCTATCTTTATGTCTAACGCTGGAGGTTCATGGGATAATGCCAAGAAGTACATTGAATCTGGAGCACATGGCGGAAAAGGAAGTACCGCGCATAAAGCGGCTGTGGTAGGTGATACTGTAGGAGACCCATTTAAGGATACTGCAGGACCATCTTTAAATATTTTAATTAAGCTGATATCGGTTGTATCATTAGTGATTGCACCCCTTATCTAACGGAGAAATTATATGAATTATTATGAAATATTATATGTTGTAAATCCAAACCATAGTAAAGATAAAATATCTGAAATCATTGGTGAGGTTAGCCAACATATTGAATCTAAAAAACATGCAATAGTTGATCACAATTTTTGGGAGAAAAAACAATTAGCATATCCTGTAAATAAGCATAAATATGGTAATTATGTTTTACTTAATGCTGAGTTTAAAAATTCTGATTTTGTGAATGACTTCAAGATGTTTCTTAATTTGCATGTAGAAGTGTTGAAGTATATGATTATTAAACTTGATGGGAAGCCTGTAGCTCCAGTGAAAGATGCCCCTAGCGAAGTAAAAGAGAAAAAAGAAGAGGAGAGTTAAATGTTATCTAGCAGAAAAAAATCTTGTTATTTTAAAAGAAATAACATCCATGAAATTGATTATAAAGATACTAAACTTTTAAATAAGTTTATTAACGACCAAGGTAAAATTACTCCAAGAAGAGTAACTGGTACCAGTAGTAAGATGCACAGAAAACTAGTAACAGCAATTAAGAGAGCAAGAAATATTGCATTGCTTCCATTTGCGGCTATTGATAGGGACTAAATAATGAAATTAATACTTACAAAAGATGTAGATAATGTTGGAAATGAAGGCGATATAGTAGATGTAAAGCCTGGGTTTGGAAGAAATTTTCTTATTCCACAAAAACTAGCAGTTATTTTTTCTAAATCTCAATTAAAACAGGTAGAAGAAAAACGTAGCCAAGAAGATCGCAAAATTGAAAGACAAAAAGATATATTGGTAGATTTACTAGATAAAGTTTCTGATTTGAACATTACAATAACAATGAAATCAGAAGATGGTGAGAAGCTTTTTGGTTCAGTTACAAAATTAGATATTGAAAAACTTTTACTAGAAAAGGATATTGTGTTTGATAAAAAATATATTGATTTGTCTTCATCAATTAAAACCTTAGGTGAGCATGAGGTTCACGTAAAATTTAGTAATGATATTTCAGGTAGTTTTAAGCTTACTATTGAAAAAGAAGATTAATTTCTTGTCACTTTAATAATTGTTTTTATGTTGTTGCATTCCTCGCAATAAAATGACATATCTTTAAAGTTAGATACTTCATCTTTACAACCTGCTTTATTGCTAGCACAACTATAGGTGTACGATTGTGGCGTAACAGGCTCATTCCCTACGGTATTAGTACTTCTTCTTAACCAGTTACGAAAAAATGCCCTATAATCTTTTTTTCTTTTATTCGTTGCTTTAAGCCAGTCTAGCATTTTAGCTAACTCAAATTCTATATCAATGGTAGGAAATTTTTGAGACCACATTTCAATTTCTGCTTCGATTTGTGCGACCTGTTCTTTTTTTGATGGTAATTTTCTTTTAGAAATTGGAGCAATTTCTTCAAGTCGGGCCTCAATCTTCACTATTCTTTGTAGAATATCATTTAAGTTTGCTTTTTTGTTTTTCATTTCCTTAATTTAATAGAGATTCATTTGATACAAAACGATTAAAAAGGGAACAAAAAATGAAAATAATGGCAGAATATATTTGGATGGATGGTCATGCACCAACACAAAAACTTCGTTCAAAAACAAAAATATTAAATAAAAAAATATCATCGGCATCGGAAGTACCAAATTGGGGATTTGATGGTTCTAGCACCAATCAAGCAGAAGGTCATTTTAGTGACTGTCTATTAAAGCCAGTATGGCTATGCAAAGATCCAATTCGCGGTGAAGACAATATTCTTGTCATGTGTGAAGTAATGAACGCAGATGGGTCAGTGCACGCTTCAAATACTAGGGCGCATTTAAGAGAAGTAGCGGAAAAATTTTCCAAAGAAAATACCTGGTTTGGGATAGAACAAGAATACACATTTTTTGAGGGTCGCAACCCACTTGGTTGGCCTGAAGGCGGTTATCCAGCACCGCAAGGACCTTTTTATTGCGGGGTGGGTGCTGATGAAGCATTTGGGCGTGAAATTGTTGAAGATCATTTGGATGTATGTATTAAGGCTGGGCTAGAATTATCTGGCATTAATGCCGAAGTAATGCCTGGTCAATGGGAGTATCAAATTGGACCACTTGGACCACTAGAAATAGCAGATCAAATGTGGGTCTCAAGATGGTTGCTTTATAGAATATCTGAAGATTATGGAGTAAGCGCAACACTGCATCCAAAACCTGTACAAGGCGATTGGAATGGAGCGGGAGCACATATCAATTTTAGTACACAGTCAATGCGCAAAAAAGGCGGTATGAAGGTTATTGAAGATGCTTGTGAAAAACTGAGAAAGAAACATGATGAGCATATTGCTGTGTATGGCGCCCATAATGAACAGAGACTAACAGGTCAACACGAAACATGTAGTATAAGCCAATTTCGTTATGGTGTAAGCGATCGCGGTGCCTCTATTAGAATACCAATGCAAACTTCTAATGATGGGTTTGGGTATCTTGAAGATCGACGACCATCTGCTAACGTGGATCCATATCAAGCTTGCGCAATACTGATTGAAACTACTTGTAGTTAATGATAACAGAGATGTAGTCCATGCTCTCGACACAACTGCTTTCTTGGTATTCAGAAAATAAGAGAGACCTCCCCTGGAGGCGCACCAAAGACCCATATAAAATCTGGATTTCAGAAATCATGTTGCAACAAACTCAAGTAGCCACCGTTATTCCTTATTATAAAAAATGGATGAATAGTTTCCCCGATATTCAAACATTAGCACATACTGATTATGATTACGTATTAAAACATTGGGAAGGATTAGGCTATTACTCTCGATGTAAAAATATACACTTAACAGCTAAGGTCTTAGACAAGAATTTTCCAGATACATTTAACGAATTAATTAAACTTCCAGGCATTGGTGAATATACCGCAAAAACTATTTTAGCTATTGCATATAATCAAACTGAAGTAGGGATAGATACTAATTTAGAGCGCATTGGGTTTAGATTGTTGGGGTTAAAAAAGAAATCCAAGTTTAATAATAATAGAGTAAAAAAGTTTCTTGAAACTATACAAGATAAATCAAAACCAGGAGATTTTAACCAAGCGTTAATGGATTTGGGTAGTAATTTTTGTAAAGCAAAAGAGGTAAATTGTAATCCTTGTCCTATTGTTGTTCATTGTAAAGCCGCTTCAACAGATAACCCCCTACGGTACCCGGAAGTCAAAAAGAAGAAACCTATCCCAGAAATAAAAGTAGCAGTTTGTGTTATTTTTTATAATAAAAAATTACTTCTTATGCAACGGCCAGAAAATAAAATGCTTGGAGGGTTGTGGGAATTCCCAGGAGGTAAAATGGAATCGGGAGAATTAAAAGAGGATGCTGTAATACGAGAAATTAAAGAAGAAACTAATTTATCAATTAAGAATGTAGA
>Ga0310124_10000077_pt1 | contig 61967 bp, 64 predicted proteins | sample CB11b_AW_Bot5_MG_FD_203507 | JGI IMG/M metagenome (GOLD analysis project Ga0310124, IMG submission 203507) | Marine microbial communities from Western Arctic Ocean, Canada - CB11b_AW_Bot5 | ecosystem: Environmental > Aquatic > Marine > Oceanic | place: Canada: Western Arctic Ocean | collected... | reverse complement strand
CTGGCGAGACTTGAGTGTCTGTAGTTCCTGTTGTGCAAGCTGCTGCATTTCGTCATCACTTGTGTTGGTTAATTCCTCAGCCTGTGCGATTTCTTTGACTATGTCCTTGTATTGCCGAAATTGTTCGATCAATGGCTGGATTTCGGCAAGAGCTTTTACGTGCATTCGGTAAGTTTTAGCGTCAGCTTGCACGCTGGGATCGCTAAGAAGCGCCATTAGAGCATCGTACCGCTCTTCAATTACGGTCAGTTTGTCAAACATGGTCAAAATCTAGTTGAGTTGAGAAACGAGGAGCCTTTACGTTGCGCTCTGACCACCTGAAACAGGGGGCAGGAAAGCTACCTCATCACCGTCATTTAATATGACATCCATACGCGCGTACTCTGCATTCACGGCACTCGACAAAGACTCACCGTATGCTTCTAGTCCAGGAAAATCAGCGATTAAATTATCCCAAAGTATACGGATGGTTGTTCCAATTGGAACTTCCCGTTCTATTTCGTTAGTCCCAACGATATCGCAGAGCCTAGCGAACAAATGAACCTTTATGCGCATGCTCGTCGAAATGCCTCGGCCTTTGCCTCTTCATTATGAGGATCGGCGGTGGCACCCTCTATCCAAACGTCTCCACCCTCAAAGAACTCATGTTTCCATATCGGTGCAATTTGTTTAATGCGCTCGATGCTGTACCGGCAAGCTGCAAATGCGTCGACGCGATGTGGTGAGCATGTCGCAATCGCAACGCTAGCCTGGCCAACTTCGAGGCGACCGATTCGGTGGTGAATCCCTAACCGAATTGCTGGCCACCGTTCAGCAACCTCTGCGCTGATTCTGGCGAAGGCTCGCACCGCCAATGGTTCATAAGCTTCGTATTCCAGCTGCAGCACGCGACGACCAAGATTTTCACCGCGGACTACGCCTAGGAAGGTCACAATCGCTCCAGTCTGTAGTGACTCACCCTCGCCACTCGGCTTACTAGCTGGAGTCGAAACAGCATCCATAAGTGCGATGAGGTTAAGTTCGACTGTCGTAATCAAAAACAACGACGTCACCATATTTCCAAGTATAGCTTATCAACTTCACCAAATCGGACATCCGACTTAGCAGTAGAATGAAGCGGTGAAGTATCCCTATGGATTCCCTCCGGAGTATCAAGACGCTGTAGAAGTCGCTTTAGCCAAAGCGGAACTGAAGTTTCGTAAGGCTACGGAGAATCTAGGGAGACACCAACCCGGTTTCGGACGTCCACACGGAACTCAGTGGGATGAACAGGCGTTCCTTGCTATTGAGTCGGTGTTTCTGGACTTTGCTTCCCAATGTTTGCTCGGAGGAGTGGAAAGAGATGCGCCGGTTGGGGAGATTAATTGGAAGGTAGATGAGTTCATCCCGCTAATAATCGACCACGTGTATTTCAACCTGATGCCAAAGGACGAAAGAAGCAGTGATTGGAACGGATTCCAGAAGACAGCAGAAGAGCGTGTTCGTTCTCATGAGGGCTTTGAAACGCACTTAGAGACGGAGCGGTTCTCCTGACTCCACGTTGAACTTTCCACCAAGCAACAGTAGGATGGGCGCCGACGTCTGCATCATTCTGGACGTTGGGGAATCGTTGGGAACCGAAAAGATGGAACATAATGGACACGAAGCGAGTTGCAATCGGAACGGTCGTTGGCGGTATCTCGATGTTTGTCGCTGCTTATCTGATCTGGAGCCTCTTGCTCCCTACCATGTCCATAGGTGACAACCTTTGGGACGGTGCCTTTGAAGCGGCGGGGGTAGCACGTGAATCTCCGATACTTTGGGCGTTTTTTCTCTCGAATGTTCCGGCCGCCGCTCTCGTCACACTCGCTATTGAAAGGGGTGGTTCATCGACGATTGGAGGGGGTGTCAAGATCGGCATGATCGTAGGCTTCTTGGTTTGGTCAAGCGTGGACCTTGCTTACTATGGGAATACGACCATCTTCGATCTCACGTCGACGCTTGTTGACCCGCTGCTTGCAACTGTCCACTTCGGCATCGGCGGCGGGGCCATTGCTGCGGTGTTGGGGAGACGCTAAAGAACACCGCTTACCACAAAGTTGGCGTCTCCAAGGGGAATCGCACTTATGTGGACGCCAAAACTCCAGGAAAAGTGCAAGTTGCGGCCTGATTCTCTTGTGAAGAATCACCGAAGTCTGACAACAGAAGGGAACAACTCACCGGTGCGTCGACTCCCACCGGATCTTGGCGGTATGTCAATTATCGGCTGAGCAGAGGCGGCAAGCGTAGTATCATGGACTTCTCACCTGAAAAGGCAGCTACAGGCGCGCCAAGCTATTCGACGAGTGATGGCTGGTCGAAATTCATCGTCTGTTCAGAGTTTGGAGCCTATGAATCAAAACACCTACGATGAACAAAACCGCGTCAAAGCGTCCTTCGATGCAGCGTATACCTCACAGACCCCGCACCAATATCTCTACAATATGACCGCGGTCGATTACCGGATGGCTGACTACATGAACCCGTTTCTCAACGCCGCCGTTGACGCTTCTGTGTCTCCCCCCCCGAAGCGCCCTGTCCGGATCTTGGACCTGGGGTGCTCCTATGGCGTATCCGGAGCACTGCTCAAGACGGATTGCTCGTATCAGGAGTTGGCGCAGTTTTTCCAGGACGAGACGAGTTTGGAATACTCATCGTGCGTCATCGAGTCTAAGCGTTGGCTGGAATCACACGTAGGGCGAGAAGACGTAGAGGTCGTCGGGTTCGATAGTTCGGCGGCGGCTATCAGATTCGCTACGGCTGCTCGGATGATAGATAAGGGCATCACACGCAACCTTGAGGAGCACGAGTCCGAACTGACGGAAGATGAGAGAAGCCTTATTCGACAGTGTGATGTGCTCCTTAGCACCGGCGTCATAGGGTATGTCACCGAGAAGACCGTCGGTCCCATCTTGGACGAGTTTGGTCACGATGTCCGAGGCCCGTTAGGGGCAGTAGCCATCATGTCGGTGCTTGAACTCTTTGATCCGGAACCCATCGCGGAGTCCTTTGCCGAGCACGGCTATCGATTCGGTCAGCTTCCGATTCGGATACCCCAACGGCGCTTCGTGGATGAGGAAGAGCGCGAGGGTGTGCTGGAGGAACGTCGAGACCGAGGTGGGCCTGCTGCGGTCCAAGACTCAGGAGACCAGATGTTTGCCAGCCTTTGTGTCGCGGCTCATCCGCAGTGGTTCGAAGTTTTCGCCAAACGGATGAACGAAGTCGCCGAGGTGTTACCGTGCTATGCCTGAAGACTGCATTTCACCTCTAGTACCCTGAGTAAATGAAAACAGAATACCGACCGCGATCAGCGCCACGCCGATTACCCATCTGTTGTTCTTCATAATTCCTCCAGTTTGATTGCCCATTCGGAAGGCTCGTTGAGGAAATTGCACAAGGAATCGAGTCGAAGTCTCTCAGCACTGAACTCAAGAACCGCGAAACCAAACTAGAGCAGTTAGAAGGGGACTTGGAGGCGTTACAACTTCAGTAATCAAGGGCTTGGAGATCCAAGGCGAACGTCCGGAAGGATCTGGAGAGGCGAATTAAGGACTGCAAAGGACTCTTATGACGTCATGCGCCTCAGGGAACCCAGATTCTCAAGAAGCTGATAGACGGACGTCTAATACTCACTCCTTACAAAGGCCAAGCTGTTCCGTACTATACATTTAGTGGCACCGGAACCTTAGTCGGATTGTTCGGCGGGATTGTGCCACATAACGTTATGTCCCCGAGGGGACTCGAACCTTGTATTACAAACTCCTCCTAGGGTGCCATCAATTCTGCAAGCTCATCATCCTGATAATAGACCCGTGGTGTATTGGCATTCAGGTGGTTAAGTAAACTGTAGACACTCCAGTTAGCGGTTTGCGCCATCGCGCTCACGGTATTCGGTCCTTCTGGACCGATGACCTCGACCACGTCACCCGATTCCGCCTCAGTGCCGGTCACGTCGATAATCAGATGGTTGAGTGACACCCAACCAATGATGTTCCTGAATTCCCCAGCGAAGAAGATCGCGCCCGCATTGGAGAGTTCTCTGGGTACACCGTCGTAGAATCCGGCGTGCACCGTGGCGATCATCATCCGGTGCGGCGCGATGAATCCGCCGAAATAGGTCACGGAGTCACCTTCGTTGACCCACTTGACGAGTTCAATCCGGGCCTTGAGAGATAGGGCCGGTGTCAGTGGCATGCCAGCCTCAATATCTGTCGCCTCGGAATAGATGCCGTAGAGGCTTAATCCTGGCCGGACGAGGTCGAGATAACTGTCGGGTAAGTGCAGAATCGCTCCAGTGCTGGCCATGCTCCGCAGGCCCGGGTCGATGCCGCGTTCGCGCACATCATCTTCAACCGCTAGCAGTCGACTGAGCATCTCTCGATCCTGGTCATTCGAGGCCTCCATGAATGTCGAGAATATGCCCTCGACGGTGATCCTGGGAAGAGATGCGGTGCGCTCGATGAAGTCTGCGGCATGTTCATGCGAGATGCCGATACGTCTCAGTCCGGTGTCAACTTTCACAAAGACCCGAGCCTCCTGCGACGCCCCTTGCGCCGCATCGCTCAAGCGTTGGACCACATCGTCAGAGAACACGACTTGGGTGATACCCAACTCGACGACCTTGGCGTACTGGTTGTCCGTGAACAGGGGACCCATATTGACGATTCCGACATCGAGGCCAGCTTGCCGTAAGTCCAGCGCCTCCTGAACATTCACGACAAAGACGCGCTGCACCCCTTGTTCCGTCAGATATCGGACTATCGGTACGAGCCCGTGTCCGTAGGCATTGTTCTTGACCACCGGCATAACGTCGACTCCGGTGCGCTCCCGAATCGCGTTGAGGTTCGACCCGATGGCGTCGAGATCAATCTCAAGCCACGACGTGTAGCCGTTGAGCGTTTCCTCGATGGCTATCGGTGGTTGGGTTTCGAGGTCTTCCAGGGTCGACACGTCAGACACACTCCCGCGCACACAGCCGACCGTGAGCACTACGATGCTGATGCCAGCAAGGATGAGCGTTTTGTAGTTTCGAAATTCAAAAGCTGCCATGCGTCCTCCTGCTTATAGATTACTTCACGGACTATGACGCGGAAACGATTCAGAGATGTTCCGACTCACTCCTCACAAAGGCCAAGCTGATCCGTATTACACATTTAGTGGCACTGGAACCTTTAACTGGGTTGATCGGTGGACTTGTGCCACATAACGTGATGTCCCAGGCCGAGCGGTAAGCTGTGTCGGATAGCCTGTGCCACGTATTCCTTCGCTCGCGCAACGGATTGCTGAATTGGGTAACCTAGTGCCAAGTTTGCGGCAATTGCAGCACCAAATGTGCATCCGGTGCCATGGGTATTATTGCCTGCCAGTCTTGGTCCAGCAAATTCAGTGAACTCCTTGCCGTCATAGAGCAGATCAATAGCTTTCGGAGTATCGAGGTGTCCACCTTTAACGACAACAGTGGCTGGTCCCAGGGCGTGAATGCGGCGAGCCGCTTCACGGGCGTTCTCTAATGATGAAACAGTAATTCCTGCCAGAACGGCTGCTTCTACTGCATTTGGTGTTACAACCGCGGCGTAAGGAAGTAAATTTTCTTTAACCGCAACCACTGCATCATCATCCAAAAGACGGTTACCGGTTTTTGCCAGCATGACAGGATCAACGACAACGTTCTTGATATTCAATTTGGCTACTATAGCCGCAACGGTTTTGACGATTTGGTGTGTCGAAAGCATTCCTATTTTGATCGCATCCACTTGAAAGTCCTCAACCACTGCTTTAATCTGCGCAGCCACAATTTTAGGCGTTAACACTACCGTGTCACTTAGGGCAAGAGTGTTTTGCGCTGTCACGGCGGTGATGGCACTCGTTCCATACACGCCATGAGCCGAAAAAGTCTTGAGATCGGCTTGGATTCCGGCCCCAGCCCCAGAATCACTGCCGGCAATTGTGAGAGCGGTTCTCATACGTTACAATTCAAGAATGCCTAATCTTTGGATGTCAAACATCCTAACTCGAATGGATATCCCTCGCGCTATGGTAACGAATATTACTGCCGTATATCAGCCTACCACTGCCATACGGTGGGCCACTGTTTTTCTGTTTGTGGCGCTCACGGCAGCAACTTCACAAATCAGTTTGCCACTGCCTTTCACACCTGTGCCAATGACCATACAACCGATGATCGTGCTCCTCAGTGGCGCCGTGCTCGGTTCACGTCTGGGTGCTAGCTGTCAGTTTCTTTACTTGGCTATCGGGATTGCTGGGCTACCGGCATTTGCGGCAAGTCCATTGCTCGTGCCAGGTCTGGGACGACTGCTTGGTCCGACAGCCGGTTACCTCATGAGTTATCCGATAGCTGCTCTAGTGGTAGGCGCTCTCGTTGAACGAGGTTTCAACCAATACTTTCTAACCCGGTTCATCTCGATGGGTGTCGGGCTCTGCCTGATCTTTGCAGGCGGTGTAACTTGGTTAATGTTGAGTCCATGGACTCAGATGAGTTTTGGCACGGCGCTAGGTTTTGGGTTCTACCCATTTGTGCTTGTAGATCTAATCAAGCTTGGCTTCGCGGCGGCGATTTTGCCTGTGCTAACTCGTATGATTGGGGATTTGAGCGTCCGACGTTAAGGGATCGTGTGAACAGAGATGACTTTGCTGAATTCGACATCTTGAACGCACAAGTGTAATTGAAAGTAGGGAGACCAATAGATGGTAATTAAGACAGTTTCCAGTTTTGTTGTATTGATGGCATCAATTGTGACGTTAGCTTGCGAATCAAAGGCGCCTAGCGTTTCCCCAATCGAGATTACCGCGCTAATAGGGCAGATGCGTGACATGGCGTGGGCCGAAGAGGTTGCACAGGCTCAGGTGCTAATCGAGCAACAACGCAGCCATCACGATCAGGCATCAACGGCATGGCTTGTTGCTGCTTCTTGGCTCGGGCGTGGGGCCAGTTTCGCGGAGCAGTGGGATTTAGCCGAGCAATATGCACGTGAGGCGTACGACGGGAGCACCGTCTTACTCAGCGATCGAGCGTTGGATGCAGAATCTCAACTTCCCACTGCGCTGGGAGCTGGGATAGAAGTGCTCAGTCTTGTGCTGGATGCAAAGGGAGACCGAGCGGGTGCGTTGGAGTTCCTCCGTAGTGCACATGAGAGTTACAAAGGAAGCAGCCTTGAGACGCGTATCCAGAAAAACGTGTTATTGCTCAGTCTGAAGGGGCAACCTTTTCCTTCGCTCGATGTTGAACATTATCTCGGCGAATCGACACCGGTATCGTCAGAAAATCTAAAAGACAAGGTTGTTGTGGCATTCTTCTGGGCCCATTGGTGTCCAGATTGTAAGCAGCAGTTGCCAATTTTAGAGCAGTTACATACACAGTACGGTGACCAAAAGCTTGCGATTATTGGTCCGACACAGCTTTATGGCTATATGTCACGAGGCCAGGCAGCTACGCCCGAACAAGAACTTGAGTATCTACAAGGGGCGTACCAAGAGCGGTTTCCGATTCCAACTTGGATGAGTGTGCCGGTGAGCCACCAGAGCTTTCTCGATTTTGGTGTGAGCACGACCCCGACCCTGATCATTATTGACAGAAAAGGGATCGTGCAACTGTATAACCCAGGGACGTTGCCGTACGAGGAATTATCAGCGTACGTGGAGCGCTTGTTGGCTACATAGGGTGGTGGGACGAGAGAACATTTTTTGGACGCCACCCTGTTTGCCGTCGGCTGCGATAGGTCGATCTTTGCGATAATGGTCGTGCAATAAGTCTTATGTTGCCGCACTTCTTTGACAGCATCCTTCAGCTAATAGTCCAGACGGCTACGGACTTACCGCCAGACGTCCGAACCGCAATATCCGGAGCGATTACCGCTGAACCGCCCGACACTCGCTCAGGACAAGCCCTCAATATTATCGCGACGAACATCGATCAAGCTGCTGAGAATGAAGGAGCAATTTGTCAAGATACTGGGATGCCGACCTTCGAGGTTCGTGTTCCTGTTGGCGTGAATCAAATCGAATTACGGCAACAGATTAAAGATGCAATTGTTGAAGCGACTCGACTGGGGAAGCTTCGGCCAAATTCCGTTGACTCCATTACAGGAAAAAATTCAGGGAACAACCTCGGACCTGGTACTCCGATTGTGCATTTCGAGCAATGGGAGTCTCCGAATATCGAAGTCCGCTTATTGTTAAAAGGTGGAGGTTGTGAAAACACGAACGCGCAATATGCCTTGCCGTGCAACTTATCACATTTAGGTCAAACCGACCGTACATTGGAAGGCGTACGTAAATGTATCCTGCACGCCGTCTGGCATGCGCAAGGCAAAGGCTGCAGTCCAGGAGCGGTGGGTGTGTGCGTTGGCGGTGATCGCGCATCGGGATACCTGCATGCAAAGGAGCAATTGTTCCGAAAGCTAGATGATACAAATCCGGATACCCGCCTTGCAGATTTAGAACAATCCATCATGACAACAGTTAACGATCTTGGGATCGGGACGATGGGATTTAGCGGAAATGTATCCTTGATTGGCTGCAAGATTGGCGCACTCAATCGCTTGCCGGCAAGTTTTTTTGTTTCAGTCGCGTACGATTGCTGGGCGTTTCGACGTCTAGGCCTCATCTTGGATGGTGAGACCGGCGTGATTCGTGAATGGATGTATCGAGATCCGGCTCAACCAACGGTTCCGATGGTGGCGGACGGTCTGAGAAGCCCGATTTTGACTGGACGCGAAACCGTTCTGCATCCTCCACTCGACGATGCAACCATTCGAGGACTGCATGTCGGCGATGTAGTGCTGATTACTGGCAGGATGTACACCGGACGGGATCAAGTTCATGCGTATCTGATGGAACACGACCCCCCAGTCAATCTGCAGGGTTCTGCTTTATATCACTGTGGTCCAGTGGTTGTAAGAGATGGCGATCGCTGGAAGATCACCGCGGCTGGGCCTACGACCAGCATTCGCGAGGAACCCTACCAAGGTGAAATTCTGAGACGATACGGTGTTAAGGCTGTGATTGGCAAAGGTGGCATGGGTGACAAAACGCTGGCTGCTCTTAAGGAGACCGGCGCGGTCTATCTCAATGCGATAGGGGGTGCTGCTCAATTCTATGCCCGCACCATCGAGCAGGTTGATGGCGTATCGTTGCTGGACTTTGGGACGCCTGAAGCCATGTGGCATCTTCAAGTTCGAGAGTTTCCTGCGATCGTTACAATGGATGCTCATGGTGCCAGCCTACATCATGAGATCGAAGTCGCGTCTGGCCATCAACTCGCCGGCCTAGGAAGCTAACAAAGTCGGCGTCTATTGCTGACCCGATGGAATTTCAGCCTCTTGAAGCGAACCCTACTAGCCGGTTATAATTTACTGTAAAGATAGGAGGTACTATTCATATGTCAAACGTAGTGAATGTCACCGCGAGTGCAGCATCAAAGATTCAGGCAATCATGGCTGAGGAAAAAAAGGAAAATGCCGGGTTGCGTGTTTTTGTCCAGGGTGGAGGCTGTTCAGGTTTTCAGTATGGTTTGATGATCGAGGCAGGGGCAGTCGACCCAGATTCCGATCGTGTGTTTGAATCAAATGGCGTTAAATTGTTCGTTGATCCTATTAGTATTCGGTATCTCACGGGAGCCGAAGTTGACTTCGTCGATAACTTGACCGGTGGCGGTTTCACTATCAAGAATCCGAACGCTAAGTCCACATGCGGTTGCGGTTCGTCATTTAGCGCCTAATGTTCACTTGCGGGGAAGTTAGCCGTGATTGAAGCCCGCGAAGCCTACCTTAGCCGTCTTCGTCCCGCTGGCAGTAAACGATCGAAAAAGCGGGATTTAATTGTGGATGTGTTCTTGGGTCAAGAAGGGCACCTGAGTGCCGATGACTTGGTTGATATTGTTCGACGTGAAGACTCCAAAATAGGTCGAGCCACTGTATATCGAACCTTGCAGTGGATGGTTGATGCGAGTATTGCCCGGAAAGTCGATTTTGGTGAAGGCCGTGCCCGCTTTGAGCATTCCTACCGTCATCCGCGCCACTTTCACCTTATCTGCAGTTCTTGTAACCACTCAGCGGAATTTTTGAGTTCGGACATCGAGCAACTTATCGAAGAGGTCACAGTCGCTCGAAACTTTTCTAATGATAAGAGTGTATTGCAGATCTATGGATTGTGTGAAGAGTGTAAGAGTGGACAAACGTCAGCAACTGAGGAACCGGTCACCGAATCGCTATTCGCACGAGACGCCTTGCGTATCGCGCTGGCGACTGAGCGCAGCGGCCTTGATTTTTATACACGCGCAGCCAAAATTGCGAAAAATTCTCGAGCTCGACGTGTGTTTAAAGAATTAGCCGAAGAGGAACATGAGCATCTGTCGACCCTAGAGTCCCGCTATAACGAACTCATCGAGAAGGACCCTCAACTGGAAGCGCGTCCAACATTTTTATTTTTTAAGGGTGCTTCAAGTGGTCTATTTGCGGTGGGAGCAGAGGAATTGAGCAAGACAGGAATGGATGACAAGCAAGCCCTGATGATTGGAATCAAATGCGAACGGGCTTCGCATCGATTCTTTAAACGCTATGGCGAGCGGTTTGAGGACTCGGAGGGCAAGCAAATCTTTCTTGAGTTTGCTGACGAAGAAAAGACTCATCTGAATTTACTCATGCGGGAATATCGAGCACTCGTGAAACAGCAAAAGAAGACTTCTGGTCGACTTCGAGAATCTCAGAATCGAGTACGTCGTACAAGCGTCTGAGGATCGGTAATGCGACAGTTCTCCTCTGGTGCCCTTCCACACGCGTCAATTATGGACATGTTCAACCGTTGATCGACCTCCACCTGCACACGACTGCGTCGGATGGGTTTTGTTCGCCCTCTGAACTGGCACAGCGTGCGGATAAGGCCAAACTCCGTACGATCAGTGTCACAGACCACGACACCATGGCTGGTGTGCGTGACGTGATTGCGGCGTCCGCAGCATACGGCATCACAGTAGTTCCTGGTGTTGAGATTACAGCGGTGTGGCAAGGTCTAGACATCCACTTGCTCGGCTATTTTCTCGATGAGACTCCAATTGGATTTCAACAGTTTCTCGCGACGTCTCGCCAAGCGCGGTCAGAGCGTATTCAGGCAATTGTGGAACGTCTCGATCGGCTCGGCGTGCATATCAGTGTGGATAGCATCCTTAGGCAGCAGTCAGATCCGCGTGGATCGCTTGGTCGACCCCATGTCGCCCGCGCGCTCATTGAGGCCGGACACGTCAAAACAATTCGCGAGGCCTTTGACCGCTGGCTCGCTGCTGGTCAGCCTGCATTCGTGCCACGACAGAGTCCATCACCCCGTTCAGTCATTAAGATGGTCGCAGCTGCTGGCGGGGTAGTTTCGCTGGCTCATCCTGGCCTATTGAAATCTCCCCATGAGTGCCTCTTAAGTTTGGTAGCTGATGGCCTTGGTGCGATTGAGGTCTTCCATAGTCGGCACAATCATTCGACCCAACTCAAGTTTCTCGATCAGGCACGCAGCTTCGATCTCGCAGTGACTGGAGGGTCAGATTTTCATGGTCATAAAGATGGCCGAAGTGTCAGGCTTGGCCGGTTTGGATTACCAAGAGACCACTTTTCAATTTTGCAGGAACGCTTGGTGCTTGCTCGCAAGGCGGCAACGAGGTGATCTTCGGTATCGGTGTTTTTTGCGCAAGTTGATATGATCAAGTGATGGCAGCTGCATTGGTTACCGCAATGTTGTTATCGATTGGCGGACTCATCTTGAGTGCGCTATTTGGCTATACTGCTGCCGATTCGGTTGGCGTAGCTCGCCACGTCAGTCTCGCTATCTTTATCACGATGGTGACCTTGTTAACTCATTCGATGGTAATGTTCTATCTGATTGGGAAAGGCAAAGCTATTCGTGAAGCTGTAACTGAAAATGCATTGTCGCAAAAGTTTGTGGCCGAAGTGTCACGTGTGCGGCGGCCAGTATTTTCAATCGGTACGCTTGCTATTGGTATCACGACGGTTGCGGCTCTCATAGGTGTGATCGTTGATACGAATGCCTTGCCCGTTTGGGTCCATTCGGCACTGGCTTACCTAGCCATCGGTGCCAATCTTGCAGCGTTCCGCGTGGCGATTACCGCCTTCACCACGAGTTCACGGATCGTGGAAGAAGTAAATCGCTTGCTTGGAGACTAAGGTGTTTTCCATGGGTGATGTGGCAGCCTGAGGAATCGAATGACAGTTTACCGCGTATGAGTCACACGCTTTTACTTTTTGATATCGACGGCACGCTAATATTGTCAGGCGGGGCAGGGTTACGCGCTCTAAATCAGACTTTTCACGAACTGTTTCAGGTTCAGGATGCCTTTACTGGTATTAAAACTGCTGGTCGGACCGATGGCGAGATTATTGATGAGGCTCTTAGGAAGAGCCAGATCACATCTACCGAAGCCGTGCTTGTGGAGATTCAGCGGAGATATGAAGGCCGATTCACAGAAGAAATTCAATTGCCAGGTCCGCGGAAAGGCATCATGCCAGGCGTTGAGGATCTCTTAAAGTTCTTATCTGTTCGGCGAAACGTTACTCTTGGATTGCTAACGGGCAACTTTCAGTCGACCGCAAAAATCAAGCTCGACTATTTTGGGTTAAGTCATTATTTTTTGTGCGGAGCCTATGGCAGTGATGCTCTCCACCGGAACGCGCTCGTTGACATTGCCAAGCAACGCGCAAAACTGCTTGGCATCGAAATTTTATCTGCCAGAGATATATTGATCGTGGGGGATACTCCGCTCGACGTAGCTTGTGCCAGAGCCGCTGGGTCAAAGATGGCCGCAGTCGCTACTGGACAGTTCGATGTGGTTGCACTTGAAAAGGCTGGTGCAGAAATTGCGTTGGAGGACCTAAGGGACCGCCAGCCATTCCTCGAACTGCTGGAAGAGCCTTGAGAGTGCCAATTCTCCATGCCATTGTTAAGTGGCACTCAAATGACCAGTGCGATAATTGGTGGCCTCTATAAACAGGCCACCAATTACCTAACCAGATGATTTTACTGGCAACTGTTATTCGACGGTGAACGTGACTTCTGCGCTCATACCTTCGAGTGTCCGGTGTTCACCATCCCCAATCTGTAAACAGACGCGGTGAGGTCCGGGTTCGAGTTGCATCTCAATCGTGTTTGAACCGTCACCAAAATGTACCCACGGGGATGCTTGCGGGATGATTTCACCTGCCGGTAGACAGTCGGTATCGAGACCGATATGGTGATGACCGGCACCCTCGTGAACTGTAAGCGGATCAGTGATTGGTTCAATCGTGAAATGCTCGTGACCGAATTCCAGTGTCACCGGACTACTGACCGTACTGCCCTCCTCAGGAGCAATAAAGGAGACTCCGGGTGTCATATCCATCGGAGCTTCTTCAGGGGCCGCTTCAACTTCTTCCGCTTCTTCAGTAGGCTCTGGTTCCGCAGGTTCCGATCCGCAAGCCATCACACTTACGAATGCTAGAGCAGTGACGCCAATTACCATCGACCGAAAGCCGATAGTTAATAGTTGAACTATTCTGAACATGGTTTCTTCTCCTATTAGATTTGAATTGTAATCATACAACATTTGAGGTTGCTAGTGGACTAGCAACCAGTCAGATGGCGGAAGCGCCTGGGAGTCGAACCCAGCCTCCCCGTATTAGCGGGGAGCGACCGATTTTGAAGACCGGGAGGGCCACCGGGCCCCGTTCGCTTCCATAAAAAAGTTGATGCTAACACAAGCTAGAAACTCTTAATGTGGGATTCTGGGGTGACTTCTGGAAACCTAGGTGATGCGTGCAGATGTAACCAAGGAGCACTTTGAGAATGATTGATTGTGATTCGTTTCTGCCAGATTTGACGGCAGCCGTTCTTAATGGGCAAGCACCCGTAAGCAGATTTAATCTAACTCCGGAGAGTCAATCAACGAAGTTAATCTTCGAGAAGTTTAACGTCCCCAGCGCGTGGACCTTTGTCGGATTCTTCAATAGCAAACTCAACACGCTGTCCCTCGCGAAGTAGTTCGAACACCGAACCTCGAACCGAACTCCGATGAAAGAAGTGTTCAATACCGTCTTCATCTCTGATGAATCCGAAACCCTTGTCAATGAGAAGCCGTGCGATCGTTCCACTTGGCATAACCTAATCCTCCGATTCGACGATACCCATGCTACGATGAGGAGAAAATACGGGCTAAGTGTAGGTGGTTCCAATTGTTAAGTCAAGTTCTATGCACACTTTAGAGCAGTTAGAGGCACCGAAGGTGGTAAGCAGCTAAACGACCGCTGAATTGGATTTTGGAAGGTTGTGAGACCGTAGTGAGAATTGTAAATGCGCTCAGTCTTTGGATGTTTTTGGCGGCACTTTTGGCTTGTCACTCTTCGGCGGGGGATAGGTCGTCTGGAAATGGCGGCCACAATTAGAACAGGTCCAAAATTGCCAAGGCGTCCAAGGACTGTCTGGCATGGGGTCCTTTAGATCCATCTGTTCCCCACACCGTTGGCACCGAATTTTGACATCTAATTGATGCACAACAGAATTCTAACACGTTCATAGGTTATGGGATGAGTACAACAAGGCAACCCCGATAGATTAGCGTTAAACCTGCTCATTTTTCTTTGCGAGAATTAAAGATGATTCCTGGGATCATTCTGGCCGGTGGCGAGTCATCACGAATGGGACAGCCCAAGGCGCTTTTACCGACCGATGTGGTGGGAGAAACATTTTTGTTGCGACTGATTACTACCTTACGACAAGGTGGCGTTGATGATGTGATCGTCGTTACGGGGCCCGACCGATCGATTTTAGAGAACAGTATTGCAAGCAACGAGCTTTTGGCTCGCTTCGTCTCGAATCCGAATCCATCCGAAGGTCAAATTTCATCATTGCTTGTAGGACTCTCGGTCGCAGACCGGCCTGGTGTGAGGGGAGCATTAGTAACGCTCGTAGATGTGCCGCTGGTGTCTCCTGAAACGGTAGTTGCTCTACTTGCGTCTTATCGTCAGACTGGGGCGCCAATAGTACGACCAGGTGATGATGACCGACATGGACATCCAGTGGTCTTTGATCGATCTCTTTTTGATGAATTACGTGGCGTTGACAAATCTCAGGGGGCGAAAGCTGTTGTTCGAGCTCACCAGGATGCGATCATTCATGTTTCAGTTAATGACGAAGGCGCGTTTACTGATATCGACACCCCAACTGATTATGAGCGAATATTTGGGAGGAAGCCAGCCTAAGAAGCGTTGGCGCCGTTGATCTAAGTGCTACCGCTCGATTAGAATTGTGACCCTGCAGGTCAATTACTGTGGGCCAGTGGCGCAGTTGGGAGCGCGCGTGAATGGCATTCACGAGGTCACGGGTTCGACCCCCGTCTGGTCCACCATTTCACTCCACGACTCGTGTACCCTTCACGAGTTTCAGTATTCTTCAAACATTCTTCGAATTGTTCTAACATCTCTGGTCTGAGTTAGGGCAAGCATCAGCAAGATTCGAGCCTTTAATGGTGCATGATCTAGTGCCGCTATTCGGTATCTTGCTGCAAGTTGCTGCTCCTGAGTAAGAGGCTCATCTTCTCGGGCTGTCCTAGGGGTAATTCGCCCGCTGCCTGTTCTGGTGCTGACGACGACAAAGACGCCCTGCTGGTAGGCATAGGTCATTGCTTCCCTTTGATCTCTACTTGTAGCTCCTGCGCCAGCTGAGGCGACTACTAGGCCACGCGCCCCGGCATTTACAGCCGCCTTGATGAGATCCCCGGAAGCCCCCTGATAGACGCTAAGAATATCGACCCTGGGCAGTACCTCGACTGAAGAAACATCGAATTCACTGTCACTTGTATGGCGTCTAAGCACTTCTCGATAATAAACCACGCGATCGTGATCAACCGTTCCGAGAATACCAAACCTACGGGTCTGAAATGTATGGAGATGTCTAGCGTCAGTTTTGGTGACTTCACGAGCAGAGTTAATTTCATTATTCAGGACTACGAGTACACCCTTATTTCTAGACTTTGGGAAGGCAGCTGTCCTGAATGCCTGCCGGAGGTTCGCGGCACCTTCGTACCCAAGAGTGCTTGGATTTCGCATTGCCCCAACGACAACCACCGGACGCGGGTTGTTAACCGTCAGATGCAAGAAATAGGCTGTTTCTTCCAAGGTATCCGTACCACTGGTAACCACGATACCGGCGAGTGCAGGGTCTGTTTCGTACACTTGATTAATTCGTTTTGACAGCTGCAACCACTGTTCCAATGTGAGGGCGCTGCTAGCTACATTGGAAAATTGTTCGAATTCTGGTGTTGCATACTTATCAAGATCAGGGATTTGGTTCAACAATTCACCAGCAGTTAGGCGACCGCCGCTCTGGTTAGAAATCGTTCCACCTGTAGCGATTAACAGGACACTCGGCACGTCTTGGCCGAGCTCGGAAGCCAGCGGCTTGGATGCAGAGAGCAAGCCCAATACAACGATCAGTAGCAGGCGAATCATGGTTCCCTCCTGTAAACCAAATTACAAGGGCACCGCATGCGCCCATTCAGGACAGTGCAGCGTCTCTATTCTAACTATATAGAATTTATGGACTCACCATGCGCGATTCTGAGCCACTTTTTCAGATGGTCGGCGGCATCATTGGGTGTCGGGCCGTAGAAAGGCATCAAGGAGGACGTCGCCCCGGAGACTCGACCTAAGCGAGCACGCCATGTGTTGGCATCGACTGGGGAAACCTCGATGAGGTAAGCCTGCCCGTTGATGGTTTCTTCAAAACGATGAACAATCACAACGATTACATAATTAATAAAGTTAAGGTCAATATGAGATTGTGATTCTATTGATTCAAGCGATGAGATCAAGCAGAAGAAAGGACGAAGATAATGACTGTGTTCAGGATTGAATAATTTTTGGAACGTTCCTGAAGAAAGAAAATTTATGTCATCAGAGTATCCACAGTGCATCCGCTGTTCTTCAACATTATTTCCACAGCCACCTATTTACATGCACACTTGAGGCCCCTGACGCCTTGTGAATGTGAATTTTTTCATTACAGTTTCATCGTTCTTGGTTATCCACTGAACGATATACCGACTTTTGAATCCTGACCACGACTTACTTGACGGGTTGCGACAGTCGAAATACGCTGAGTGCGGTTTCCATGTTTTCATAGGTATAGGCGGCAAGGGTGTTCGTGCGAGAGGTTCGGACGTGCCTGGTCGTAACGCTTTTTCTAGTAATGCCGAGATTACGGTGATCACGCCCCGTCGTACCCGCCTGTTGCGAGCGGTTGATCTTCGCGCGTTTCAGCGTGCGATCGCTGCAGTCGCGACCTACAACGATCCATGGACAGCGCAGGACTGTGTGGTCATGGTGTCGACGCATGCCGCGACGGAACAACTTAAGCGCACGCTGGAATATCTGAGCTTTATTCCTGACAATTCACAGCAGCAAACCACGGATACTGGATCGCAACTGATAGCGTGGCCTCATTTCGTAACTCGCCGTGCCTGGTACACATTGATGCACGGACGTTTAAAAAATCCACCTCGACTGTTAACGGACGTTGAACGAGAAGTCCTGATCCAATCTGCCTCGGAGGACACAAGACGGTCTGGGGTAAAGCCGCCATTTGAAGTGCGACCCGGGTTATTGCCGGAAATCCTAACGTTTTACGACACCCTTCGACGTCAGCATAAGACGGTCAACGGGTTTGAGCGGGTAGTGACTGAACAATTAGAGCGCGATGTTGAACTTGATCGGGGTGCACGTCGCCTCCTCGAACAGACTCGGTTCTTAGTGTCGGTGTTCAGAGATTTTGAACAAAAAATTGAAGAATCGGATGGCCTCGACGAGCATGCTTTACGCGCATTACTTTTAACCAACCCGTGTCTGCAGCCGGTCCGGCATGTGGTCGTGACCGTTCCTGATCAAGCCGCCTCCGAGAATGGTCTCTGGCCAACCGACTTCGATTTGCTGACGCGATTACCGGACCTCGAACGGGTCGATGTCATCGCAACAGAACAGATGCTGCAGTCGGGTTTACTTGAGCGTATTCGCGAGCGACTGCCAGGTATCGAGGAAGAACAATGCAGCCGCGTCACGGAACCGACTCCTGTGCGGCTGATGATGGCCGATAAAAAACGGTGCCGTGTAGTCCGAGATCGGGAAGAAGAACTGATTGCGGTGGCCAAAGATGTCAAATGGGCTCGACAAGACGGGCCACAATCTGACGGTGGTGTTGATATCGCTGACGACAGCACGGCCGTGGTATTTCAGCGACCGTTACCGTATCTATATGTGGCAAAACAGGCGTTTGGGGCGTGCGGTGTTCCGTTCGAAACGTTTGATTCTCTGCCGCTTGCCGCGGAACCATACGCTGCGGCATTGGATCTTCTGTTTGAATGCATCGCGTCGGAATTTGCGCGGGCAGATCTTGTTGCCCTGCTGCGCTCACCACATTTTACATTCCTGGTGGATGAGTCGGCAGTAACCCACGAGGAAGTTAGTGCGCTTGATCGCCAGCTTGCTCAATTCCCGTACGATGATGTTCCAATTGAGAAAAAACTTCTGCTGAGAGAACCGCCTGCGGAACCGCCGCCGGATCACGATCTGACCCAGCGTGCTGCACGTGCTGCCCTCAAAATTGTGGAGGAACTAACACGCTTAGCGTCGCCGGGTCGGACCTCCGTACTGCTGACAAGTGTGCTCAAATTCTTGACCAATCATGCGACGGTTTACGATGAGACCGACAGTGTTGACCGACGGCTACTACAGGTACGCGCGACCATTCATGAGGTGCTGCATGATTTACGGAGTGCCCACGTGAGCCATCATGATCCAGAGTCTGATCTTGATGAGGTCCGGGCGAACATTCGGGTGTGGATTGAACGGCGGGCAGTCCAGTTGGAATCTGATCAGGGAGGTGTTCAATTAGTTGACGCGCAGGCAGCCTGTTATGGATGGTTTACGTCAGTCACGATTGTTGGCTTGATCGAAAAGGACTGGCCGCAGCAACGCTCTCGAAGCATTTTTTATCCCTCATTAATGCTCGAGCAACTCTTTCAATCCTCGTCAGTGTCCGAGAAACCTCCTGAGTCAAGCCAAGTGGCGAGGAATCGGGCAGAGCGGGCGCGCTTCCGAGATCTTCTGGGTTTGTCAACCGACCAGCTCCGGTTATCGAGTTTTACGCTGGACCATCTCGACCAGGATGCGTTAGTCAATCTGTCGACGTTCATCGAGAACCTTGAAGATGACGTGCGCCTAGTCGATGAGGAAGCACGGCCTCCCGTGCGCATCAAGATCGACGAAGCCCTGATGCTGGGCACGGTCGACCCGTCCGTTGTGCAGGAAGAAGCGGCTACATGGTTGTCTCTCCGGCTGGCGACCAATGATTTGTCTGAATCGAAGCGATCGTTGAGCCACGAAAACGGACCTGAAGGAAGAACCTTTTCACCAACTAGAGTGGAACGGTACCTGGCATGTCCATTCAAATACTTCGCGGACCGTGTCCTAGAGCTGGAAGAAGAACGTGAAGAGCTTTCTCGAGTGTCGCCCTTGGAGCGCGGAACTTGGCTTCACGAAATACTCCAAGAATTCTACAAGAATTGGCGAGGGCCTATTAACGATGAGAATATCGATCTTGCACTGGAGCGCTGTGCTGGCGTGGTGGAGAAGGTCTTAACAGAGCACGAGACAGCGCAGCCGCTCCCTCAAGCTGAACGTGCTCTTGAACGCAGTCTCTTCCTAGGATCGATTGCCAAGCGAGGACTCATCGACCGAGTGTTACGGTTCGAGGCGGAGCAGGGCTTAGCCGTCGTTGACCGGTTACTCGAGCACGAGCTTAAGGGCAAGTTCAAGTTCAAATCCTCTTCGGGAACGCGCTCAGTGTCTCTTCGGGGATTTGTGGACCGCATTGACTTGCTCCAGGACCGCTCGTTTCGAGTGGTTGATTACAAGCTCGGTCTGGCCCCTAACCCTAAACTTGCTGTTCAGTTGCCGATTTATGCCGTGTGTAGTGAACAGGCTCTCGCTGAGATACGTACTGATGGGCCATGGAAGATCGGAGGCGCCCAGTACCTTGCGTTCAAAAAAGAAGGTCTGGCAGCGCCGATGGGTAAAAAAGGTGCGCTGAAACAGGCGCTTGACGATGGGCAGCAGCGGTTTTTGGACGCAGTGGATGGCATTTCCCAGCGAGAATTTCCTGTTCGCCCGGCGGAGCCCTTTAATTGTAAGTATTGCGGCTACTCAACCGTCTGCCGCAAGAAGGATGTTGAGGATTCATGATGGCGGTAGAACTGGGACGCTATGAATAACGTTGATAGGCAGGAGGCGTGGCATTAATGAGGTCTCAGACGGATTCAGACGCCGCACTAGATCCAACGCGGAATGTCGTCGTGGAGGCGTCTGCCGGTACCGGAAAGACCTGGGTGCTGGTGGAACGCTACCACGAGCTACTGCGGGTTGGGGTGGACCCGGCGCATATTCTCTGCCTGACCTTTACTCGGCAAGCCGCCGCAGAAATGCGGACGCGTGTCGTTGACAAGCTCCGGGAAAACCACACCGTAGATGGGAAGGAACGCTGGCAGACACTGCAAGATAAATTGGGAGATTTTCATATCGATACCATTGATGCGTTCTGTCATGGACTCCTCCGTGAGTTTCCTCTTGAAGCCGGGTTGGAACCTGGTTTTCGGATCGCGGACGAAACCGAGATCTATCGGTTTACAGAAGATGCCCTTGATCGGGTCATGCAGGAGGCTCCGCGCATCGCACAACAGGACAGTGATGTCGCATTAATGTTAGCTGAAATGACAGCGCCTCAATTGCGTAAGTCTCTCAGTAATGAATTAAGGCGTCGTGTTGAATCAAGCGAGGCACAAGAGCGTTTTAGTGCCAAAGACCGACGCACCGCCGAACAGGTCGAGGAAGACACACGTCGAGCCTTACAGGAATTTTTCCAGACCTTGCCAGACGGCATTGAACGTTTTGTCGAGAAAGGTCCAAAGCGCCATCCACGGTTTGCCATGTTGGCGAAAGATGTCTTGCGGTGCATGCTGGGTTCAGATCTTGGGACAGGAGCCCAACTCCGCAGTTTGCTTGAACGGCTTGAAATGCACTTTCTGACACAAGCGGGAACGCCCCGCAAGCGACTTTGGAATGATTATTCCTCCGATACGTTTCCTTCAGAGGACGCAGAGGACGATCGAAAATCCCATCAAAAGACGGTAGAGCAATCTGCAGAACATCTTCTCAAGATTAGTCAGAACTTTCGTGCTGGACTGAACGACGCACAGGCAAGAGGCTTCAGTCGCCTCTTTAGCAGGACCGAAGAGAAGTATCGCCAGGCACTTACCCGCACCGCGACACTCGATTTTCCAGAGCTGCAAGACCGAGCCCTCAAGCTCTTGAGTCAGATGGATGAGTTTGCTCGGAGTCGATATCGCTTGGAGGCGAGGTACCACCATGTGCTTATCGACGAAGTGCAGGATATAAGCCAGGCGCAGTGGGATCTGGTGAAGTTGTTAACCGACTCTTGGGTAGAAGGTCTCGGTGTGTCCGTGGAGCCATCCATTTTTGTAGTGGGTGACCGGAAGCAATCAATCTACAAATTTCGGAATGCGAATGCACTTGTGTTTGACGATGTGGTGGACCACATCGGGCGGTTGCGTCCTGAGCAGGCTGAGCAGGATGTCAGGATCTCGCGCAAGAAAAGTTGGCGGTCAGGGCCAGCCTTATTGAATTTTGTCAACCATCTGTGTGACGGGATTGAGAAGGAGAAAGGGCGGTCCGATGCCTTTAAATACGAGCCGAAAGATCAATTCCAGATAGAACCGTCAACGTCCGACGATCATCAACTCAGACTTGGTCTCGCGATCGCTGATAAGGAAAGACCATGTGAGGTGGCTGTGGCGCAGGAGATTCAGCGGCTGTTAGACGATGGAGAAGTGTGGGATAAGAAGTTGCAAAAACTCAGGCGGGTTGAGCCGGCTGATGTTGGGATTCTTTCCCGGTCACGAGCAAGCCATCGCGAGTTTGAGCGTGCATTGGCGGACCAAGGCATTCCAGCTGCGGTATATAAAGGACTGGGATTTTTTGATGCTGATGAAAGCAAGGACCTCCTTGCCTTGATACGATTCTTGGCCGATCCTGATTCAGATTTGCGCGCCGCTGCATTTCTGCGATCCGGATTTGTCCGATTATCAGATGCAGCGCTCCAGGATCTGGCACCGCCAGCCAATACAGATAGGTCGACTCCTGGCCTTGCGAGTGTCCTTGTGGCCTCGGTAAGTCCGAAACAGATTTCTAAGCTTGATGATCACGATCGACGCATTCTGGAACAGATTCGCAGCGCTGTAGCAACATGGCTGAAGCTGGTGGATCGGGTACCGGCAGCGGATCTCATTGATCGCATTCTGCAAGAGTCGGCCTATGTGTATGAGGTGCCACAAGCCCGCAGTGCGCAGGCACTGGAGAATATTAAAAAAATGAGGAGTATGGTGCGGCGCTTCCAAAATCGTGGGTATGCCACCTTGGCACGCATCGCCGATCACCTCGATACACTCTCGCTGGATGATGAGCCGAATGCCTTCGTGGAACCATTGGACTCCGTGCAGTTGATGACGATCCATGCGGCCAAGGGTTTGGAATTTCCCATTGTGTTCTTGGTGGATTTGGCTCGTGGGACCGGGGGAGGTCACGGTACTAGAGTTCGGGTAGTGACTGCGCTCGGTGATCGAAACCCGTCGGTGTCTGTGGGAGAGTACAAGACACCCGAGGATGAAGACGAGACGGTTTCAAACAAGGAAGAAACGAAACGGTTGCTCTATGTTGCAGCCACACGAGCTCGAGATTACCTCTATTTTTCGTCAAAGCTCGACGAAGGTGCAGTGAAGGGGAGACCAGGAAGTCTTGCCCAGGTGTTACCTGAGACGTTTTTATCCGTCTTCGAGAAAGCCGCACAGGCACCGGCAACAGAAGACACTGTGCAATGGCCGGTGAAAGGTAAGGGCACCCATAGCTTTCGGGTGTGCAGGGCGTCAGACACGGTGGTCCCTAGACGAGATTCTGACAGTGACCGCACAGTGGCTAGCCGTGATAACGATTTTGCAACACTAAGTCCTCGAGTCCGGTTACCGCATGTTGCCGCGTCACGCGTCGGTTCTGTCGAATCTCCTAATAGAGCTCTGACTGAGGAGTCTTCGACGGCAGGGAAAAGCTCAAGGTTACTCGGCACGCTCGTGCACCGACTACTGGCTGTGCAGCAACGTCCAGAGGTGACACAGCCTGAGGAGATTGGAAGACGACTTCGAGAAATTGCGCAGACGACCGAAAGCGTTGCGTTGGATGAAAACGACCATGCATTAAGTGATGCCGTGACCCTTTATCAAGGTATTGCTGGGCAGGACGAAGTGGTGCAACTGTTACAGCAGCCGTGCATTCATGAAGTGCCCTTTTCGTTTTTCCTGCCAGGGGCAACACCACGGGTCATGCGAGGGACGGTCGATTGCCTGGTGAGAGAAGATGAAACCTGTGTTGCTGTCGTTGAATTTAAGACAGGGAAGCCTCGTCACGAGGATCGTGCCCAACTGGAGGCGTATCTGCAGGCCGCTCGAATATTCTTTCCAGATCTTCAGGTGCGGGGGCGTCTGATTTATGCAGGTCAACCTGCATCAGAAAAATAATTTCACATCGATGTGCGTAACACAATCGCCAGATGGGGTGATTGGATTGCGGAGAGGGATCTATTTGCTGCCGGTCGCTTTGCGTTCGGCCCAGCGACGGGCACGTTCTTCAGCTTGCTCTTGGTTTGCTCCAATCAAGATTACCGCGTCCTCAGGTTTCTGGCTTTCGCTATTTTGGAGCCACGCGACCCAGTGTGAGCCTCTTAATTCACTTCGAATGTCGAATGTTTCTCTCGCTTCTGCACACATAATTTATTCAGGGCCTCCTCTCTCAATGATCAATTGTAACTTGAATGAGCCTGAGGGCACCTCTTGCTGTATCGGTTTAGATTACGAAGCTGCATAGGGAATGCGGAAGTAACTCGATGTGATGCAGGCTTGCTGATGCTGAAAACAGTCAATTTCGGAGAGATCTGGCAAGTTCTTCATTGCGTGCTGGTAAGGTATTTCATACACTCTAAAAGAGTTAGAGAGTTACCCCTTCCTTGGGGTGCGCAGGGACGATGTTTGGAGAACGCGAATGGCACTGATTTGCCCAGATTGTGGCAACAAACAGAAATTTCAGGTGAAAACTCTCAGAATGCACGTTATCGAAATGGAAGGGTCTCGAGTGGAAATTGCTGATGAAGACCCACCGGCTGTGTTGGAAGTGCTCTGTGATGAGTGTGAGTCACCTCTCCAGTTTGGGGAATTGGACCCGGTGTTGCAACGTGAAGTCTTTTTAACGATTGGTGCTCGCTAAAAAACCCGTCAAGATTGGTGTAGGAAACTGCTATGTCGGTCTGAGTTCCTTCCCCTTGTACATTTGAACTTTCTTTTACGAAATACCCACCGTCGGTTCAGCGACTTTAACAGGCGTGCCGCACGTTCGTTCAGATGCTGCTTCTCGTGTAATCCGCTTGACAAGGCATGACCTCATTTCTATCGTACATTGTCATGCTCGAATCTTACTGGGTGATCGGAGTGTCTCGTAATGCACAGGCTGATGAGATCCGGCAGGGATATCGTCAATTAGCGAAACTTGGCGTCTCACTGTCTAGTCCTGAAGAAAGCGAGCGGTTCGGGCGAACGGTCCAGCATGCGTATGAGGTCGGGTCTGTCGATAGTAGCGAAACCCAATTAGGTCTGAAACGTTTCGTGCATCCATCTCTCATGCAGCGGACGCTGCATAACTCGCTGATCGCTGATGAGATCGATATTGACTTTCCTTCCGTGGTGGCGATCGCCGAGCGTGCAAGATGTGTGTTTGTGGATCAAGATCGCAACCTCATGCCACTGAAAGCCGATGTGCAGATCACATCGAAACAGGCTTACCACGGAGCCACGATCCAACTGGATGTTCCGGTAGAATGTACCTGTGTGCTGTGTGGTGGACGGGGTGAAATTTGGGGGGAGTTGTGCGCAGTATGTTATGGTTCGGGTTCGAAGTCGTGCTCTTCCGAAGTCCGGTTGATGGTGCCACCTGGAATTTCTTCGGGTGCAATCTTTAGGTTTGAGATTACTCCGGACTACGCGGCTACCACGGCGGTTGAGGTGCAAATCGCAGTCAATTCAATAGCATGAGTGTTGGCTCAGAGCCAGCAGTGTTTGAGCTGAAGGGAGCGAAGCGGTGACATCAGGTATCGACGAGGCAGCTGTTCTAGAAGCTTTAAAAGTTGTAGTGGACCCAGACCTTAATCGAGATATTGTCAGCTTGGGGTTTGTTAAACAGGTGAGCATTGAAGATGGTGGGCATGTTGGGTTCACCATTGAACTCACGACCCCCGCCTGTCCCGTGAAGGAGCAAATGAAGGCACAAGCAGAAGCCGCGGTGCAGCAGCTGGCTGGAGTTACCAGCGTCAGTATTGAGATGACCGCGAATGTGCGTTCAGCTGTGGGAGGTCCGGAAGGACCAGCTCCCTTGGAAGGAGTGAAGAACGTGATCGCTGTCGGTGCTGGTAAAGGTGGTGTTGGCAAGACGACAGTCTCTGTGAATTTGGCCTGCGCGCTCGCTCGCCTTGGTGGGAAAGTTGGTGTGATGGATGCTGATATTTACGGTCCAAATGTGCCGATTATGCTGGGCGTGCAAAAGCAGCTGTCGACCGATGGGAAAAAAATCATACCGGCAGAGAAGTACGGTCTCAGCGTTGTCTCGATGGGATTCTTGACGAAGGAGGAGGCGCCCGTCATTTGGCGTGGGCCGATGCTGCATGGCATTATCCAGCAATTCTTTCGGGAAGTGCACTGGGGTGAACTGGATTATTTGGTTGTGGATATGCCTCCCGGGACCGGCGACATCGCTCTGAGTTTAAGTCAGACCGTGCCAGTAGCTGGTGCAGTGGTGGTGACGACACCACAGACTGTCTCGCTGGCAGATACCCGCCGAGCTGTCCACATGTATAAGAAATTAAATATTCCCGTGCTTGGTTTACTAGAAAACATGAGTCATTTTGTCTGTCCTGAGTGCAGTCACGAAAGCGACATCTTTGGGAAGGGAGGGAGTGTACCCGTTGCGGACCAACTTGAGATCCCGTATTTGGGTCAAATACCTCTGTACCAGCCCATTCGTGTCGGTGGTGACGAAGGTGTGCCGATTGTGCTCGGCGAACCTGACTGCCCAGCAGCGCAGGCTTTGTCCCATGCCGCGACGCAGTTAGCCGCGCAGGTGTCAATAGCCAGCTATGACCAGGCGTCTGAGACGGTAGCTACAGTCTGAAGATGTACCAGTGTGACTCGTAGAGGTGAGGGTGGTCTTACAAGTGCGATTTTACGAGGACACATTCTTCCAGACGGGAGGCCGGCTTGTCGTGCGAAGCAAGCGGACGCTGATGCAGAGATGCGTAATGTAGCCAATGACAAACAACCCACTGCTGGCGAGGTGGACGATGAGTGTTACGCGAAGAAAGATTGGGTCTGTGAGCGTTTGCAGCAACACGCCTGAGAATGTCATCAAGCCGAAGGTAAGTAACGACAGCCAGCCCGATCGACGGTTCGACAAAGAGTGCTCTCCGATGCGTTGTGCGACGTGAGATTGGAACACAACGCCAAACACAACCAGCAATAGTGGCGCACTGAGCAGGTGAGCCTGCAGCATGACCGGTTCAAGTGGATGATTGATGACGCTGAACGGGTCGGTATTGTCGATGAAGTAACGCATCCACAGGTAGGCCACTCCACTTCCGGCATTCACCAGAATCAATCCGTGAAGGGACCATTTTTGCCACGGACTCACAGGGACCCTTTAACATGCATCATGGTTCAACATCGTTCTGTAGCACTTGATCGATGGCGAGCACTCGGCGCACAGCTTGGTTGGTGGCGCGGGCGGTCAGTGTAGCGCCTGTCACAGCGCGAATCGCTCTTTGAATTTGTAGGTCGTCGCTGAGTGCGCGCTGGTTATACTGGTCGAGCCACGTTCTTGAGGCCTGATATTCCCTGGGTTCCAGAAACGCCGTGACATCGATTCGCAACACCTGACCAAGATGGTTGAGTGAGATTAACAGGCTCTCACGCTTGGTTCGAATGACGTGTGTATCGACATACGCGCGCCCAATCAATCGTCCAGCCCGAGTGATGAGATATCTGGCAATAATAGGTGAGGGCACAGGATTGCCAGACAGCTTGGCAATCGTTGTAACTTGTTCAAACGTGAGAAAAATTGTTTCAAGCTGAGCCTCCGCTTCGGGGTAGGCCTTAGCGAGTAATTCACCGCGCGTCAGTTGTGCGTCTGCGCTGGTTCCACCCATGCTGAGCAGCATGAATGTGCACGATAGCGCGACGTAAACAGCAGGGTAGCGATTAGAATGCATAGCCCAAGTTTAGGTTGAACTGATTCCTGCCACTCTGCTTAGCGTTACGAATAACCTCGTAATCTGCCTTTAGAATGACGTTCGGGACGGGCTTTAATTCAACACCAATTGTATGGAAGGTGCCATCCTGTGCTTTATCGGCAACCCACGTCGATGGCAGAGTGGCCTGTGTGTTAATGGCTTCAAACCGGTAGTACGGGGTCAGGCCTACAGTGTAGTTCGTCTGTGACAGCAGGTCGTACCCAACCTGGAGGTATCCACCGTGCATCCTCTCGGCGACGCCTGCAGAAGAACTCTTCTCCAGAGCTTTGTTGAGGCCCGCAGCATTGTCCAGGCTTGCACGAGCGCCCATGGCTCGGAGGTCGAATCCTCGAACTTGCACTTGACCGTGCACCTCGACAATCGTCGTGGCTACGTCCACTGTGCTTCCATCGACCGTAAATTGTCCTTGATCTGAACCGCCGCGATAGAGTCCGGCACCAAAAAACACTCCTGGTGTGGGTGCAAAATCGAGCCGGCCAGAAAATCCCATGTCGCTGGCCATTGTTTTGCGACCCTTCTGTCGCCCACCGCGGAGTCCTGAGGTGCTGAATTTCGCTCCATTGAATCCGTTCGTGACATACGCTCGGTAGGAGAACTTGCCGGATGGGTCTGTTCCGAGGATGCCAACACCATTTTCTCGCCACGTCGTTGGAATGATGCGACGCTCGATCTGAGGACGGCGCGCACCCATGAAGACATTGGGTTCATGAAATTCGTTGACGAGACCAAGAGGGATTAGGAGCATACCTCCACGCAAGGTCAGGTTGTCGCGAACTTGGTAATCGACGTAGGCAAACTCAAGATAAATTTCATCAGCATGTTCGATCTCGACCTCGGAATTGAATAGGAATTTGTCATTGAATCGATATCCCATATAAAAAATGTGCCGCAAAAAGTCGAGCTTGGTGCCCTTGGCGCTTGTAGTCCCGGTTTCGGTCTTATCAGCATAGTTTTCATAGAGCATCTCTCCGTATCCTGCGATCGAGACGCCCGAATCCTCTCGCTCGTAGATCGAGGCCGCTGACGGTGCTACACCTAGAGCGCGAGCCTGGTCGGCAGTGAGGGCTTCCTCTTGTTCACCACTGCGAAGCCGTTCGACCTCGGCAGCCAGTAACGCGAGTTGGCGTTGCAGTTCTTGCATGTCTTCTTGGAGTTCGTCAGTTGAGTTCACATCAGATACCAGGTCGTTGGCTTCGTCGTTCAGATTGGTCACGCTGAGACGGGCCAGCTTCTCTCTCAGCTCTTTCATTTCTGTTTCGAGCGCGTCGACGGTTTGGGGATTATTAGTTGTGGACGGAGCCTGTTGCGCGGAAAGACCTGTTGCCAATGTGACTTGGCTGAGACCAAGCACAAGGGTTACTGCTAATATGGCACTAGGGAAACAGGCGGAGAAGCGTTCTAGTTTTAGTACACTGTTGCTTTGAAGACGACGAAGTAGATTCACGGTGAGCATTCCGATCTGATTGAAGAAGTTTAACAATGGGGAAGGTAATAATGAGACTTATTCTCAGTATCGTTTCTATAGTCTAAATCCTGAATAAGTTGGCGATCAAGCAAAAATTGAGAATAGATCTCATTATTATGGTTTTCATGGTACGCCGGAACTGGATCAGCTGGAAAACAAGCGTTTTTTAGAGGGTGCTGTTCTAAGGAGCATGTCGGATGGAGATTCCGTATACACAGCAGACGTTACCGAATGGCCTTGATGTGCTCGTTCACGAGGATCACGGCTGCCCCATTGTGGCAGTTAACGTCTGGTACCGTGTTGGTTCCAAGGACGAATGTCCAGGTCGTACCGGATTTGCCCATCTTTTTGAACACCTGATGTTTGAAGGATCCCAACATTACGACCGAGGGTACTTTCATCCGCTGCAAGAAGCAGGTGCCCTACTGAATGGTTCAACTAGTAGTGAGCGGACGAATTATTGGGAGGTGGTTCCAACCAATGCTCTGGATCTCGCGTTATGGATGGAATCCGACCGGATGGGATACTTGTTGCCGGCATTAACTCCTGAGAAGTTTGAAAATCAACGGGACGTAGTGTTGAACGAGCGCCGACAAAGTTATGAAAACCGTCCGTACGGACTCGCTGGGATGGTGAATGCGGCAGCTCTATTCCCTTCGTCGCATCCGTATTCATGGATGACCATCGGGCACGTCGAAGATTTGACGGAGGCGACATTTAGCGACGTGCAGGAATTTTGTCAGTTGCACTATCGCCCGAATCAGGCATCACTCGCCTTAGCCGGAGATATCGATACGGAGCATGCGCTGGACTTAGCGAGGCACTACTTTGCTGGAATTCCAGCGGGTTCGCAACCTCCGGAGTTAGTGTTGGAAAGCCCACCGGAGTCTCGAATCGAGCAGCGCCTCCTGCTGGCCGATCGGGTCGAACTGCCGCGGTTGTACCTATCTTGGATCAGTCCGGCCATGTTTGACGCGGGCGATGCGGATCTCGATTTACTGGCTGACATTTTATCGACTGGCAAATCATCGCGGTTACATCGTGCACTGGTTCGAGACCAGCGCATTGCCACAGAGGTCGGCGCTATCCAGTCGTCTCGCCAGTTGTCGTCAGTCTTCCAAATTATCGCCACGGCCGCTCCTGGCCATAACCTGACTGAACTCGACGCCGCGATCTCGGTCGAATTAGATCGGCTGATGCAGGACGGCGTGACCCAGAACGAACTGGAACGCAGCCGAATAGAGTTCGAAGCGAATTTTATTTACTCGTTACAGCACGTGGGTGGCTTTGGTGGGAAATCAGATCAACTTAATGCGTACAATGTGTACACTGGCGACCCTGGGTTTATTACACGCGACCTCGCGCGTTATCAATCCGTCACCCCTGACAGCATTCAGCGCGCAGCCACTCGCTATTTTGGTAAGGACCGTCGTGTGGCTCTCAGCGTGGTTCCGCATGACCATCCTGACCTGGCTCTTCGGGAGTCCGAACGGGCGGAGGCGAAGTAATGTCTGTTGATCGCACTGAATTGCCACCGATTGGACCGGATCCACTCTTTACATTCCCACGACCAGTGAAGCACACACTGGCGAACGGGCTCACGATCTGGGCCGTCGAACATGGGGCTATGCCCGTGGTAAGCGCGTGTTTGTTGCTACATTGTGGATCGGCATCCGACCCGGAAAATCACGGCGGGCTCGGCTCGTTGACGGCCGCTCTTCTTGACGAAGGCAGTGGTTCCAGATCCGCGCTTGAAGTGCAGGAGGCCCTCCGCCAGATTGGTGCAAGATTCAACCGCCACGTTACAGCGGACGCCACGCAATTGCGAATGACGTCGCTCTCAAGATTTACTGGTCAAGCGTTGACCTTACTCGCAGAACTGGGGACATGTCCAACGTTTGATAAAGAACAATTCACACGTGTAAAACAGTTGCGACTCGACCAGTTAGTGCAGGCGCGAGACGTACCTTCCGCCAACGCGAACAGAATTATGGTCGAGGCCCTGTATGGTGATCATCCGTATGGACATAATCCATCTGGAACCGAAGCGTCGATCCAGACGTTAACACGTGACCACGTTGTGGATTTCCATCGCGAGTTCTATCAGCCCGCAAAGGCGACGCTGATTCTCGTCGGAGCGATGCCAGCTGAGCAATTACTGGACCAGTCGGCGACTGCATTCCAACTGTGGTGCGCCACACCTGAGACTCGGACGACAGACCTTGATACGCGGTGTGAAGCGCATTCAGAAGGAACGCAGCGGGAGAGGTTAATCGTCATGAATCGTCCTGGGGCACCCCAGTCCGAGTTGCGGATCGGACATCGAGGCGTGTCACGGGACACCCCGGATTATCATGCACTGCGTGTGTTAAATATGATCTTGGGTGGGCAATTTGTTAGTCGGCTCAATCTCAATTTACGTGAGGATAAAGGGTACACCTATGGCGTGAGCACAGGGTTTACATTTTGTCGCCATGCGGGAGATTTCATGGCGGCCCTTAGTGTTCAGACAAACGCTACGAGTGAGTCGATTCGGGAGGTACTGAAGGAGATTGGTCACATTCGAGATTCTCATCCTGTGTCGAATGAAGAACTGGTGCAGGCGAAAGCCGCGTTGACTCGAGGATATCCACGCGGGTTTGAGACAGCGTCGCAAGTGGCTCAAGGATTTGCGAATAGTGCACTTTATCAGCTCCCCGATGATTATTTTACGCAAGTCGTGCCGTCGGTGAATTTGGTAGATCTGGAAACTGTCAGGCGTGTGGCTCAAGAGTATCTTGTGCCGGATCAATTGACTACCGTGGTCGTGGGTGATCGCGATGCCATTGCCACAGGCTTGACCGACCTGCAAGCAGGAGAACTCATCGAAATCAAACATGAGGATCTGATTTCGAACTAGTTCAGACAACGCGCTATTGCGCAACGTCTGTCTGACGATTCCCTACAATGTGAGATTCAAGGGCAGCAGCTAGTTGCAGTAACTCATCAGTTCGGTTTCTGACACCGACGAGCTGTAAGCCGACTGGTAAGCTATCCCTAGATTGGCCACATGGAATCGACAGGACCGGATGACCAGTTAAATTAAAAAGTTGTGTCAACCGGAGCATCGCACTGCGTACCAGATCAACCTTGTCACCCAGACTGATCTCATCTCTCCCGAACTGTGGGGCGGGAATCGGTAAGGTTGGAAGGACGAGTGCGTCACAATTGATCAAGGCTGTGTCGACCTCATCGCGCAGGACCTTTTTGCCGTGCTGAGCTCTGACATAGTCCTCGGCCAGGATGTATTGGCCCAGAGCTAGTCGAGTTCTGACGCCTTTCGTGTACTTGTTTGGGCATTCCTGCAGGGTGTGTGCATGGTAGGCGTAAGCTTCGGGCAGAATTATATGAAGGTATGTTGCCGGAATGAGATCGGCGTGCGGAATATGAACTTCCGTAATGTGACAGCCAGCCGTTGTGAGCCGGGCGAGCGTGTCATCGAATGCTTGGCGCACATCAGTATCGAGATGTTCCAGAAAATATGCCCGAGGTACACCAAGTCGCACTTCGGGTCGAATTGATGTGATAGCGGAAAGAGCATTGCCGTCTAGGTTCTCCGACAGGTAGCGATATAGCAACCAAGCATCGGTCACGGTCCTTGTGATTGGGCCGCTGTGGTCCAATGAGGGACTCAGGGGAATGATGCCTTCACAGGGAATCTCACCAAAGGACGCCTTTAATCCGACCACTCCACACGCCGCTGCTGGAATTCGAATTGATCCTCCAGTGTCAGTACCAATCGACGCGTATGCCATGCCTGTTGCGACAGAGACTGCTGAGCCACCACTTGAACCACCAGGAGATCGTTCGAGATCGTGCGGATTCCGAGTTGGGCCGAACGCCGAATCTTCTCCGGTTGTTCCAAACGCGAATTCATGCAAGTTGCACTTACCAATAATGATGGCACCAGCTGAACGGAGTCGTGTAATGAGGGGTGCATCGGTTATTGAGGGAGTAGGAGCCCGTACATGGGATGCGGCTGTTGTGGCTGTTCCCGCCACGTTAATGATGTCTTTAACAGAAATAGGGATGCCATGGAGAGGTCCGCGGTATTTTCCATCTGCAATCTCAGAGTCTGAAAAAAGGGCTGCTTCTCGTGCCGATTTGGCAGAAATCGCAATAAATGCGTTCAAAGAGTCATTGAGTTTGGAAATCCTTGTCAAGCACTGCTCCACCACATCGATAACTTTTACCGACTGCGATTTTATAAGTCCTGAGACTTCTACAATGGAGCAGTTAGGAAGAGGTTTACTCATTACAGGGGCTTGGTGACGCTTGGTTTTGTCAACTGTTCTGGGTCTGTGTCGGCGTGGTGGTACCAGTCAGCCTGCCGCAGTCTTGCCGTGGCTGCAATGAGTGTTTCAACAAGGGGGTCGGTGTCGTGGATACCCTGGTTCTTGATAGCTCGCTTCAACAATTGTTTCCATGAATCGAGAGTCATATGAAGTTAGTTATACAAGTGGTCAAGGTTATTAAAGCAAGGTCAGCAGCTTATATCTGGAATTGATTTAACGCTGGCTAGAACTTCACGAAGTTTTTTTGAGGCGCCTTGACTTTGCCACGGCCGGCTTGGGTTCGGGTATCCGTAGCATCGTCTTCTTTTCTGATTCACGACTGGCGATGTGCGGATCACCGTCTCCTGTATTCAAGACGCTGCTCTTTTCGATGTAGGTAGAGAGCGCCTGCAGCGCACTCAGCCAGCCATGATCGATAAGCGAGAAATATTTTTTCCAACGAGTACCGTTTTCCCGACCACTCTGCCGTACTGTTACTCGGGTCGCTGGACCTTCAACGACGCAGGTTACTTCGAGTGCCATTGGGCCAAGAGGATTTCCTTGTGGGGGAAGCCAGTATGCATCTGCGACGAAGAATTCAAAGCTAGGTCGGTATTCCATAACCGTGCCATGAAAGGAGCCACCCAGTTGACCAAGGAGCTCGTCGTGATAGACCGTCGGCTCCCATTCGACTGCGTATACGCCTAGTGGCTCAGGCACGGTGACTGACTGTGTTGTATGCCACCAAGTGGCTAGGGCACCTGAATCAAAAAATGCGTCGAGCACACAACTCGGCGTAGCTGTAATCAGATGTGAATGTTCAACGCTAATTCCGTTGTGTCGAGCCATAGTGAATCAATGACTGAAGTACAGTTAACCGTATCTGTGATGCTTGGATCCATGATGTTATCGACTTCGACCAATTGAGTCAAAGTCAAGTGCACCCGTGTGTGATACCTAACGTGTGGGGTTTCTAAAGAAAGCCGATTGTTTCGGGTGATTCGAATCAGTAGAGTAAGAACTTTTTACGAATTGGCGCAAAACTTGAGAGATCAGCACGCCAACCTGTTTCAAGTTTTCCTAAGGGTGCATTCGCCTCTATGTGTTCGCGTAGATGTGCTGAACCCGACAAAATATCGATTGGCAGTTTAACGGTTTCGTATTCGTAGGGCGGTTTTCGCCAGTTGAAGCAATTCGGGTTTGCTTGCTGACATGCCAGAAGCAAGGCCGCCGTTGTGAGTACAGGTTTAAATGTTGTTCGATCGTGGACGTGAATCTGGCACCCGTGACAAACACTTTGAGCATGTTTTTGGAAGGTTGGCTCGAACGTCATTGGGCGGAAGTAAACACCAGGGAGGTCGACTGCGTTTAAATGCGTTACCAGTTGCTCGGCGTTAATCCATGGTGCACCGATCAGTTCAAACGGCAGTGTTGTTCCCCGTCCTTCAGATAAGTTCGTTCCTTCAATCAGGACGTTCCCCGGGTAGACAATTGCACTATCTAGTGTTGGTAAATTTGGAGATGGTGGAATCCACGGCAGAGACGTGTCATCGAAGTACATCTGACGGGTCCAACCTTCCATTTTAAATACCTCAAGTTTGGCTCCAATACCGAAATGATCATTAAAAAGGTTTGCCACCTCTCCAATCGTCATGCCATGCCGTAACGGAATTGCGAACTGACCAACGAATGATGAGTACCTCTCATCTAGTAAAGGCCCTTCAACACTTATGCCACCGATAGGATTTGGACGGTCTGTAACGATGATGGGCATATCGTGCTGACGACAGGCGCGCAAACAGTTTGCCATGGTGTACAGGTAGGTATAGACGCGTGTTCCTACGTCTTGGAGATCTATGACGAGCACATCAAGGTCACGCAACATATCTGTCGTTGGCGTGCGTGTTTCGCTGTACAGCGAGTGGATTGGTATGTCATAGTTGGAATGGTGCGAATGGGAGGTTTCGACCATATTGTCTTGATCGTTGGACTCGAAGCCGTGTTGGGGGCCGAACAATGCATTGAGCGTCACACTCGGTTCATTCGCAAATCGAGTCGAAATGTGCTGTAAGTTCTGGTCGATTGAGGCAAGATTACACACCAAGCCCACTCGGTGTCCACGGATGCGGCCTGAATCGATTAGGCGTTCCAAACCTAAGATTATTGACATCTATCGCATTATATCTGGCACAACCTTTGCGTTCAGAATTGGATTCTAAGGGTGCCAGTTTTTTTTGGGGGAATTGGGCACTTGACACTTGGCACAGGGCAGGCGACCATTATAGCTGAACAAATGGGTGTTACCGAAGAAGGTGGCGCCACCTGCGCGGGGGATTCCGCGATTTATAGCAGTCGGCAGTACGGCAGGACCGGACTCCGACATTATGCAGAACGGAGTACGGAGATGGCAATGAGTGGTACTGTTAAATGGTTTAATGATAGCAAGGGATACGGTTTTCTCACCCGTGATGATGGAGAGAAAGACGTTTTCGTGCATCATTCCGCGATCCAAGGCAGCGGCTTTAAGAGCTTGAGTGAAGGGGAGCGGGTAGAATTTGAAGTGGTGCAAGGTCAGAAGGGTCCGGCGGCTGAGAACGTTGTGAAGGTCTAGGATTCTGACGCACCTTGTCTGCAATTTTGCAGGCTGTTTTTGGGCTCTGCGACTTTAGAGTTGCAGAGCCCTTTTTTTGTAGAAATGGTTCTTGTTTGGTATTTTTCTTCTTTGACTGATGGTGCGGAAGAGGGGATTCGAACCCCTACGATGTTGCCACCGCCAGCCCCTCAAGCTGGTGCGTCTGCCAGTTCCGCCACTTCCGCGTGTGGACTACCTTGCATGAATGAAGTAGAACGAATCGTCGTATTCGATTAGGGTTCTTGAGGTGTTTGCGTTGTGGTTGTCGGCGTCGTTCCCTGGGTTGCTGGTTCATCATCCGGGACAGTGGTTTCTAGCGGTAGCGCTGGCGAACCCGACATGTCCAATGGTGCTGGACCTTCAATGCCGCTCACAACGGAACCGGGTCCTTGCCGGCCAATAATGGCTAGTACCAGAGCGCCCAATATAAATGCTACACCCAGCACGGTCGTTGCCTTGGTCAAGACTGTAGTACTTCCACGTGCGCCGAACGCCGTTTGGCTACCGCTCCCACCAAAGGCACTCGCCATGTCACCCCCCTTGCCTTGCTGGAGAAGGACCACGAGCAGCAGCATGAGGCAGACCAACACGTAAACAATTAACAGTGCGTAATACGTCATATTTTTCTATTATACTTCGGCCTCTTGAGTTCTTGCGATAATCTCATAAAAGCTCGTCGGATCAAGACTCGCACCACCAACGAGGGCACCGTCGACGTTGGGTTGCGAAACGAGCATGCTCGCGTTCTCAGGTTTGACGCTACCGCCATAAATAATTCTACAGCCTTCTGCGCTGTCGTTTCCGTATACTTCCTTCAGGTGTTCCCGGACGAAATTGTGCACCTCGCCGGCTTGCTCAGGTGAGGCATTTTGTCCTGTTCCAATAGCCCAAACAGGTTCGTACGCCAAAGCTATTGTAGAGATTTGTTCGGGTGCCAAGCCCTCCAATCCTTTGGTGATTTGTCGGTTGAGGACTTCGAATGTTTTTCCATTTTTCCGCTCATCCAGTGTTTCACCAATACACACGATCGGGTTCAAGCAAGTGGTGAGCGCTGCGGACAATTTCCGGTTGACGGCTTCATTTGAATCACCGAAAACATGACGGCGTTCCGAGTGTCCTAGGATGACCCAGTTTGCCCCAGACTCTTTCAACATCGTGGCACTGATAGCACCAGTGAACGCTCCCTGTTTTTCCCAATGCAGGTCCTGTCCTGCAACCTCTAGTGCTGTCCCTTTTATTGCCTCAGCCACGACCCCGACTGCAGTGAACGGTGGTGCAATAACAATTTCAACGTCGTGGAATTGCATAATCATTTTACGGAAATCACGGATGTACGAAAGCGCTTCGGATGAGGTTTTATGCATTTTCCAGTTCGCAATTAGAAGTCGCGTACGCACTGTATTGTCCTTTCTAGAAATCTGACGTGTTTCGATCTGGAAGTGCGGCGACTCCCGGCAGTGTTTTTCCAGCAAGAAATTCTAAAACGGCTCCGCCACCTGTTGAAACATGCGTAATCTGATCCAAAACTCCGGCTTGTCTTACCGCTGAGATTGAATCGCCGCCACCTACGATCGTAACACCTGATAAGTCAGCGACAGCACGTGCTAACGCTCTTGTTCCAGTTGAGAAGACTGGCGTCTCGAATACTCCCATGGGGCCGTTCCAGATGACGGTCCCAGCGTCTCTTAAAGCTTGTGCATAAAAATTCACTGTACTTGGGCCAATATCAACACCAAGACGTTGTCCGATATTTACGTCGCCGACTGCAAGAGTGTCCATGGCTACAGCTGTATCAGAACGTTCTGAAACCACATGATCAATAGGTAATTCAAAGCGGATCCTCTTGGATTCTGCATCTTTCATAAGGCCGGTAGCTATATTGACCAATTTGTCTTCCACGAGTGAACGACCGATCGGAATATTACGCCCTTTTAAAAAAGTGTAAGCCATGGCCCCACCAATGAAAACCGCATCAACCTGGGAAAGAAGATTCTGAATGACTTCGAGCTTGCCTGAAATTTTTGCACCACCCAGAACTGCAGCGAACGGACGCTTTGGATTCCATAACGCATCACCTAAATAATTTAATTCAGCAGTCATTAGTAGACCGGCAGCCGACTGATTAAGATAATTGACAATACCTTCAGTTGAGGCGTGAGCTCGGTGTGCGACTCCAAATGCATCATTAATGAAGATATCTGCTAGCAAAGAAAGTTCTCTTGCGAACTCAGAGTCATTTTTCTCCTCGCCTGGGTGAAAACGTAAATTTTCTAAAAGCACGATTCCGCCATTGCCGGCCCCAAGGACAGCCGCGATGGCAGCAGTGCCGATAGTTTCGGGCGAAAAAAATACAGGGTGATTTAATAGTTTCTCAAGTCGACAAGCGACGGGCTTCAGACTTAATGCATCGTTGGGTGTTCCGTTCGGACGACCGAGATGCGAAGCAAGTACGACGGTTGCGCCCTGCTCTAATGCGTATTGAATTGTTCCGAGGGAGGCGCGAAGACGTGTGTCATCGCTAATTACGCCGTCCTTAATCGGAACATTGAAATCAACGCGAATAAGAACGCGTTTACCAGCAAGATCGAGATCGGTGATCGTTTGTTTCTGCAATGCGAGACCGTGGCCATTAAATGCCTACAGACCTTTCGTGGCGATAAACTCCACGAGGTCGACACAACGGTTGGAATATCCCCATTCGTTGTCGTACCAGGATAGTAATTTCACGAAGTTACCATCCATAACTTTTGTATAGGTTGCGTCGACGATTGACGAATGAGGGTTACCTTTAAAGTCCACCGAAACAAGTTCATTGTCTGAGACTTCCAATATGCCTTTTAAATTTTCACTTGCGGCTTTTCGAAAGGCATCGATAATTTCTTCACTTGTCGTAGTACGGTTTAATGTTCCCACTAAGTCAACAATCGACACGTTGGGTGTAGGAACCCGCACAGAGATACCATCCAGCTTACCTTTAAGATCAGGCAGCACTTCACCGACGGCGATAGCTGCACCGGTTGTTGTCGGGATCATGGAGACTGCAGCAGCACGAGCACGACGAAGATCTTTGTGCGGAAAGTCGAGCAACTGTTGGTCGTTGGTATAGGAGTGAACCGTCGTGATCCAACCGTGCTTTAACCCGAAATGTTCGTGCAACACTTTTGCTATTGGTGCAAGACAATTCGTGGTGCATGAGGCATTTGAAATAATTCGGTGTGTTGCAGGGTCATAAGAATCTGCATTAATGCCAAGCACGACAGTCACATCAGGATTCTTGGCTGGTGCGGTTACTATGACGCGTTTAGCTCCGGCAATTAGATGTTTACTGGCATCCTCACGTTTTGTAAATAGGCCAGTTGATTCCAGTACGACATCAACGCCGAGGTCTTTCCAAGGTAGTTGTGAGGGGTCCTTAGATGAGAGGACCTGTACACGAGTGTCATCGATGGCGATCGCCCCGTCAGTCGCCTGAATAGACGACGGCAAGTTACCCATGACAGAGTCATACTTTAAAAGGTAAGCAAGCGTGTCGGTATTGGTTAAATCATTGACCGCGACAACATCAATATCGGGTCTTCCCATTGTGACGCGCATGATGTTTCGGCCGATTCGACCAAAGCCGTTGATTCCAATGCGAATGCTCATCTGCTGGTCTCCTGAGGCAGTGTCTGTTGATTGAGAAGTAGGCTCACTTCATTGTCTGTATTCATTGTAATTAACGCTCTTGCTTAGCGTCAAACTGCAGGCTATACTCCGCGCGAGCGCAATCCCACCATGTACTTCGCGTACAGTTGTTTAACCTTGGCGTTTTTCGCTGTAGCGTCACCATATTTTGCCTACCAGGCATTACGGTATCGCAAATATGTTGGCAGCTTCTGGCAGCGAATGGGGTACTTACCCCTTTCATTCAATTTGGATGGGGAAGAGTCCGTTTGGATTCATGCAGTCTCAGTAGGTGAGGTGTTGACGGCACGTGCAGTGGTCCCAGCACTCCGTGCGACGTATCCAGGTCTTCGTATCTTTTTGTCGACGACCACTATGACGGGTCAGCAATTAGCACGCCAAAACCTTCGTGGAGTTGATGGTGTGTTTTATTTTCCGTTTGATCTGCGCTTCATTGTGAATCGTACGCTTAGCCTGGTTCGGCCGCGCCTCTTTATCATGATGGATACTGAAATTTGGCCACACCTCTTGCGTGCGTGTCGTCAACGAGGCGTAAAGACTATTCTTGTTAATGGCAGAATCTCGTCACGTTCGTACCCTCGGTATCGATTGATTCGTCCATTGTTTCGACACGTGCTTGCGCACATTGACAGGTTCTGTGCGCAAAGCGAGGAAACAGCACGACGGCTAATCGAGCTTGGAGCAGATCCTACTCGGGTAACTGTAACGGGTAGCCTTAAATTTGATGCACTTGAGCGGATGTCGGATCGCAGTGGCTTGCCAGCGAGTGATCGAGTTTTGCGACACTTTCGGATCACTGATGGGCGACTGGTCGTCATTGCCGCGAGTACGCTGAAAGGGGAAGAGTCTTTAGTCTTACGGGCCTTTAGTAGAATTAAGAGAAACAATCCTGACGCACTCTTGATTATCGCTCCGAGACACCCAGAGCGTTTCACGGCTGTTGTGCAGTTAAGCGAGCAGGCTGGATTTAAGACAATGCGACGGAGTGATTTAACGATTGATGGCGAACCTAGAGTAGATGTCGTGATTCTAGACACTATCGGAGAGCTCGCGCGCGTGTACGAAGTGGGCACCGTTGTTTTTGTTGGAGGAAGCCTTGTTAATGCTGGCGGGCACAACATTCTTGAGCCGGCTGTGTTTGGTAAGCCGATTCTTTTTGGTCCTCACATGGAGAATTTTCAGGAAATTGCAGATACATTTGTCGAAAATGGAGCAGCATGCCAAGTTCAATCGGGTCAAGAATTGGAAGACATGTTAGTTAAGCTCCTCGCCGATCCCGTTCGGCAGGCTGGGCTTGGAGTGTCTGCGCGTACCCTGGTCGAAGCCAACCGTGGGGCTAAAGATGCTACGTTAGATGTAATATCAATGCTGCTGCCTAGCGATGATCGAGCTGCTATCTCGTAGCATTCATCTCGTATCGTCAACGGAAGTGGGACATCTTAGAACAACATGAAATCCCATTCTAATTACTCGTAGACCAATAATTTGAATGTGCTGAGTTCACTATTCGGTGAAATCGTTAAGCGACGTCGGCGCTGGTATGACCTACATGCGACTGCTCGGCGGAGACTTGCTTGCCCAGTTATTAGCGTTGGGAGCCTGTCGGTCGGTGGCAGTGGAAAGACACCTGTGGTAGCGCACCTCGCCAAGTTACTTGTGGGTGGAGGTGAGCGCCCAGCCATTTTGAGTCGAGGTTATGGACGGAAAGATTCTGTTGACGGAGTTGTTGTGGTCCGTGACGAGGAGGGTGTACAAGCTCCACTTGCTCGTGCGGGAGACGAGCCTCTCATGCTTGCTCGTGCTCTGGATGGTGTCAGGGTCGTCGTTGCGCCAGATCGTTATTTGGCAGGCAGACTTGCTGAAATGAGACTCGGGTGTTCCGTTCACCTGCTCGATGACGGTTTTCAACATTTACAGCTTGACCGTGATATTGATTTGCTCGTGATGCACAGTGATGAGTTTGAGGACCCACAGTTGCTTCCGTTTGGGACGTTGCGCGAACCTTTGGAAACTGCCGCAAGGGCTGACGCGTTGCTTGTTTCAGGGGATATGTCAGGAACACAAAAGGCAATCATAGAAAGATTGCAGCTATCGCGGACCTACAAAATACAGCGGGTATTGGACATTCCTAGATCGACAGATCCTGGGGCAAGGCCTGTGCAATTATCTGCTTCGAGTCGTATCCTGGCTATCGCTGGTATTGCTCAGCCAGATCGATTTTTCTCTGAGATACAAACATTTGGAGGGACAGTAGTTCGGAACCTAGCATTTTCAGATCATCACGACTTCACTCAGCAAGACATCGTGAAAATTACTGAACTCGTCAAGGCTTCACGCATTGATCTCGTCTTAACGACAGAAAAAGATTACGTTAGGCTAGAGCGTTACCAGCCATTTGCGTTTAATGTTGCGACCGTTCCGCTCAGGATTGAAATCGAAGAAGAAGGGGATTTTCGATCGTGGATTGCATCACAGTTAGCCGCAACGCGTGCAAAAAGAAAGCAGTGTGATGGCGCGCCGTAAGAGCGATTTTTCTGATCGCTTGGAGTACTTCATCGTGCGATGTGTGGCAACCGTAGTTGAAGTACTGCCTTGGACCGTACTCAATTGGTGTGGTGGTGCACTGGGTTGGGTGTTCTATGTAGTTGACGGACCGCATCGTCGTCTGACCCAAGAGAATTTGCAAGCTGCGTTTCCTTTAAAATCCCAACAGGAGTGCCAAGCCTGTGCCCGTGCTGTTTTTGTGCATTTTGGTCAGGTGGTTTTAAACCTATTAAAGTTCTGGAAGTTCTCACCTGAACAAATGAGTGCACGGGTGGAGTTCGTTGGGATCGAACATGTTGAGCAAGCTCAAGCGGAAGGCCGTGGAATTTTATTTTGCACCGGACATTTCGGATGTTGGGAGTTACAAGCACTAGTACATGCATTACGGTTTCAACCGATGGCCGTTCTGGCGCGACCATTAGACAACACTTTTCTCAACGAGTATTTAGAGACTATTCGGACTTCGACAGGCAACTCAGTTATTTATCGGCGCGGTTCTCTTCGGCGGGTGCTGCGTAAACTTGCCGAAGGGGGCGGGGTAGGTATGTTAATTGATCAGCACATACAGGGTAGGGATGCCATCTATGTTGATTTTTTTAATCGACCCGCGGCGACGACTTCTGCTCTGGCTGCTCTGGCTGCGCGCACTGGAGCAAAGGTGATCCCACTATTTGCGCTTCCTCTTCAGGGCGGGCGTTACCAGATGATTTATGACCACGCTGTTGAGCCTCCAGAGGATAACAGTGAGAAGGAGATGCAAGCGTTTACGCAGCGGTGTACCAATGTGCTTGAGACATACGTTCGTCAACACCCTCATTTGTGGTTGTGGATGCATCGACGATGGCGTGATGTTGAGCCGAACCTGGGTCAGACGATAAGTGCATCTCCAACGATGGGCTCCGATGGGAAGTCGGCTACCTCGGGTCAAAACAACTTCGTGACGGACGAGTTGCCTGATCTGTAATAGGAGATTGCTGAGACTGAAATGCGTGTTCTTGTCAGAGCTCCGAATTGGTTAGGCGACACCGTTATGGCGTTGCCTGCCATTGCTGCGGTCAGACGTCATTTTTCATCGGCGACCTTGTGTGTGGCGACTCCAGTAGCGCTAGCACCGTTATTCAAGGCGGTTGAGGGGATTGATGAAATCATCGGTTTGTCTGGTCATGGCTTTATCGAAACAAAGCAAGAGATTACGACAATTGCCAAAGAAAATTTTGACAAAGCAATCTTGTTTCCAAATTCATTCCGCTCGGCGTGGGTCCTTTATCGTGCTGGGATACGAGAACGGTGGGGTTATAAGTCGGATTTCCGTGGATGGCTCCTGTCACGCGCAATTCGAAAACTCAAACACGAAGGCACAGGTCAGCGTCATCAGGTGAACTACTATGAAGATCTTGTTCGCGGTCTTGGAATTGATTCGAACAAGACAAATACTCGACTAGTACCTTCCCAAGATATGAAGGTGTTGGGTGCTGACTTGCTTGATCGTCGCAATGTTGCAAGAGACAGTGGGCCTTTTATCGGTATAGCGCCAGGTGCTGCCTACGGCCATGCGAAACGGTGGTCTCCATTACGATTTGCTGAGGTTATCTTGCGCCTTTACCGATCAATTGATGCGACTTGCGTACTGGTAGGTAGCAATACTGATCGTGATGCTGGAAGTGCGATAGAATCCGCCTTACTGACGCTTGACCATGACGGCCAGAAGACGCTTATGCGTTCTCAGAAATTTGTAAATCTTATTGGCATGACGGACATTTCCGCGTTAATCGGGATTGTGTCGCAATGCCAAGTGTTCTTGTCAAATGATTCAGGAGCTATGCATCTAGCATCAGCGCTGGACATCCCTGTCACAGCCGTATTTGGTCCTTCTGATGAGTTTCAAACCTCTCCACTTGGTCGACACACCATTCTTGTGAACCCGGTTCGGTGTCGGCCCTGCTTACTCCGTGAGTGTCCAATTGATCATCGGTGCATGTCTGGCATTTCTAGCGACCGAGTCGTTGAAGCGCTTGAACAACAACTGGTCGAGGCAACTTCGTGAGCGGAACTCACCTTGCGCCGACGGTGTTTCTCGATCGTGATGGCACTTTAATTGAGGAAGTGGGATATCTCAGTCATCTCGATCGTATCGCGCTGTACCCATGGAGTATAGAATCGGTTAAATTACTCAACCGAGCCGGTTTCAAGGTCGTTGTGGTAACCAATCAGGCTGGTGTTGCGCGCGGCCTCTTCGACGAAGACTTTATTGATGAAGCCCATCGATTTCTCGAGAAAAAATTCAGTGATGGGGGTGCTACGATCGACAAGTTTTACTATTGCCCGCATCACCCGGAGGCGTCTGTTGAGGCGTATCGTTCTGAGTGCGACTGCCGCAAGCCTAAGGCTGGGATGCTTTGGAAGGCTGCTCAGGAGTTACAGTTGGAACTAAGCCATTCTTTCGTCATTGGCGATAGATTGAGTGACCTGCGGCTCGGGCAAGCCGTCGGTGCGAGAAGTTTGCTGGTTCGGACGGGTTATGGTGAAACTACAGCAAGAGAACTGACTGATGACGTTGAAGTTGCTTACACAGCCCCAGAATTGATGACTGCTGTTGCTTGGATTTTGCGACACTCCAAGTGACCATGTAGGTGAGAAAAGGTTTTTCATGTATCCACTTCCGCCAGTTCAAGCACTCCCGGGAAATCAAGATCGCATGATCAGATTTCTGGAACTCATTGACGGACTAGCAAATCGTCGTATCGTCGTGATAGGTGATGTTATCGCTGACGAATTTATTTCTGGAAGAATTTCACGAGTATCGCGCGAGGCGCCAGTCTTAATTCTTTCTTACGACTCCACTCAGATCGTTCCCGGAGGAGCTGGCAATGCAGCAAATAATGCAGCCACACTCGGTGGACGGATCGACATATTCGGGCTCATAGGTCGTGATGAAGTAGGTCGGCGCACCGTTGCGGGTTTTGCTCCAGGTGTGAATAGCAAAGGGCTAGTTAAACTGCCCAAACATTTGACGCCAACAAAAACAAGAATTCTCGCTGGTGGTGCGCATTCGGCCAAGCAACAAGTTGTGCGTATAGATCGTGTGCCCACTCTCAACTTGGACGCTGCAGTCCATCGTTCCTTCAGTCGAGCAGTTTTGCGTGCCGTGCGGGATTGTGATGGTGTAATTTTCTCTGACTATGGTTCAGGACTAGTGACGTCAACACTCGCCGCTTCGGTACTAAACGCCGTTCACGGTCGTTCGAAGCGCCGTCGGCCAATTCCAGTTCTAGTGGATTCCAGGTATAACCTCCTTGCCTTTAAAGGCTTTACAGCTTGCACACCGAACGAATCAGAGGTTGAAACATTACTCGATGTGCACATCGATGATGATGCCGTTCTCGAACGGGCTGGGAGAGCGTTACTAAAACGCACCCAGATGGCGTCGGTTCTTGTCACGCGTGGGAGTCGGGGGATGGTTCTATTTGAGAAGTCCAAGCCTGCTGTAGAAATTCCAATTTTTGGGACAGACGAGATTGCCGATGTTACTGGAGCCGGTGATACGGTTATTGCAACTATCACACTGGCACTTACCGCGGGCGCCTCAATTTATGAGGCCGCAAGACTTGCGAACTACGCTGGAGGTATAGTCGTTATGAAGCGTGGCACTGCGACAGTCTCGAGTGATGAACTTCGGGTCGCTGTAAAATCCGATCACGATTTTTCTGGTGGGTAGTTGAAAGCAACGGACCATTAAGAAAGTAAGCATGAGGGATTGTGGGAGAAATTATTACGTTGGATGCACTGGTAAAGTGCGTTGCGGAGTATCGAGCAGCTGGTGAAACGGTTGGACTTGCCAACGGATGTTTTGACGTCCTTCACGTTGGCCATGTGCGCTACCTATTAGGCGCTTCTCGAGAAGCTGACCGACTTGTCGTGGCAGTAAACGATGATGCATCGGTGTGTCGCTTAAAAGGTGCTGGGAGACCGATTCTGCCAGTTGTTGAGCGCGTCGAGATTGTGTCAGCGCTGCGGGTTGTGGATAAGGTGCTCGCATTTTCTGGCGAGACCGTTGCCGACGTTATCTGGGGCATCAAGCCGGATGTGCACTGTAAGGGTAGCGACTACACTGTTGAGTCAGTTCCCGAGGTAGACCTAGTTGCGTCATACGGAGGTCGAACAGCAATTGTTGGTGATCCAAAAGATCATTCGACGCGAGAGTTGCTTGCCCGCATTGTTCGAGATGTTGGCAGTCAATGAGTGTTGGATTTTGCGATGATGAGCGAGCGTATCCTGATTGTTCGGCTTGGCTCTCTCGGTGATATTGTCCATACGCTCCCTGTCATTTCGGCGCTGAAGCGCGCCATGCCTCATAGACAGATTGACTGGATCGTCGATGAAAGAAATCGAGCTATTCTTGAACTCACGCAGGGACTTAATCGTCTCATCGTCCTGCCAACTCGAGCCAAATCAATAATTGGAACTTGGAAAATATTTCGAGAATTGCGGCAGCAGCGCTACGATGCAGCACTTGATCTTCAAGGACTAGTGAAATCGGCAGTGGTGGCACGCGTCAGTGGTGCTAAGCGAATCATTGGGTTTTCACGTGAGCACTTGCGAGAGTCGGCTGCTCGATTGTTTTACACTGAAGTATGCGCATCATCCAACAAGCCGCATGTTATCGATAAAAATTTAAGTGGAGCGGCTGCTTTGGGTGCAGACGTTAAACTTAAGGAATTCCCGATTTCTGTTCCTGCTTCGGCCAAACCCGCTGAACTTCGGAGCAAACTTGGTTTGCAGCCAAGCACTGATTATGTGCTTTTGAATCCAGGAGCGGCTTGGCCGAACAAGCGTTGGCCACCGGCGCGATTTGGTGAATTGGCAAGCTGGCTCAAAAACAATCACAATCTTGGTTGTGGTGTCTTATGGGGCCCAGGGGAGCAATCGCTTGCAGAAGAAGTGGTTGCTTTCTCGAATGAGGCTGCTGTGATTGCACCAAGGACGACTATTAGTGATCTGGTTGCACTTATTAAGGATGCGATGCTTGTTGTGTCTGGCGATACTGGGCCCATGCACATTGCCGCCGCAGTAGAAACTCCCATCGTGGGAATTTACGGGCCAACGGATCCGCTACGAAATGGCCCATGGGCTCCAGGCGATCTGACGATTTCTCGCTTTTCAGGTTGTGGTTGTCATCATCGTCGACGATGCGGAGCGTCACAATGGTGTTTGGAATCAATTCCTGTAGGGGATGTGATCGACACGGTCGAGAAGCGCTTACAAATTGTTCGTGATAATGAATAACCTTCTTCCTTCGAGAGTGCCACACCGCGTCCTATTTTCCATTGCCCGGTGGAGGGTGCCGATAGGTTTTATCCTGGCTATTATCGTGTTAGGACAGACAAGTCCAACATGGATAACACTTGCCGGAGGTGGGGGGTTGGCATGCACTGGTGAGGGTCTTCGTGTTTGGGCCGCTGGTCATTTACTGAAAGGACGGGAGGTGACGGTATCGGGTCCATATCGATGGTGTCGTCACCCCTTGTATCTCGGTTCTGGATTCATGGGTTTAGGTTTTGTTATCGCTGGCGGAAGCGTGCTAGTGGCGGTGGTAGTGCTTGCTTACTTGGGCGTCACATTGATGTCTGCAATACTTACTGAGGAGGCCGTTCTGCGCGAACGATTCGGTAGCGAATACGATCATTATGCTGACGGCTTGACCTCTAATTCTGACCGACGATTTAGTGTTGATAGAGCAATCGACAACCGTGAGTACCGGGCGATTTTTGGACTAGTGATGGTCGTTGGTTTGCTCGCCTTTCGGGTCTGGATGGGTTGAGGCGTGATGCTGACTTTTCATCATATTTTAGTCAGTGAATCGTCACGTAATTAACCGAAAAGGTAACTATTACTTTATAATGCTGTGTTGGGTTTGAAGTCGGATGGTGTGCCGGGCGGTTAGCTCAGTGGTAGAGCACCGGCTTTACACGCCGGCTGTCACAGGTTCGAATCCTGTACCGCCCACCAGGCTTTAAGTTAGCGGGGCCGTAGTTCAGCTGGTTAGAACGCCTGCCTGTCACGCAGGAGGTCGCGAGTTCGAGTCTCGTCGGCCCCGCCAATCTATTCGCCAATTTACGAGAACACGGAGCTATTAACCTCGGCCTGCTCGTTAACCATTTACGCCACCCAGGCGATGGATAGCTGAGTGCAATTTTAGCTGCGGACTAAGACTCTCGCCTGCACCTGATCTACCGAACTGGCATGATACGATGACCTTCATATTTTCATGCCATTTCGAGATATCGCTGGTCATCGTTCGATCCTGACCCTCTTGTCCAGGGCCGTGATGCGCGAGAGTTTCCTCCCCACTCTGTTGTTCGTGGGGCCGAACGGTGTTGGCAAGCGCCGGATGGCTATGGCTTTGGCTGAGGCAGTCAATTGTGAAAAGCTGGTGTCAAGCAAGCCCGATTCAGCGTATTCCACTGCCGGAGGGCAAAGCGACACTTCGGATGTCGGTGTCGATGCCTGCGGCCAATGCGAGTCCTGTCAACGCATCCGCCGGAAATTACACGCAGATGTCCTGTTAGTTGCTCCAGGAGAAAACGAACCCATTAAAATCGATCAAATGCGGGCTGCTATCGAACATTCAAGGTATCGTCCGTTTGAAGGTCGTCGTCGTTGCGTGATCATCGATGACGCAGACATGCTACTCCCTGCTGCGCAGAACGCGCTACTTAAAACCCTTGAAGAACCTCCACCAACTTCATTGTTTGTACTCGTTTCATCCCGGCCGGACATGTTGTTGACCACCGTCCGTTCGCGCTGTCCGCAATTCCGTTTTGGGCCGCTAACGCCAGCGGAAATTTCAGGTGAATTGGTACGGTCGCATAATTACAGCGAGACGAAAGCAAACATTACTGCGGCCTCTGCCGATGGGAGTCTCAAGGCCGCTTTAGAAGCGGACTTGGCTGAGGTGTCGCGTGCCCGCGATGTAGCGGCTAGGACTTTGCTGGCTTTGGCGGCTGCTGATTCTCCCAAGCGTCGCTTAGAGTGTGCGAAAGAGCTTGTGGGAAAGAGCAAACAGGACGGTGCGATCACTGACCGGGATTTACTCGTACGTCGGCTACGAGCATTGACGTCTATATTGAGGGATGTAGGAATTTTTTCAGATCGTGCCAATGATAAAATACTGGCCAACGCTGACCTTGGAGATGAGTTACAGCGGATGACGATGTCATACGATAGCGATCGCGTCATACATGGATTTTCTGCGGTTGTGGAAGCACTCGGTAGGGTTAAGGAACGAAATGCCAATCCGAAAATTGTGGCAAACTGGCTTGTGTTTCAACTTTAATTTTGTGAACTGATGCACACTGATCGTCTGCCTCGTATCGCCATCACAGTGGGGGATCCCTCTGGTATTGGGCCAGAAATTGCTGTGAAATCGTCCTTGGATCCGAGGGTTCGGGAGGTTGCGGAAATTGTTGTCTACGGACCTTCGACGGACGAGGCACTAAAAGCTTTCAAGACTGGAGAGGTGACGGCCGAGTCAGGCCGCGTTGCTTACGAGACTATCCTGCAGGCTGTGGAAGATGTTCAAGCAGAGCGCCTCGATGCCCTTGTCACGGGCCCCATTAACAAAGCTGCATTTGCAGCTGCCGGATTACCGTGGAAGGGACATACTGATCTGCTTGCGCATTTAACCAATGCGCCGCGGGTGGCGATGATGTTCCATTCACAGTCGTTACGAGTTGTCTTAGCAACAGTGCATGTGCCACTTGCCGAAGTGTCGCAGTGTTTAACTGCCGAGCGGCTGGAGACGACAATCCGTCTCGCAGCAGCCGAATTACCTCGATTTGGATTTCCCTCACCACGTTTGGCCTTAGCAGGCCTGAATCCACATGCTGGTGAAGGAGGCCTGCTCGGCAAAGAAGAAGTCGAAAGGTTTTCGCCAGTCGTTTTGGCGTGCCGATCCGACAACATTGATATTACCGGTCCACTTCCGGCGGATACAGTTTTTGTGAATGCCGTGCGGGGTCAGTTTGATGCCGTGGTGGCTTGCTATCATGATCAAGGTTTGATTCCGGCGAAATTGGTAGCATTCGGTAAAACTGTTAACGTTACGCTTGGGCTGCCCATTATCAGGACATCAGTTGATCACGGCACGGCGTTCGATATTGCCGGGCAAGGAGTTGCAGATTCATCCAGTATGATTGAGGCTGTACTACTTGCGGCTCGGCTGGCATCGGAATCTATACGGGATCCTGTCACAAGACAATGATGGCTGAGCGCCAACGCGCAGAGAAACTCATTACGGACAATCGGAAGGCTTTTCACAATTACCATATCGTTGAGACATGGGAAGCTGGGATTGTGCTGCTGGGTACGGAGGTGAAGTCGATTCGGGAGGGGCGCGTCAATTTACGTGATAGCTACGGTCGAGTCGAAGCCGGGGAAGTGTTTATTTACAATATTCACATCAGTTCCTATAGCCATCGGGGCTATGCAGACCACGAAACTACCCGCCGACGGAAGTTACTGCTAAAGAAAAGTGAAATTCGAAAGCTTATCGGAAAAACTGTTGAACGGGGGATGACACTTGTTCCGACGCGTATGCATTTTCGGGAGGGTCGAGTTAAGGTGGTCATCGGTTTGGCCAAAGGCAAGAAGCTCTACGACAAACGAGAAACTCTGAGACGTCGTGAAATCGATAGAGAGACGCGTAAAGCAATTAAAGAGCGAGGTCGGCAGTCGTTCAGTTAGTGGTCAATTGATGACGGGTGGCAGATGAGCAACAAAATACCTTTACTTGATCTGCAGGTTCAGTACGACACGATCCGTGACGATTTATTAGCAGCGATCACACGCGTCTGCGACCACCAGCAATTCATTTTGGGACCCGAAGTGGAATTAGCGGAACAAGAGCTCGCTTCATGGATCGGCGTAGCACATGCCATAGGGGTGTCCTCCGGCACTGATGCCCTACTTGCCACGATGATGGCGTTTGATATCGGTCCAGGAGACGAGGTTGTTACCAGCAGCTATTCGTTTTTTGCTACGGCTGGATCGATTGCGAGACTTGGTGCAACACCGGTCTTTGTTGATATCGACCCCAGCACTTTCAACCTCAGTCCGGAAGGTGTTAAGCAAGCAGTTACTTCACGGACGCGGGCAATTTTACCGGTGCATCTATTTGGACTGAGCGCTGATATGGATCCTATTCTGGAGATGGCCGAATCCACCGGCATACCGATCATTGAGGATGCGTGCCAAGCCATTGGTGCTCAATACAAAGGTCGTCCAGTTGGGGGGCTCGGTACCGCTGGTTGTATATCGTTTTTTCCTAGTAAGGTCTTGGGTGGATTTGGGGATGGTGGTTTAGTTGTCACCAATGACGAAAAACTCGCTAGGCGGGTCAGATTACTGAGGAAACATGGGGCCGAACCAAAATATTTTCATAAGACAGTCGGCGGAAACTTTCGTCTGGACGCGCTCCAGGCGGCAATTGTGCGGACGAAACTACCGTATCTGAACAACTGGCTCCTCGCTCGGCGGGAGCGTGCCGATCGATACGCGACTTTGTTTACTGACGCGAGCGTTACGAAGCATGGCGTTGTGCTTCCGTCGTTACCAGCACACCATTTGCATAGTTACCATCAATATGTGGTGCGAGTGCCAAAGCGAGACGAACTTCGGGCCCATTTGAACGCGCAGGAAATCGGGACGGGCATCTATTATCCTGTCCCGTTGCATCTACAAGAATGCTTTTCGCATCTCAATTACCCAGTTGGAGCTTTACCACACGCTGAAGCGGCCGCTGCACAAACTCTTGCATTGCCTATGTATCCCGAGCTGACCGAACAACAGCAAGCGCGGGTTGTTAGCGCGATCGCAGACCATGTGAAGAGTGCCTGATGGTGCGAGAGATTTCATTGGCGGATGTCTGCAAAGCATAAGTGATCTAACGGAATGTCTCGCCTTCGAATCGTGGTCATGGGAGCCGCTGGGCAGTTAGGCCGTGCTGTGGTGCAAGAGTTCGCGTCGCATGATGTGATGGGCTTCACTCGGCAGGATGTCGAACTGACAAATCATCAAGCGGTTCTGGCCTTGGTGATGGATCTGAAACCAGACGTTCTTATTAACTGCGCTGCATACAATCGGGTAGATGATGCCGAAGACGATGTTCTTGCTGCCATCGAGACCAATGCTTTTGCCGTACGTTCGTTAGCACGAGCAGCTGAAATTGTGAAGTCGACCTTTGTTCATTACAGCACTGACTTCGTATTTGACGGCACTGGAGAAACACCCTACCTAGAGACAGACCAACCGAATCCACGCAGTGTTTACGGGGTATCGAAGTTACTTGGTGAATGGTTCGCCTCGGATGCGCCAAAGGCTTACGTGCTTCGTGTCGAATCGCTGTTTGGCGGTACGCGGGCACGGAGCAGTGTTGATCGAATTATTAATGCCATTCTTGCGGGACAAGAGGTAAAAGTTTTTACCGATCGTACAGTGTCTCCAAGTTACATACTGGATGTAGCACAGGCGACGCGGAGACTTGTCGAACTTGCTCCTGACCCAGGCCTCTATCACTGTGTCAATCTGGGACACGGGACATGGCTTGATCTCGCTGCACATGTCACTCACTTGTTGCAACGAAAAAGCCAATTATGTCCGATCTCTATGGCTGACGTTTCGTTGAAGGCAGAGCGACCACTGTTCTGTGCGTTGTCGACCGGCAAGTTAGCCGAGGCAGGGATTTCAATGCCCACGTGGGAGGATGCTTTACAGAGATATTTACATTTGCGGGGTCTTTTGGCGTGAGCGACTGCAGGTTAACGAAGCAAGAAGGTTCGACGCAGATCAAAATCAGCCCAGACTCATGTACAACCTGTCCTTCAGAAGACCAAGGCGGGTCAGTCGATAGGCGATCGTTCGACTGATAACTTGAAAGGCATAGATCAAGCCCGGAAGCAGACTGATCGAAGACGAGTTTGTATCATATCGGGTCGGGCAGGAAATTTCGCCAATCCGAGATTCAAGATAAAACGCTTGAAGAAGAATTTCATTATCGAAGATGAAAGCATTCGAATTGTTCTCGTAGGGTACCTGGGATAGGAATCTACTTGAGAATGCGCGATAGCCAGTATGATATTCAGATAGATGCTGGTTCAGCATCGCATTCTGGAATAGCGTGAGGAGTTTGTTGACTACAAACTTATGCCGCGGCATCCCACCGATTAAAGCTCCCTTGCCAAGCATACGGGAGCCGAGTGCAACATCATAAATTTCCGATGCCACCATGTGGGCGAGTGGGGTAATGAGTTCTGGACTGTATTGATAATCAGGATGCAGCAGCACGATGATATCGTTACCTCTAGAGAGTGCGTGGCGAAAACAGGTTTTCTGGTTGGCTCCGTATCCGCGGTTCCGTGGATGGACAAAGCAGGCGAGGCCTAATTGTTTGGCGATCGTGACGGTGTCATCTGATGAGGAGTCATCAACTAGGATGACATCGTCAACGATATTTCTAGGGATCGCTTCAACGACCTTTACCAAGGTCTTGGCTGCATTGTATGCTGGCAGGACTACCGCAATTTTCTTAGTGCCGATCATTTACCTAATCCACAATCCATGATCTCAATAAACGGCAGGGATGCTCAATGAGAGTCGACAAGAGATGCAGGCCTGTCCGACGACTCAACAAATTGAAGCATGGTAACGTATTAGTGTCAATAATCTTGGATTACTGACCGTATTGTACAGAAATGGCTAAGTCTACACGCTCAGCGAGAACCGGACGGCAGCAGGCGTCACCTGCGTTGGACGAACTGATCCAAGGGTTAAAGCAGCACACTGTTAAGGTCGGTGTGGTCGGCCTCGGGTACGTTGGTCTCCCGTTGGTTGTTGAATTTGCGAAAGCCGGATTTTCTGCGCTTGGATTTGATGTTGACTCGAGTAAGGTCGAACGCATTAACAACGGTGATTCATATATTCCAGATGTGCCATCGGACCAGTTGCAGGAGGTTATCGCATCAGGCCGACTAGAAGCCACCGTAGATTTTTCTCGTCTAACGGAAGTCGCGTCGGTGAATATTTGTGTGCCGACGCCACTTCGAAAAACGAAAGATCCAGATTTAACGTTTGTGGTTGCCGCGACGGAAGCGATTGCTAAACATTTGCAGGAAGGGCAATTGGTAATCCTGGAGTCGACGACCTACCCTGGGACGACAGAGGAAGTCGTTCAGCCAATGCTTGAGCGTTCAGGCTTTCGCGCGGGGCACAATTTTTATTTAGCATTCTCTCCTGAACGGGTTGACCCTGGTAATCCAACGTGGAAGACGGCGAATATTCCGAAAGTGGTTGGTGGTATCGGTGAGACATCGACACAGGTTGCTACCGCCCTGTACGAACAGATCGTGGATACGGTTGTTCCTGTGTCGTCGACCCAAGTCGCAGAAATGGTGAAGTTACTGGAGAACACCTTCCGCGCTGTCAATATTGGTTTAGTCAATGAACTGGCCCTGATGTGTCATAACCTCAATGTGAACGTGTGGGAAGTCATTGATGCAGCGAAGACCAAGCCATTCGGCTTCATGCCGTTTTATCCTGGGCCGGGACTGGGAGGGCACTGTATTCCTGTCGATCCGTTCTATTTGAGTTGGAAGGCGAGACAAAGCGGCTTTGAAAGTCGGTTTATCGAACTCGCAGGCCATGTTAATGCCGGCATGCCGCGGTACGTCATCGAACGAACAACGGAGGCGCTGAACAGTGTGGGGAAGGCTGTACGAAACGCTCGGGTGCACATGTTTGGCGTGGCATACAAGCCGGATGTAAGTGACATTCGAGAGTCGCCCGCACTCGACATCATTAAGCTTCTGATTCAGAGTGGGGCGATCGTGTCCTATAGTGATCCCTACGTGCCATCCTTTAAGGAAGGTGATTTGGCCCTTGAATCCGTGGCCCCAGAGGTCGCGTTTGAGGGTGGGATTGATTGCGCGCTGGTGACAACCAGTCACAAAGCGTTTGATTATGCCGAAATTGCACGTAAGGCCCCTCTCGTAGTCGACACGCGCAACGCCTTCCATGATATTTCAGGGAATCACATCTTCAGGTTGTGATGAGTGTGACCCGACTTCCAGTAGGTGTTTCCGTTTGACCGTTGTGGCTGAACCCCGTACAATCTACAGGACTTAGGGCTTTTCTTCATGTCCAAACGCGCGATAATCAGCGGTATCACCGGGCAGGATGGTTCCTATCTTGCCGAGTTTCTTCTCGATCAAGGCTACGAGGTTGTGGGCATTGTTCGGCGCTCAAGTGCGTCGAATTTATGGCGGATTCGACATCTGGTAGACCGTCTGCAACTCAGGCCGGCTGACCTGCTGGACCAGTTGTCTCTAATCCGTGTCATTGACGAGATTCGTCCCGACGAGTTTTATAACCTCGCCGCGATGTCGTTCGTGCCGGCGTCGTGGGAACAACCAATGCTCACCGGCGAATTTAACGCTCAAGGCGTGACGCGGGTTCTTGACGCCATTCGCCAAGTGGATACCTCAATCCGTTTTTATCAGGCATCCTCAAGTGAGATGTTCGGAAAGGTTCTGGAGGTTCCGCAAACGGAGACCACGCCGTTCTATCCCCGTAGTCCATATGGGGTGTCGAAGGTGTTTGGACATTACATTACTGTCAATTATCGCGAGAGTTACGACCTGTTTGCCTGCTCGGGTATCCTGTTCAACCATGAGTCACCACGTCGTGGCTTGGAATTTGTGACACGCAAAGTGAGTGATGGGGTCGCGAGAATTAAATTGGGGCAGACGGACCAGTTGAAATTGGGGAACTTGGAGGCCTGTCGTGACTGGGGTTTTGCAGGTGATTACGTGCGCGCGATGTGGATGATGCTTCAGCAGGATCAGCCGAGTGATTATGTGGTAGCGACGGGAGTCAGTCATTCAGTGAAGGACTTGGTGGCGATTGCCTTTGAGCATGTTGGACTCGATTGGCAGTCGCACGTCAAAACTGATCCATCGCTGTTGCGGCCGGCCGAAGTCGATCGGTTAGTTGGTGATGCGAGTCGAGCGCGCGAGATACTCGATTGGAAACCCAGTCTGGATCTGGCGACACTCATCCGCATAATGGTAGATGCCGATTTGGAACGTGTGAAAGGCGAACCGGTACGGTCAGCAGACGCGCCGGTCCCGTAGTGTATCCGAGGGTTCTAATAGGTATCGACTGGCGGCAGTGCAGTATTTCCTTTGAGACAGTATGAATAAGCAAGAGGTCGTAACGCGTGCGGCTCGGATTCGCTTGGTGGCTATGGATGTGGACGGTGTGCTCACTGATGGCGGGGTATTTTACTCGGAAGAAGGTGAGGCATTAAAGCGGTTTCACATGCGCGACGGCATGGGCATTGTGAAACTCCACGAGGCTGGCCTACTCACGGCAATCGTCACGACTGAATCGACGGCTTTTAGTACACGCCGTGCCGAAAAACTTCACATTGCTGAAGTACATACGGGCATCACCCAGAAATTGGATGTCTTGAAAGCTATGTGTCAACGACACCAACTCTCGCTAACGGAGGTGTGTTTTATCGGTGACGACATCAATGATTTGGAGGCACTGAAGGCGGTTGGCTTCGCCTGTTCCGTGGCAGACGGTTCCGAGGGCCCGAGGCAGGCCAGTCATTATGTGACGACTGCGAAAGGTGGACAGGGTGCGGTCCGTGAAGTGTGCGACCTGATCCTGCGAGCGAAAGCTGATAATCCTGGATGATGAGTGATTTCTGGAATGCGCGTCCGGTACTGATTACCGGGATCAGCGGTTTTCTTGGTGCTTGGCTGGCTCGAACCCTGGTCGATCGTAAGGCACATGTGGTTGGCTTGGATCAGGATCCTGCCGGAGCCCTCGCGCTACACCCCGACCTTGAAGAGCAGGTGACTGTGGTGCCGGGTAATGTGTGTTCCGTGGATGATGTTGCCCATGCGTTGGATCAGAGTGGAGCCCGAACCTGTTTTCACTTAGCCGGACAATCCATCATCGACCCAAACGGCCGCTCGCCATTAACGACATTCGAGACCAATGTGGCTGGTACCTGGGCGACACTCGAGGCTGTGAGGCGTGCGGGCGATCGGATAGAAGGAACCGTAGTGGCTTCGAGTAACCACGTGTATGGGGAACATGCTAACTCGCCGTTTGATGAAGAGTTTCCATTACACGGCACCAATCCGTATGCCGCTTCCAAGGTGTGTGCCGATGCCCATCCTTCGGAAACTGACCGGACTGCTTGCACGCGACGGCTGCCTGGCCATCAGTTGTCCGAACGAATCAAATTTTCGTGGCGACGTGAGCACGACGCTGGGGTCGCTTTTTGATTTTCCGATGAGTTTGGCCGATATCAGGCAGGTCAAGCGTCCCTACGTGTAGGATCTCTGTAATCAGTTGGGACTTCGGATTACCAAGACCTTCGGAACCCATTATGGGAGAGCCTGGACTAATCTGGGGGCGGCAGACTTGGAGACGAGAATTCCCAACGTGTTCTTGGATGTTGAAATTGAGATGACTGGCCTATCGGTGAAGATGGATCAATTTAATGACTGGATTGGGGAACGAGTCGAGGAGAATCAAGCGTTTCTTGACTATCTGGCTGGCCAAGACCTCCTGCGGGCGCTCCCCGTTCTCGCGCCGTTCAAGTTCGACAAGGCGCTTCTCGGGAAGTACGACCTGCCAGTTGCACCCCTGACCGCCTATTTCGAGTCAGGCAAATATGAGGATCCTCACTATAGTGAAGTGTCTCCTTCAATCTGATGGGTGGGCAGGCATTGTATCTCCTTGAGCGACAGTAAGATACCGCCGTTACTGGCATCACACACCAGGTACTGTATCAATGGCAGTGTTTCTGGTGTCTCATCGCAGGGATTTCAGATATCCTGCAGCTAATTTATGGCCACTTGGGTGGTTTCCGAAAACGTGCTCTCTTGTTCCATGGCTACGAGTGTCAGGGGTGTGGGATGAAGTTCGAGGAGCGTTATGGCGAAATTTGGTCACGGATCATCGATCTGCATCACACGACACCAGTCTCCCAACTTTCGAGCGACTATCGTATTAACCCGGAAAAAGACCTCGTCCCACTTTGCCCGAACTGCCACAGGGTAGTGCATCGAAGAAACCCGCCATTGACCGTCGAGGAACTACGGGAAGTCCTGAAGAATCGTTGAGGCTTGGTTCGAGATCAATCAAGAAGACCAATATTCATTGGGAAAAGTCACAATATTCGCTATTTGTTCTCTAGATAGAGGGTTTCCTCTATATATATTGATGAGTGCGATCATCTAGCCTAGCTTGGCCAACCTTGGACATTTTACGCAGGGATATTTCCTGTTCACAAATTGAACAGAGGATGGTACTGTTCATTATATGAACACACCCCTAAACTCTTGGCACTGGGGTTCCGATAATACTGTTCATAAAGTGAACGGAGCCTGACAGTAGCTTTCTGGCTCACCTTTTTGCCCGCTAGCTGCAGGGACCGCCGAGGTTGCCTGTAAGTGAGAGGGCGGTAGCGTCTCTCGATACCCCCAGCAGCCGTCATTACACCCGCTTAGGTTAAGCACTGCATTTTTCTCATGACTAATCATCTTCCACCACCGCTGAAGAACGTTGACATGGAGGTCGCGGATCGGCGCGTCCTCCGCGTGCTGGAAGCGATCGACGGTGATGGTCGGATTACCCAGAGAGGGTTGTCGACGAAGCTCGGTATTGCTCTGGGGTTGACCAACATCTATCTCAAGCGACTGGTTCATAAAGGACACATTAAATGCATCAACGTCCAGGCCAATCGCTTGCGATACCTGTTAACGCCCCAAGGGATCCGCGAGAAAACCAGATTAACGTACGAGTTTATGGACTATTCGCTCAGTCTCTATCGCAAGGTGAGATTTCATCTCCGTGAAGTCCTCCAGCCGTTGTCAGCGGCTGGCATGCAGCGCATCGCAATTTTTGGAACGGGCGAAGCGGCAGAATTGGCTTACTTGTCGCTCAAGGAACAGGGGTTGGAACCTGCCATGATTCTTGACGATCGTGGCGGCACGGAATTTCTCGGGATGCAGGTTCAGCGGCTGGGGTCCGGACTCCCACCGAACATCGACCGACTGATCGTCGCAACCTTAGACCACCCCGAGCTCTTACTGAATCGCCTTGAGCATCAAGGGATTCCACCGGACCGGTTGGTGACGTTACGGCCGTTGTCTGATGACACTGTTCGGAAAGGAGTGGCATGATGACTGGGGATCGACCAGCCGTAGCACTTCTCGGGTGTGGTCACTGGGGACAAAACCTTGCCCGGAATCTTGCCAACCTGGGTGTCTTGCGGATTGTCTGTGATGCCAACCAGGGAGCACTTGATCAGGTTCAGAAAACTTACCCAGAAGTTCAGACGACCACGACGGCCAAGGACGTCTTTGACGACCCGACCATTACGGCGTGTGTCATTGCGACACCCGCTGCATCACACGCGGCGCTGGCGTGCGAGGCGCTTGAGGCCGGCAAGGATGTGTTCGTGGAAAAACCCCTGGCCTTGACCGCTGATGAGGGCGAGGCTGTGGTCACCGTGGCAGAACGGTGCAACCGGATTCTCATGGTGGGGCATCTGCTTGAGTATCATCCTGCCGTTGAAGAACTGCGGCGCCTCATCGAGGTAGGAGAGCTCGGAAAGATTTACTACATTTATGCCAACCGACTCAACTTGGGTCGTATTCGTACCGAAGAGAATGCGTTGTGGAGTTTTGCGCCGCACGATATTCACGTCATTTTGCGACTGTTGGGAGAGGAGCCTGTTTCTGTCACCTGTCAGGGGGGCAGTTATCTGAATGAACAGATCGCAGACGTCACGATGAGCACGTTGGAGTTCGCCAGCGGCGTCCGGGGACACATTTTTGTCAGCTGGTTACATCCCTACAAGGATCACCGGCTCGTCGTTGTGGGCGAACGCAAAATGGCGGTGTTCGATGACGTCGAGCAGTCGACAAAGCTGCGACTGTACCCGCATCGGATCGACTGGGTTGGGCGGACACCAAAACCGGTGAAAGCCGATGCCGAAGAAGTCGCCCTGCCAGATTTTGAGCCACTCGAAGCAGAATGTCGGCACTTTATCGAGTGTGTTACGCAGCGGACACGTCCCAGGACCGACGGAGCCAACGGGGTTGCAGTCCTTAGGGTGCTTGAGCGCTGTCAGCAGTCGCTGGAGCAAGGGAGTGGTGAGGAACGCGCGGCACGTCCATCGCACGCGCATCATCCGACGGCAGTTATCGATCCAGGGTGCACCATCGGGGAAGACACACGGGTGTGGCATTACAGTCATGTCATGTCAGGGGCCAGAATTGGGCGAGGCTGTTCGCTTGGCCAGAACGTGTTTGTGGCGCGGACGGCCGTCATCGGCGATAACGTCAAGATCCAGAACAACGTGTCAGTGTATGACGGGGTGATCCTTGAGGATGACGTCTTCTGCGGACCATCCATGGTGTTTACCAACGTCGTGAATCCACGGAGTCATGTATCACGCAAGGACGAATACAAGTCAACGCTGGTGCAGCGGGGCGCGACAATCGGAGCCAACGTGACAGTAGTCTGTGGACATACGGTCGGCCGGTACGCATTTATCGGAGCTGGAGCCGTGGTAACGCGGAGCGTACCAGATTATGCGTTGCAGAGTGGGGTGCCGGCTCGCATAAAAGGATGGATGTGCCAGTGTGGGGTGCGCTTGCCGTTAAAGGTCGACGACGCCGAAGAAACGTGTGTTTGTAATGCATGCAAATTGTCTTATGAGCGCAAAGGCCAGCAGGTGGTCGCTCTAGGTTCAACGAATGGGTCTATGGAGTAGAGGCGGTGCCAATCACGATGCCAGTGATAAAAAATAAGCGGATTTTCTTAACAGGCGGTGCGGGGTTTATCGGGTCAACGATTATTGAATCCCTCGTCGAAGATAATCAGATTGTCGTGTTTGATACGTTTGAACGGAACGCGCTGCGCGAAAAACCGTTCGCTCGACATCCAAACCTTATGTTGATCGAAGGGAACGTTTTGGATTATCAAAGCGTGAAACAGGCGATGGAGCAGGCGGAAATTGTCGTGCATCTGGCTGCTATTGCTGGTGTGGATACTGTATTGCGCAGTCCGACTCGCACGATGCGAGTCAATATGCTCGGATCGGCTAATGTTTTGGAGGCGGCCCGTGTGCTGGGAGTGTCTGAACGAGTCGTCGATTTTTCAACGAGTGAAGTGTTTGGCACGCACGCATTCAAGTCTGAAGAGACCGACCGGACAGTCATGGGCGCGGTAGGCGAAGCCCGCTGGACATACGCGGTCAGCAAACTCGCAAGTGAACATCTGGCTCACGCCTATTACCGGGAATTTGATTTGCCGACGGTCGTCGTGCGGCCCTTCAATATTTATGGGCCAGGCCAGATTGGTGAGGGAGCGATTCACGCTTTTATCAAGAAGGCACTCGCCAATGAGGATATCGAAATTCACGGTGATGGTAATCAGATTCGAGCCTGGTGCTATATCGATGATATGGCGCAAGGCGTTTTGCAATGTCTGCATCGTCCGGAGGCTGTCGGGGAGTCTTTCAATATTGGAAACAGTCGCGCGGTAGTGACGATTTATGGTCTCGCCAATACCATCCTCCGCGTAACGGGTTCTCAGTCTCGCTTGGTCTTTACGCGCAAGGATTATGTGGATATCGAACTCAGGATTCCTCATGTTGGGAAGGCCAAGCAACTGCTTGGGTTCGAAGCGGTAGTTGATTTGGAAGAAGGCCTTCGGA
>Ga0310124_10000074_pt1 | contig 62733 bp, 52 predicted proteins | sample CB11b_AW_Bot5_MG_FD_203507 | JGI IMG/M metagenome (GOLD analysis project Ga0310124, IMG submission 203507) | Marine microbial communities from Western Arctic Ocean, Canada - CB11b_AW_Bot5 | ecosystem: Environmental > Aquatic > Marine > Oceanic | place: Canada: Western Arctic Ocean | collected... | reverse complement strand
CAAAAAGAGAGCACCGCGTCGTAGAGATCCCGCGAGTCCTGGCCGCCGCTGGTTTTCTGTTCATTGCCGGCCATCGAGATCTCCGGAAAGAATTGCACCCTGCCCTCGGCCGAGGATGACAGAGCCGGGTGTTTTTCTCATCACATTTCTGTCTCCGGGCCGCCTTCGACAGCGAGACGCGCCGACTCAAACTCGGCGGGCGTGTTGAAGGCCGTGAAGACGCCTCCGGCGGCCGCCTCGAGCTCGACCACGCTGACGCCCTCCATTCCGGCGAGAACCTGCAGCCGGGCCTCTCCCTCGTCGAGGAGCGAACGGACCCGGGGCAGCAGGGCGCGCGCGTAGACCGCGAAGGCCCCCTGGATCAGTCCCCCGCAACGCGGAACCGCTCCCAGGGATCCCTCGGCCGAGGCGGCCTCGAGCAATCTCCCGGGCAGCCAATCGCCGGGGTCGACGACATCGACGGCGACAAAGAAGGCCCGGGTCCCCTCGACCGCCTCGAGCGCGGCCTCCACCCCGGCGAGGGGACCGGCGCTGCCGGGACGCTGGTCTCGAACAGTCACCGCATCGATTCCTCCGGAGACCAGCCGCGCAAGCGCGGCGGCAAGCCCCTCGGAGGGAGGCTCGCTGCCGGCGGAGATGATGATCCGGTCAAAAGAACCTGCCAGGCGAAGCGCCAGGCGCTCGATGACCGTCCCGCCGCCGAATGGGAGGAGCGCCTTCTCGCTGCCCATGCGCCGGCTGCGGCCGCCGGCCAGAATGACCGCCTCGCGGCGTCCGCCTGCGTCGCTCATCGACTCGCTCCGCCCATCCAGAAGGCGGGGCGAGTCGCGCCCTCGAGAACGGGCCCCCCCTCCGGCGGCAGGACGACAATAGCGTTGGCCCGCGCCAGCGAGGCGAGAAAGCTCGAATCCTGCTCGCCGGGACGAACCACCTCGTAGCCGCCATCGCCCGCGGACTCGACCCGTGTCCTGAGCAGGAAAACCCGCCCGGGCTTGTAATGCTGTTCGAAGGGAAAGCGAACCGCGAAGAGCTCCGGCAGGATGCGGGAGCAGCCCTGCAATTTGCGCAGTCCGGGACGCACAAAGACCTCGAAGGAGACGATCGCGGCGGCGGGATTCCCCGGCAGCCCGAAGAAGGGCCGGCCGTCAAAGAGCCCGAAGACCTGCGGCTTGCCCGGCTTCATCGCGACCTTGAAGACGTGCGCCGCCTCGGCCTCCTCGCTGATGACCTCCTTGATGAAATCAAAATCGCCGGCGCTGGCTCCGCCGGTCGAAACAAAGGCGTCGGCGCCGCGCTCGATCGACGCGCTGATGGCCGCGCTGATCGCCGGCTTGTTGTCGGGAATGATTCCCAGGTCGATCGGCTCGCAGCCGCTCTCGATGACCGCGGCTCGCAGCGAGCAGGCGTTGGAGTTGCGGATCTTGCCGGGGCCGGGCTGCTCGCCGATGTCGACCAGCTCATCGCCGGGAGAGAGGATCGCCACCCGCGGGCGGCGGCTGACCACGAGCTCGGCGTAGCCCAGCGTCGCGGCGATGCCGAGCTGCGAGGGCCCGAGCACGGCGCCTGAATCGAGCGGCACATCCCCCGGCCTCATGTCGCCGCCGGCTGGACGAACGTTTCGCCCAGCCTCCGGGGGCGCGCTGAAGGTGACCTCGGTCTCGGTGAAGGCCGTTAATTCGTGCGGCACCACCGCCTCGGCGCCAGGCGGCAGCGGCGCGCCGGTCATGATGCGCGCGGCGCTGCCGGGGGCGAGAGGCTCGGTCGCCGCGTCGCCGGCCTGCAGCCGGAAGGCCACCGGCAGGGTGACGGGGTTTTCTTCCGAGGCCGAGACCAGGTCGGCGGCCCGCACGGCGTAGCCATCCATCGCCGAGTTGTCAAACGGCGGGACCAGGTCGCGCGCCTCGACAGCCTGGCGAAGCACCCGGCCGAAGGCCTCCGGCGTCGCGCACGGCTCGGTGTCGATCACGCCGACGAGCGACAGCATCGTCTCGCGCGCCTCTTCGAGCGAGATGAGCTCGTGGCCCAGCTCACGCATCGGTGACCTCCCCCGGCAGGCGGCTGCGGGGCTCAGACGAGCTCCTGCTGACACTCCGGCTGTTTTCCTGTTCTCTCATTTCCTGTCTTTCAAAGGGCTCGCGAGGGGTTTTCAGAGAAAGCGTTCGAGCGCCCATCTTGTGCACACAGGGGGGCCTCATGCAAGGTAAAGCGAGTCGTCATCCTTCATCCATTCAAGGCGATCACCCCCCGAGCGGCAAAAGGGCTCCCACGGCCCGAGAATTAACCTTGACCCTGAATTTCAAGAGGTTATCAAGTTCTTTCAACGGAGCCCTTATTTGCCGGGATGAAGCTCTTCCCTGGACCAGGGAGAAGGTGAAGTCGGCGAGCGTAAATTCTGAATTATCTCCGAACCTCTTCTATCAGTACAAGTTTAGAGACTCTTCAAGGAATCGAATCGCATGGATCCCCAGAACATCATCCTGGCCGCCGCCGGCGCGGTGGCCCTCGTATCCCTCGCCTTCGCCGTCATCCGGCGCAGGTTCATCTACAAGCAGGACCAGGGCACCGATGAGATGAAGAGGCTCGCCGGGCTGATCCAGGACGGCGCCATGGCCTTCCTCAAGAAGGAATACTCCTGGCTCTGCGTATTCGTCGCCGTGGTGGCGCTGGCGCTCTGGAGGGGCCTCGGAGAAGACGGCCAAGGCCTCAGTACCGCGGTTTGCTTCATCTACGGGGCGATCTCCAGCGCGATGGCCGGCTTCATCGGCATGCGGGTCGCCACCCGCAGCGCCGTGAGAACCACCGAGGCCGCCAAGACCAGCCTCGCCAAGGCGCTCACCGTCGCCTTCTCCAGCGGCGCGGTCATGGGCTTCACCGTTGTCGGCCTCGGATTGCTGGGTGTCTCCATCCTCACCTGGTACTTCCAGCCCGCGGCCGGCTCCAGCGCATCAGCTACGGATTGGATCAAGCCCATCTTCGGCTTCTCCTTCGGCGCCTCGAGCATCGCGCTCTTCGCTCGTGTCGGCGGCGGTATCTTCACCAAGGCCGCCGATGTCGGCGCCGACCTCGTCGGCAAGGTCGAATCGAACATGCCTGAGGACGACCCGCGCAACCCGGCCACCATCGCCGACAACGTCGGTGACAACGTCGGCGATGTCGCCGGTATGGGAGCCGACCTCTTCGAGTCCTACGTCGGCGCGATCATCGCCTCCATGGCCCTGGCGCTGGCCACGGTAGAGGGCAATCTAACCGTCGCCTTCTACCCGATAGCCCTGGCCACGATCGGCATCATCGCCAGCATGATCGGAACCTTCGTGGTGCGCACCAACGATGAATCGAAGATCTCCAGCGCCCTCACCCGCGGCCTGCTGGTCGCCTCGGCGATCTTCGTCTGCGGCACCGTCGCGCTGGCCCTGATTCCAGGCATAGCTGCGGAACTCGAAAAGGCCGCCAGCGCCGAGGGCCTCCTGGGGATCACCGGCGTCTGGGCGGTCACCGGCGCCGTCTGGGTCGGACTGCTCCTCGGCCTTCTCATCGGCCACATCACGGAGTACTACACCTCCGAAGAGAAAAAACCGGCGCGACAGATCGCCGAACAATCGGAAACCGGCACGGCGACCAACATCATCCACGGCCTGGCGGTCGGCATGGAGTCCTGCGCCGCGCCGGTGGTCCTGATCGCCTTCGGAACACTTGCCGCCCACCACCTCGCCGGCATCTACGGCGTCGCCATCGCCGCCGTCGGCATGCTCTCGACGCTCGGCATCTCCCTGGGCGTCGACGCCTACGGCCCGGTAGCCGACAACGCCGGCGGTCTCGCCGAGATGTCCGACTGCGAGCCCGAGGTCAGGCAACGCACCGACAAGCTTGACGCGGTCGGCAATACCACTGCGGCGATCGGCAAGGGCTTCGCCATCGGCTCGGCGGCCCTCACGGCCCTGGCGCTCTTCTTCACCTACAAGGAGGAGATCAAAGCGGCCAAAGGGGTCGAAGATTTCCCGATTGATCTGCTCAACCCGGAGGTCATCGTCGGGCTCTTCCTCGGTGGCACCTGCGCCTTCCTCTTCTCCTCCATGACCATGAAGGCGGTCGGGCGCGCGGCGCAGAAGATGATCACCGAGGTGCGGCGCCAGCTGCCCGGCATCCTCTCCGGCGAAAATGAGCCCGACTCCGGCACCTGCATCGCGATCTCGACCCAGGCCGCCCTCAAGGAGATGATCCTTCCCGGTGTGCTCGCCGTCGCCGTGCCAGTGGCTGTTGGCTACTTCCTCGGCCCCGAGGCGCTCGGCGGACTGCTCGCCGGGGCGCTCGTCACCGGCGTTCTCTTCGCCATCTTCATGGCCAACTCAGGCGGCGCCTGGGACAACGCCAAGAAATACATCGAGAGCGGCGTCCACGGCGGCAAGGGCTCCCCTGCTCACAAGGCATCGGTCGTCGGCGACACGGTCGGTGATCCGTTCAAGGACACCTCCGGACCTTCGCTCAATATCCTCGTCAAGCTCATGTGCATCGTCGCGCTCGTCTTCGTGCCGCTCTTCGTCTGAGCCGCGAGGCGAACGCTCACGAAAAAACCCGCCGCGGTCCCTTCCGGACTCCGGCGGGTTTTCTTTTTTCTCCGGGCCGCCCTCAATCGTAGAAAGCGTCCTTGCAGTGAAGCTCGGCGGGCCGGCTCCGGCAGCAGAGCGCGGCGCGGAAGCCATCCTCGACCTCGATATCGCGGACATACCAGCTCTCGTCTTCACCTCCATCCGATGGGCAGGACACCTCGGCGCCATCGGCCGCCATGCCCGAGAGGTCGACGGTTCCGGGCCGGTTGGCGATCCCGGTCCCGATCGCCTTATAGAGCGCCTCCTTGCGGGTCCAATAGGAGGCGAACAGGCTGTCGCGCTCTTCATCCATGAGGCCGGCGACCATCTCGGCCTCGGCCGGGGAGAAGTATTTCTCGGCGATCTCATCCAGCCGGGCGCGCGCCCTCACCTGCTCGACATCGACACCGACCTCCAGGTCTGAAGAGAAGGCGAAGAGCGCCAGGTCGCCGGAGTGGGACACGTTGAAATACGGTCCATCGCCGGCGGCGGTGAAGGCCTTCGGCTTGCCGTGCTCTGAATACTCGAAGGCCAGCTCGGTCGGCAGCACCCCGGCATAGGATGCCAGCAGCTCGCGCAGGATCCCGCGCGTGGCTACGAAGCGGCGCCGCTGGTCCCCATCCTTCTCGGCCGCTCGATCGAGCTCATCTTCGGAGAGCGTCGCCTCGAGCCGCGCGAAGGTGTCTTGCTCTGAATCTACCCAGGCCATCCAGAGCTCCACCACCCCTGGCCCCAGCTCGCTGGTCTCGTCAAGGGCGCTTGGAACGAAGGCCGGCTCTTCAAAATTCAGGCTGTCAAAATCGGGCTCTTCGGAGTCAGGCTCGTCGAGATCGGGATCATCGATCATGGCGGTTTCCTTCAGGTGCGCTTCAAACATTCACCAGGCGGTGGAACACGAAGAAGCATAACTGAGAGACCGGCGTTTAAACAAGCCTCGCTACAGCCCGCCAACAAAGGAAAACCCTTGCTCGCACCGCCAACAGCAAACTAAGGTCAGAAGCAAAGAGTCGCGTTCCCAACACCATATCGATCTATCGTTAAAACCACTGAAGCCTATAAAAAATGGATTGCATAGATCAGTTATTACTCTCGGGGAAGAATGATGACGCCTGGTCAAAGGCTCGTTTTCTATTGAAAACAAAACCTATAGGGCCTGAGAGCGAAGGCTTAATGCTTTACCTGCTCCCTTTGACCATTCATTACGGCTGCCCAGCGCAAATGGCTCAATTTATACGACAGTATAAAAAGCAAGTCGGTTCTAACACACGGAACAATAAACTGTGTTATTCGTTTCTGGAGGCACTCGACTTAATATTTACGTCCATCACTGACCGCCATAATCTACAGAAAATAGACTGCCAGATAAAAGCTGTTGATTGGTCCCACTTAGATAACCAAGCAATCCTACAAACCTTCCGTTTTAGCATCGAAAGCATCCGAAACAACCATGCGGAAGCAAAGAAGGCCATCATCTGCGCGATAAATGGTTCAAATAACCCATATGAAAAAGCCTTAGTCGCCGCCGCTATCTCATGGCAGGAGGCTCAGGAAAAACATTTTCAAAATTCTCTATCAACTGCAAAGCGATCGCTATGTTTACTCAAGAAAGAAAAATCGCTCCGAAACACTCTCTTAGAGACCCAGCTATTAGGCCACATAGGGAAAATCTATACGGAACTCGGTTTAAACCTAATGGCTCAACAACACACATCTAAGATGGCAGCACTGATTAATGACTCCAGATCCATTTACCCCGCACAGAAATATTTTAGCAGTAATATCTCCTCGACTACCAAAGCCCAATCCCCTTCAACTGTCAGGAAGTTAATCTCCACACAATTAAGTACTTTATCAATTAAGTGGCCTTACCAAAAGTCCGCAATGGTTCAGGCTCTGTTCTCGTTAAATGAACTTGCTATAAAGTGTCGAGATTTCCAGGGGGCCAAATCCGCTTTGAGATCTATACGTAAACTCCTTCCAATTAACAACAGGCGAGAACTCTCAGGGTATTACTATCGCGAATTAGCCAAATTAACAATCTATGCAGGAAACGCGAAGAATCAGGATCCTGCCTTCACGGCCCGAATACTCCAAAAAGCAGAAACTATCTTTTCTTCTTTAGGTAGAAAAGGCCGGCATGGTTTAGCCACAACGATCCTAATCAAAGGTGAATTCCTCTTGGGAAACAAAGAATATCTCGCAGTCCAAGAGTGCATAAAACGGAGCCTATCTTTAGCTAAATCGCTCCAAGACAATAATCTGTTTACTTACTCTACATTGCTGTCGTCCATCCTTCTCCTCGAACAGCGAGTGAATGACAAGGAAGCTATCTACGAAGACATCCTTTGTAAATTACAGGAAATTAAACACCCCCATCTGTTGTTTCGAATCTTGTCAAATCTTTATCTCTATTCATGGAAGGCTTCACGATCAGACGAATCCTGCCAAATAATAAAGAATATTCATTCACTAAAGACCGTCTTACCTGCTTTGACATTTCGACAACTATGGAAGACATATCTTTCAGACATAGTTTTCTCGCAACTCAGTACAGATTTACACGCTAAGGATTGTTTCCCAGCGCGGCTCTGCTGAAGGTTACTTCTTCCGTTTCTTCTTTTTGTTACCGCGTCCGCGGTTCGCGCCTCGAACGCCGCGGCCGCGACCTCGACCACGCTCCTCGTCTTTCCCCTGCTCCTTGCCCCGGCGACGCTTCCTCCGGTAGCCCTTGTTATCGTCCGCCTCGTTCCTCTCCCGCCTCGGTATCTTCGTACCTAGGTTTTCGAGACGCTCGAGAGGAAGCTTCAGACGCTGGCTGAGCTCCTGGGTGAAGCTCAGGCGATGACCTGTGATCGGATGGCGGAAGGCCAGGCCCCAGGCATGAAGGAACATGTGCTTGAGACCGATCTTCTCGGCGAGAAACTTGTTGGCCTCGAAGTCCCCGTAGCGCTGGTCTCCAACCACCGGTACGCCGTGCCACGCCGCCTGCACCCGCAGCTGGTGGGTGCGGCCGGTATGCGGCATCAGGCGGACCAGGGAGAGCCCCGTTCCGGGGAAGGTACGCTCGAGCTCATAGCTGGTCTCCGCGTTGACCTTGCGGCCTGAACGCACCCGCACATCGACCCGTTCGCCGCGCACCGACCGGGCCAGGCAGTCGCTCCAGCAGCCGAAGGGCGGCTTCGGCGCCGAGAGCAGGAGCGCCTTGTAGGCCTTCTCGATCTCGCGCTCATGCAGGGCCTGCTTGAAGATCGCGGCCGCCTCCGGATCGAAGGCGCAGACGATCAGCCCGCTGGTGTCGCGATCGAGGCGGTGGAGAAGCCACACCCGGCGCTCGCCCTCGCCGGGCACCTCCGTCCTGTAGCTCTCATCCTCAAAATCGAACTCGCCCTTCAACAGGGTGTTGGATGCCTTCCTGGTCGGCTGGTTCGGGTGGGAGAGCACGCCCGCGGGCTTGTCGAGTACCCAGATCCAGTCATCTCGGTAGACCTCCCGGGCGCTTCCGTGCAGGACCTTCAGCACTCCCTCGCGTTTACCGCCGACCTGCTCTCCACGCTCTTTCTTTTCTTTCATGCCGCGCATGCTACCGCCCCCGCCCCCCCCAGTGGAGCCATTTTCCAGCCGACCCCGGAGAAGCAAGCTGTATAATGTGCCGCTTGCAACGGAGCCACCGAGAGAAATGATAGCCGTACTTGACTACGATGCCGGAAACCTGGCGAGCGTCGCCTGCGCCGTTCGCCATCTCGGCCATGAACCCGAGATCACCCGCGACCCCGAGGTTGTCCGCGCGGCCGATCGCGTCATCTTTCCCGGGGTCGGCGCCGCCGGCTCATCGATGGCCACCCTCGAGAAGCTCGGGCTGGCCGAGGCCCTCAGGGACGTCCACTCGGCCGGCAGGCCGATCCTCGGCATCTGCATCGGCTGCCAGGTCGCCTTCTCGAGGAGCGAAGAAGACGGCGGCACCGACTGCCTCGGCCTGCTCGAGGGCGAGGCGGTCCGCTTCAGCTTCGCCGAGGGCGTCGAGCGCAAGGTGCCTCATATGGGCTGGAACGAGGTGCGCTTCGGTGGCCCCCATGCCGTGCTTGAGGGCATACCCGCCGGCTCGCAGTTTTATTTCGTTCACAGCTACCACGTCGTGCCCGCCGAGCCGGCTCTCGTCCTTGGAACGGCCTCCTACGGAGACATCGATTTCACCGCGGCGGTGGCCCGGGACAACCTCGTGGCTGTCCAGTTCCACGCCGAGAAGAGCGGACCGGCCGGCCTGAAGCTGCTCGAAAACTTCCTCGGGTGGAGTCCCTGATGCTGTCCAAACGCCTCATCGTCTGTCTCGACGTTCGCGACGGGAAGGTCACCAAGGGAGTCCAGTTCAAGGGCAACGTGGAGGTCGGAGAGCCCGTTGCCATGGCGGAAGAATACTACCGCCAGGGCGTCGATGAGCTGGTCTTCTACGACATCACCGCCTCGGCCGAGGGCCGTCCCATCGATATCGAGATGGTCCGCGAGGTGGCGCGGCGGATCTTCATCCCCTTCTCTGTCGGAGGAGGCATCCGCAATCTCGATGATATGCGCCAGGTGCTGCTGGCCGGGGCCGAGAAGGTCAGCGTCAACTCCCTCGCCGTACGCGAGCCCGGAATCATCTCCGATGGCGCCCGCGCCTTCGGCAACCAGTGCATCGTGCTGGGAATGGATGCCCTCGAGGTCGGAGCCAGCGAGGAGATCCCCTCGGGCTACGAGATCGTCGTCAAGGGCGGACGCGAACGCACCGGCATCGATATGCTCGAGTGGGCGAAGAGAGCCGAGGAGCTGGGCGCCGGAGAGATCTGCCTCAACTCGATCAACGCCGACGGCACCCGCGACGGCTACGAGCTGACAGCCACACGCATGGTCTCGCGCGCCGTGGAGATCCCGGTCATCGCCAGCGGCGGCGCGGGAACCAGTGAACACCTCGCCCGGGTGCTCACCGAAGGCGAGGCCGATGCCGCCCTCATCGCCAGCATGGTGCACTTCCTCGGCTTCACGATCCCCGGCATCAAGAGCGACCTCGCCGCGGAGGGCATCCGGGTGCGGCTCGAAACCGGCGGCGGCCCGGCAAGCTGAATTATCGGTCGAAGACGGCCGCGAGCGCCCCCCTGGGGGGCGCTTGTTTCCGACCGGACAGTTTGCCCCCGGCGTTCTATAATTGATGTGTAAACTGACAGCCCCCCGGAGAACCATGAAGAAGACCCTGCTGATCCTCACCGCCCTGCTGGGTGCCGGCGCCGACTCGGCCCTCGCCGACACGGTCGAGCTGCGCAATGGCCGCGTCATCCATGGCAAGGTCATCGGCAAGCTTCCCGCCTCCGGCCCCGTCACGGTCACGGTAACGGTCACCTTCACCGGCGGCGGCTCGCTGACTCTCGACCCGGGCAGCATCCTCAGCGTACGCCGCGACACGCGCTGCGACTTCAAGGTCTCTCCCGGAAAGCCGGGAAACGAGAAGCTCCGGAGGAAGGTTCAGGAGAGCGCCGGGGGAAAGCCCGGGACCAGCCCGAAGAAGCCCGAAGAAAAAAAGAAGCCCGTAAAAGAAGCGGAGGAATCCGCCGGGACCGGCGGCGCCCCGGTCGACCCGAAGCTCGAGGCGGAGATCCGCCGTTATGTCAGCGAGCTCTCACGCCAGCGCTCTCAGAACAGGGTCCGAGCCGAGGCCGCCCTGAAGCGGCTTGGCCCGGTGACGCTCCCCTATCTCGAGAAGGCCGCCCGGCACCCCTTCGCGCTGACCCGAAGAGCCATCATCCGGATTGTTGCCGAGACCGGCGGCCCCGAGGGAGTGAAGCTGCTGCGCGCCGCTCTCAAGGATGAAGACTCCTGGGTAAGAAAGCTGGCCCGTGAGGCGCTCGGCGGCTGAGGAAGCTTTTTTCGAGGGATTTTTCCCCCCGACGCCTCCTGCGGGTACCATGTGCGAATCATGAATAAACACCTCCTGCCGATAGTGGCCATCGTATCCTCGCTGGCGGCCCGTCCTGCCGAGGCCCAGGAGACGGCTGAAAAACCACCCTCCTCGCAGACTGCCGTGCGCTTCGCCATCGGCGATATCCACGGGGACTACGCCTCCTTCATCAAGCTGCTGGGCAGGCTCGGGCTTGTCGACAGCAAGCTCCGCTGGAGCGGCGGCCGCAAGGAGCTCATACAGACCGGGGACATCTTCGACCGGGGACCCGGCTCCCGCGCCGCCGTCGAGCTCCTCATGAAGCTCGAAGGCGAGGCGAAGAAGGCCGGGGGAGAAGCCACGACCCTGATCGGCAACCACGAGGTGATGAACCTCGTGGGCGACCTGCGCTATGTCGACCCGCGCGAGTACACCTCCTTCGCCGCGGATGAGACCGCCGCCCTGCGCGCGAAGAAGAAGGCCGCGATCCTCGGGCTGGGAAAGAGCTCGGCCGGGCTGCTGCGCTCAAGCTACTACGCGGGTCTCGCCTCGAAGATCAACGAGACAACCTTCGCCGTCTCCTTTCCGCCCGGCTTCTTCGCCCATCGCGAGGCCTTCTCGCTGCGTGGGAAGATCGGGGCCTGGCTGGTCACCCGCAACACGGTCTACCTCAAGGACCGCAACCTCTTTGTCCACGGAGGCATCAGCCCCCGGGTCTCGGAAATTCTCCCGGGCAAGATCAACGGCACGGTCAAGGCCGACCTGAAGGCGTTTCTCACCGCCACCGACAAGCTTGAAACGCTCGGCGTCTTCGATCTGTCGCTCGGCGTCCACGAGCTCTTCCTGCTGCTGGCGAAGGAGAAGGCGACCGGGGCGGCGCCCCACCCGAAGGTCGCGGCGAGCTTCGCCACGATCGAGAGAATCAAGAATACGAGTCTCCTGTTCGCACCCGACGGTCCCTTCTGGTATCGTGGCCTCGCGCTGGGGGACGAAAAGGCCTTCGCGCCGGAGGTGAAGAAGATCCTGGGGTTCCAGAACGTGGACCGGATCGTGATCGGGCACACGCAGCCGCCGTCTCTCAGGATACAGGGAAGATTCTCTAATAGCGTGATCATGATCGACACGGGAATGAACCAGCAGGTCTACATGGGACGAGCCAGCGCCCTGATATTCCAGCCGGATGGAAAGTTGCAGGTATTTGAATGATCGATGAAGAAGTGAACGACGAGTTGGAACAGGCCGAAGAGAACGTGGAAGAGAAGGTCTCCGAGCAGCCGGGCGAGGAAACAGCCGAGGGCGTGACAGGAGAAGAGACTGCCGACACGGAAACGGAAGCAGCCGGGAACGAGGCTGGAGAAGAGCCAGTCGCCGAGGAAGAAGCCGGCGGCGAGGCCGCTCCGATGGATGCTGCCGGACCAGCCCGAGTCCTCTTCCTGTGCACCGGAAACTCCTGCCGCAGCCAGATGGCCGAGGGCCTCCTGAGAAGCCTGGCCCCGGATGGCTACGAGAGCCTCTCGGCAGGCTCCAGGCCGGCCGAAGAGGTCCACCCCATGGCCATCGCGGTCATGCAGGAGCTCGAGATCGACATCTCGGCCCAGCAGCCCAAGTCCATCGAGGCCTTCCTCACGGGCGAGCAGCCCGCGCCGAACATCGTCATCAGCGTCTGCGCGAAGGCCTCCGAGGAATGCCCGGCCTTCACCGGGGCGGAGGTCCTCTCCATGAGCCTGCCCTTCGATGATCCCGCCGATGCCGAGGGCGGCGACGAGGAGAAGCTCGCAGTTTTCCGCCGCGTTCGCGACGAAATCCGGGAGACCCTGCAGCAGGCCCTTGGCCTCTGAGCCCGGGCAGCTCTCCAGGCTCCTCCTTCAGGGAGACTCGCAGCGCCTGTCACAATCGGGCTCGCCGCCCGAGGCGGCGCACTCCGGCCAGGGCGCCGGGGGCGCGGCGCGGCCGCGGAAGAGAAAATCGAGCGCGTAGATCGCATCGGAGATGTCACCGGACGCGTCTCCATTGGTGTCGCAGGCCGCCGGGCAGTCGGTCTCGACGCCGCCCTGGAAGAGCAGCGCTATGTGCCGCACGGCATCGGAGATATCCAGCGTCCCATCTCCATTACAGTCTCCGCGAAGAAAGACCGGCTCCTTCCCCGGCGGCGGCAGGGGCTCGCGGGCGAACACCAGCACCCCCATTCGCGGCAGCGTGATGCAGGCCGAGCCCGGCAGACCGTCACGCGGGTCCCCGGCGGCCGTGACCCGGCCGGCATTGCCCCTGTTGCGGCCGCCGTAGAGCTCCGAATCGCTGTTGAAGATTTCGTACCACTCTCCCCCTGAGGGCATACCCAGGCAATATTCGGGAAAATCCTCGTTGTTGAAGCTCGCGACGATGACCACATCCTCCCCGCGCGAGGTCCAGCGCTGCCAGGCGATGACGTTGCCCTCGTCGTTGACGTGAAAGATGTTCTGCCTCCCATCGGCCCTGAGAGCCGGCAGCGTTCGGCGCAGGCGGGTCATGTCGCGGCAGGCGCGGAAGTAGTCCGAGTAGCGCTCCCTCCTGTCCCAGCGGATCTTGTGCTCGCGCGTATCACCGAAGGGCCGGGTCTCGAGCAATTCCTGCCCCTGCAGGACCATGGGGATGCCCGAGGTGAACATGACGAATCCCCAGCAGAGCTTTCCCCGGCCGCGCGCCCAGGCGCTCGTCGGATCACCATCATCCGCGGCCCTCGTAACCCGTCCGTGAACCGCCACCTCGTCGTGGCTCTCGATATAGTTGACCGCCCGCGCCCCCCCGAAGGCGAAGTGGTTCATGCCCCCGGCGAGCGCCGCCATGTCCGGATCGCCGAACGCCGCGGCCCCCACCGCCGCGCGCAGGTTGTCGTGAAAGAGATCGTTCCACTGCGAATCGAGTCCCGCCCCCTCGGCCTCGATCGGCACGGTTACCGCCGGGTCATTGGGCAGCTGCTCGGCGATCACGATCGCCTTCGACGAGACCGTATCGACCGTCCGGGCGATATCCTGCAGCAGCCGCCAGCCCTCGGCGTTCACCTTGATGAAATCGGTGCCGTCGATGCGAAGACCATCCACATGGTACTCCTCGAGCCACATCCTCACCGAATCGCAGATGTACTGGCGCACCTCGGCGCGACCGTAATCCGGACGAGGTCCCCAGGGAGTCTCCCGGTAGCCGTTGCCCTCGGGGTAGAAGTAGATCTCCTCTCCATCGTACTCGAGCAGGTTCCCGGCGAGGTCGGTGGCGCCCATGTGGTTGTAGACGACATCGAGCAGCACCGCGATGCCTCGCTGGTGGCAGCGGTCAACGAGATACTTCAGGTCGTCCGGATCGCCGTAGGATGACTCGGGCGCGAACTGGAAGGATGGGTTGTAACCCCAGGAGAGCTCGCCGGCAAACTCCATCAGCGGCATCAGGCCGACCGCGGTAATCCCCAGCTCGACGAGATGCTCGAGATGGTTGTCCACCACGTCCCGGAAGCGCCCGGGATGATGCTCCACCCCGTCACCGCCGCCGGTAAAGGTCCCCACGTGCAGCTCGTAGATGATCATGTCCTCGAAATACGGAGTCACCCAGCCGTCATCCCCCCACTCGTAGTCCGAGCTCCAGATGATGGAGTCCCCCACCGAGCTCACCTGTCGCCGCGAGCGCGGGTCGGTCCTCCAGATCGTCTCGCCATTGCGAATCGCGAACTTATAGCGCTGGCCCGCCCGGGCCCCCGGCACCCGTCCCTGCCAATAGCCGCGTACGTTGGTGAGGGGATGGGAGGAATCGCTCCAATTGTTGAAGTTGCCCGCCACCGCGACCCGCTGGGCATTGGGAGCCCAGACCCGGAAGACCGTCGCCGCGCCATCGACGGTGGCGCCAAGTGGATAGGCGCCGAACGCCGTCGTGTTGACCAGGAAGTCGCCGTGGTCCGGCGGGCTCCCGGACATCCCCAGGCGGTTGAAATAGTCGGTGTCGGAGCCGTCGGTAAGCTCGAAGCGGTAGTAGACGAAGTCGGCGTCGCCAGCCTCGACCACACCCCGCCAGATGTCAAAGCTCCCCTCGTTCCTGACCCAGGACATCTCGTAGCGCCGGGTCTCACCGTCATAGGCGCGAATCCGGGCGCCGGTCAGGTCGCCTCTGAAGACGCGCAGCTCGAGGGCGAAGTCTTCTCCCGGGCCGGGCCTGCGCGGTGAGCGGAAGGTCTCATCGGAATAGACCCCGGCCCACTCGACGTTGTCATCGTTTTGCGCCGCGCGAACCTCGCCGGCGAGCCAGGACGAAAACGCCAGCAGAAAAACGGCCTCGTAGGTGCGCCTGGAAAAATTCATGACTCATACGACCCGCGGAAGTTGCTCGCGATCTCTGCTGGAAATGAAAGCGGGAAAAGATCTGGCGACGATTATACCACCGCCGAATCCTTCCCGTCAGCTATCCTCAGCGGCGCCGGTAGTCCTCGCAGGAGGTGGCGTTGGGACGTTCGGTACGATGGCAGTCCCGGACATCGTTGTAGCGGCAGGTGTCACAGAGGAATTCCGAGGAGCCGCCGAGCCAGCGGCCGTCGGCCTCATGATGGTCGGCGGCCGGACCGGCGGAGGGCGCGAAGAGAGCCGCCACGACGGCGAGGACCAGGATGGTGAGAAAGTACGATCCCGCCGAAACACCCAGGAAGCCCGCGATCCCGCCCGGCCCGGCGAAGGCCTGCAGGAGAGCGCCGACGAGTACGACGCCGACGAAGACCACCAGGCGCCTGGATCTGAGCATGAGGATCTCCCTGTGGAAAAAACTGTCGGGGCAAAACCAGTGCTTGTCCCGACGGTTTTCAGGATAGCTGCAACCCGACCTTCAGGTCGAGCCCAGCAAGGTGGCGCTTAAATCAAAGACCGATCTGCCAGCGCACCATGAAGGCGTGCACATCCTCACCGCCATCCATGTCGGAGTAGACATAGTTGAACATCGTTCGGAAGGTCGGGTTGTGGTAGATATTCAAGCCCACGGTTAGATCGTCAAGCTTGTGACCATTCGTCGGAATCGTGACTGGCTTCGTCGGGTGGTCGACAGGGTAGACAAAGTCGCCGTAATCAACCGAGCCGTAGCGCACGGCCAGCTCAACAGCTCCCCAGCTCTCACCCCAGGAGAATTCCTGCGCCGGCTTGACGCGCTTGAAGGTCCCCTTCTTGCTGTCGTAGGGCCGGCTCTCGCCGGTGAGAAAATAGCTGCCCATGATATACCAGCCCTGGTAGCTGAAGCTGTTGTCGCCATCGACCGAGCTGCCCATGAACTCAGCCTGCACCGAGAGCGGCCCCCTGACCCAGGCGGTCTCGATCCCATATTTGAACTCACCGTCAGCATCGGCGACACCGCCTCCCACCTTACCGGCAAGGTGCGCCGAGGGACGGGGGTCAATCCTGATACTGTCGAAAGTACGAGAGCTGACCGCGGCCCCGAAGTGAACCAGGTTGTCGCCATCGTTGCGCAGGAGACGGGTGTAGCGCCCGGTGGCGCTGTAGTCGCCATCACCTTTGTCAAAGCCATTGTCGCCCGTGGTGCGGAAGACTCCATAGGCCAGCGTCCCGTTCTCAAGCGCGCGATGGGCCATGAGGCCCACGTTACGCGAGGGAACGAAGGCGGAGGTCAACGAGCGCTCCATGAAGGTGATGTACTTGCTGCTGGTGAGCTCTTCGAGTCCGAAAGGTTCCTTGAAGTGGCCGACACGCAGAGCGCCGGCATAGGGAACGCCGCTGACACCGACATAAACATCCTTGAAGGCGGGCCTGTTGCCCTTGTCGTCGCTCCCTTCACCGCCGCGGGCAAAGTCGTACTGGGTCTTCCACTCAAACTGGTTGACCTTGCCCGAAAGCATGAGACGGGTGCGGCGAAACTCGGTTCCATCCTCGCTCCCGGAGTCGTCACTGAACCAGGCGTGATCCAGCATGATCCGGCCGCCCAGCTTCAGGCTGGTGCTGCCATCGTTGGTTTTCAACTCGAGACCGTTGTTCCACCTGGCATTGATGCCAAGAGGGTCAACCTCATCCTGCCCCCACAGACCGCCGGCAAGAAGACAGGCGGTCAAGAATGCAAAACCGTACTTCATAGAAGAGCCTCCAAATAAGATGGTTTACTGTCTAGTGTTTTCCGCTTTCAGGCCGGCCGGCAAGACACCCGCAGAACAAGGCCGATAATCTTTCTTCGGCAACAGAAAGAAAAAGCAGAGGTAAAAATGGCCGGAAAAAAAAAGGGCAACGCGGCGCACCCGTAAAACAACGCAGCAGCGTGATTCCAGGCGATCATAAAAAATACGGCCGGCCCGGGATGCCCCTCGGATGCCCGGGCAACGAGAACCCGTTGAACCAGCGCCGAGGGACATATTGATACTGCCCTCGATGGCTCAACCACAGCGAGAGGAGCCTGGTTGCTGATGAATTGATGGGCAACCCACTGTAAAGATCCGGCGAAGAGAAACGCCGGCGCGGTATTTCCGATCGCTGCCCCCCACCACTGGGGAATGGGAAGAGGGCTCGGCAACCATCGAAGTTCGGACGCCGAAACCTCCCGGCTAGCCGGTAATAAACAGGGGCTCTAGTCGACCGTCCAGGTCTCGCCGCCTGCGAGAAGCGCGGCCATGTCACCGGCATTGGGATGCTCCCTGGCGGTCGCCACCTGCTCGTCAAGCAGGCCATCGTAGGTGGGCTTGTCGATCGCCCTGAAGACTCCGACGGGAACCGGCGTTGATTCGTCGGCATCCTCCATCCTCGCGAGCAGGTTGGCAAGGGTCGGGACCGGCGTCTTCTCGTCATGGACAAGCAGGCTGGACTCCTCAGCCCCATTGGCGAGGTCGACGACGACCGGATTGAGACCATCGAGACGAATGCCCTTGTCTCTCTCCTTGCCGAAGACCATCGGCTGGCCATGCTCGAGGACAACCGTCCTGTCATCGCGGACCTTCTTGTCAGCAAAGGACTTGAAAGCGCCATCGTTGAAGATGTTGCAGTTCTGGTAGATCTCGATGAACGCGCTTCCCTTGTGCCGAGCCGCCCGCTTGAGAATACTCGCAAGGTGCTTGGTGTCGGCATCGATCGTCCGGGCGACAAAGGTCGCCTCGGCCGCCAGCGCCAGGCTGAGCGGATTGAGGGGATAGTCCACCGAGCCGTGAGGTGTAGTCTTGGTCTTCTTGCCCTGCTCGGAGGTCGGAGAGTACTGTCCCTTGGTGAGACCGTAGATCCGGTTGTTAAAGAGGAGGATCTTCAGATCGACATTCCGCCGCAGGGCATGGATAAGGTGGTTGCCCCCGATGCTCAGAGCATCACCGTCTCCCGTGACGACCCAGACCTGCAATTCGGGCCGCGAGATCTTCAGCCCGGAGGCGAAGGTCGGCGCGCGGCCGTGAATGGAATGAAAACCGTAGGTGTTCATGTAATAGGGAAAACGGCTCGAGCAGCCAATCCCCGAGATGACCGCCACGTTCTCACGCGGGATTCCCTGTTCCTGGCAGATCTCCGGCATGGTCTTCTGCATCTGGGTGAGGATCGAATAATCTCCGCAACCGGGACACCAACGGACAATCTGATCGGAGGTGAAGATCTTGCGATCGTACTCCTCGATCTCTTTGAGTTTTTCAGGTGAAAGCTCAGGCTTCGCTGTCATTTTTCTTTCCGGCTGCATGCCGCTTGTTGAGAAGGAAAAGCTCCCCGTAACGATCTAAAGAAGCTCCTCTATTTTCTGCTCGATCTCCCCGATCTGGAACGGCTGCCCCTCAACCTTGTTGAGGCCCTCGGCATCGATACAGAACCTGGCGCGAATGAGGAAAAGCAGCTGGCCCATATTGAGTTCGGGAATCAGTATCTTTTTAAATTTTCCGAGAACCTCTTCGATGTTGGCCGGGAACGGATTGAGGTGGCGCAGATGGGCGGAGGAAACCCTTCCGCCGCGGTCGCGCACCCGGTTCACCGCCGAGGTAATGCTTCCGTAGGTACTTCCCCAGCCGAGCACCAGCACGTCGCCGCCATCGGGGTCGCCGTGAACCTCGAGCTCGGGAATGCTCTGCGCGATCCGCGCGACCTTCTCAGCTCGCAGCAGCGTCATCTTCTGGTGATTGTCGGGATCGTAGCTGACGTTGCCCGTGTTTTCCTCCTTCTCGATGCCGCCGAGGCGGTGCTCCAGACCCGGGGTTCCAGGTATGGCCCAGGGACGCGCCAGCGTCTCGGGATCACGCTGATACGGCAGGAAGCCCTCAGGATCGGTGGCATTCGCGACCTCGATTTCGGGAAGATCTTCAACCGCCGGGATATTCCACGGTTCGGCGCCATTGGCCAGGTAACCATCGGAGAGATACATGACCGGAACCATGTATTTTGTAGCTATCCTGATGGCCTCGATCGCCATGGTAAAGCAATCGGTGGGTGACTGGGGCGCCACGATCGCCACGGGGCACTCGCCGTTGCGCCCGAACATCGCCTGCAGAAGATCGGCCTGTTCCGTCTTGGTGGGCAGCCCGGTCGAAGGCCCCCCCCGCTGGACGTTGATGATGATCAACGGCAGCTCGGTCATGACCGCGAGGCCGATGGCCTCTGCCTTGAGAGCGACCCCGGGGCCGCTGGTCCCGGTGAGGCCGATCGCGCCGCCAAAGGCCGCGCCGATAGCAGAGCCGACAGCGGCGATTTCATCTTCGGCCTGGAAGGTCTTGACGCCAAAGTGCTTGAAGTTCGACAGGCCCTCGAGAATCGAACTGGCCGGAGTAATCGGGTAGCTACCGTAAAAGAGCGGCCGCTTGGCCAGCTGCGCCCCGGCTACAAATCCAAGCACCGCGGCCTGGTTGCCCATCAGCATGCGATAGTTTCCAGGCGTGAGCTTCGCCTTACCGACCTGGAAGCGGCCGGTAAAAACCTCGACCGTGTCGGCGTAATTGTAGCCGGCGACCAGGGCCTTCTTATTGGCCTCGAAGACCTCTTCCATCTTACCGAATTTTTTCGTCATCAGCCCGAGGGTGGCCTCAAGCGAACGATCGTACATCCACAGCATGATACCAAGAGCGAACATGTTCTTGCAGCGGCCGGCGAGCTTGTGGCTGATTCCCGTATCCTTGACCACCTCGAGGGTGAGACTGGTGAGGGGCACGGCGTGAACATTGTAGCCTTCGAGAGCGCCGGTCTCGCGCGGATCTTCCGCGTAGCCCGCCTTCTTGAGGTTGTTCTTACGAAATGTGTCTGAATTGAGGATGATCGTCCCGCCGCGGACAAGATCCCTGAGATTGACCTTGAGGGCCGCCGGGTTCATCGCCACCAGGACCTCGGGAGTATCCCCGGGAGTCATGATCTGCAGCGAGCTGAAATTGAGCTGGAAGCCGCTCACCCCGGGCAGGGTTCCGGCGGGGGCGCGAATCTCGGCGGGGAAATCCGGCAGGGTGCTGATATCGTTGCCGGCGAGAGCCGAGTTATGCGTAAAGAAAGACCCGGTTATCTGCATGCCATCGCCGGAGTCCCCGGCGAAACGAATGACAACCTTGTCGACCGTCTTCGGGGCTGAATCCCCGGATCCACCGTCCTGTAAAGGCGAAGCTTGAGTCTCGACTACCATCTTGATCCTATTAACCTGCCGGGAAAGCACAGGCCGAAGAAAGCTCTTCGAGCCCGCTCTCCTATGCAGATTTTACCCCCAGAAACACTCTATCTCTCTTGCTGTAACCAAAAATCTTTTAATTGATGTTCGAGTTTTTTTAGCCCTGACAGCCGGGCCAGGCGGACTCCATCCAGAAGATAAAAACTCAAACCTGCTCAACAAATTCCGGGCGTAAAGACTGCGGTCCTGGATTAAAAAAAACTACGGCCTGCGGTGGTGCCCAGCGAAATCGCCCCGACCGTGCGACACCCCGAAGACGAGTCGAAGATTAACCCAATTAAGCAGGTCGGTCCAATAATTCCATCCGGCATTTCAGTAGTTTTTTATTCTCCCATCGAAACCCTCCAACCGCAGGCAGGCCACCCGCTGAATGGACAATCATCGTCACCTCGCGGGCCTCATTTTCGGCGTTTATTACGTTATCAGAACCTCGCGGAGATTCGCGCTGACGGCGCAATGCTCTCCGGTTGAATGACTTCCGCCCAATGGCCCATAAAGCTCTTTCCGGGCATGAGAGTTGCTTTCTGTCTCAGGGGGAGATGACGTCTGAACGTAACCAGGAAGCTTTTAAGAAAGAAATCAATGAGACGATCCGCGCTGCTGGCCCTCGCTCTGACGCTTTCAGCCACCTCGGTCCCGGCGATCGACGTGGATCTGCAGGAGATCCTCGGCCGGGGAGATTCAAATAATGACGGCCGGGTCGATATCAGCGATGCGGGCTTTCTCTGCCTCTACCTCTTCGCCGGAGGCCGGCAGCCTCCCTGCCTGAACCAGGCCGATGTCGACGATAACGGAAGGCTGGACCTCTCCGACGTGGTCTACCTGAACAGCTGGCTTTTCGGCGGCGGCGAGGCGCCCCCTTCTCCCGGTCCTTTCACCCAGTTTTGTTCCGTTGACCTGACCCTGCCAAACCTCTCCTGCGAGTCGGGATGCGGCTCGAGGTCCTACTGACTGAGGAATGGTCCGAAAAACTGAACATATTATCGGCAAAAGACTTAGGCCCCTTTAGAGGGCATAACGGGATGGACATCACCGCTCTCCATCCGTAGGATGCGGGGCTTGTTCGAGCGCCGGCTTACCCTCTGGAGCGCGATGCGAAAATGCCCCCTCAAGAGATCACCAACAGACCCTCGCCGCTGCCTGAGAACTGGCTGAAGAAGTTCTTCCGCAGAGCCGACCTCGATGCTTCCTACAGGAATCTCGATGGCGTCCGGCATTTCCATGCCGAGACGATGCGGGGACGAATCCGGTCGCTCCAGCTGCGCTTCGCGGAGGCGTGGGATCATTTCGACCAGGCTCAATCGCTGATCTCGGAATCGCCCAAGACCATTCCGAACCTGGTCCGGCAGTTTGTCCTCGAGATCTACTCCTTCAACAATGCCCTGCTGGAAAGATCGGTTTCTTCGGACTGCCCGATGGCCGAGTTCTCTCTGCCTCCGCTGGACCCGAATATCCTTGATGAGTATCCGGAGATCCGCTACGTGCTGGAGTTGCGCCGCAACTCCGAGGCGATGCTCAGGCTCCATACCGGCGAGCTGGACCGCGCCCGGGCGATCTACGAATCGCTGCTGAAGGAAAAGCCCATGAACAAGGCCGAGCTCCTCGTGGTCTATTACCTCGGCCTGGCCGCCTGCGAGGCCCAGGGCGGCTCCCGCGAGAAGGTTGAAGGCCACCTGGAGAGCGCGAGCCTGGCCGCCCAGACCCTGCAGAAGACCCTCAACCAGGCCAGCGCCGCAGCGCAGCTCAACGCCTTCTACAAGTTCACCGGCAACGGACAGAAAGCGATGGAGTGGAAGCTCTTCCTCAGCCGGCTGAATTGCCCCCAGGAAACGATCTCCCTCTTCACCCTGAGAGCGGAAAAGATCCACAGCCGCTGCTCGGAAAAGGGCCGCCTGGTCCTCCTCTGATTCCCGTTCGAACACAGGCTACGCGCGTCTTCTTTTCTTTCAGGCCATCTTTGTTACTATCGGGGTCACTCAGGCCCGCCAACGTAACAACCGGCTGGCTGAAAACAACGCGGTCAACAAAGCAAGCAAAAGGTGCCAGCACGTGCGAATTCGAATCTTTCCGGTCCTCCTTCTCGCCCTCACGGCCGTCCTTGCCTCGTGCGCTCCCTCCGGGAAACCCACGGGCGTGGTCTGCACCACCGGCATGATCACAGATGCGGCGCGGATCATCTCGGGTGACCACATGCAGGTCACGGGTCTCTGTGGGCCGGGCATCGACCCCCACCTCTACCAGGCCACGCGGGCCGACCAGGAGATCCTCCTCAATGCCCGCCTCGTCCTCTACCACGGGATCCATCTCGAGGGCAAGATGGGTGACCTGCTGGCCCGAGTTAAGAAGAAACCCCGAGAAGGTCAGCACATCGCCGCTGTCGCAGATGTCATCGACAAGGAAAAGCTCATCAGGAATAAGCTCGTCGGAGACTATCCGGACCCCCACACCTGGTTTGATCTCCAGCTCTGGAAGACCTCGGTCGAAGAGCTCGGCAAGGCCCTGCAGAGCGCCGACCCCGCCAACGCCTCGAGCTATGATTCGGCCACGAAGGCCTACCTTGCGGAGCTGGAGAAAACCCACCGTTGGGCTCTCGCGAGGACCGCCCAATTACCGGTCGAGAAGCGCAAGATCGTCACCAGCCACGATGCCTATAATTATTTCGCCCGCGCCTACGGCTTCGAGGTAAAGGGACTGCAGGGCATCAGCACCGAGACCAAGCCGGGGCTCCAGAACATCAGGTCGGCGGCGAAGTACATAACGGCTAACAACATCCCCGTCATCTTCGCCGAAACATCTGTTCCGCGCGATGCGATCGAAAAGGTCGCCGAGCTGGCCGGCTGCAAAATCTGCGAGCACGAGCTCTACAGTGATGCGGTCGGAGAGCCTGGCTCGCCGACGGCATCTTATATCGGGATGTTTCGTTACAATCTCGAAACCATCATCGGCGCCCTGGGCGACAACGGCGAGGGTGAAAAATGACCGCGGCGCCGATTGAAATCCATGACCTGACGGTTTCCTACGACCAGAAGCCCGTGCTCTGGAACATCGATATCGAAATTCCCGAGGGCGCCCTGGTTGGAATCATCGGCCCCAACGGCGCGGGGAAATCAACCCTGCTGAAATCCGTCATGGGACTGCTGGACCCGTCTTCCGGCTGGGTAAAGATTTACGGGGACCCGATCGAACGGCAGAGAGCGACCGTTGGCTACATCCCCCAGCGCGAAGAGGTCGACTGGGACTTCCCGATCACGGTTCGCGACCTGGTGCTCATGGGAAGATACGGGCATCTCGGACTCCTTCGCCGACCGGCTGCGGCTGACAGGGAAATAGTCAACAACGCCCTTGAAGAGGTGGGCATGACCTCCTTCGCCGATCGACAGATCGCCAACCTCTCCGGCGGCCAGCAGCAGAGGATCTTTCTGGCCAGGGCGCTGGCCCAGGAGAGCCGGGTCTACCTGATGGATGAACCCTTCGCCGGAGTTGACGCCACAACCGAGAAAGCCATCGTCAGGCTGCTGAAGCAGATGCGCGCCGAAAAGCGAACCCTGCTGGTCGTCCATCATGACCTGCAGACAGCGTCAGAGTATTTCGACCACCTCCTGCTTCTGAACCGCCGACTGGTCGCCTTCGGACCAACCGAGGAGGTCTTCACCGAGGAGCTGCTGCGCAAGACCTACGGCGGGCACCTCACGGTCCTCTCTCAAGCCGGCGAGGCGATCCGCCAGTCCAGGGACGGCAAGAAATGAGCTTCGTCGACCAGACAGCGGAATTCTTCGCGAACCTCGTCGGCTACGGAAGTTCACCGGGATCGACCATCAGCGCGGTTCTCGGAGCCTGCCTCTCCGGCCTGACCTGCGGAGCTCTCGGCAGCTTCATCATCCTGCGGCGCATGTCGCTATTCGCTGACATGCTCGCTCACGCGGCACTTCCCGGAGTGGCGATAGGCTTCATCCTTGCCGGCAGCAAGAGCACCCCGGCCCTGCTGCTCGGCTCACTCGTGGCCGGGCTGCTCGCCGCGGCGCTCACCCGCACCATCACCTCGTATTCGCGAATCAAGGACGACGCCAGCCTCGGCATAACCCTGAGCCTGTTCTACGCCATCGGCATCTGGCTGCTGAGCTGGATCACGCGGCGGGGGGGCGACCTGGGGGCGAAAGCCTCCGGCCTGAATCAATACCTCTTCGGAAATTCGGCGATCATCACCACCGTTGACCTCCTCTTTCTCGCCTCGGCGGCCCTCGTCGTCCTGGCGGTGATCGGCCTCTTCTTCAAGGAAATATCCTCCTCGATCTTCGATCCATCCTTTACGGACTCCATCGGCCTGCCCCGGAAGTTCTTCGAGAACCTGCTGTTGGTTCTGCTGACCCTCGTCATCGTCGTCAGCTTGAAAATACTCGGGGTGATCCTCGTGGCCGCCCTCCTGGTCATCCCGCCCGCCACAGCCTACCTCCTGACCGACAAGCTGCCCCGGATGGTCCTGCTGTCGGCCGTTCTCGGGGGGCTGGCCGGCTTCGGCGGAGTCTACCTGGATTTCGTATTGCTGCTGGACGAAGAAGGCAACGGTGTCGGAGGAGGAGCCGCTATCGTCTGCCTGGCCTTCCTCGGGCTCATGGCGGCGTTCCTGGCCTCGCCCCGCCACGGGGTCCTTGGACGCTATCTCCGCCACAAGAGGCTGGGGCTGAAAACCCTGAGGGAGAACCTGCTGACCTCGGCCTGGCGGATCGGGGAGCGCGGCGGGGAGCTCGCCGCCATTCCGATCGCCGACCTGGCCAGCGAGCGCGGCGAAGAGCCCTCCGCCACCAGGCTGCTCGCCCGGCGCATGAACGGCTCCGGCTGGGGACACCTCCAGAGCGATCGCCTGGTTCTCACGCCAAGCGGGCAGGAGAGGGCGCGCACGCTGATGCGCGGACATCGCCTGTGGGAGATCTTCCTGCAGCGGGAAGCCTCCCTGGCTCCTGATCATGTGCACGCGGGAGCCGAGGAGATCGAACACTTCCTGGATGCCGAAACCGTCCGGGAACTGGAAGAGCTTCTCGACAATCCAGAAACCGATCCACACGGCAAGACGATTCCACCAGGAGAGAAATCATGACCCGCCTGGCACTCGAGCTCTCTCCCGTGCTGGGCGTCGCGCAGCTCTGGTTCAAGGACTTCGACACCTGGCCGCTGCTGATGGCCCTGCTGGTCTCATTGAGCTGCGGGCTCCTGGGGACTGTTTTCCTGGTACGCCGCACGGCCCTGCTCGGCGACGCGGTCAGCCACAGTGTCCTTCCCGGCATCGCGGGAGGCCTGCTGCTTGCCGGAATCGTACTCGAGCACGATGAGGAGAGCGCCTTCGGCGCCTCGCCAACGATGCTCTTCATCCTTGCCGGCGCGCTCGTGGCGGGCCTCGCCTCGACAATGCTCATCGAAGCCCTCCATCGGCATTCCCGGATCAAGCCGGACACGGCCCTCGGAGCGGTCTTTCCCGCCTTCTTCGCCGGCGGGGTCATCCTCATCAGGCTGTTCTTCACGGACACTCACTTCGACGAAAATTGCGTGTTTTACGGAGCTCTCGAAAACATCTTTGATTTCAGAGATGTGGCGCCCACTCTTTTCTGCTCCATCCTCGTGGTGCTCTTCTTCCTGGGTTTCTACAAGGAGATCCTCATCACCAGCTTCGACCGCCAGCTGTCTGGCGCTCTCGGCTTGCCCGTCGGCCTGATGAACCTCCTGCTGATAAGCCTGCTGGCGCTGGCGGTGGTGGTCGCCTTCGAGGCCGTTGGCGCGATCCTGGTGATCGCCCTGCTGATCATTCCTCCTGCCACGGCCCAGCTCCTGAGCTGTCGATTCAACAGGGTTCTCATCCTCTCCGCCCTCTTCGGCCTCAGCGCCGCCTTCCTCGGTTGCTGGATGACGATCATCCTCCAGGTCGCCGGCTTCGCTACCCTCAGGGCGCCAACCATCGCCGTCGTTGCCAGCCTGCAGTTCCTCCTCGCGCTGGTCTTCAGCCCTGCGCAGGGGCTGCTGGCGCAGGCGCTGAGAAAGAGAGCGCTCGAGTCAAGAATTCTCGAGGAGAACCTGCTGGGATCCGTCTACCGCCTGGGCGGGACTCCATCGGCGGAAGCTGTCACCCTGGAAGAAGCCGCGACGCGCCTCGGCTATCCTCCAGAAAAGCTGGGCGCCGCCCTTCGGCGCTGCAGGATCCGCGGCGAGCTGACGGTTGGAAGCGAGGGAATCCTGCTGACCACGCAGGGGCGTGAAAAAGTAGGCGGGATCATCCGCGGCCACCGGCTCTGGGAGAGCTACATGATCCATGAGATGGGCGCGGCGACCGACCATGTGCACGATGCGGCAGACCACATCGAACACCATCTGCAGCCCTCCCTGGTGAAAGAGCTGGAAAAGCTGCTGGGCCATCCCGAGCTGGATCCGCACGGAAGCGAGATCCCCTGAGAAGGGACGTCACTCAGCTCCCGGCCTGGGAATCCTGGCGAGCTTCTTGAGCGCCTCGGCCGCGCGCTTGACGTAGTCTTTCTCCTCCAGCAGCCCCTTGTAGAGCGTCTCGGCCTCCTCGTAGCTCTTCACCTTCACGAGAGCGTTCGCCTGCCTGTAGCGCAAGGTCCGCGAGACGATACCGGAGGCCAGGCCCTCGGCGCAGATCTCCGCGCAGCGCTGGTAATCACCGGCCGAGTAGAGCCGGCTGGTGTATTCCTTGTAGAGCGCGGATTCGGGACGCTTCTTGAGCAGGGCCTCGATCTTCTTGGAGATGGCCGACCGGCCGGCGGGAGGCTTCACGGCCAGGAGCTCACGGATGAGATCGGAGCGGGTCGGATCAACCTGCTGAACGAGCCGCAGGATTCGCTCCCTCGCGGCCTGGTCATCCGGCTGGGTCTGGCGAAGATCTTTCACCAGGTTGAGCAGCCACTCGGCTGAACAATTCAGCGCCACCTGCCGAGGACTCAGCTTCTGGATAGCCCGGACACCGTAGCTGGCCGCCTGCTTGCGGTCACCCCCCTCACGATGGTAGACGCTCAGGTCGGCGAGGCCCACGAAGGTCTGCTCCAGGAAGGCCCGGGCCTCCTCCAGGGAGCCTGCGGCCTCGGTCTTCTTCTTGGCCTTGCGGAAGCCCCGGGACCTGTCCAGCAGAGCCAGGCCGCGCTGCAGATCCCACCTGGCCTTGACCGCGCTCTCGGTCCAGACCTGGAAGGCTTTTTCATCGGAGTACTCACTGGAGCGATAGGCCGCCCTGAAGGCATCGAAGGCCTTGAGAGGCTGGCGCAGGCGCAGCATCACCTCGCCGTAGACCTGGAGCCCCCGAACGGAATTGGCGCGCTCGAGGAGGGCCCGGTTGACCCAGCTGCGCGCGGCCACGAGGTTCTCCTGGCGGAGCATGGTCTCGGCGATGCCAACCGCCACCTCGGGTACACCCGGACGCTCGGCCTCCGCCGCCATGAACGACTCCAGCGCGTCATCGTACCGGGCGCGGTCAAGCGCCTTGTAGCCTGCAAGGGTCCGGTCCAGAAACTTCGAGGATGGGAGATCAAGCTCGTCGTAGATCTGAATATAGAACCTGAACTCATCGCCGGTGGAAGACTCCTTGACCCGAACGGTGTTCCGGCCGCGCCGGACCCAGGCGTAAACCTCGTCCTGGTCTTCGCCAATGTCACGGCGGGCGAAGTTCGAATGGATCAGCTCATCGTTCAGCCAGAGCTTGATCCCATCTCCGGAACCGATCCCGAAACGCACCCAGCCCGCCTTGCGGGAGACGAACTGGCAATAGCCATAGCCGATGCCCGCCCCCTCGATCTCGAGTACCTCGCGAAAATCAACCCGGGGTCCCTTCGCTTTCTTCCAGCGGCAGACCCTTCCATCTCCGGTGTACTTGGCAGCGGAGTTGAACTTTTCTTTTTCCGGTTTCAGCTCGGCGTCAAAGCTCTTCTTGCCCTCGTATTTTAACGGAGCCAGGATATGCCAGTCCGTCAGAGGCACCGGCTCGAGCTCTTCGGCCCTCTTCAAACGAAGAGTCGACCCCAGGACCATACGGGCCTGCTCGAGCTTTCCCTGGCCGATGAGGATCTCCGAGAGAAACTTACGGGGAATCGGGTTCTTCTTGTCGGTACGCCAGAACTCCGCGAAGACCTTGCCCGGAGCGCTCCTGCGGCCACGCTTGAATTCGCTGACGGCGGCGTTGATTTTTGGAGCCCACTCGAGATATTTCGACTCTTTCCCGGTTCCACCGATCTTCGGGTTGATGGTGGAGCCGGCCGGAGCCCCGAGCTGGCGGGTTGGAACCTGTGCAAAGGCGGGAAGCGCCCAGGAAACCTGCACCAGAATGAAGAGAGACAGGCCATTAAGCAGTTTTAAGCAATTTGAACGAAAACTCATGTCACCACCATTAAAACCGCTTTTCAGGCGGAAATGCAGATAGATGAGACGCTGGACTAAGCGGAAGCCCTGAAAAGATTTGGATGTTAGCGAATTCAACAAACTATAATAGGTAACTTAGAGGGTAGTGCAAAGCTTGAATACACTTAGATCTACTGAAAGAGTCATGATGAGGTCCCCACAAAACAGACTTGTCGGAATTCTGATCGTTTTTTCCGGTATCCTTCTGGGCACTGCTGCCCAGGCCGCTCCCAAACTGCCTGAACCAGAAAAAGCCGCGGCGGACGTCAACCTGCTCCTCCGTGAGATCTGGAGTGAAGCCTTCACCAACGCGGCGCCGATGGCTTCGGAGGGAGCTTTTTTCAGGCGCCTGTCGATCGATCTGCGAGGCGTCATTCCCTACCCGGATGAGATTGACCAGTTTCTCAACGACCGCTCGCGAAACAAGGTCAGCAAATGGTCAAGCTGGTTTCTCCAGACTCCCGATCATGCCGAGTTCGAGGCTGAGGTCTGGGAACACACCCTGATCGGAAGAAAGGGAAATACCGACGGGCTCGACCGCGGCAGCTTCCGCACCTGGCTGCGGAAAAGCTTCCTGGCCAACAAACCCTACAACGAGCTCTCACGCGAGATCCTCCTGAGCGCGGGGCTTCCCAGCAACGACCCTGCGGTTAACTTCTACCTGCGCTACGAGGCCAAGCCCGAAGACCTGGCCGGCAAGGTCGCCCGAGTCTTCCTCGGCACTCGAATCGAATGCGCCCAATGCCATGACCACCCCTATGCTGACGTCAAGCGCGAGGAGTTCTTCGGCTTTGCCGCCTTCTTTGCCCGCACCCAGCGCTACCGCGACTACGACCGCGCCGGCGGCGATTCCCGCAGATACGGGATCCGCGCCCGAGACAGTGGAGAGCTGACCATGCCGCCGATGAAAAAAGGTCATCGCGCCATGGAGATCCAGCCGATGTACTTCGGCGTACACTACGACAGGCCGGAAAACTACAGCCCCCTCGATCCCCTCCCCAAGTCGAAGACCAAGGGCAGCAAGCTCGACCGGAAGAAAATGGAATCGAAGATGATGATGGCCCGCAAGGGCTCGAAGGTTACCGACTACGGGGCCTCCAGCCGCCGCAAGAACCTGGTCAAATGGCTGACCTCGGACAAGAACAAGTACTTTGCACGCAGCCTGGTCAACCGGGTCTGGGCACGCTTCCTCGGCAAAGGCTTCGTCAACCCGATCGACGACTTCTCGGAAGACTCCAAGATCATCCTGCCCGAGGTGCTCGAGTACCTGACCCGGGACTTCGTGGCCAGCGGCTACGACCTCCGGCGGCTGCAGAAGATCATCGTCCTCACCGGGGCCTACCGCCAGCAGGCTGTCCAGGGAGTTCCCGGAGGAATCGTGCCGGGAGAAGAACACGACCTCTTCACCACCATCCCCATCCGTCCCCTCGAGCCCGAGGTGCTGGTGCGGTCGGTCCTCAGGGCTACCGGCATGGAAGACCCCCACTCGGAGAACAACGCCCGCCAGGTGAAGAGCTACGTCCAGAAGGCTGAGCGCGAATTTGTCAGGCGCTTCGGAGTCGACGAGACAGAAAAGCGGACGGAGTTCCAGGGGACGGTGCTGCAGGTGCTGCTCCTCTTTAACGGCGAGTTCACCTCGAGCAAGGCGCCGGCCTCGAGGCCCTATCACGCCAGCTATCAGAAAAAGTATCCTGGAAACCTGGATGTGGTCCTGCACGGCATCGCGCCGAACAGGCATGTCGATCAGCTCTTCCTGGCGAGCCTGGGCCGTCTGCCTTCGGCCGCCGAGAGAAGCGCCTTCGCCCGCCACGCGCAAGCGGCAAGGAACGATGCCCAGCGGCAGTCGGCGCTTGCCGATATTCACTGGGCTCTGCTGAACTCCGCGGAGTTCCTGCATTCAAGCTAAACAAAAGAACCGGTACGCCTCGCACACCTCGCGCGGCATGAAAGGAACGAAAATGAAACCACTTGATACGAATGCAACGATGCGAAACAGCAGCCCTTCCCAGGACCGCCGTGACTTCCTCAGGGTTGGAGTCGGCGGCCTCGGCTGCTCGATGGTACTTGGCTGGGCCTCTGGAAGCTCAGCCTCCCCGCTCCAGGCCCAGGACAGCAGCCGCGGCAAAACGGCTGTCGGAGGCGTACAGCCCTGGCAAAAGGGCAAGGCCAAGAGCTGCATCCTCGTCTGGCTCGGCGGAGGCCCCAGCCAGCTCGACACCTGGGACCCGAAACCCGACCATCAAAACGGCGGAGAGACCAAGGGGATCGATACCGCCGGTGGCTTCCAGGTCGCGCAACATTACCCCGGGGTCGCGAAGGAATCGAAAGATGCCTGCCTTGTCCGCAGCCTGACCTCCCCCGAGGGCGACCACTCCCGCGGCAGCTACCTCATGCACACCGGCTACAGGATGACCGGCGCGATCACCCACCCGTCCTTCGGCGCCCTGGTCGCCAAGGAGTTGGGCAAGGAGAACTCGGATCTCCCTCACTTTGTCTCGATCGGCGGAGGATCCTACGGACCGGGCTACCTCGGAGTGCGCTATGGACCCTTCCAGGTCGACAACCCCGCCCGCCCGGTACCCTATCTGCAGTATCCCGGCGACGTGGACAAGAGCCGCTTCAATTCCCGGCTCGGGTTGCTTGGCATGCTGGACAATAAGTACCTCTCATCGAAACGCGGCGAGTTCCTCGCCGGGCACCGAACCGTGCGCAAGAAAGCTCTCAGTCTCCTGGACTCCCCCAGCGCCAAGGTCTTCGATGTCCGCAACGAGCCCGAGGCTGTCCGCAAGGGCTTCGGCCTGAACAATTTCGGCCTCCAGTCGCTGATGGCGGCGCGGCTCGTACAAAAGGGCGTTCCCTTTGTCCAGATGAACCTCGGCGGCTGGGATACCCATACCAACAACTTCAACGCCGTGAGTGCGCGAGCCGCGATCCTCGATCCCGCCCTCAGCGGACTCATGAAGGAGCTTCGCTCCAAGGGCCTGCTCGACTCGACGCTGATCGTCTGCATGGGCGAGTTCGGAAGAACCCCGAAGATCAACCGCAACAACGGGCGCGATCACTTCCCGCGCTGCTTCAGCGCCCTGGTCGCCGGCGGCGGGGTCAAGGGCGGAACCGTCATCGGCTCCTCGAGCGCCGATGGGCAGGAGGTGAGAAACCGCCCTGTCCTTATCGGCGAGCTCTACTCGACCCTGCTCTCCATGCTCCGGATCAACCCGGTCAAGGAGAACAAGCTGGCCATTGGGCGCGCCATCAAGATGGCCGATTCCGACGAGCCGGTCACCGAGATGTTCATCTGACCCAAGCCTGGAAAACAACCCCCCCGCCTCCGCCGGGAGACGGGGGGTTTTTTCATCCGCTGGCGAGACGTCCGGTGCGCGTCAGCGAAACAGGAGCGTCCCGAAATCCTTCGGCCTGTGAAAATCTCCTTTTACCGGCGACCACTCCCACTTTGTCGTCTGCTCTCTGTCGTAATCCACTCGGTAGAAATTAGCCCGCCAGCGCTCGCCCTTCTTCGGCGGGGAGGCCAGCAGGGGCGTCAGCAGCTTGAAGGGGATGAAGAACTCCGCCCTCCACCCCTTGATCACGGCGCCCGGCTTCAGCTGGTTACCAATGACGCCGGTCTTCTTGCGAGTCCTGCGATCGCCCGAGTAATGCCAGGGAAGCCAGCCCATGATGCGATTGGAGATGTTCGTCACCATGAGAGGCAGCTCATGGTTCAGGGGGGAGATCTCGTACTCAAAATAGAGCGGCTGGCTTTCATCGGGCCAGAGGAAGACCTCGAACACGTCCTCAAGAAAGAGATCCATGAAATCTTTCTGCATCGTCGCCGTCAGCAGCTCGTCACTGCCGACCATGAAGAAATAGAGCCCTGTCGAGGAGTACACGGCCTTGAACCGAGAAAAATAGGTGAGCCCGCCCTCGCCCTCCCGCTTCATCTCCCCCCAGGCAGCCTGCCCCCAGGCCTCGGCTCCGCCGGCGCCGGTCACCTCAAAATCTTTGACCTTTACGACCTCGTAGATCTTGTCGGACTTGCCGGTGGAGACCGACGGGGAACCGGCGGCAAACACTATTGCGAGGAGCAGGAAAACAGGGAGCTTCACCTTTCTAACCTCCTTGAAAAAAAACCAACACGATGATGAGGGACGGGGATTCTTTACTTCACCGGAACCTCGGTTAACCTGAGGTGAACGCCGACGAAGACAAGCCCCAGGCCTCATTCTCCAGGAGAAAAATCATGCGTGAACTCGACGCCGAAACGAGGGAGACCATTGTCCGAATCATTAAAAGCTGTGTCTATGGTGATCTGGCGACCATCTGCCCTGTCGAGAACAGCCCCCGGGTGCGCCCGGTCTGCGCCTTTCTCCAGGATGACCTCTCGATCCTCATTCCAAGCCACAGTCAGACCCGGAAGATCGAGGAGCTGCGCGCCAATCCAAAAGTGGAGATCTGCTTTGTCGACGCCGAGCACTGGCAGGTGCGGGTCGCCGGAACAGCCGTGGTGGTCGAAGACGCCTCCGTCAAGAAGAAGCTGATGGAGACCATGTTGAGTCCCCAGCTCTGGCGCGGCTTCTTCCCCGACGGGGAGACGGACGAGCGCTTCGTGCTCTACCGTATCCAGCCGAAATCCTTCGAATGGATGAAGGAGTGGGAGCTGAGCTACCGGAGGGTCGAGCTCTAATCCGAGGTCATTGCCCGGCGCCCTTGAGCAGCTCGACAAAGGCCTTCAGCAGCGGCGTGTTGTCATGCCAGGTCCTGGCGGTAACCAGGTTGCCGTCGATCACCGTCGGCTCATCAACATAGGAGGCGCCGCCCTGCTCGACATCGAGAGCGCACTTGGCCACGGTGGTCAGCGTCCTGCCCTCGATGCAACCGGCGGCCGTGAGGATCTCGACGCCATGACAGAGCGCCGCGACCGGCTTGCCGGTCTCGAAGAAGTGGCGCGTCAGCCTCAGCAGGTCCTCGTCGTAGCGCAGGTACTCCGGCGCCCGGCCGCCTGAGACGAACAGCCCGGCGTATTCGCCCGGGTCGACATCCCTGAAGGCCACGGTCGCCTCGATATGATAGCCGGGAGTCTCCTGGGTGATGTCCCACTCGGAGTCGGGGGGAATCTCGTGCATGACCATGTGATAACGGCGCGCCTCCGGGCCGGCGACCACGACCTCGAAATCATCCTCGGGCAGACGAAAAACCGGGTACATGGTGTCGAGCACCTCGGTCGCATCACCGATGGGCAGCAGGACCTTTGGCATTGGCAAGCTCTCCGACAGTGTTCCAGTCGTCAACTATGCTGGCGACAAGGCCAGCGAGGCGGGTTATTGTAACCAAAAGTCCTGTTTCGGTCTGTCCAGGATCACGCACGATGGGTCATTCTTTTTACAGCTGCGACTGGGGCACCTCAAACTTCAGGCTGAGGCTGGTCCATTTACCCTCGCTGGAGGTCACCGGCGAGCTCCGCACAGCCGATGGCATCGACCGCCTCGAGGGCGATGATCCCGGCCGCTTCGCCACCTATCTCATCGACAGGATCAACGAGCTTTCCCGCTCCGAAGACCAGGCCTCCGAGATCCCCCTGTGGATCTCCGGCATGGCCAGCTCGTCGATCGGCTGGCGTGAGCTTGACTACGCCCGCCTCCCGTTCCCTCTCGACGGCAGCGGGGCGGTCGTCGCCGCCCTGGGACCTCTCTCCGAGAACCACCCCTGCCCCGTGCGCCTGGTCTCAGGCCTCAGAAGCGAGGACGATGTCCTTCGTGGCGAGGAGACCGAGGCTCTCGGACTGCTGAAGCTCCTCGGCAGGACAGGAGAAGAGACCCTGCTTATCCTGCCCGGCACCCACTCCAAGCACCTCCAGGCACGCGGGGGCGAGCTCACCTCCCTGAGAACCTTCATGACCGGCGAGCTCTACGCGGTCCTCTCCCGGCACAGCATCCTCCGCCACACCGTGGAAGAGCCTGAAACCCTCGTGGGACTCGAGGATGCCTTTGTCGAGGGGGTTCGCTCAGGGGCCCGGGATGGCCTCTCGGGCGGGCTCTTCGCCGCGAGAACCCGCCAGGTGCTCGGCGGCAAGGCGCCCCGGGAAAACGGAGCCTACCTCAGCGGCCTGCTGCTCTCGGCCGAGCTGGAGCCTGCCAGGAATTGCGGCAGTGACATTTTTGTAGCCGCCGCCGGCGTGATGGGAGACATGTACCGCCGGGCCGCGGCCGAGCTTGAAATCGCGAGACTCGAGACCGTTGACGAGCGGGACCTCGAGCTCTCCGTGCCGGCGGGACACGCGCTCCTGGAGCAGAACTTCCAGGGAGAGACCTCTTGAAGAATATCGAGATCAAGAGTCCCCTTGCCGACAGAACCGACACCGAGGGACGACTGCGCTCCCTCGGGGCGAACCTCGAGTGGACTCGGAAACAGGTCGACACCTTCTTCAATTCACTCTCGGGGTGGCTGAAGCTGCGCGAGATGGACGACTGCCCGGCCGAGCTGATCTCCTACAGGCGCTCAGTAGAAGACTCCGGCCCCAGGGAGTCGAACTACGACATCCTGCGTATTGACGAAGCGAGCGAGCTCAGCTCAGTCCTCGAGAACGCTCTTGGCATCCTGGGCAGGGTTCAGAAACAAAGATCCCTCTGGATCTATCGCAATACCCGGGTCCACCTTGACCGGGTTGAAGGCCTCGGGGACTTCCTCGAGCTCGAAACCGTACTGGCCGATATCGACAGCGCCGAAGGAACGGCCGAAAGCGACGAGGTGATCAACCTGCTCGAGCTCGACAGGGAGTCGTTCATCTCCGTTCCCTACCTGGAATTGCTGCGGGGAACCTGAGGTCGTTTCAAGGCGAAGAAACATCCTGTTTTGACGGGATCACGTCAACCGCAACAGTACAATGTTACCCGGTGCGATAGCTTTCCCTGCCGCACGATCGAGCTCTGTCCCTTTTGAAGGAGATCCCATGAGACCCGGCCTGATCTGTTGCGTGATCCTGCTCCTGTGTTCCGCCGCCGAGACCTTCGCGGACGGCTTTGAGAAAACCGAATACAAGGCCGACTCAGCTCGAACTCTTCAATACGCGTTCCTCAAGCCGCAAAAGGTGGAAGACGGCAAGAAGTACCCCCTGCTTCTATCCCTGCATGGAGCTGGCGGAAGAGGCAACAAGAACTGGGAGCGTAACTGCCTCGCCAATAAAGTGCTTTCCGGGCAGGAGATGAGAGGCAAGTACCCCTGCTTTATTCTCGCCCCCACCGTCAGCAAGCAAGGCTCCTGGAAAAGCGAATCGCTGGATGATGTTCTCGAGCTGGTGGGAAAACTGCTGACGAAGCTGCCGATCGACCCGGACCGCGTCTATGTCACGGGACAATCCATGGGAGGCGGCGGCACCTATGAGGCCATGGCCCGTAAGCCGGAGCTCTTCGCCGCGGGCGTACCGGTCTGCGGCGGCAACAAGGTCTCGAACGCGAAGAAGATGGCCTCCATCGCTATCTGGGTTTTTCACGGCGAGAAAGATCGTGTCGTACCCGTAGAGCGCGGCCGCGAGATGGTCGAGGCCATCAGGAAAGCGGGAGGAAAACCGCGCTATAGCGAGCTCCCCGGGGTGCGCCACAATTCCTGGACCCCCGCCTACAAGAACCAGGAGCTGTGGAAGTGGCTCTTCGCCCAGAAAAGGACGAAGGCGAAGTCAACCTGACCGCCCCGGACAAACCTAGGGAGAGCCGAGCTCCTCCGCAGTCCATGAATCGCCTCGCTGCGCTGTTTCTGATCGTACCTTGCCCACGGAATCGACTGTAATCGCCGGGGCGCTGTTGCCCCAGGCGCCGCGGATATAGGTCAGGATCGCCGCCATGTCCTCGTCGCCATAGACGTGGCGCAGGGCGGGCATCTCAAGCTGGTAGCGCTTGCCCTTCACCTGGATCGGCCCACGCACTCCATCGAGCGCGATGCGAAGGAGACTCCCCTCTGACCCCGTGACCCACTCAGAGCCGGCCAGCGGCGAGGCGACGCCTTCCTTGCCCCCTCCATCGGATTGATGGCAGGCGCCGCAGCTCACCTCGTAGAGTGCCCGGCCCCTGCTCGCTGTCCCCCCAAGGGGCATGGAAGAGCAGCCCGTCACGGACACAACCGTGATGGCCGCCGCGAGGATGAAGACCGCCCCCGCAAGACAGAAAAAAGGCCGCCTCATTTAGAGGCCTTGCCCTCCCCCGCCTCCAGAGTGATCACCAGGTTGCGCTTGGGGGTATTCCCGACCTCCGCATAGCCGACGATCTTCCTGCTGGCGGTATCGACAACGCAGACCTTCTTCTTGCTGCGAACGGCGAGATAGGCGTACTTGCTGTCCGGCGAGAAGCACAACCAGTAGATCCTGCCGATCATCGGCAGGGCCGTGATCTCGGGATAGGCCGGGTCCGTGATGTCGTGGATGTGTACCGTCTGGTGCTCGACGTTGCACGACCAGATCTCCTTCTGGTCGGGGCGAATCGCCAGGCCATGACAGCGGCTTGGCTTGCCGGCGTATTTCTCGGGAATCTTGTGTTCGATACGGGCGACCACCTTGCGCTCTGCGATGTCGGCGACCTCGAAACCAAGCAGCCCATCGACATTCTGGAAGTAGCGCTTGTTGTCGGCCGACAGGGCGGGCGGCCTGACTGAGGCCGAAAATGGGATGTGCCCGACGACCTTGTGTCCCGCCTTGACGTCAACGATGGTTACCCGCTTCGGGTTTCCCATGGGCGAGAGATACATCCAGCGCCCATCGCGGGAGGCCTGGGTGTTGTGAGGCCGCCCACCCGTCTTGATCTTCTCCACCACCTTGCGGCTCTCCCCATCGATCACCCAATAGTGGCCATCATTGCAGGGTACGTAGACCCACTTGCCATCGGGAGTACAGGCCAGCTGGTTGGGCTTGGGGCCGATGGTCAGGCGATGCTCGACCTCGTAGGTGCGTGGATTGACCCAGACCAGCTCACCCTGGGGCCTCTTGAAGGCCTCGATAGCGATGTAGACCACGCTCGCGTCGGCGGGCGCGGCGATACCGTGCGGCTCCGGTCCGACAACGATCCTCTTGAGCACCTTGTTGGTACCGACCTCGATGACGTGCACATCATCTCCGTAGGCGTTGGTCTGCCAGAGATACTGCTTTCCTGCAGCGGACGCAGCCTGCATGGAGAAAATCAAAACGGCGAGACAAATCAGGCCCTCAACTCGGTATACCTGCACGGGCATCCTCCTTATTTCTCGGCAATTCAATCAGATGGTCGCGGCCAGTCTACTACATGGTCGCTGAAAATCGCCCGCGGTATTTCCCCCGCCTCCCGCGATGCGTAAAGAGCAGGCTCAGTCCTTCCGGTTTCGCGCATACCTGCGCCTCCAGTAGTCACGCTCAAGGGGCGCGTTCTCGTCACCACTCGGAGCCGCAGGGAGATCCAGGGCTCGTTTTCTGCGTTCCGCGAGCACCTTCTCCCGGATCCTCGATTTCTTCTGGTAGAGCTTGAGCAGAGCATCTCGCCGCTCCTGGATCCTGAATATGGAGACATCCGTTGCGCGAAACTCCGCCAGGAGAGCCTCCCTCGCGGCCGCGCCGAGCTCCTCTCCGCTGGAGATCTCGATGCTGGCGAGGCGGAGCCCCTCGACCCTGTCGTAGAGCTCCCCCTGATGCTCCCGGCAGGAACCAAGGAATACCATGGCGGGAAGCAGGAAGGACACCGCGGACCGATGGATAGCCGGGAAGCTCATCTTCGCGCGAAGGCGGCGGTCTTTTCCGTGGGGTCGGCGCCGCCGTTCAGGGCATGGTTTTCACAGGCCTCGTAGAGTTCCTTCAGCTCAGCGTAGAGCGCCACCAATTCCGGCTCAGGAGCGATTCTGCTCTCGGCGACAGGCTCAGCGAAGCCCGCGATCACCTCCTCCCAGGAGCTCGAGCCTCGATCCTCCATCTCCGCAGCATGGTACGCGCGCAGGGCGGCCCCCAGGGCGGCGGAATTGCCGACCTCGAACTGGTAGACCGCCGCGTCGAAGACCTGCGCCATGATATGAAGAATCTCCTTATTGCACGCCGCGCCGCCGGTTGCATAGATCGACTCGGGCTTGACCCCCATCCAGCGGGAGTGAATCGCCATCGTCATCATCTGGGCCTCAACGACGGCCCGGACGTTCGCCGGACCATCATCCGCGCTGAGACCATAGCGCCGGGCACCCGGCTCCTGGACATTCGGCGTGATCTCCGGCTCAAACCAGGGCAACAGGATCGCCCCGTCATTTCCCGGCGGGGTCTCCCTCAGCGCGGCGGAGAAACCATCCCAATCCAGACCCGCAGCATTGCAGATCTTCTCCCGTGCCAGGGAACCGTTCTTGAAACAGATCAGGCTCATATAGTCACCCGTGGGAGCCCCAAAGGTATGTCCTTCCATCGCCGGGTCAACCCTGGGCTCGGGGAGATAACCAAAGAGCGTGTCGCTGGTGCCGAGCGAGATCGCCAGTCGCCCTGGCTTTACGAGACCGACCCCAACCAGGCTGCAGGGGTTGTCGCCGGACCAGCAAACCACCCGGGTCGCGGGCGAGAAGCCGTAGCGCTCAACCCAGTAATTCGACAGCGATCCTATGATGGACCAGGACTCTTCAATCGGGGGCAGCTTTCCCGACAGGCCCGGAGCGGTCGCCTCCAGGGCTACCGGAGCCCAGTCCTTTTCACGCAGGTTCATCAGGTTCATCCCCGCCCCATCTCCGGGATCTATGGGAGCATCGGTACCCGCCAGCAGGGTGGCCATGAAGGAGCTCACCAGGTGGATGCGATGAGTCGCATCGTAGGCCTCGGGATCCTCCTGGTGAAATTTCCTGATCTGCGGACCCGTAAAACGCTCAAAGGCCTTCGAGCCTGTCAGGCCGGCAAGCTCGCCAGAACCGCCGACCGCGGCCGTGATGGCCTCGCACTCCGACGAAGTGCTCGAATCCATCCAGATCGGCGAGGTGGACCGGGAAAAGATACCCTCGAGCTGGCCAACCAGCTCCCTGGCCGGATCAAGAGAGCTGAGGCGCGAGCTGGCCTCCGAGTTGAAATAGACGCTCCCATGCTGCTGGCCGGAACCGGCGATCGCCTGCAGCTGATCGAGCGGGAATTGTCCTTCTCCGGCAAACACGGCAAAGAGCCGATCCAGCGCCTCCGCCCACATCACCGGGTTTGAATGCGCCACCAGGGGATCCGAATGCATGAGCACGCCATTCTGGCAACCGTAGGAAGACAGCTCCTCATCAAACCGGATGGAGCGCTGGTCCAGGACCTGTCGGTCCTCGCCATCTATCTCGATGACCACAGCCGTCAGGCTCTGGGTGCTTGAATCCAGGCCCATGTAAATCGCCATACCGCCGCCTCCACTGGTAAATTTCCTCAGGAAATTAGAATCGATGCTCGTCGAGTAGACACGCCCTCTATCGCAAGGTCGACAATTCTCGACAATCGAGGGGCGCCTCGTTCAGCTTTCGCCCCCCCCACTCAGCTCTCCTCCCAGCCATAGCGAATAAAGGCCTCCCTGTTGAGCTCCAGGAAACCCGGCGCCCAACGATACTCTCTCAGAAGCTCCCTGCGGGGCGCTCCGAGAATCACGGTCGATGCGAACATCGCCTCTACGCTTGCCAGGCCGCCTCCCGGGTCCTCAAAAAGCTTCGAGTGCCTCGGGTAGGCCGTCCTGAAGTCTCCGGGGAGAGAGCGCCTGTGAAGCTCCGGGGCGCTCTCGAAGCACAGCCTCCGGCCCAGCGGAGCCAGGCGGACCCAGGTCGCATCCAGCAGGATGAGCCGGCCTCCGCCATCGCCAAGCAGCTCGGCATCTGCCGGAACCAGCTCGGGAGAGGCGACCTCCAGGAGAATCCCGGAAGGTATCTCCACGAGCTCCTCACCCGGAGTCGGCATACCGAGACGCCGAATCTCCAGACCCTCGGTGCCGGCGAGCGGGTGAACCGTACATTTACGACGGTTCTCCTTGTAATCCTGGATCACGAGAAAATCGACCCGCGTCCCCGCGGTATCAGCCGCCAGCTTTTCTTCTTCGCCCGGAGAGGACCTTGTTTCTTCCATCTGAGTTCAGCCAGCGCGCTCAGGCCTTCGCCGCGATGAGCTTGTCCAGCTCTTCCCTGAGCCGGCCAAGGACCTCGTCATAGGTATAAGCGCCCAGGGGCTCATCCTTGCGCTTGAGATTTACGGTGCGCGGCCCGCACCAGAGCCCCAGGTCTGCATCGTCCGTCTCGCCGGGACCATTCACCCGGCAACCCATGACGGCGATGGTCAGGTCGTACTCGTTGGCATAGGCCGTCATCTCCTTGACATCCTTGGCGAGATCGATGAAGGCCATGTTCTCAACCCGTGAACAGCTTGGGCAGGCGATGATATTTAACCCCTCGCCCCAGTGCTCCGGAACTGCGCGAATCCGGCCGGCACGGATATCCTCGATGATCTTGTGACCGGCCTCGACCTCCTCCGCCTTGCGATCGTTCGGAAGCGTCAGCGATACCCTGATCGTATCCCCGATACCGACCGTGATCAGCTGGTCAAAGGCGATCCGGGTCTTGATGATTCCATCTGGCGGCAGGCCGGCCTCGGTCACCCCCAGGTGCAGGGGGACATCAGGACGCTCCTCGGCAAAGAGACGGTTTGCCCGCACAACCTTCTCAGGCTCGGAATCCTTCAGCGAAACCACGTAGCGGGTGAAGCCGATGTCATCGAGGTAGGCGCAGTGGTCAACAGCGCAGCGCACCATGGCCTCGATCCCATCATCCGGGTATCTCTCCTTATAGGCGGGATCCACGGAACCGCAATTCACCCCCACCCGCAGCGCGCAGTCATTCTCCCCGGCCACCGAGGCGATGAAGGCCACCTTGTCCCGAACCGGCTTGTTCTTCTCCACGTGGTAGAGATGGCCCGGATTGTAGCGAACCTTGTCCACGCTCGGAGCGACCTCGGTCACGAGGCGATAGTTCTCCTGCAGATCGACGACAAGATTGGCATCGGTCTCCTTCCGTATCTCCGCAAGCGCCCTGGCATCTTTCTTATTGTCACAGGCGACGCGGACGATATCCGCTCCCGCCTCCAGCATGTCCGCGATCTGGGAGAGCGTCTCCTCGATCTCCTGGGTGTGCGTCGCGGTCATCGTCTGGACGGGAATATCATGCTCCCGGCCGATCATGGCCGAGCCTACACGCACGGAGCGGGTTGGATTGCGTTGAATTTCTTTCGACATAGATGGTATCCAATCCTGGGCCGGGACCGTAAAAACAGGGTCTCAGTCGAACGGTTCCCGGCGCGACGAAAGGATCCATTGTATTCAGCCTGAGCACATCGGTCAACGAATCCACCTTGGTCACCTGTTCTGAATCCCGCTCACTACTCGATCTTACCGGCACCTTTATCTATGCTTTCCTGTCTATGATCCGTCAGAAAACCTACCTGAGGACTCTGCTGCCGCTGGCGCTCTGCCTGCTCTGCCATGCGGCGGGTCTTGCCCGGGCGCAGGAGCCCCCAGATGTGACCATCGGCTCCGTGGAATTCCCGGGCCGAACCTGGGTTCCCTACCGCAAGCTGCTCGAGGCGAGCGGGTTGAAACCCGGAGATCAATGGGATCCGGAATCCGGCAGCAGGGCGCTGGAGGGTCTGCTGAAGCTCGAGTTCATCGAAAAGGCCGAGCCGCCGACCATCGTCTCTGTACCCGGCAAGCTCCCGGCCATCAGAATCACCATCACCGAATATCCCCTCCTTGAAGCGATAGAGATCGCCGGCAGCGCGGCGCTTTCCAGGCGCTCACTGAAAGATGCCCTCCTGCGCAAGGAAGGCTCGGCCTTCAGAAGAGAAGACCTCGAGCTCGCCAGGGAAGCCCTCAGGCGAACCTACCAGGAGGATGGCTTTCTCTTCGTCCAGGTGGACGCGGTGCTGCAAACTCCCGGACCGGGCCGAGTGAGGCTCCTCCTCAACATCGAAGAGGGGCTCCGGGCAAGCATACGGGATGTGTCCATCATCGGAAACTCGGAGCTGACCCGTGATGAGATCATCGAGATCAGCGGGCTGCGGCCCGAGCGTCTCTTCGGCGCGGTGGACAGGGGCTATTTTGTCCCCCACCAGCTCGACAGCTCGCTCGACAAGCTGAGAAGCTACTATCGCTCGAGAGGAAACCTCGACGTGAAGCTCGGCCTCGATGCCATCTCCATCAACCCCGCCCTCCGAGATGTCACGATCTCGCTGGAGATCAGGGAAGGTGCCCGCTACCGGCTCCGGGAAATTCGCCTGGAGGGAAACCAGGTCTTCGGCGATGCCCTGCTCCTGCAGACCCTCTCCTTCGAGGCCGGAGCCTTCTATTCCGGCGCGAAGGTCGAAAAGCTGCGGCGAACCCTGGTGAGAATCTACCAGGAACGCTCCGACCGCATTCCGCAGGTAGGCACCCGGCTCCTCTATACCGGGGAGAATGACATAACCGTCGTCTTCCAGATCGATGAGCGGGAGCATCTCTTTGTCGACAAGGTCGAGATCCGGGGCAATACCAGGACCCTTGACCGGGTTATCCGCAGACACTCGAAACTTGTCAGCGGAGCGCCGCTCAGCCTGCTCGCCATGGATGAGACGATGGATCGCCTGCGGTCGTCGGGCCATTTCGATGATGTCTCCTTCAGCGTAGACGAATCGACATCACCAGAGCTCCGAAACGTCCAGATCAACGTCAAGGAAAAGGAGGCCGTCGGACGCTGGGATCTCGGAGGCGGCGCATCGAGCGGAGAGGGAGAGGTCGGCTACTTCAGGCTCGAGCATACGAATTTCGATCTCTTCGCCCCTCCCCGAAGCCTGACGGACTGGTCAGACGCCTTCGTAGGCGGAGGGCAGTCCATCTATGCCGAGATCATCCCCGGAAACGTCGAGAGCCAGTACATATTCGGCTTCCACGAACCCTACCTCTTCTCCAGCGACCGGACCTTCACCCTGCGCGCAGGCTCGCAAAAATTCTATCGGGGCGCCTACGAAGAGAGCAGGGTAAAGACGGAGCCCGAAGCGCGGCAATATCTCGACAGCGACCACCACCTCTCTCTCGCCCTCGCCTGGCGTCTCGATGACGTCAGCCTCGGCGGCATCAGCGCCTCGGCGCCGTCGACCATCGCAACGACCCCCGGAAGCATCCTGCTCAGCTATCCGCGGCTCTCGCTTCGTTACGCCGAGCTCGAAAACAATACCTACGGAGGACCGAAGGGACTGCTGGCTGAGCTGAAGCTCGATGCGGCAGGGGCCGCCACCGGCTCCGACATCGAGTTCTTCCGCGGGAGCGCCTCGGCCGATTACTACAAGCCTCTCTTTGATCGCTACGCCGATCTCAGGCATCTCCTCCACATTGGAATCGAGGCCGGCTGGATCGAGGCCGGCTCGGACGGGATGCCGTTCTACGAAAACTACTTCCTTGGAGGACCACACAGCTTTCGCGGCTTTGAATACCGCGAGGTCGGCCCCCACGAACAGGGAGAGCCGCTTGGAGGAGGGGCCCTGCTCAGGGGGACCATCGAGTATTCCACGCCGCTGTTTTTCCGTGAGCTCAGGGCGATCGCCTTCCTTGACTGGGGGCTGCTCGAGAGTGATCCCGGCGACTTCTCCGGCGGACGGCTCCGATCCGCGGCCGGCGGAGGCCTCCAGTTCCGATTTCCTTTCCTCGGACAGGTCGTCCCCATCAACCTCTACTGGGCCAGGCCCCTCGCGAAGCAGGACGGAGACCTGCCCGAGGCCTTCTCCTTCTCCATCGGCTACGCCTTCTGACAAGGCCCCTGGCTCCTGCGGGCTTGCAGCCGCGGCCTCCAGCGCTCCTAATGCCTTCCATGACCCGCCAGACGGCGAACATCATCATCTACCGCCAGCGTCCCGAGCTGAAGGTCTTCCTCGTTACGAGATCCAGCGAGATGAACTTCCTCGGCGGCTATCTCGCCTTTGCCGGCGGCAAGGTCGAGCCCGGCGACGAGACCATCCCGCTGGCTGAAGAGCTCGACACCGACAAGGCCGAGACGCTGGGCTGCGCCGTACGGGAGCTCTTCGAAGAGACCGGTATTCTGGCGACCTGCGGCGGAGCGCCGACGAAGGAGGAGCTCAAGAGGCTGCGCCTCGAGATGCTTGCCGACGGCGACGCAGGGGAGTTCTTCTCCAGGCTGCGGACCTCAGGCGCCAACCTCGAGCCCGACACCTTTGTGGAGGCGGTCAGGCTGGTCACGCCCCGGTTCTCCAGGCGACGCTTTTCGAGCACCTTCTTCCTGCTTGAGACCGACAAGGAACCCGAGATTCTTCCCGGGGAGCTTACCGGCGGCGGCTGGTGGACGCCGGCCGCGGCCATCGAAGCCTGGGGCCGGGGAGAGCTCCTCCTCGCTCCTCCCGTGATTGTTATCCTCCGCCAGCTGGCAGACGGCCTCGATTCCTCAACACTCGAATCAATGCGGACCAGCCCCAGTGAATTCGAGGGCTCGGGCCTCGCCATTCCCTGGGGACCCGGCATCGAGCTCCTGCCCTTCCACTGTCCGCCGCTGCCGCCAACGCTGCCTTCGAGCACCTTCCTGGTCGGCTCACGAAGGTTCATCATCATCGACCCCTCGCCAACAGGAGAGAAGGAGCAGGCGCACCTCCTGGCGGCAATCGAAAACCGGCTGGCCGGCGGCGACCAGCCCGAGGCCATCGTCCTCAGCCACCATCACGCCGACCACGTTGGCGCAGTCGACGCGGTACAGGAACGCTGGAGCCTGCCCTGCTGGGGTCACAGGAGAACCGGCGAGCTGCTGGAGAGAAGCTTCGACAGGGAGCTCGACGAGGGCGACCTCATCGAGCTGGGAGAAAGCCCGGCCGGCGAGTCCGGCTGGAACCTTCGCTGTCTCTTTACCCCGGGGCATGCAGAGGGCCATCTCGCCTTCTTCGACGAACGCCACCAGGCCCTTCTTGCCGGTGACCTGCTCTCGACCCTCGTGAGTATGTATGTCGGCTCTCCAGGCGGCCACCTCGAGAGCTACTTCAGGTCGCTGGAAAAAATCCGGCGCCTCGACATCAACCTGCTCTATCCTTCCCACGGCATGCCGACCGCCGATGCCCGAAGCCTGATCAATAAAACCATCCAACATCGCAAAAAAAGAATTGAGCAGGTCCACGACAAGCTGGCGGAAGGCCTCGGCAAAGTGAACGAGCTCTCTCGTAAAACCTACCACGATGAGGCGGACTCCAGGCTGAGACCCCTCTACGAGAGAACGACGCGGGCGGCGCTTGAATACCTTGTCGAGCAGGGCAGGGCACGGGAGCTCGGAGAGGACCGCTACGAGATCACGCCGGGGGCGCAGCCGGGTCCGCAGCTCCAGCCGCCGCCAGGGAGCTGAAGCTGAACCATGCCGCGAGCATGAGCAGCAGCACCTTGGCCAGCTCCAGGCTCGTATAGATGCCGTGCAATCCATTGAAGCGTTCCAACGCGGCCGGGGGAGGGTCTCGCGGAACGAAGTCCAGGGAGCGCCCGATCGTGGTGATCTCCGGCGCCAGCCAGAAGGTCAGCACAAGAACAAGGACGGCCGCTCCGCAGACGCCCAGGAGGGCTCCTCGAGAGCCCGCGCGCAACGCGCAAAACAAGGCGGCGGCGGCAAGCAGAAGCTGGCCTGCATTCCAGCTCGAAAAATTCTGCCTGTTCAGCTCCCCGGTAATGACCCAGGCTACGCTGGTCTTCTTTGCCGCGACGTCGCCGGGCTTGAAGCCGACCCTGGATGCCAGCTGCTCGTTTTCCACCACGGCCCTCTCGACTCCGGGAAAGGATGACCCGACCACCCAGAGCAACAGGAAGCTGGCCCCCAGCCAGGTTCCAAGAACCAGTGTCAGCGTCATCTTTCTCCTGGCTGTCAGCTGCGACTTCTCACTCAACGCCCCTGGCCCTCCACCCGGTCGTCCTCAGGAGCCGCCGCGCCGGGCGCCTCAGTAGCCGAATCCGGCAGCAGGTGTCCCATCTTGTCGCGCTTGGTGCGCATATAGGCCTCACTGTGTTCATTAGCCGGGGCGATGATCGGCTCCTGGCTGACAACCTCGAGGTTGTAGCCATAGTAGATAAAGGCATCCTGCTTCTTGGGATTGTTGGTCAGCAGGCGAACCTTCCTGAGCCCCAGGTCCTTCAGGATCTGGATCCCTACTCCGTAATCGCGCATGTCGGCCCTGTAGCCAAGCGCCAGGTTCGCCTCCACCGTATCAAGCCCCTCATCCTGCAGCGCGTAGGCCTTGAGCTTTTCCAGCAGGCCGATGCCTCTCCCCTCCTGCGGCAGGTAGACCACCGCGCCAACGCCCTCCTCGGCAATCCGGGCAAGCGCGTCTCGCAGCTGCCCGCCGCAGTCGCAGCGCAGAGAATCAAGCACCTCGCCCGTAAAACACGACGAGTGGACTCGGACCAGGGGAGCCTCCACGCTATGAAGGTCGCCCTTGAGAATGACGATCGGCTCGCTGGAATCAAAATGAACCTTGTAGCCGTAGACCGTCAGCTCGCCGAAATCCTCCGTGGGAAGATTCGTCTCGACGACCCTTTCCACCAGCGTCTCGGTACGGCGACGATAGCGAATCAGCTCTTCGATGCTGACGATAGGAGTTCCGCTCTCCCTGGCAATCTCGAAGAGACGTTCCCCCCGAGCCATCTGCCCATCCTCATCGAGAATTTCAATCAGGGCTCCAACCGGCGTCAGCCCGGCCAGCCGGACGAGATCGACAGCCGCCTCAGTATGCCCTGCGCGGTGCAGGACACCGCCCTCGTGCGCTACCAGCGGATAGATATGCCCCGGACGGGCAAGCTCCCCTGGGGTGGTCTCCTCGGCTGCGAGAGCCTGGATCGTATCACAACGCTCGGATGCCGAGACCCCGGACTTGAGAGTCGCCAGGTCCACGCTCACCGTGAAATTCGTATGGTGAAGAGCAGAGTTTGAATGGGAGGCGGGCTCCAGCTGCAGCGTCGCGGCCCTGTCCGGCGACATCGGGACACAGAGCACCCCGCGCCCATCGCGCAGCATGAAATTGACCATCTCCGGGGTTGTCTTTTCGGCGGCGCAGATAAAGTCGCCTTCGTTCTCACGGGCCTCGTCATCGACGACGATAACCATCCCGCCGCCGGCGATCGTTTCGATCGCCTGCTCTATCGCTGCAAAACTGTTCTCTGACAATAAACCTCTCCAATAGACTTCCAAACTCTCAGCATAACCCCTACCGGCAATCCTTCAAGCCGCCCGAAGCCGCTTATTGTAGCCATCGGGAAAAAAGAAACCCGGTTATTGCAGTCCCCAGAGGGCGCCGGGAACAGAAAATCGCCGTCCGCAACGCCGCAACGGGAACAACCGCCCCGCCCCTGCTGTCCGCCCGTACTCAAGGCGAAGAAAAACTTTCCGGAACAGGGTAGTATTTCTGCTGGCGGCCTCTCTTTCCCCAGCCGGTTGTTCCGCCCGACCCAGATGGTACCTGTCGATGCTGAAACGCCTGCTGACTTCTCTCGCGACCTTCGTTACCCGCCATCCCTGGCTGACCGCCGGGCTCTACATGGCCCTGGCCGTATGGGCCGTTCCGGCCGTGCTGAAGATCGAGTTCAAGACCGACCAGAACGAGCTCGTGGGAGCAGACCTGGAATACAATCGCAGGTACCTGGATTTCCTGGAAGAGTTTGGCGACCTTGAGTTCCTCTATGTCGTCGTCGAGGTCGGCGAAGACCAGCCGGCCGCCCTGGCGGCCGCCCGCGAGATCAGGGAGCGGGTGGAGCAGCTGGACGAACACGTCGAGTGGGCTCTCGATCGCATACCGGCCGAGGCGATGCGCTACGGCATCCTTCACCGGGAGGATGAAGAGCTGGAAGTCCTGGCCTCGACCCTGGCGAGAAACCGCGACCTGCTCGAAAAGCTCGGACAGACCGATCGCCTGGAGAGGCTCTTCTCCTTCTTCGCAGGACTGTTTGATCCCGAGGAGGTCGGCAGGCGCTTCGCATCCGGAGAAGACAACAACATCGGACCGGGCGCGGCGGGCGGCGCCGTCTCGCTGCTGGAGCATTCCCTCATCTCCACCCTCGCGGCCCTGGAAGGACGGGAGACCGACAGCCTGGCCTGGCGGCTCGAGGCTGAACAAGGAGGCTCGCTGCGCGAGCGCGGCTACCTGGCGACGGAAAATGAAAAATACCTGCTTGTCGAGATCCTGCCGAAGAAAGACACCGGTACCGTTGAGCTCATTCGTGAACCACTGCTTGAAATCCGCAAGATCCTCGCGGATGTGCGGCGCGCCCACCCCGAGGTCGAACTGGGCCTGACCGGGCGACCCGTCCTCCAGGCTGACGAGATGATGACCACGGACAAGGACATGAAAAGGGCCACCCTGGCGGCCATGGTTGGCGTTTTCGCGCTCTTCGTCATCTTCTTCAGGCGTCTTGGCAGACCCCTCCTCTGCATCCTGACCCTCTCCATCGCCATCCTCCTGACCTTCGCGCTGACAGCCCTGACCATCGGCTATCTCACACTGCTGTCCATCGTCTTCGCAGCCATGCTCGTTGGGCTTGGAATCGACTTCGGAATCCACTTCATAGCCCGCTACCAGGAAGAGCTCGAGCGACAAGGTGACGTTGAGGAGGCTGTTCGCAATACCATCAAGACAACCGGAAGAGCGATCGTCATCGGCGGAATCACGACCGCGGCGGCCTTCTACATGACCCTCTTCGTCGACTTCAAGGGGCTCCGGGAGCTCGGCTTCATCGCCGGCAGCGGGGTCCTGATCTGTCTCTTCAGCATGATCACCCTCCTGCCGGCGCTGATCATTCTCGTCGATAGCCGCGCGGGAAAAAAGGCCTCCGCCCGGACGATCCGCGTACCGTGGCTCGAGCTGGCCGGCAGCCGCCCCCTGCCGATCATCACCCTGGCGGGCGTCATGACGGGAGCCGGCTTCTTCTGTCTCGAGGGCATCCCCTACAATCCGAACCTGCTCGAGCTGCAGGCCCAGGATCTCGAGTCTGTCCGGTATGAACGCCTGCTGATCGAAGATTCTGATTTCTCCACCTGGTACGCCGCCTTTATCGCGGCTGACCTCGAGGAAGCCCGCCGCAAGCAGAAGAGCCTCGAGGCCCTCGACAAGGAAGTCATTGCCAGGATCGAGAGCGTCCTTGATTATCTTCCCGAGCGGCAGCTCGAAAAGCTCGAGCGGCTCGAGACCGCGCGCTCGGCCCTGGCCGGGATCGTCGCCCCCATCGCCACGGCCGAAGTCGATGCGAAGAAGCTGGGCACCTCCCTGGAGCTTCTCCAGGACAACCTCTTTGACCTGGCCGACACAGTCGCCCAGGCCAACGAAGAAGAGGCGCGCCCATTCGCCGCGCGCCTCCTTGCCGCGGCCGACCTCAGCGGAGAGCTCGCCGAGCTCCTGCAGGACGGCCCGGCTGAAAAAATTGCCCGGCTCTCGCCCTTCCAGCTGGACTGGATTGCCGAGGTGAACGGGTTGCTGAGCTCCCTCCAGGCCGCGGTCATTGAGACGACTCCCATCTCGCCGGCCAACCTGCCCGACATTCTCAGGCGCCGTCTTGTTTCCCGCGACGGCGGCGAGTTCATCGTTTACGCCTACGCCAACGGCGACCTGTGGCATGAGGAAACGATGCGGCGCTTCATCCGGGAGATGCGCCGCATCGATCCCGAGGTGACGGGCGCCCCCGTACAGGTCTACGAGTCGGCCGGCCGCATGCGTGAAGGTTTTGAAAAGGCCGCGCTCTATTCGCTCGGAGTCGTCTTCCTGTTCCTGCTGGCCGAGCTGCGCAGCCTCCGGCTGACCCTCCTGGCCATGGTTCCGCTGCTGGTTGGCCTCCTCTGGCTGCTCGAAGCCCTGCCCCTGCTGGGGCTTGATTTCAACCTGGCCAATTTCTTCGCCCTGCCCATCCTCATCGGCTGTGGAGTCGACGGCGGAGTCCACATCATCCATCGCTTCAGGGAGTCAGGTTCCGTTCTCTCGGTCGGCAAGACAACCGCCTCGGCCGTCACCCTGTCTTTCCTGACCACCATGATTGGTTTTGGCGCCATGGCTACAGCGAGCCATCGAGGCGTGGCGAGCCTCGGCCTGATGATGATCATCGGGCTGCTCTGTATTCTCGCAGCGACGGTTGTCCTGCTGCCAGCGCTGCTGAAGCTCATCGAGCGGAAGTAGCCTTTCCATCGATCCATAGAATTTGCGCCGCCAGACCGACCGTGTTTGAATGGTGCCTGGCTTTCATATTCACGGGTGCTAGACCATGCTCCAGCGACGCGGTATTCTCCTTTTTTTCCTGTTTTTTTCGCCGTTCCCTGAAAAATGCCGGGGTTCGGACACTGCCCCCAGCCTGGCCATTATCCAGCCGGGAAGACCCGGGTCTCCAAAAGCGGCTGAAGGTTTTCTCGCCCGGCTGGGTGAATACCTAGCCTCCCAGACCAAGCTTGCCAGGCCCTCTCTCAGCTACCAGAACAAGCCGGAGGAGGCCCTGGCCGCCCTGGAGAAAAAAAATCCTGATCTTGGGATTGTCAGCCTCGGTTTTTACCTCGAGCATCGCAAGCGGTTTGGATTCAAGGCCGTCCTGGAAGCGTATCCACTTAGGAAATATGTGCTTGTGGCATCCGAAGGAAAGGTGAAAACAGCCTCCGATCTCGATGGCAAGCTGGTTATGGGCGGTCCCCTCTACGAACCGAAATTCGTCCGCCGGATTCTTTTCCCAGAAACTGAAAAAACGGCCGCGAGCCTGGCTGGCTGGAAGGGCGCCTCAGCCTGGGTCCCGAAACCCACCACCCGGGTATCCTCAGCTCTCTACCAGCTCGGAAAAAACAGGATCCGGGCCGTACTTCTTTACGACAGTCAGTACGAATCGATGAAAAATCTCGGCAGACTGAAAAAAGTGGAGAAAGTCATCGAATCGTCCTATTATCCTCCTGCTGTCATAGTTGCTTTCAGAGGAGCATTCAAATCAGCAGCGACTGTAAGTGAAGAGCAGCGACTGCTGATAACCGCCTTGGAAAAGATCTCTACGGTAAAAGATGCCGGTGGAATTCTGCAGCAGATGGGCTGTAAGGAATTTCGCGGCATCCGGTCTGGGTGGTTGAGTGAAGTAGAAAAAAAGTACCATTTTGAAAGGGGAGAGAAGAGTGAAGAAAAATAGAACTGAATCCGTGGTCCTTGGTATGTTCTGCGCCGCCCTGGTTTTCCTGGTGGCGGGCTGTTCATCCTACGAAGCCATGCAGGTCTCGGGCACGGAACCGAAGGCGCAACTGAATGACGTCCTGTTGCCGGCCGCCGTTCTTGAAGAAAGAATCGGCGAGATTGACCAAAGCTACGAGGAGCCCCGAACGGTTTACAGGGTCTCCCACTCGCTCGGCACCTCGAAAGATTCCGTATCTTCCGGTAATGGCTATCAGTCGCTCTGGCGTGGCGTAAGGGCCTGTTCATGGCTTGCCTTGAACCATCAGAACCCGAAAGAAAAGAAAAAATACGCGCTCGAAGGAGTCTACCTCGGACGGGAAGCGAGGCAAAAAACCTCGCTCCAGGCAGCAGCCTATTACTACTCAGCCATCTGCATTGGAGCCCTTCTCGATACGGTGAAGGAGCCTAATACAAAACTCCTGCGGGAAATGAAGTATTGCCTGGAGGTTGCCCATGAACTGGATGGGTCCTATGACCATGGCGGTCCGGCCCGGGTGCTCGGCACCCTGATCGTCGAGGCGTCCGACTATGAATTTGTCGGATATTCCGTTGGAAGCCTGGAGGAAGGCATCACGACTCTAGAAACGGCCTGCGGCAAAGATCCCGTCTTCGGAGAAAACTGGCTCCTGCTGGCGAAGGCGCTGACCCAGGCCGAAGAATACCAGCGGGCCCTGGCGGCTATCGACAAGATCTTTACCTGTGAGATACCTTCCGACTACAGCGTCGAGCACAAGGAGTGGCTCATCCAGGCCCAGAACCTGAAGTCGGGTATCTCGATCAAGATCGACGACAGCGTCCCGGCCACCTCCTTCCAGCCGAAGTAACCCTGCCAGGACAAAACAGCCGGGCCAGGCGGTCCTCCTGAACGCGCGACACACGCGCAAAAGGGAACCGCTCCGTTCGGTGTGTCCTACTTCAGCTCACCACCGACGATTCGTACCTCATCGTAGATCTCGCGAGCTGCGGCCTGCAGCTCCGGGATGCCGGAGCATCCTTCGAACCTGCCGCGGTAGCGTCCTCGAAGACCAACCAGGAGCTTGAGATCGCCCCGGACGCGCACCAGCATGGCGAGCAGGTAAATCAGCAGCAGGCCGAACACCAGCGCCCCACCGGTCGCGACAGACAGCGCCAATGCCCAGTTGACACGAGGAACCACGTCTACTTGTACGGCAACCCACGCGCCGGCGATGATGCCGAGCACCACCCCTGCCAGGCCGCAAAGCTTCGCCTGGCGGCCAAGCGCCAACTTAATACCGGCAAGGATCCGGCGATCGAGGATGTCCAGCCCAGCCTCCAACCTTACCCTGAGCGCCTCAGGCTGATCGGTCATGGAAAGATCGACTCCCTCCCCACCCAGCAGTCGCTCCAGCTCGGGCGCGTTGAACTCCTCTCGCACACCGGGCGTACGAAGCATCCGAAGGTCCATTGGCTTGAGATTCGCTTCAGACATCTTCACCGCTCCTTTCCAGCCTCCGCAGGGTTCCTGCAACAAACGCGGCCAGACTGGCAGCCGCGCGCGCACTGCGACTCCTGAGCGCGTAAAGCCGCGGAATGGACCAGGGACGCCTTAAAAGCAGCTTGAGGACACCCATCAACCGCGGGTTTCCATCCGGGTCCGGGATGTTTTCAAGCCCCCCGGGCAACTCAAAAGCCACCTCGTCAAATACCGCCCTGGCTGCGATACAGGGGATGCCTCTTTCCCCGGCGATTTCAAGAATGACGAAAGATTCCATGTCGACCCCGTCCGCACCATAACGTGAACCCAGCCTGCGTTTTTCCTGCGCGGAGAATATGACATCCGGCACCGTCAATAATGTACCCCGATGGACGCTGGAATTCGGGACCGCAACGCCCAGGGACATCTCAAGCAGTTCCTGACCTGTAGAAAGGCTCCTCGGGTCAAATCCAGGGCTGGCCGCCTCCAGCACCCTCTCGGCCAGGATGATATCTCCTCCACGAAGCCTGCCCGTAAGTCCACCGCCAAACCCGGTTGCGAGAATGAGGTCCGGTTCCCACTCGGCCAACACCGCCTCGAGCTTCCGCCTGGCCCTGGCGGCGCCGATGCCTGTCAGACAAAGCTGAACCCGGGCGCCTTCAAGCGCTCCAGAGAGGTACCCACCCTGCACGGACAGGGACTCGGCATCGGCAAGCTGGACCTCGAGGCCTGACAACTCCTGGCGGACAGCCGCGGTCACAAGAACTCTCTTCATCACGGAGGCTCAATCCCGGCGCGCAGGCACAGGCTTAAGCTCTGCCTGGTGATCCCGCTCTCCTGCGACGGCTGAATCTCCCTCCGCCTGGGCGGCATTCCTGTACATGCCGAGAGCGAAAAGCGGGAAGTAGAGACTGTACATGTGATACTTGAGATAGAAGACCCTCGGAAAGCCCGTTCCGGTCCAGCTCTTCTCGGTCCAGTCGCCATCGGCATCCTGGTGGTCGATGAGATACCTCACCCCCCGCTGAGCCTCGGGAGAGTGCGGCTCGCCGGCAGCGATAAGCCCCATCAGGGCCCAGGCCGTCTGGGAGGCCGTGGTCTCTCCCTTGCCCACGAAGGATGCATCATCGTAAGACCGACAGCTCTCTCCCCAGCCTCCATCCTCGTTCTGGTGATTTTTCAGGAAGGAGACCGCGTGACGAACATAGTCTTCATCGGCGTTGATGCCAACCGTCATGAGGCCCTTCAGCGCCTGCCAGGTACCGTAGATGTAGTTGACGCCCCAGCGGCCGTACCAGGACCCGTTATCCTCCTGGGTATCCTTCAGGTACCGCACTCCACGCCTGACCGCTTCCTCTACCCTGGGATCATCGAAACAGCCCGGCGTGCTCCCCAACATTTCCAGTACGCGGCCGGTGATGTCGGCGCAGGCCGGGTCCAGCATGGCGTTGTGATCGGCATAGGGAATCTCGTTGAGAATCTTACGCTCAACATCCGCGTCAAAAGCCGCCCAGCCTCCATTGGAACATTGGAGGCTTAAAACCCAGTTAATTCCCCGCGAGACAGCCTGCTCAAGCCCTTCAACCTCATCTGCGTCAACACGATTCAGGGCCATCACGACAGCGGCAGTATCATCGATATCAGGGTAAAATTCGTTCCTGAACTGGAAGGGCCAGCCGCTGGCCTCGACATTTCGCACGCGCTTCTGCCAATCGCCCGGCCGCCTCACCTCTTTGGACAGAAGCCATCTGCCGGCCGCGGTCATCTCCTGGAGATCACCGCAAACCCCGGCCTCACCGAGTGCGTTGAGGGCCAGGGCCGTATCCCAGACGGGAGACAGGCAGGGCTGAAGATGGAGCTCTCCATCCTCTTCGACCTCGAGCTCTTCAAGTTTTTCGAGACCCTCCAGGACCAGCGGATGGTCGGCCTCGTAGCCGAGACAGCGAAGGGCCAGCACCGAATTAATCATCGAAGGAAAAATCGCCCCCAGGCCATCGGAGTCCTCCAGGCGGGTCACCATCCACTCCTCCGCCTTTTTGACGGCAAGACTTCGAAGCGGCTTGACCCTGGATCTCTCGAGTTTTTTAAGCACCAGGTCAATCGTCGTAAAGACCTTGCGCCAGCTGAAGATCGACTCGGTATACCGGTGAAGACGGCCGCCGTCAGCTTCGGCCCCGACCGACGACGAATCACCGTTGTCTCCATCCGCGGCGGGATCTCCATTTTCCCCGTGAAGTGACTCGTCCGCCTCGCGAGCTTCGGCAACGGAAGACGGAAGAAGTTCGTTAATCGTCAGGCCGTTGGGATTCGAAAACCCCGTCCACTTGGCATAGAGAATCGACAGCGGAATGAGAATCGCACGCGACCAGTAGGATATCTCGTAGATGTTGATGTAGAAAAATCGAGGCAGCAGGACCACCTCCGGCGGAATAGCCGGAACCCGGTCCCAGGACTGCAGGTTCAGCATCGCAAGATAGACCTTGGTGTAGCTGTTAACCCGGTCAATGCCTCCGAGCATCTGCACCGCCCGGCGAGCGTTGGCCAGCACCGCGTCATCTTCTTCGTAGCCTGCGATCTTCAGGGCGACATAGGCCTTCACGGTAGCGCTGATCTCGCCGGGACCGCCCTCGTAGATATTCCAGCTTCCATCTTCGAGCTGATGGCGCGCGACAAAGGCAGCCAGCCTGGCAATCTTGTCGTGATGCCTCGTCCTGTCAAAAAGGTACAGGAAAAAGATGTAGTCGGATTCCAGGGTCGAGTCCGCCTCCAGCTCGCCGCACCAGAAACCGCCGGCGGAGCCCTCTTCTCGCTGTAACTGACTGAAAAGACAGTCCCTTGACCGGTTGATGGCGGAGTCAAGCCCGTCCATCGCAAGCCCGTTCATGGAGGAGTTACTGTCGGCGTGGCTATCCAAGGTACCTACCCTGTTTGACCGTATAAAAAAGCGAATTCCGATACGCTCCGAGAGTCGCTGCGCGTCGCAGACCAGAATTCAGGCGGATAGCTTTTGTACCAGATCGGACCATACCTCGGCAAGCTCTTTCGACCACCGGCCAGTCCCACCCCGCAGCGGATAAATCATTTAGTTCCAAAGGCTTGCGCCGTGCGTCCAGGTGGCCCCGGGGTGGAGAACCAGGGGCGGCCGGAAACCCCGATATCGCTTTCATCCGCCCCGGACAGGGCATACCATGGGCTCTTTCCAGGTGCCGTCGCTCTCGCTGGAGAGCGACGGCGGAAAGAGGGAAGCCGGTGAAAAACCGGCGCGGCCCCCGCCACTGTAAGCGGATACCGCCCACCCGACGGCTCCAGGAGCCGTACATCCTTTCTCTGAAAGGAGCTCGCCACTGACCCTGACGGCTGGGTCGGGAAGGTTCGGGAGGGCGGCTCGATCCGTAAGCCAGGAGACCTGCCCGGAAAAATGCCCTGTCTTCGGGGATGAAGAACAGCAGGGGGAAATCAACGAAAGGCTCCCGGATCAATCCTGCCCGCCGGCTGAAATCGGGCACCCACAAGCTGAAAGAATTCTTATGAGATACTCTCTGATGGTCGTGTTGACGGGCGTGGTGTTCAACCTTATCCATCCCGGTCCTCTCAATGCGCAGGTAACCTATGAACTCGCCGATGGATTCGAATCGGAGCAGCTCTTCAGCTACGATGCGGGTACCCCCTTCGCACTGCAGCTCGGAGGACTCGCGTTCTCGCCCGAAGGCGAGCCCATTGTCAGTGAGGGCGGCGAAATCCGGATTCACCGTGAAGACGGCGCCAGGGTCATCGCCTTCTTTCAGCCGGCTGTTTTCGGCTCCTTCCTGGTCATGGGGCCTGGGGGGCTCAACGCCTGGTTCGGCGAAAGCTCGGAACAGAATATCTACAAGGTGCCTCTTGACGGAAGCGGGGCGCAGCTGGTCGACCGGATCGGCTTCAACTTTGACATGGCCTTCGCCCCGCGGGCCGTCCGCCGGGAGATAGCCGGAAGAGGTTTCATCTCCGGCCTGGGAGCTTCTCCAGGCAACTCCGTATGGCTTATAGACGATGATCCGGAGGCTGCCAACGATGAGATTGTCGCCGGCATCTCTCCATTCTCAGGCCCCATCACCTTTGACCCGGCCGGCAACCTCTACCTGGTAACCTCCGGCCTGACCGACAGCGGGACCGGGATGACATCGGAAAAACTCGTGCGCTTCAGTCCCGCGCAGCTCGCCGCGGCGGTTGGCGAAGGAGCCCTCCAGCTCACCGATGGTGAGCTCCTCTGTACGGAAATGGGCGGCTATTACGACCTCGCCTGGCTTGACGGCAAGCTCTACGCGACGAGCCTCGGCTTCCAGAGCGGCGTGGGATCTATCGACACCATCTATCCCGGGATGGGTTTTTCCAGAAGCGCCTTCGCCCGTCTGTCCATCGGAACGGAGCCGGGAGGAGGCATGATCTACCTTGCCGCGAACGGCGGCAGTGAAAGCTTTGAGCCCGGAGCCGGGCAACATGGCGGCTCCCTCCTGGCAAGCTACGGCAACTATGTCGATGCCTCGGGGGTCACTCGCTTCACCCCTGAGCTTCATTTCCTGCGCAGCGATGCCAATGGAGATGAGACCGTCAACCTGAGCGACGCTGTCTTCGTGATCGCCTATCTTTTCCTGGATGGCGAGCGCCCCCGAATCAACGAGGCCTCCGACATCAACGCCGATGGAGCCCTGGACCTCGCGGACGCCATCTACCTCCTGAACTTCCTCTACAGGGGAGGCCCCCAACCCCCGGCCCCATTCCCCGGTGTCGGGGCGGAGCCGCGCTGAACAGCCGGCGCGTCACAGAACAATCCGCTAAGGAAGTACGACCTCTGCAGAGGCGGATTCTGTTATGATCAGGATTCCCCGAAGTTCTATACAGCAAAACAAGACAGGGAGATCCCGCAGGTGGACAACTCAAAACCATTCGAACTCGAAAAGATGCAGGCTGAGCTCAAAGAGGCCGGCCTTGACGGCTGGCTCTTCTATGACTTCCGCGGCCTGGACCCCATCGCCCACAGCATACTCCGCTTCGCCCCCGGCAAGATGGGTACACGCCGGTGGTTCTTTTTCGTTCCGACGGAAGGAGAGCCCTCCAAGCTCGTCCATGCCATCGAGGCCGCCGCCCTCGACCACCTGCCAGGCTCAAAAACAGTCTACGGCACGAGGCAGTCCCTCGATGCCGCGCTCCAGGAGATCCTCTCCGGAAGCTCCAGGGTCGCCATGAATTACGCCACCGACAACCCCTACGTCTCCAGGGTCGATGCCGGAACCGTTGAAAAGGTGCGGAGCAAGGGGGTCGAGGTTGTCACCAGCGGCGAGCTCATCCAGATCTTCGAATCCGTCCTCAGCCCTGAACAGCTTGAGAGCCACCGCCGGGCAGGCGCCCACATTCGCGGCGTTGTTGACGAAGTCTTCGCTCTTGTAGGTGATACGCTGCGTGCTGGCAGGACCATCACCGAGCGCGACATCTGCGACTACGCCAATAAGAGTATTCGCGAAGGGGGCTTTGAAAACGACCACGACCCCATCGTCGGGGTCAACGAGCATGCCGCCGATCCTCACTTCGAGGTCCCGGCAGAAAATTCAGCCGAGGTCCGCCCCGGAGACCTGCTGCTTTTCGATGTCTGGGCCAAGGAGACCAAGCCAGGCTCGATCTACGCCGACATCACCTGGTGCGCCTTTATAGGAAGTGAGCCTCCCGCGGAGATGCTGAAGGTGTTCAGCGTAGTGCGGGACTCGCGCAAGGCCGCCTGCGAGCGAGCGCACGAGGCCTTCTCAAGCGGCGAGGAGGTCCGTGGCTGCGATCTCGACCGCGTCACCCGCGGAGTGATCACAGATGCGGGATATGGAGAGTATTTTGTCCACCGCACCGGTCACAGCCTCCACGAGTGCATCCACGGCAATGGCGCGCACCTCGATGATTTCGAAACCTACGACGATCGCAAGCTGATCCCCGGAACCCTGTTCACGGTCGAACCGGGCATCTACATGCCGGAGAAGCGGATCGGTATCCGCAGCGAGGTTGATGTGTACCATACCGGGCAGGGCGCCGAGGTGACCGGTCCCCCTCACCAGGAGGAGCTGGTGCGCATCGAGATCTGAGCTCAGCCGCCGACTCAGGGGTTCTTCCCTGCCGGAGCGAGCGTCTCGGCCATCTTCCTGTGCAGGGCCGCGAGGTCGGCATCGCGCTCGCCCCAGTATTCGGCCTGGGCGAGCAGATCCCTGCGACAGCGGGCACGACCCTCTCCTGCCTCCGGCGGCTCAACTCCAAGCGCCTCGAGAAGTGACCTGATCTCCGCCCGGTCGAGAGCGCCCGGGTTTCCCAGGCGCGAGGGACCCTTCGTCCCATCAAGCTCGAGAATCCTGCCAAGCCCGTCGCGGGGAGCGAAGGAGCGCTGGTACCAGCGGTTCGCCGGATGCAGAGGATCGTCGTCATATACCGTCGGCGCCGGCCAGCCGGCATTCTTGAGAGGGGCCCGGTCCCGCGGCAGCCTGGGAGGCAGCTCCCGGCAGCTGCCGATGCCGACCACAACCACCAGAAAGAGGGCGCAGAGCGTACAAAGCCGGACGTATTTCTTCCTGGTTGAAGGCATCAGAAACCTCCGGGAAGCCCTGAGAAGACGGACACCGCGCGCCACAAGACGAGGCCCGCGGCAAGCAGGTACACCAGAATCGGCAGCGCCTTGACGACTGTTTCCAGCCGGGCGAGAGCGGCCTCACGCAGCTCGGCTCCGGATTTGACCAGGGCCTGGTCAATCGTCCCGGAAACATCGCCTGAGGCCAACCGCGAGCGCAGCTCCAGGGGAATCCCCGTGATGCGACTGAGCCCCTCGGAGGCGGTGGCTCCGTCCGCGATCCCGGCGGCCATCTCCTTGAATTGCAGCGAGAGCCGATGCGATCCGGCGGCTTCGCTGACAAGCGGCAGGCCATCGGCATAGCCCAGCCCGGCCTGCAGCAGGCGGCCGAGCAATTGCAGGGAACCGGCGAGGGCGTACTCCTGAGCGAGTCTGCCGAAGAATGGAACAACAAGCACGATGCGTTCGAAAAGCAGACGCTGGCTCGAGCCACGCGGGAAAAACCGGTGACGGAAAAACACCAGCAACAGGAGAGCCCCAAGCGGACCGAAGAAACAGGCCTGGATCAACAGGTACTCGCGGGTGCGCCCTTGAAAGACCAGGTAGAGAAACGGCAGCAGAAAAGCGAGACAGCAGATCAGCAGGGGATATGCGAGCCTTACCTGCAGGCGGCGGCGGACATCGGCCAGGATGCTCTCCTCCGCGATGATATCGGCAAGGGTCTCATCGAGGCGGCCGGAACTCTCGCCTGCATCGATAAGGGCGGTATGGGCCGGAGGTGTAGATGCCGGAAGGTCACCAAGGGCCTGGGCCAGCGTGGCGCCCGCCTCGATCTGAGAGCGCAGAGCTGCTGCAAGAGCAGCAAGGGCGCCCCCCCCATCCCTCTCCAATCCCTCCAGGGAATCTCTCAACGGGATGCCCGCCTTGAGCCGCGTCTCGATCCCCTTGAGGAGCTCGTAGTAGGCGGAACTCAAGGGACCCGGTTACCGTTCACCAAACCAGTTGAATTCCGGCTGGGTCTCGATATCGCAGTCACCCAGCACCCTGGACTGGCAGGAGAGCCGCACCTTGTCCTCGTTGCCGATCTTGAACCAGCTGACGGCGATGCGAATCTTTTCAAGGAAGGTCTTGGGGGCGAGATTCTCCATGCCCTTGGTGACGTGAACCCGGCACTCGCCGCATTGGCCGAACCCGCGACAGTTCAGGACGCTCTTGATGCCCGGGTAGAGCTGAATCTCGTTGGCGATGGCCACATTGCGCAGCTTCTCGCCCTCTTCGCATTCGACGGTCTTCTTTTCCCGGGTAAAGGTGATCTTAGGCATATCGCTCAATCCACTACTGTCAAAAAGTTGCTGCTTCCTGTGCAGCACGGCTGAATTTTAGGTGATCCCGCCAGACGATGCAATCAGGCCTCTGAAGCTTCATTCCCGGCATCATCGGCCCCGGGTGCATCCCCAGGGGAATAACCGGGCTCGAGCTCTCCACGTTTCAGCATCCCGGTATATTCGTCCAGATCTCGTCCCACCTTCCCACTCAGGAGAAGCACTCCGAGAATGTTGGGAAAAGCCATTCCGAGGATCATCAGGTCGCTGAAATCAAGAATGTTGGTAGCTGTCATAATCGAGCCAAGGAAGGTAAAGGCCAGGAAGAGGAGGCGATAGACCATCGAAGAGCCATCTCCGAACAGCCAGACCCAGCAACGCTCGCCGTAATACGACCAGGAAATCATGGTGGAGAAGGCGAAGAGAAATACCGCGACCGCGAGTATCATCGGAAACCATTTAATACCTTTCTCAGGGTCGCCCATCGCCGCGGCAGTCAGCGCGCCGCCCTGGTTGGTATCGATGAGCAACTGGTTTGCCGGGTTCAATTCCGTGTCGTAGGCGCCGGTGATGATAATCACCAGGGCCGTCATGGTACAGACGACGACCGTATCGATGAACGGCTCGAGCAAGGCGACGACCCCCTCCTCCACCGGGTGCTTAACCTTGGCTGCCGAGTGGGCGATGGCCGCGGAGCCGATGCCGGCTTCATTCGAGAAGACAGCGCGTTTGAGCCCGATCACCAGAACACCCAGGAAACCACCATAGGCGGCATCGGGGGTAAAGGCGCTCTTGACAATCAGGACCAGCGCGTCAGGGACTGCGGAGAAGTTCATACCGAGAATCACCAGGCAGGCAAGGATATAGATCCCGCACATCAGTGGAACAATCTTCTCGGCAACCCTGGAAATACTCCTGATTCCACCGATGATGACCACCCCGCCCAGCAAGGTCATGATCAATCCATAGACCCAGGGATATTCTACAAGCAGGGGTACCACGGTCTTGATCATTCCAAGCGACTGCACAACCTGGAAGGTGTTACCCCCGCCAAGTGATCCGCCAATGCAGAGGAGGCAAAAGAAAACCGCCAGGACGGTCCCAAGGGGTTTAAGCCCGATCTCTTTGAGTCCGTCGGAAAGGTAATACATTGCCCCGCCCATGATCTTTCCATCACTTCGAATCCGGCGGTATTTCTGACCGAGCGTACACTCGGTAAATTTGGCAGTCATTCCGAGCAGGCCGACCATGATGATCCAGAATGTGGCCCCAGGGCCACCGGTGCCAACAGCGATGGCAACGCCGGCGATATTGCCAAGACCGACTGTCGCCGAGAGCGCAGTACTCAGCGCCTGGAAATGGCTGACCTCTCCCTCGCTGTCGGGATCGTCATACTTGCCTCGAACCAGATCGATGGCGTGGCGAAAGAGGCGAAAATTGACAAACTTCATCCGCAGGGTGAAAAAAATGGCCCCGAACAAAAGCCAGACCACCACGATCGGCATATTTATATAAGGAACCTTCCAGAACAGGACGCTTGCCAGCGGACTAACCACCCAGTTCCCGAAGAATTGATCGATCTGAGCCTCCAGGCCCGGCGACCGCACAGCTGTCCATTGTCCGGATCTCCCGGCCACCAGGATCTCCCAGGTCCCGGAGAGCTGGCCCGCTTCATTCAGCTCACCCTTCAACTCGACAGAATTTCCCGGTTCTCCCTCAGCCAGAGGATAATCGAAATAGACCTGTAACGACCCTCCCTGCACCAGAACATCGGTGA
>Ga0310124_10000072_pt1 | contig 63235 bp, 46 predicted proteins | sample CB11b_AW_Bot5_MG_FD_203507 | JGI IMG/M metagenome (GOLD analysis project Ga0310124, IMG submission 203507) | Marine microbial communities from Western Arctic Ocean, Canada - CB11b_AW_Bot5 | ecosystem: Environmental > Aquatic > Marine > Oceanic | place: Canada: Western Arctic Ocean | collected... | reverse complement strand
AGAAACTTCCCGAGCTCTACGGAACCTACTTCTATGGTGACTTCGCGACCTTCAACATCTGGGGGCTGCGCTACGATGGAAAGGAGGTGTCCTCGAATACCCTGATCGCCCGCTCGGAGCTTCCTGTCACGGCTTACGGAGAAACCGAGGCCGGCGAGGTCTATATACTCAGCTTCGAGGGGCCTTCCGGGAAGGATATTCGCAAGCTGAATTTCGGCACGGTATTCAATCTCCAGAAGGGCGGAATCTACCGTTTCGCCAGGCGCGCCGTGGCCGAGAAGAAGAGTAAGCCCTTTCCGCGCAAGCTCTCCGAGACGGGTTTCTTCACCAACCTGAAAACCCTGGAGCCCGCTCCCGGGTTGATTCCCTACGATGTGAACGTGCCCCTGTGGTCTGATGGGGCCGCCAAGGAGCGCTACCTCGCCCTGCCGGCCGGCGGCAAGGTCAAGTTCAGCGCCACCGGACACTGGCAGTTTCCCGTCGGCACCGTCATGGTCAAGACCTTTAGTCTCACCGCGACCCGAAGGCTGGAGACCCGTCTGATGGTTCATTCCGATCGTGGCTGGGATGGCTATACCTACCTGTGGAACGAGGAGCGCACCGAGGCGCAACTGCTCGATTCGGCCGTGCGTCGGAGCTACAAGACCGGCAAGGATGGTTCCCAGGAGTGGTATTACCCCAGCCGCTCCGACTGCAATTCCTGCCATACCAAGACAGCCGGGTTCGTTCTCGGCCTGAACACCCGCCAGCTCAACCGTGTTCACGACTACGGCAAGGAGGAGGCCAACCAGCTGGCGGCTCTTTCGAAGCTTGGGATCTTTGATGCAAAGATCGGCAAGCCCGCGGATCACCCGGCCTATCCCGACTGGGAAGCCAAGGGGGGCGATGCCGCTGCCCTCGCCCGTGCCTACCTGGATGTGAATTGTTCGGTATGTCACGCCCCGGGAGGCACCGGTGTCGCGAAGGCCGATCTCAGGTTCAATACGCCGCTTGATAAGACCGGGATTCTCAACGCCGAGCCGGTTCAGAAACGCTTCACCGTCGAGGGCTCGAGGGTTGTCCTGCCCGGGCAACCGAAGAAATCGGAGCTGCTGCTTCGGATGATGCTTGAGGGAGATGGCCGGATGCCGACCATCGCCAGCTCGAAGATCGATGAGAAGGCGGTCAAGATCATCCAGCGCTGGATCAGGAAGCTTCCGGCGGAGTGAGGCGCCTGGGAAGTGTCGGGTGGCTTAACACGCTTGAATGTGCCGCCTGTTTGGATTTCAATAAACGCTCGGCTCAACCTCACGGGTCTGAGGTCTGGGCTTTTCGGCCGCGGTAATTAAAACAGTGACCGCTGACAGTCTCGCGTGCCGTTGTTATTCATAATCCGTCAGGAGAACTTCACATGTTTTCACGCAAGGTGTCTGTGTTGGTCTGTGTTCTGGGGCTTTTATTTTCCGGTTCTCCCAATCCAGCGGTTTCTCAGGAACTCGAGGGCGCGTTTATTTTCGGTTCCAGGGATCTCTCCTGCTCTGTAGAGAGCGCTCCGGGGGAGGCCTATACAATGGTCCATCATTCTTCTCCCGGCGCGATCGCCTACGATTCTCAGCGTGGGTGGGGGTACGAGGTTCTTGTCCCAGGCGATGCTTCTCGCGCAGGCTACGGGCAGTTCGGCCCCTTCGACGATTCGCCGAACGGGCGCACCGCCTTCGCCGACAACCTCTGTCCCACGGAGATCTACGACTCCTTCATCGGCGCCAAGAACTTCATGATGAATTGTGACGAGTTTGTCGTCGGTGACCGGGAGGCACCCTGCTCCGAGGCCGGGCTGACCCCCGATGGCATTATCTTTCGTATCGATGTGCCCAATGGTTTTTACCGTTTCGTTGGCGCCTTCGGTTCCGCTGACAACCGCCACACCAGCCGGATCCTTATCGAGAATGGCGGGGAGGGATCCCCGTTCATGATCACCGACGATCATATCGTGCTGGTCAACAACTTCGACCAGGGCGAGCATTGCCCCGGCACCTTCGCCAGGGTGGGCTTCGGCTGCAAGCTGCCCCCTGAGGGGAATGGTCCGCAGTTCATCGATATGGACGAAGATGGATATCTCTCGGAGGACGGGCCCGCGAGCGCGATGCTCGAGGTTACCGAGGGCTACGTCAGGATGCACCAGCTGCAGGGTAATGCAAATGGCGGAGCCTGCGGAGCGCGGGATCCCAATGGCGGTAACGCGGTGCTGCTGGAAATCTGGAGTGTTGAGGGCGATGACGCCGGCGGGTTTCTCGTCGGGCTCAATCGAACGTTCAATCCCGCGCCATTCTCGCCCGGACAGACAGTGGCGGTAAGCCTGGATGTTTCAAACATACAGGGTGCGACCACCGTAGCCGAGACCTTCCCCGAGGGCTGGACGATCGTAGAGGCTGAGGGCGGAGCCGTCGAGGGTAACACCGTTACCTTTCCCGTCGATGCGGACAGCGTTATCGAATATTCGGTAAGGTCTCCTTCCGGGCAGTGCGGCGCGAGCGAGTTTTCCGCGGTGCTCACGCCCGAGGGGGGGTGCGAGTCCAGCTCATCATCTTCCGCCGCCTGCGAGCCGGTGGATTGCGGTCTGAGAAGCACGGGCGGTCCCGCCAGGATGCTCCAGATCGGCCCCATCGATCTCGGCGCCCAGGCTGGACCCCTTTGCGACGACTCCGGTCGGCTTGGCACCACCGATTACCTCACCGATGGCGAGACCAGCGAGACCAATCTGCTGCTCGAGGAGGGAGATGAGGTCCTGCCTGATTTCGGCGGCGAGGCAGGAGGGGTTGGCGTGACCCTCGCGATGAATCCGGAGCTCAATCCGGCCGCCCTGGATGGAATTCTCACCGTCTGGTCAGCCCAGACCGACGATACCGGCTATATCAACCACAACCTGCCGGAGAATATCGGCGACCCTGTAGATGATTACGTCATCTACAGCCTGACCTACCTGGAGAACACGACGGCGGATTGTCTCGATACCATCCTCGAGGTCGGCAGTGATGATGCGGTCAAGGTGATCCTGAACGGATCCATGATCCACATCAACTCGGTCTGCAGGGGCGTGCCGGGCTATGGCGCCGGCGACATGGTTCCCGCCACCCTGGTACCCGGCGGCAATGTAGTTCTGATCGCAGTAGTTGAACGAGGTGGTGGTACGGGTGTGAGACTGGTGGTTCGCGATACCGCCGGCCAGCCCCTGGTGGATGGAAGCGTTCTCGCTTCCTGCAGCCCGCCGGCTGAGGTCGCCAGCTCCGCCAGCGCAACCCGTTCGATCGAGGTACCTTCTCCCGCCGAGCCCGGCAGCGAGATCAACGTGACCCTCGATGTCCGCGGAGTCGGCGCCGGGGCGACCCTGGTGGAAACCTTCCCGGAAGGTCTCGAGGTAGTAGATGATGGAGGCGGCGTCGTAGAGGGCAACACCATCACCTTCAGCCCTGATGCGGCTGGCGAGGTGATCTACGTTGTCGCCCTGCCGGAAGGAGATTGTCCATTTGATAATGCGGAGTTCTCGGGTTCCTTCTCAGCGGAGGGAGCCTGTGATTCCCAGGTAAGAGGCGATACGAGGGTCGGCTGTGTACAGCCGCCCTGTGAGCCTGACCCCGAAGCGCCGGAGGCCGAACTGGTGGCGGCCTTTGTCTTCGGGGTTCACTTCGATATCTGCGCGGTTCCCAACGATGATGGGTTTGAGTACACCATCGTCGGGCAGACGGGCCCTGACGCTGTTGCCTATGACGAGGTACGCGGCTGGGGCTACGAAGAGATCGTACCCGGTGACGCCAGCCGCGCCGGCTACGGCCGCTTCGGTCCTTTTGATGACAGCCCAAATGACCGTAACCGCTTTGTCGGCGCCTGTCCGGAGGTCGTCTACGATTCCTTCATCGGAGCCAAGAATTTTCCGAATCTCTGCGACGCCGGAGTCGTCGGAGACCTGGACATTCCCTGTTTCGATGGCGGCATCCCGCCCTCGGGACTCGTTTTCCGTGTCGACCTGCCCGATAACGGGCTCTACCGTTTCGTGGCGGTCGTTGGCGAGGCTGACAATCCTCATGCCCATACCGTTGTCGTTGAAGATGGCGGCGAGGGCCCTCCCAGCGGTATCGGGGACAACAACTTCGCCTTCCTGGTGCAGAATTTTGACCAGAACCAGCAGACGACCGGGCAGGTGAAGCCCGACTGTCTTGGCTGTGGCGTGTTCGCCAGGGTGGGATTCGATGACAAGATCCCGCCCCTGGGAGACGGGGTAGCTCCGGATCCCCAGTTCGTCAACTTTGACAGCGATGGGCTTCCCACCGCGAACTGTCCCGACAGTCCTGTTCTCGAGGTTACCGAGGGCTATATCCGGATGCACCAGCTGCAGGGTAACGCCAATGTAGGCCCCGGCAGCAAGAACAACGGTACCCTGGTCGACCCCAACGGCGGGGACGTGGTCCTCCTGGAGGTCTGGCGCGTAGATGATGGCGGCCAGCCGCCTCACCCTCCAGCCCCGGAGGTGAGCCTGAGTGTAGGGTCGCTCGGCGCCGAGGTCTTCGAGGACGAGCAGGTCGATTCGCAGATCTTCGAGGTCTGGAATTCAGGCAGCGGCGGCCTCGATTATTCCATTAGCGATAATGCCGACTGGCTGCGGGTTACCCCGGCCGATGGCCGATCCACCGGCGCCCGCAATACCCATGAGGTGAGCTTCGCTAGCGCCGGACTCGCGGCGGGGGATTACAGCGCGGTTATTACCGTCAGCTCGGCGGACGCGGACAACAGTCCTCAGGAGATCCAGGTCTCCCTGGTTGTAAACCCGCGCAATCCCCTGCCCCTGGCTGGCTTCCGCCGCGGAGATGCGGATGCCAATGGCTCCATGCAGTTGACCGACGCGGTATTTGTTCTGCTCTACCTCTTCTCCGGTGGAGGAGAGCCGCCCTGCATGGAGGCTTCGGATGCCGACAACAACGGCGCCCTGCAGCTGACCGACGCGGTATTTGTTCTGCTCTACCTCTTCTCCGGTGGAGATGCTCCGCCGGCGCCCGGCCCTGGAGAATGCGGTCCTGATACCGGAGATGTGGACCTTGGCTGCGGTGCCTACGACACCTGCGGTGCCTGAGAGGATGCTTGCGGGCTGTCCTGCGGGGAGGCCCGCAAGCGCCTTTTTTTCGGCTGAGGAGTAAAAGATGAGCGATCTGTTTTCCCGGCGTGCCTTTCTTTCCCGTTCCGGCCAGGCCACGGCCGTTGCGGCTGGTGCCATGACGTCACCCGGCAGAGCCGCCGGCCAGGCGGCGGGGAAAAAGAAGATTCGCATCGCCCAGCTTGGCGTCGGTCACGCGCATGCGGCCGGCAAGATGCAGGCCTATCGCCAGAGCGGAGCTTTCGAGGTGGTCGGGGTCTGCGAGCCGGATGAGTCTCTGAGGCGGAAGGCCAGTGCAGCCGGGGTGTACAAGGACCTTCGCTGGGTTACCCGGGAAGAGCTGCTCAACCTGCCCGCCCTCCAGGCGGTCGCGGTGGAAACCCGTGTTCGCGATTCGCTGGACCATGCCGGGGTCTGTGTGGATGCGGGCCTCCATATTCATCTCGACAAGCCCGCGGGCTCTTCGCTGCCGAAGTTCAGGAAGATTTTGCGCGCCGCCGCGGCCCGGGAAAGGGTGGTCCAGATGGGATATATGTATCGCTACAACCCGGGCATCGTCTTCCTGCGCGAGGCTCTCCAGAAAGGCTGGCTGGGAGAGGTCTTCGAGGTACATACGGTGATGAGCAAGGTGGTGGGCGCCGGTAGCAGGAAGGCTCTCGCGGAATACCCTGGAGGCATCATGTTCGAGCTCGGCTGCCACATCATCGATCTCGTGGTCGGAGTGCTTGGGGCGCCTCGGAAGGTCTCATCCTTTCCGCGCCACTCAAGCGGCCTGGCTGATGGCCTGGTCGATAATATGCTTGCCGTTCTCGAATATCCCAGGGCCCTGGCTACGGTCAAGTCGAGCGCCCAGGAGGTCGAGGGTTTTGCCCGCCGGCACCTTGTGGTCTGCGGCAGCGAGGGTACGCTCCAGGTCCAGCCGCTCGATTCACCAGCTGTCCGGCTGGCGCTGTCAAAGCCGCGGGAGAAATTCAGGCGGGGTTACCAGGACGTTCGTTTTCCGCGCTACTCCCGCTATGTCGATGACGCAGCCGATTTCGCCCGGATTATCAGGGGCGAGAAAGAGAGCGACTTCAGCATAGAGCACGATGAGGCGGTTCAGCGAGTCGTTCTCGAGGCCTGTGGGCTGCCTGTCGATCGTTGAGGCAGCGTCCTCCCTGACTACTTTACCCTGGTCTCTTTGCGGAGGTCTACGCAGACCAGCTCGCCCGTGCTGCGTGCATAGAAGAAGCCCCCGGCAAGGGCGGGGTAGGCCCGTACCGTCTCATGAAGGATGGCGGCGCTGCCCAGGCGGCTGTAGCCCTTGGGCGAAACGCGGGCGAGGATGAGCTCCCCGGAGTCCGCCATCACCAGCAGCTTGTCGCCGGCGAGTATGAGGGTTCCGGAACCAAAGCGCTTTTCTCCCGGCTGGGCTTCGCTCCAGGCGATCTTGCCTCCTGCGAGCGAGACGCAGCGTAGCTGGGTGCCGTATTCCTGCCGTCCATCGAAACCGTAGAGGTAGCCCGAGCTCTGGATGCTGGAGGAATAGTGGCTCGACAGGATGCGGTCGCCGGACCAGAGCTCGCGGTAGTCGTCGCCGCTGACCTTCAGGCAGATGGAGCCGGTCTGGTAGCTCGAGGAAAAATAGACCATGTCGTTGGTCAGGACCGGGGTGGCGGCGTTGACCGCGGCCCCGATCCGGGCTCGCCAGCGTTTTTCGTACAGGATGTTTCCTGTCCCCGGATCAAGAATCACGATACCCGTGCGGGTGAAGCAGACCAGCCTTGTCTTTCCAGCCAGCTTGCCGATGACAGGGGAGGAATACCCGGCCTCATCGCTGGTGGCGCCCCAGAGGGGTTTTCCGGTCTCCGAGTCAAAGGCGACGATCCCGCTGCCCTTGCCGCCTGCGTCGATACCGGCTGTTCCGCCAACCTGGACGAAGACCTTTCCTCCTGAGACCAGGGGCGCGCAGGCCGTTCCGAAGAAGCTCTCGCGCGGCTTAAAGGAGGCGTGGGTGTCGAGTCGCCAGATCTTTTTTCCGTTTTTGAGATCGGTGCAGCTGAGAATTCCGGCAGCTCCATTGGTGTAAACCCTGCCATTGTCGATGGTGGGTACGGCCCGCGGGCCCTCGTCAAAGCCGAAACGGTCCCTGTAGCTGGCCGGGTAGCTGGCGGTCCACAGGGGCTTTCCCGTCGCCGCATCGAGGCAGTCGAGGATCTCTTTTTCAGCCATCCTGTGGAAGAGCACAAGCTTGCCGTCAGCCACTGAGGGACCGGCGAAGCCCAGGCCGACCTTTTTTCTCCAGGTAACGGCGGGGCCAGCCGAAGGCAGGGAGTCGACCAGGGCAGGTCCGCGGTAGACTCCATTCCTGCTCGGGCCGTGAAGTTGCGGCCAGTCGGTCGCTTCATCCGCGTCGGCCGCAGCCGTGATCGCCAGCAGGGCGGCGAGAATCAGGACGGTGATGGTTCTCCTGGAAGACATGACTTTGCCCTGTTGCGTTTCTGGACGATTTTCAAATCAGGTCAATCAGTTTAGTCGCAGCTTTCGAAATAACCTACACAAAGCTAAAATACGCCTGTCGGTTTTAGAGTCCGTCCAGGCCGGCCGGAAACGATGGCCTGGCGGTTTCCTTTCGCGTTGGAGACATCCCTTGAGTGAGTCCAAGAGAGCGAGCCTCTTCATCACCTGCCTGGTCGATTTTCTCTTCCCAGGGGTCGCCAAGGCCATGGTCAAGGTGTTGCGTCACTACGATGTGGAGCTGGAGTTTCCCGGGAACCAGACCTGCTGCGGCCAGCCGGCCTTCAATGCCGGATTTCGGCGCGAGGCACGGGAGCTGGCCCTGGCCTTCCTCGATGTATTCGAAGACTGCGAGGCTGTCGTGAGTCCTTCAGGCTCCTGTGTCGCGATGGTGAAGGAATACTATCCCAAGCTCTTTTCAGACGATGAAGAGCTTAGCGGGCGTTTCCAGTCGCTGGCTGATCGAACCTGGGAGTTTTCGCAATATCTCACCGAGGTGCTTGGAGTCACCGAATTCCCCGGGCGGCGTGATGGCTCCCTGACCTGGCACGATTGCTGTCATTCTCTCAGGGGGCTCGGGGTCCGGGATGGCCCGAGGAGGTTGCTCGCTTCTGTCGAGGGAGCCGAGCTTCGCGAGCTTGAAAAATCGGACGAGTGCTGCGGGTTCGGCGGGCTCTTTTCCGTCAAGTTCGATAAGATCTCTTCCCGGATGCTTTCGAATAAGCTGGCCTGTATTGAAAAGAGCGGAGCCGAGAGCCTGGTCGCGACCGATTGCAGCTGCCTCATGCACATGGCGGGCGGGCTGGAGAAGAGCGGCTCCGAGGTCCGGGCGCTTCATCTTGCCGAGGTGCTGGCCGACGCTCTCGAAGAGAGCGGGGCCGGCTCGCAAGAGGAGGCGTCTTCATGAGACCGCGCTCCGACCAGTTTCACGAGCTGTCGAGCCGGGCTCTCGAGGATGACTCCCTGCGTGAAGCACTGAAGAGGGCCAGCTCGAGCTTTCATGCCGCGAAGACGGATGCCGTTGATTCGATGCCGGACTGGGAGGAGCTTCGCCAGCGGGGACACGATCGAAAGAATCGAGCCATCGAGAACCTTCCTGAGGCCCTCGAAACCTTCGAGAAGAACTTTCGCTCTCGCGGCGGCGAGGTCCATTATTGCGAGGATGGAGCTTCTGCCAGGGATAGGATTCTTTCGATCATTCGCTCCAGCGGGGGCAGCAGCGTCACCAAGAGCAAGTCGATGGTCACCGAGGAGATCGCTTTGAATGATCATCTCGAGGCCGCGGGGCTGAGTGTTCTCGAGGGAGACCTGGGTGAGTACATCATCCAATTAGCCGGGGAGCATCCTTCGCATATCATCGCCCCGGCTATTCACAAATCACGAGAGGAGGTGGCGCAGCTCTTTCATGATCATCTGGGATCCGACCCCGATGCCGACATTCCTGAGCTCACTCGCGTGGCCAGGAAAACCCTGAGGGAGGCTTTTCTCGAGGCTGATATCGGCATCTCCGGAGCGAATTTTGTCATCGCCGAGACGGGTACGATCGTCCTGGTCGAGAACGAAGGTAATATTCGAATGTCGACAACCGTCCCTCGCGTTCATATCGCGGTGGTGGGTATCGAAAAGGTCCTACCCAGGAGGTCCGACCTGGCCACCCTGCTGCGCCTGCTTTGCCGCAGCGCCACCGGGCAGCGTGTCACTAGCTACATCTCCTTCATCAGCGCGCCGAGGACGGGGGTCGAGGGAGATGGTCCGGAGAAGCTCCATGTCGTTTTCCTGGATGCCGGTCGCTCGAGGCTCTGGGCCGACCCAACGCAGAGAGAGGCCCTGAACTGCATTCGCTGCGGAGCCTGCCTGAATTTCTGTCCGGTCTACGAAAGCGTGGGCGGACATTCCTACGGCTGGGTCTACCCCGGCCCCATCGGCTCCGTCATCACACCGCATTACATCGGAATCGAGAAGGCCAGCCAGCTGCCGCAGGCCTCGAGTCTCTGCGGGCGTTGTGGCGAGGTCTGCCCGATGAAGATCCCGCTTCCCGATATGTTGCTTGGTCTGAGGGCGAAGGCCGTTGAGGCTGGAAGCGCGGGTTTTGTTGAGAAGCTGTCCATGCGGTCTTTTTCCCTGCTGGCGAGGTCACCGCGGCTCTGGCGCCTGCTGCTCGCCTTCGGTCGGCCGTTTTACAGGCTGGTTGTGCGCGCCGGCCTGGCCGCGGTTCTTGGCGGGGCGGCCCGGCGCTGGAGCCGCAGCCGCAGCCTGCCGCTTCCCGGCAGATCCGGGTTCCGCCGCTGGTGGCGCGAAAACGCTGAAAAAGGGGGCGAGTGATGCCTGACGATTACAGGGAGAGACTCTTCGGATTTCTGAGGAGCCGCGCTGTCGGGCAGCCGGGAGAGCTCCTGGTGGAGGATCCCGCGCCGCGCCCTTCAACGGCTCCAGGAGCCGGCGATGATCTCGCGGAGCGTTTTTGCTCTGAGCTGTCCGCCGTTGGTGGAGAGGCGGTGAATCTCGGGGCGGTCGAGGATCCCGCCGCCGAGCTCGGAAATTGGTTGAAAGGACTCGGCCTGGCGAGCGCCGCCATGGACAGCGATCCGGCCTGGGAGCTGCTCGCGCTGCCGGTCAGGGAGCTTCTCTCCTCCGCTGGCCTCGCCGTTGATTCGGTCGACAGCTCGGTGAATCCGCAGGAGCTGGCCGGTTATGACCTGGGGGTGACGTTGGCCGACGCGGCCATCGCGGAGACAGGTACCATCGCGCAATGCGCGCGTCCTTTTCGCCCGCGCGCGATCTCGCTGGTGCCTCGCTGCCATCTCGTTCTTGTCCCGAGCGACAGGCTCCTGGGCGGAATGGAGGACTTCTTCGAAGGTATCGATGAAGGGGCTTGCTGGGCGACGGGCGATGCCGACTTCGATTCCTATTTCACCTGGATCACCGGGCCCAGCCGTACAGCGGATATCGAGAAGACCCTGACGATCGGCGTCCATGGTCCGGAAAGAATAGGCGTATTCCTGCTGGGGGAGGGAGCTTCCGATGGCTGAGCGAAGTGGAATCTGCTGCTCCGGAAACTGGATTGTCGACAGGGTGAAGACGGTCGATGTGTGGCCGCAGGAGGAAACCCTTGCCAATATTCTGGACGAAGAATCCGGTACCGGCGGGGCGGCCTGCAATGTCGCCATCGATCTCTCCCGTTTCCAGCTGGGACTGGAGCTCTCCGGTCTCGGCCTGGTGGGGCAGGATGCCGATGGCCGGAGAATCCTGTCCGATTGCGCAGAGGCCGGGATCGACACCCGCTTCCTTCGCGCTGTCGAGGATGCGCCCACATCCTACACCGATGTCATGACGGTCAGGGAGTCGGGCCGCAGGACCTTCTTTCACAACCGCGGAGCCAACGCCCTTCTGTCCCCGGAGCATTACCCTCTCGACGAGCTGTCCTGCAGGATCCTGACCCTCGGCTACCTGCTGCTGCTCGATGGGATGGATGAGGACGACTCCGAGTACGGGACCCGGGCGGCCAGGGTGCTGGCCGGCTGCAGGGAGCGGGGGATCCTGACCGCGGTCGATGTCGTCAGCGAGGATTCTGATCGTTTCGCCCGCATTGTCACACCCGCCCTTCCGCATGTGGACTACCTGGTCATCAACGAGATCGAGGCCGCGCGGACGACCGGAACGGAGCTGCGGAGAGGTGAGACCCTGGACCGCGGGGCGCTCGAGAGAGCGGCCGAGCTTCTGCTCGACAACGGGGTGAAGCAGGCGGTGGTGATCCACACCCCGGAGGCGGCCTTCGGGTTGACGGCCTCCTCTGAGGCGACCTGGAGGGCCGCCCACACTCTCCCCGACGGCTTTATCAGGGGCAGCGCGGGAGCTGGCGATGCTTTTTTCTCCGGCATGGTCGCCGGGGTGTACGAGGGCTGGGGTCTTGGGGAGTCCCTGCGCTTCGCCAACGCCGCGGCGGCAAGCTGTCTTCGTCATCCGACCTGCTCCGGCGGAGTGGGCGGCGCGGCGGAGATCCGTGAGCTTGCCGACAGCCTTCCCCTGCGCGAGGATTGAATCGGTGAGCAAGCCAGGGATCACCGCGGCAATCGACAAGCTCAGGTCCGAGGCCCTGGATGTTTTCCAGACGGGTGTCGCTGAGGCGGATCCCGCCAGGGCGGTGGAGCGCGCCCTGGCCGCCGCCGGTTCGCTGCCCGTGCCGGGCCCCGGCGGAGTCATTCGAGCCGTGGCCTTCGGCAAGGCTGCCTGCTCGATGGGACAAGCCCTGGGCGCTGTTCTCGCCGAGGCCGCCCTCGGCTGGAGCGGCCTGGCTGTGGTGAACAGGGAAAACCTTGCGGAGGTGGATGGCTTCCGCGTCCTGGTTGGCGGCCATCCGCTGCCGGATGAGGCCGGGGTCGAGGCCGCGCGGGAGGTGGCGGAGTTCGTCGCCGAAGCGGGTGAGAACGATCTGACCTTCCTCCTCGTCTCGGGCGGAGGCTCCGCTATCCTGTCGGCGCCGGCGGAGGGGGTCACCCTCGCTGACAAGCTCGACTGTACCTCGCGACTGCTTGCCTGCGGGGCGGACATAGGCGAGATCAACACCGTGCGCAAGCACCTCTCTTTTCTCAAAGGGGGGGGGCTGTCGGCGCGGCTGGGCGGAGGCGAGCTGGTGACGCTGCTCCTCTCCGATGTCATAGGAGATGATCTCTCCACGATCGCGAGCGGTCCCGCTGTTCCCGATCCAACGACCTTCTCCGATTCGATCGCAGTGCTGCGTACTCGCGGAATCTATGACGAGGTATCGCCTGGAGTGCGGGAGCGACTTGAGGCGGGCTGTCGGGGGGAGCTTCCCGAGACGCCAAAGCCGGGGGCTCCCGTCTTCGAGCGGGTCAGCAGCTTTCTCGGGGGTTCCAACAGCCTGAGCCTGGCCGCGGCCTCCCGCCGCGCCCGGGAGCTCGGCTATACCGTGAATGTTTTCAGCGAGGCGCTCGTTGGCGAGGCCCGTGAGGCCGCAGCCGACCTTGCCGGCGAGCTTGCCCGCGTCGAGAGGCAGGAGGGGGCCATCGCCATACTGGCCGGTGGAGAGACCACGGTCACCCTGCGAGGGGCAGGGCGTGGCGGACGCAACCAGGAGCTGGGCCTGGCCTTCGCGCTGGAGAGCGCCGCCGGGAGGTCCGACCGCGCCTGGAGCTTTCTCAGCGGGGGGACCGATGGGATCGATGGGCCGACCGATGCAGCCGGCGCCCTGGTTGATTCCCTCACACTGGAGCGAGGGGGAGGCTCGCCCCGGGCGGCGCTCGACGACAACGATTCCTATACCTTTCTCGAAGCTGCAGGGGGCCTGCTGAAAACCGGGGCCACCGGGACCAATGTCGCCGACCTTCAGATCCTGCTGCTGGCTCCCCAGGGCTGATCAGCCGCGCGCGGCCAGGATCCAGGCGCGCGCCTTCTCGGGATCGATCCCCCTGACGATGTCATCATCGATCTTCAGGAAGCTGCCGACGATCGCTCCGTCCGCCGTCTCCAGCAGGGAGGCAATGTTCTCTTCGGTCGCGCCGCTGCCAATGAAGAGGTGACGGTCCGGAACAGCCTGCCTGACCTCGGTGAGCTCCTCCGGGGCGACCGGGGCACCGGTGGCCCTGCCGGTAACGATGAGTCCATCTGCGAGTCCCCTGTAGGCCGTCTCCCTGGCCAGCTCAGCCAGCTCGCGCGCTGTTCCCAGCTGGACGGCGTGCTTGACGTCGACATCAGCGAGGATGCCGAGCTTGCCGCCGAGCTGGCTCCTCAGGCGCAGCGTCTCTGCGGCCCGGCCCTCGATGATTCCCTGGTCTGTGAGCATCGCCGAGGTGTGGACATTGACCCTGATTCCATCGAGCCCCGCTCCGGCCGCTATCGAGAGCGCCGCCAGCGGGTCATTTCTCAGCACATTGACGATGACGATGGCATCGCTGGTTGGAAGCTCGCAGGCGATCCGGGTCATCGCCGCCGTGGTGATCGGCGGCACGGTCTCGGGAAAAAAGGGGAGGTCGCCGAAGTTTTCGATGACGTAGCCGTCGAAGCCTGCCTCGAGGAGGTTTTCGGCATCCTCTCGCGCCGCCTCGATGATGGTAGCCAGCTCCGCGCTGTCCTCGCATCCGGGGCTGCCCGGCAGCGGCTTGAGGTGGACAACTCCCAGGAGAATCTTGTCTCGAGGCCTCTCCCTGCTCAGCAGGAGCTCGTGTTGGTCTTCACTCAAGGCTGCTCTCCGGTTCGGGCTCCGCGGCCGGCAGGTCAAAATCGATGACCCCGTTGAATTCCGTCCTCTTCGCCGTGGCAGGCTCCCCCTTCAATTCCTCCAGGTCATTGGTTACCTGGGATGGCGGCCGCTCCGCCTCTCGGAAGATCACCATCGGCGCAGGCTCATCGGTGGTCTGGGCGAAGGGCGCCAGGATCTTCCAGAGCTCGTCGCCGGTGACGAGCAATTCGTCCGTGACCTTGCGGGTGCCAAAGAAGCTTCTCTTCTGACGCACTCTCTCGAGCAGGACCAGGTCTGTGAGCGGGATCACCGCGGGTACATCCGTGCGCCAGACGCAGAGCGAGAGAACATCGCCGTTGTAGGAGGCCGGCTGAACCTGCAGCACCTCCAGCCCCTCTTCCCGGTATTTCTCGCGAAGCCCAGGGCAGGAGGCTGCGTAGCCGAAGAAGTTGCGGGAGCGCTCATCGCTCCAGCGAATGAAGTCGAGCTCTCCCTTGAGCTCGAGAAAGACGGACTTCTGGGTCTTCAGCCAGCTGTCGTACAGCTCCTCAGCGCTGTAGCTCCCGGCCTCGCCTCCCCCGGGCGCCTGGGGATCAATCGAATCGAGCCCGGCGGACCGGGCGATGGATAGCAGGAAGGCGATGGCTTCCCGGGCTACCCCCGAAGGCTGAAAGAGGGGAATGTTGATGGTCACCGTCGGCATGTCGATGACGGGGTCCGGCTCTTCCTCCTCTTCTGAGCCGGGGAGGTTCGCCTGCTCGAGGTCGCCCGCATCGGGTAAAACGGAGGTAGGCTCGGCGGCTTCCCCGTCTTCATATCCGTCGTGTTCCGCCGCCGGTTCTTTTTCAAGCAGGCCGGGATCGAGCAGGATAAAGAAGCGGACGCTATTGTCCTGGTTGTGATAGACCATCTGGGTCGGATCCGACCTGTCCTGGAGCAGCCAGGGAGATTCGGCTAGCTTCCCGCTGATGGCCTCGCCATCGAAGGTTTCGGAAGAGGAAGGTACCAGGAAAAGATCAAATGTCTTCATCTCTACGGGACTCTGGAACTGGTCATGGGTTGCCTGACCGGATAAGGTACCCATTCTTTCAAAAGCTGTCGCATTTTTTTCATCGCATCGTTGGTATTCCTTCATGAAAATCTGGGCCATCAGTGACCTCCATCTCGGCTTTTCTACCGGAAAGTGGATGGACCAGTTTGGCGAGCACTGGGAGGGTCATCATGAGAAGGTCGAGGCCGCCTGGAGGGAGCTGATTGAGCCGGATGATCTCGTGTTGCTTCCCGGGGATTTCTCCTGGGCCATGAAGGCGGTAGATGTCGCTGTCGAGCTTGAGTGGCTCGCGGCGCTTCCCGGTAAGAAGGTGCTCATCAAGGGCAACCATGACTATTGGTGGCCTGGTTCGCATAAGAAGCTCAACGAGCTGCTTCCGGAGGGAATCTACGCGATCAAGAAGAGGGCTGTGGTCGTGGACGGCGTTGCGATCATCGGCGTGCGCGGGGGGGATTTCATCCCGTGGTGTCCGCCTGATGAGGAGCTCGGAGCGGAGGCCCTGGAGAAGGCCTTCGCGACACTTCAGAAGGAGCGCCGGGAGCTGCTCCAGTCCATCGAATACCTCGCGGGTATCTACGAGGGAGAGCAGCCGCCGATCGCGCTCTTTCATTATCCTCCCTACCGGATCGGCTCCAAGGAGAGCGCCTTTACCCGGATTCTCGAGTCGGTGGGCTGCAGCCATTGTCTCTTTGGACATCTTCATACCAGCCCTGAGTGGGAGAGGGTCTTCAAGGGAGACTCCAATGGGGTGAGCTACCGGCTGGTGAGTTGCGACTACCTGGATTTCAAGCCGCTCCTGATCGACGAGCGTAAGTGAGCGGGTTGCTGCTGCCGGTCGTCGCGGTCAGCCAAGGAGCCTGTCGAGCTCGATCTCTTCGAACCCATCAAAGACGGCGGTCGCTTCGCCGAGAGAATCGGCCGGATGTGTCGTGGCCAGGGCAAAGACGGCCATGCCCGCTGCGTTGGCCGCCTCGATTCCGGTCGGCGAGTCCTCGAAGGCGAGGCAGCGGTTCGGGGCGAGGTCCAGCGCTGCTGCGGCATCCAGGTAGGTCTGCGGATGCGGCTTGGGTAGCTCGACATCCCTGCGGCAGGTGATGGATTCAAAGAGCTCGGCGTAGCCGCCGGCCTCGAGGAAGAGCTCCGGGTTGCGGCTGGAGGTGGCGACAGCCGCTTTCAGTCCCCGGTCGCGAGCAGCGGTAACGAATTCGCGTGCTCCTGGAACCCTCTGGACGCCTTCCTCTCCCAGCACCACGCGGACATGGTCTTCCTTGAGCTGCATGAGCTCCAGGAGCCGCTGCTCTTCAAGCGGTCCGAGGATGTTCATCAGCACGTTCTCTCTGGAGATTCCCATGCCGGTGTCTCGATAGGCTTCCCAGGAATAATCGACTCCTGCGGTTGCGAGGGTCGCCCGGTAGGCCTTCCAGTGGACTCGCTCCGAGGAGACGAGGACTCCATCCATGTCGAAGATCAGGGCCTGGGGAGTATCCGTGGGTGTCTGCATATCCATCTCGGGAGGAGCGGGGGGTATTCCTTCCCCCATCTGGCTGTCGCCATTGTCCGTTGTCAAGACTGGAGCCGTCTGCTATAAACGGGTTTCAAGTGCAGAGGGGACCGAGAGGCGGCATGGCCAAGTGGTAAGGCAACGGTTTGCAAAACCGTCATCCCCGGTTCGAATCCGGGTGCCGCCTCCATTTTTCAGCCCGGCGAGAGTCAATCCTTGGTCTGGGCTGCCAGCGCTCTCTGGTAGCTTGCCTCGCCCATCAGCTGCTCCATCTCCTTGAGACGGCTGTCGATTACCGAGGCCACCGGTCTTGAGAAGTCCGCGCTCTGCAGCCGGGCGGTGGGGGCGCTGCTCTCAAGGAAGGAGAGGGCACTTGTGTATTTTTTCAGTGCGGCTCCCAGCTGGACCCGGTCGCGTTCGAGGTCGCCCATGAGAAGATGACAGGTGGAGAGCTCCAGCACATCGCCGAGAGCCGCAGCTGTTTTTTGAGCTTCATCATAGAGAGAGAGCCCCTCTTCGTAGGCTCGTCTCTCCCTGGCGATCATCGCCCGGGCGCGCAGAACCTTGAGCAGGCTTCTCTTGTCGTCAACCGCACGCACCAGCTTCTCGGCATCCATGAATTCCGTCTCGGCCTCCAGGAAGCGGTCGGCCTTCTGATGGAGCTGGCCGATCTGCACCTTCATCGCAGCGAGCAGGCTCGTCCCTTTTTCACCGTGGCTTCCCTGCAGCTTTGCTACGATTTCCCGGTAGCTCTTCATGGCCTCGTCCTCTCGTCCGCATTGGTAGAGGACATTGGCGAACTGGACCCTTGTTGCCAGCCAGATGGCTTCTTCACCCAGCTCGCGTGCCAGCTCTCCACCTTCCTCGTAGTGGGCCGCCGCCGCGTCGAGATCCTCCCGCAGGTAATGTATATTTCCGATCTGGTGCAGGACGCGGGCGAGATTGGCCTGGTCACCGCTGTCTTTGAGTTCCTGCCGTACCTGCTCGTAGAGCTCGAGGGCTTCATCGTATCGATTGTCGTTCTTGTAGATGATAGCAAGGTTTCCGAGGCTGACCGTCCGTATGTTGCCGGAGGTCGTCTCGATGGTCTCCAGCAGGATCTTCTTCGCCAGGTCGTGGTAGCCCAGCCGCAGCAGGTCCTCGATGAAGCACTTCTGAAGCTGGCTGGCCTCCTCGTAGTGCCCTGCCCGCAGGAGGAACTCCCTGGCGTTGTACATCGACCAGGTGCTGCTGCTTCCGGGCAGGCGGAGGTAGTAGTTCGCGGCACAGGCGCGCAGCGCGCGAATCCGCTCGGCGTCGGGGGAGTGAAATCCCTGGCAGGCGGCGTCGTTCACAAAGGGATGAAGCTGGCAGCTGAGGCCGGTGGAGCCATCCCGCCCGCTCACCTGCAGCAGCCCGTATTCTTCGAGCTCCAGCAGGCGCTTGTCGGTATTTTCCCGGCTCAGCTCGATCTTATCCTCAATTCCCTCGCAGAGACTGCGCAGCAAGCCCCGGGTCAGTGGGCGTCCGAATTCAGCCAGGATTTCAAGCAGTTCCCTGGTCGCCGGGCGAAGCGTCTCCAGGGCTTTCAAGTAGGCGCTCTCGAGGTCCGGTCCATTTTCTCTCTGCCGTTCCAGCTCGGCTCGACCCGTAGCGCTGGAGCTCATCCGTGCGAGGAGCCGAAGCAGGAGTGGGTTGGAGATGTCGTGGGGGACATCGCTCCCGGCCGCCAGCAGGGTCCAGAGATCCCGTGTCTCCACCAGGGAGAGCCCCGGAAGCTCGATCCGTTCTATCTCGGCTCCTGCCGGAGGATGCTCAGAAGAAGTGAAGATGAGCATTCCCGGGGCGCTTTGCTCAAGACTCGAGCAGGCTGAGACGAAGTTTTTGAGTGACACCTGGGAATCTTCATCTTCGCCGATTGCGAGATGATGAAAATCATCGAAAAAGACGGCCACCGGATGCGTGGCGAGTATGTTGAAGAGAACGGAGAGCTTTGCTTCGAGCCGTGATCTCTGCCCGAGCGCCTTGTCCATGTCTTCGATTCCGGCCTGCAGCAGGAAATCGTTGAGCCAGTACAGGGCCTCCTCGATGCGCATACCCCGGTAGCAGATGATTCTCCTGATCGCCCTGAATCGTTTCGAGGCCGAGAGGGCGTGGATGACGGTCGTGGTCTTGCCCGTTCCCGTTGGCGCATCGATCCACAGTGCCGCGGCTGTTCGGCTCTCGAGGAACCGGGCAACCCTTTCCATTGACACTGTGCGCAGGCGGCTGCGAAGGCAGAATGGTGCTTCCAGGCTGACAAGTGTTCTCTCACCAGACCCGTTGAGATACTCGTTCATGCAGTTTTATCGACGGAGAGAGAAGCCGCCCTTGATCTCATCAGGGTGGGAGGGCTCGTTCTGATAAGAGAGTTAAGCTTTCAAGGGCCGATAGGGTCGAGCGAGGGAGCGGAAGCCGCTCTCTCACAGGATATTGGGAACAGATGGGCGCTCTACTGCGACTGGGTGAGAGCCAGGAGCAGCCCAGGATCCAGGGTCGGCGGCCACAGCTCAGTCGGAGCGGTTTCTGCCCCTGGGGTTGTACCGGGCTCTCTGCTCCCCGCCGGCGGCGGCAGAGTATTTTTTGGCCGTTTCAATTACATGCCGCTTCCAGAGCAGATCAAGCTCTTCGGTTTCCTTCTTGAAGTGTATCGTGAGAGCCTTCTCCTGGAAGTTGACGTAGCTGAGCCAGTAGGTTTTGAGAGCATCCTCGTCGTCTTCGGGAGGAGCGAGAGGAGCATCTTCGCCTTTCAGGTCGCGAAGAAGAGCCTGCAGGTAGCGTGGGCTCTTGCGAACCCTGTAGAGGAAATCGACGAGGGTCATCGCCATTGCGCGGCTGCGCTTTTCCTGCCGCCGTTTGATTTCCTGTGATTCGAGGAGGTAGTAGATGTTGTCTTCGTTGTTTTCCGCGCTGAGAACGTCCGCCGCGGTCTTGAAGTTCCGGTAGAAATAGGCCTTGTCCCGAGCATCCTTGCCACGGCTCATCTTCGCTATGCCGATGATCTGCTCGGCGATCCCGTCCTTTAGCCACCAGCCCACCCGGCGGTCGGTTCCGTTGAGATAGGTGATTGCATCGGTTGCAAGGATCCTGGTTGCGGCTGTGCTTTCGGGTTGCCAGAGCGTCGTATGTTCCTCGTTCGTATAGCCGTACTCCGCGTTCTTCGCATAGTCAACCTGGTCGACAATCTCTGCGAATTGCTGGTATTGCTGCTCGGAGCGCAGGAGAACAAACTGGACCTTGGCGGGCCAGAGAAGAGCATCCTTGCCCTTGATTCCGAGGAAGCTGGAGATGAGTTTCTTCGAGTTCTTCAGATGGCCGACGAGCTGCTTCATCTTGGCATGCTTGGCCGTGGAGAGCGTGGTGTGGACAAGGAAATCCTGATCCTCGTAGGTATGAAACTCAATGTTGAGGGTCTCGCTGAGGGATGCGGCCCATTCTTTTTTGCGGACGACATCAGCGGCGAACTTGTTGGCGTCTACCGTCAGTTCGCTTTCTTCCGTCCCCTCTTCTTTCGTGGCTGCGGGACTTTCAGGTGCCGCCGGAGCTTTACCTACACCCGGGGATGGCGCTTTGGTTATGACGATCTCGGGGGTCGCTTCGGTCTCGGCCGGGTTTCCGGAGGAGCGTCGACTGCCGGAGCCGCCGGATCGTTTCGCGAGTTCGGTCTTGAGTACCCAGGAACTTCCGTAGCGTATGTAGCCGAGAGAGTCGCGGGCACCCTCGTGATCCTCGTCGATGAGGAGAGTCTCTTTCAGGTAGAAGGCGGCGTGGCTGGCAAGCTGGTTCTGGCTGCACCAGAGCGAGAATTGAAAGTGAGCGTTAGCATCTCGCGGGGGCACCCCGGCCGCCCGGTTACAGTATTGCTCGAGAACACTCTCGCCCTTGGCGGGCTTGCCGTTCTGGGCTGCCAATGAACCCTGGATAAGAAGGACAGCTATGAGAATGAGGAGGTTCTTCATGACTGGAGTACTCCGGATAGTTCGTAAATAATTCAATAGGAAGATTGTAAGGCAATGACTGGCATGACGCCAGCGACTAAGGAAGCCGGCGGGAGCTGCGTCGGAGGAGCCGCGATAGCGTCAAAGGGCGCTCCAGGGACAGTTCTGGAGTGGTTCCCTGGCGGGTTTCCGCTTAGCCGGGAGGGCTCGGTTAGAAAATATTTCCGATAGAGAACAGGAAGAAGCGGGTTTCGTCCTGGGGCTCTCTCTGGATCGGTGTTCCGAAATAGAGTCCGATGGGAATCGGGATTCCACCGAGTAGCGGGAAATTGAGTCGCGCGCCGAACCCCAGCACATAGCGCATGTCTTCAAATCGAAAGTCCGAAGCATCCTGAAGATTGCCGTAGTCCAGGAAGACCACGCCTCGCAGGACCTGTTCGAATACCGGGAAGCCGTATTCGACTGTACCCCAGACCTGGCCGGTGGCGCCGATGGGGACACCGCTTTCGTCGTGTGGTCCCATGCCCCTGTAGCGAAAGCCCTTGACGTTCTGAGGGCCGCCGAGGAAGAGACGTTCGAAAATGGGAATTTCATCCGTGTCGCCGAAGGGTTCGATCAATCCAAGGTTTGCCTTGAGCGCCACCACGTGGTGGTTGCCGTCCTCCTGCTGGTAAACGGGGAAGACAAGGCTCTGGCTAATCCGGATCTTGTGAAAATTGATCTCGCTGCCGAAAAAGCCGGCGGCGATCTCGTAGTCCAGGGTCTCCTTGTGTCCGTCATAGGGGCCTTCATAGGGACGGTAGAGCAGCTTGTTGTACTCGACCCCCAGGGTCAGGCCAATAATGTCGGTGGTGCCCGTAACATCCCTGGCATCCTGGGGAGCATCGTCCTCGACATTGTCGACCTTGATGTTGCCGATGCGGGCTCCGATCCTGGCTCGGAGATCCCGGTCAAAATCAAAGGCGTGGCTTATGCTCGGCAGGAAGCCGGTATGGCGTTCTTCCCAGCTCCGTCGCCACCACTTGATGCTTCGGAAGTTGAGTCGCAGAGAATTCTTGGTGTCCATCAGGTAGGGCTCGACAAAGGTCAGCTGATATCTCGACCAGATGGTTCCAGGAGAAAGATTGATCGACAGGGTCTGCCCCGCCCCGGTGAAAGCCGTCCTCAGGTCGTAGAGGGAATCTGGGGTGTCGAGGATGTCGAAGTTTTTCTTGGTCAGTTGGATGTTGCCGAAGATTCCATGCCCGGCGGAGAGTCCGAAACCAAACATGATATTGCCGAAGTTGGGAAGCTCCTTGACATTGACAACCACGTCCCGGTAGGACGGTTGCGAGGTCGGTTCGTAGGAATAGTCGATTCGCTGGAAGATGCCGAGGCGGCTGAGGTTCGAGTTACTCTTGACCAGCCTGGAGTCGTCAATCTTCTCCCCCGGGTAAAATTCCAGCTCCCTCCTGATGACCCTGTCCTGGGTGAAGAGGTTGCCCTTGACCTTGATCTTGTTGATGTGGATCTCGTTGTTTTCTTCGATATCGAAGCGCACCCGCATGGTTGGCTTGTCGAGCGAGTGGGCAAACTTGGGTGAGACCTGGGCAAAGAGATAGGCCCTGTCCTTGTAGTAGTCGAGGACAGCCTTTTTGTCCTGGTCGAGTTTTCCCTGGTTGAATTGAGCCCCCGCCCTGGCGACGGTGAGGTCCTTCAGCACCTGCTCAGAGAAGACCGTATTCCCGGTGAACAGATAGCCATCGAAGAGGTATTGTTCTCCCTCCGCGATGGCAATCTCTATGTCGAGGCCATCCTTTTCAGGGAGGATCTCGATGGCGCTCGGCTCAATCTGGACATCCATGTAGCCGTGGCTGCGGTAGAACTTCTTGAGGTTGAGGATGTCCATCTGCAGATCGCTGTGCTTGAAATACCCTGGGGTGAAGAGGCTGAGAATCCAGAAGCCCTTCGTCTTGGTCGTCATGTTCTCCTGGAGCTCACCGTCGGAGAAGGCGTTGTTTCCGCTGAAGCGGATGTTCTCGATCTGGACCCGGCTGCCTTCGGATATGGTGAAGGAAACGATCGCTCCGCGTTTACCGGTCTCGATCTTGTGATCGACCGTGACAAAGAGAAAACCCTCATCCAGGTATTTCTTTCTGATGGCCTGCCTGTCCTGCTCGACCAGGTACTCGTTGAACAGGTCTCCTTCCTGCAGCCGGAGGGAGGGGGTGCTTGAGTAGAAGTCGCTTTCACTGAGCTGGTCACGGCCCAGGTAGAGCACCTTGTAGACAATCGGCTTTTCTTCCACCACGAAGCGGATGGCCACACCGTCTTCGAACTTGCTCTCATAGGGGCCGAGCACCCGTTTGAATTTTCCAAGCGCGAATAGTTGAGCGGCTTCCCGTTCGACAGCTTCAGGGTTGTAGCGCTCACCGATCCTGAAGTGAAGCCGACCGAGAATTTCCGATTCGGGCGTCTTATCGAGCCCCTCGATGGTGATCTTGCGGATCTGTTTTCCGCTCAGTGGCGATTGCTGCGCCAGGGCGTTTCCCGGGGCAAGAGAAAGCGCAAGTGCAAGCGTCGCAAAGCACCCGAGCACCAGGCTTCTGATCGAACAGGATTTTTGAATTAAAAACACCATCTGACTTTACCGTTTTAGTGAAAAGATCGGGGGTGTCAAGCTATCAAGGAGCTTTCGGCAGTTCTTTGGCTGAATTGTCTCGATTTTGGACGAGTCGGTCCGCAACAGGTATCAAACAATCCGGGAGAGAATCTCAGGACCAGGTCCTAATTCCTTGTATCCGTACAGCTTGGGGGCTGCGGCCGGTTGTTTCCTTCGGCGGTATGGGACTTGCTCCTTGTCAGTATGTAAAAGACCCTATTTTGTTGATCCATCCCACTTTGCAGAGGCGACACCATGGAAGCCAAGATCATCTCAATTGAAGAAGCCAACCGCATGCTCCCACTTCTGAAGGGGATCGTTGGTGACATCATGATGAAGTGGAAGGCGATCATTGAGAAACGGGCGGAGCTCGAATGCATCGAGAAAGGTAGCCGCGGTTTTGAGGCGGCCCTTGATCTGCTGGACAGGGAAAATCGCCTTCGTGATCTGAAGCACCAGCTCAACAGCCTGATCGACAAGATCAACAGCTACATCCGGGAGGTTGAAGCTCTTGGTTGTTTTGTGGAGGAGTTCAAGAGAGGAGTCGTGAACTTTCCATCGCTCTACAATGGCCGAAAGGTCTTCCTCTGCTGGCAGCCCGGTGACCTTAGCGTGGGGTACTGGCACGAGCTGGACGAGACCTTCAACGACCGCGCGGCGATCCGTGATTTCTCAGAGTTCCTGTGCCACAACCCGGTACACGATTAGCGCAGCCAGGGAGGCTGCTCAATCTTCGGCGGCAAGAGAATCGATGACCTCTTCGGGAACATCGAGATCGCTGAAGAGATTCTGCACATCCTCATGATCCTCGAGGTCTTCGAGGAAATTCAGGGCGGCCTTTGCCGTTTCCTTATCTGCGATAACTACGGGATTCTGTGGTTTGTAGATCAGCTCAGAGCGGTCGAAGATGGGCCGGTCGTCTTCCGTTTCGCCCCATTTCTTCTCCTCACCGATGCCACGCTTCTTCTCGAGGAAGGACTGCAGGGCGCCTCGAACCTGGTCAAAGGATTCGGCTGGGACCTCGACGTCGAAGGATGCGCCGGCTTCTTCGATATTTTCAGCGCCGGCTTCGAGCGCCTCCTCAAAGAGCTCCTCCTCTTCTACATCTTCTTTTGAGATGCTCAGGAGGCCTTTGCGGTCGAACTTCCACATCACCGAATTGGATTTCCCGAGCGAGCCTCCCCGCTTCTCCAGCAGGTTCCTCATCTCCCCTCCTGTACGGTTTCGGTTGTCGGTGAGGACCTCCATGATGACGGAGAGGCCGTGGGGGCCGATCCCCTCGTAGGTGAGCTCCTCGATAGCGTCTCCCTGGAGCTCGCCGATACCTTTTTTGATTGCGCGTGAGATGGAGTCCTTTGGCATGGACTCTGCCTTCGCTTTTTCAATCGCGTAGCGCAGCTTGAGGTTTTCCTGCGGGTTTCCTCCGCCGTTGCGCGCCGCAACCATGATGTATTTAGCAAGCTTGGAGAACATCTTGGACTTGCGGGCATCGGCAGCGCCTTTGCGATGCTTGATATTAGCCCATTTTGAATGGCCAGCCATGGCGCCTATTTTTCCAGGTCAGTGGGAGAGAAAAATGAACCGGCCCAGCCGGGATTCCCGGGGGGCTTTCCTTAGGTAACCAGCCTCGGCGCTTTCAATGCGGCGGGGCGAGGAATCATTGCTTAACGGATCCGCAGGTGGCAAGAGTATGGCTCACGACTCAGTCGGAGGCCTTACTTGCTGGTTTTCTTTTTTCTGACGTCTTTGATTTCTTAGCTGGAGATGTTCTGGATCTACCAAGACTCAGATCGGCCGGCAGTTCTTCCGGCTCGTCCATTTTTTCATAAACATTCGTGTAGTAGAGCAGGTAGTGGTGGAGAGGAATGACCTTTTCAGGTCCAACCAGATCGTAGAGGCGCCTTCCCTTTCGATCCCTGGGCTCAGTTTTTTTCGCAAGGCTGAGCTTTACCAGCATCTTTTCCATTTCGAGGGTGAGCGGCAGGACGGGGCGCTCCTTGGCCTGCATGAGCACCATTTCAATCGTCGCGGGCTTGATTCCCCTGATCTGTTTGAGGAATCGCTTGGTTTCACTGAGGTTTTCCTCTTGTAGATGTTCGAGGCAGATCGTGCGCAACTCTCTGTGGATGAATTCGAGGCAGTTCTTGATAAAGACGGTGAGTTCCAACGAGTCGAGGCTGTTTCTCAGACCGATCTGGATGTCTCGAATCACACTGACCCGGACTTCATTCCAGTCGACGAACTCCGATTTCAAATGATTGAAACACCTCCTGGCTTTTTGGGGTGTCATGTGGAAATGCATTCTGTGGAAGATCACCAGATCGATAATCGATTCAGGATAGTTATCTGTTCTGACAGCGGGCTCACAGAATTTTTCGGCCGAGTCGAGGATTGTTAAAAGTCGCTTACTGATTTTCACCACGGTTCACTCGAAAAAAGAAAAGGTGACAATAAAGAATTATGTCACCATAAGGTGTTTATTTTAAAGGACTTGAGTCCTGTTGACGGCAACGGGATTTCAGCGGTCACTCAGAGGAAGGATGGATTATACTCCAGTGCTTCAAAAGCATCAAAACCTCTTCAAATCTACTCCATCTGAATATATTAAACCTTTTGAACTAATAACTTATGTTTGTCTGTAGTCGTCTTGCCGAGCGACTTTCTACGAAGAGGAAGGTTTTCGCAGGGGCCGGAACTGATATTCAGGCGATAGTTGCCTGGTCAGCCTTACCTAATCGGCGGTATTTTCCTGTTACGAAGGCTTTTCTGCGGTGGGCCACCAGTTCCGCTGCGATGCTTACGGCGATTTCCTCAGGAGTTCTGCTGCCGATGTCGAGACCGATTGGAGCATGGATTTCGTCCAGTCTCTCCTGGGAAATCCCCTCTTCCCGGAGCATCTTGTAGATTCGGGCTATCTTGGGTTTGCTGCCAATAAGACCGATATAGCCGGCGGTGGTTTTGATGGCTTTTGAGAGAACCAGATGATCGTATTTATGGCCCCGGGTCACAATAACGACGAAGGAGGCTGGAGAGATCATCAGCCTCTCAAGACACTCTTCAAAGTCAGATACGATGACCTCGCTGGATGCCGGGAAATGCTCTGAATCCGCAAATTGAGGCCGATCATCGACAATTACGCATTTCATTCCCACCATTTCCACCAAGGGAGCCAGTTGCCTTGCTATGTGCCCGGCACCAAAAATATGGACAGTCGGGCGACCTAACGGCTCGATGAAAATTTCGACGATGCCTCCACAGGCGAGTCCCTCTTCCTCTGCGGTATTGGCTGAAAGTTCGAAGCTTCTGCGGATGGGCGAATCGCTTTCGATCGCTTCACGCGCGAGCGCCCAGACGTCCGCCTCGGTACACCCGCCTCCGATGGTCCCGGCGGTCGAGCCATCTTCGCGGATCAGCATCTTGGCTGATTCCTTGCCGGGAGTCGAACCACTGGCTCCTATAACAGTAGCCAGAGCCCCTCTTTGACCCTCCGAGAGTAGTTTTGATATTTCCCTGTAAATATCAGACATAAGGCTACTTATAGCATTTTTGCTCGCTTCTATCCAAGCTCCATAACCGATTTGACCTGTTCTGCCCCAGCCTGAACCTTGTTGTATACTTCTATGTCGGTGGGCGGGGATCTGGCAGTAGATCCGGGCAGGATTGAAAATGAGCAAACAGGGTATTGTCTCTGCAAGTGAAGTGAGTGAACTCAGCCCAGATTTCCAGGATTGGAAAAAACAGGCTGAGTTGCAGAAGGCGCGCGCGGTCAAGGCGCTCCAGGCTTCGCTGCGTATGTACGAGCTGAACGAGAAGATCAAGTCGACTCTTGATTTGACCACACGTCTTCTCGATCTTGAGAGCGAGGCGGAGCTCTTCAGTGAGACGGTTAATATTCTGACCTCCGAGGAGGGGATGGGGTTTCGTGATGCCAGCCTGCTCCTGATTGAAGAGGACAGCCTTCACACCGCCTGCTCTACGCTGGAGCGCGGGAAGAAAGTCTTCGCTGCTGAAGGAGACAACCGGTATGCCCGCTGGCTGGCCGCTGAAGGGAAGGGCGAGCCACCCCCGGGCGGCGAAGGCGGTCAAGAGCTGATGGTAACTTTGCGCAGTCGAGGACGCCTGCTTGGTTTGCTGGAGGTGGTCCAGCATGAGCGGGAGAAGGTTCTTTTCGAGGGCCTGGATTCCTTCGTGGAATGGCGGCGGGACCTGGTGACCAGGATTGGGGAGGTTGTCTCGATGCTGATTGACAATCTTCGCCTGAACCAGGATCTCAAGCGGCAATCGACCGTCGATGTTCTCACCGGAGCCTACAGCCGGAGCTTCTTTCTCCAGAGGGCGGAGGATGAGGTGAATAGGGCGCTACGCTACGGCCGCTCGCTCGCCCTCGTTTTCATCGATATCGATCATTTCAAGGAAATCAACGATGAGCAGGGTCATCTCGCCGGAGACCTGGTCCTGCGGGAGTTGGGCTCTCTCTTTCGCCGCAATGTTCGAAACGCGGATGTTCTCGGGCGCTACGGCGGGGATGAGTTTGTCTGGCTGCTGCCTGAAACGGATCTCGATATGGCTGTCTGCGCGGCTGACAAATTGGTCAACGAGGTCAGGGTTCAGCGCTTTGAGCTGTCGGGAAAAGGAACCTCCCGGGCGACCATCTCAGTTACAGCCAGCCTGGGAGCGGCGGGTCTTTTGCCGGGAGAGGATGTGGAATCTCTCCTGAGGCGGGCTGACGAGGCCCTGTACAAGGCCAAGGCGGCGGGCAGGGATCGACTGGCCAGCTGACCCCTTATTCCCGTTCAGCCTCCGGGTCTTCGGCCCGATCCCCTCCAGCCTCGGATGCTTCAGGCTGGCGCGTCCCGGTTTCGCTTTCAGCCTTGCGGTCGAGCTCGAGAATTTCCTCGATCCGAGCCATGCGGTCATCGAATTCGTCGAGAACGAAGTGGAGCAGGGGGACGTTGCGGAGATTCAGATTCTTGCCGACTCGTCGCTGGATGAATCCGGCGGACGATTCGATCGCGCGAAGCGACTTGACCTTGTCGGCTTCCGGACCGAGCACTGAGAAGTGGATCTTCGCTTCACGAAGATCGGAGCTCATGTCCACATCCAGGATCGTAACGAAGCCCAGCCTTGGGTCGTTCAATTCCTGCTGGACCACGTGGCTGACGATGAACTTGACGCGGCTGGCTATTTTCTGAACGTGGCGGGGGGGCATTTGGTGGTATGAGGTTTTGACCTGGGCGAGCTGATACTGGGTTCCGGATCAGCCATCCAGTGTTCGCGCCTTCTGGGTGATGGTGTAGGCCTCGATCACGTCATCCTCCTTGATGTCCTCATAGCTTTTCAGCTTGATTCCGCATTCGAAGCCTTCCTTGACTTCCCGGGCATCGTCTTTGAGGCGTTTCAGGTTGGCGATGGAGCCCTCATGAATTGGAACATCGTTTCGGATCAGGCGTATCTTGTCGTTGCGCAGGATCTTGCCCGTGCTGACGATACAGCCTGCGATGTTGCCGAGCTTGGAGGCCTTGAAGACCTGCCGGATGGTGGCTCGCCCATGGAATACCTCGAGCTCTTCAGGAGCGAGCCGGGATTCCATGGCAGCACGGATATCATCGACGACCTCGTAGATGACCTTGTAGCTGCGGATTTCTACTCCAGCCTCTTCAGCTACGGAGCGGGCACGGTCGTCGGCTACCACATGAAATCCGATGATGACCGCATCCGAGGCCGAGGCCAGCTGGACATCTTCCTGGCTCACCGCTCCTACCGCGGCGTGGATGATTTTTACCTGTACCTCATCAGTAGACAGGCCTACCAGGGAGCTTCGCAGGGCCTCGATGGAGCCTCGCACATCAGCCTTGATGATGAGATTGAGCTCTACCACATCACTTGAACCAACCTTCTCAACAAGGTCGATCAGGGAGCGTTTTTTGCCGCTGGATTTTTCAGCCTGCTCCATCTCCCGCCGCCTGCGAGCCCGGGTTTCGGCTATCTGGCGCGCCTGCTTTTCGTTTTCGAGGACATAGAGCTTATCGCCGGCGTCAGGAACGGCATTTAATCCGACGATGGTTACGGGGACGGATGGCCCGGCTTCTCCAACTTGTTCCGACCCGTTAACGATGAGGTCGCGAACCCGGCCGTAGCAGGCCCCAGCGAGGACGCAGTCACCCTGTTTCAGGGTGCCGTCCTTGATCAATGCGGTGGTGAGCACGCCGCGGTTGGTTGTCGCCTCCGCCTCGAGCACGATTCCAAGGGCGGAGCGCTGCGGATTGGCTTTCAACTCGAGAATCTCGGACTCCAGGCTGAGGGTCTCGAGAAGGTTGTCTATCCCTTCACCCGTTTGCGCCGAGACCTCTACCATTTCAGTCTCTCCACCCCAGTCTACCGGGTTCAGGCCAAGTCCGGAGAGCTGCTCCTTGCAGCGTTGCGAGTTCGCACTGGCCAGGTCGATCTTGTTGATGGCGACGATGATCGGGACCTCGGCGGCCCGGGCGTGGTTGATGGCTTCCTCCGTCTGAGGCATGGGGCCGTCATCTGCCGCGACCACCAGCACAGCTACATCCGTTACTTTGGCGCCGCGCGCTCGCATCTCAGTGAAAGCTTTATGCCCCGGGGTATCGATAAAGGTCACCTTTACGTCTCCTCGGTCGACCCGGTAGGCGCCGAGGTGCTGGGTAATTCCGCCATGTTCCTTGGCGGTTACCTGGGTTTCTCGAATTTTGTCGAGCAGCGAGGTCTTGCCGTGGTCGACATGCCCCAGGAACGTTACGACAGGTGCCTTGGGGATCGTATCCTCTTCGTTGCCGGATTCCTCCTCGATGGTCTTGAGAAGCTCCTCTTCGTCCTCCTCCTTTTTCTTGAAATTGACCTCTGTGCCAATCTCCATGCAGACCTCGAGGATGAGCTCTTCGTCGAGGAAGTCATTGATGGTAACCGGCTTGCCCAGCTTGAAGAGGGTCTTGATGAGGACCTGCGCCTTCATTCCCAGCGCGGAGGAGAGATCTTTCAAGGCCAGGGGCACAGAGACCTCAATCTTCTCGGGAGCTTTGAATTCAACCGGTTTTCTTCGTTCAGCCGGGTCACCTCCGCCGCCTTTACGGTTAAAGCGCCGGCCTTTTCCTGAGAAGCGCCCGCCGCCGCCTGAGCTGTACTCATTGGTCGGGAAGAAGCGCCTGACCTTTTTCTTTTTTCCGGCGATGGCCGCCGGAGCCTTCTGGGTGGCAGCACCTGCGGTCTTTGACTCACCCCCCCGTGCCGCCGCGGGTGAGGCTTTGGGCTTTTTAGCCGGAGCTTCGGTCGCCTTAGGCTTTAAACGGTCACGAAGGATTTTCGCCACGGGATCGTCGATTGACGACATGTGACTTCCGACCTTATGCCCCTGAGTCTTCAGGAAGGAAATCAACTCCTTGCTGGTCATATCCAGTTCTTTAGCAAGGGTGAAAATTCTAACTCCCAATGGACCTTCCTTCCTGGTGATTGTAACTCGTCGCGGTGATCAGCCTGCTCTCAGGCTTCACCGGCTTTGACTATTCTTCTGATTTGGGTTCTTCTGTAGATTCTTCCGCATCGACACCCGATTCAGCCGGAGCCTCGTCTTCGGACTCTCCGTCGTCGGTTTCTTCGGCCGGAGCCTCGTCTTCGGACTCCCCGTCGTCGGTTTCTTCGGCCGGGGCCTCGTCTTCAGACTCTCCGTCGTCGGTTTCTTCGGCCGGGGCCTCGTCTTCAGGCTCTCCGTCGTCGGTTTCTTCGGCTGGGGCCTCGTCTTCGGACTCCCCGTCGTCGGTTTCTTCGGCCGGGGCCTCGTCTTCAGACTCTCCGTTGTCGGTTTCTTCGGCTGGGGCCTCGTCTTCGGGCTCTCCGTCGTCGGTCTCTTCGGCTGGGGCCGCGTCTTCGGCTTCTGGAGAATCCTCTACTGTTTTCTCATCCGTTTCCTGGGCGAGGAGTGTTTCTTCAGTGATCTCGGCGCCTTCAACGGCCTCTTCATTCTCGACCTCAACTTCGACCTCGCCTGCTCCGCCTTTTCTCATCTGTTCGAGCTCTTCATCTGTGATGGGCTCTATTTCCAGTTCCCATCCGGTCAGCTTCGAGGCGAGGCGAACATTCTGCCCGCGCTTGCCGATCGCCAGGGACTGCTGGTCAGGCTTGACGTAGATCGTCGCCTTCTTTGTGTCGTCATCGAGCTCCATGGTTGAGATCTCTGCGGGCTTGAGGGCCTGGATAATGAGGATTTCATCCTCTTCGTTCCATCGGACGATATCGATCTTCTCGCCAAAGAGTTCATCTACAATGTTCTTTATTCTCGAGCCCCGGACTCCAACACAGGCTCCGACGCAATCTACGTTCGTGTCATAGGTCGTCACGGCGACCTTGGTTCGGTATCCCGCTTCGCGGGCTATTTGCTTGATCTCGATCACGTTGTCCTGGACCTCAGGGATCTCCAGGGCGAAGAGAGCTTTCACCAACTCCCTGTCTGTCCTCGAAAGCGTTATCTTGACCCGGTTGGTGCTTTTCTGGAGATCCTTCACCATCGACTTGATTCTCTCTCCAACACGGAAGCGCTCCCCGGGCGCCTGCTCGCTCCTGGGGAGGAAGCCCTCGACCCTGCCGAGGCTGACAATCAGATTGGGACCTTCGTAGCGCTGCACCACACCGGAGACCAGCTGGCCAATCTTGTCCTCATATTCTTCAAAGATCGTGTCTCGTTCAGCTTCCCGGATCTTCTGGAACATGACCTGTTTGCCTGACATGGCGGCCAGGCGGCCGAGCTCTTCGGGGTCTATTTCCTGTCCGTCCTGGATGACCGTGGTTACACCGGTTTCTCGATCGATGACTACATTGTCTTCCTCGGACTCGCCATGTTTTCTGCGGACAGCGGAGAGCAGTGCCGCCTCGATTCCCTGGAAGACAACTTCTTTCTCAATCTCTTTCGAGCGGTGGATCGTGTCTACAAGTCGGAGGATCTCTTCTGATTTCATCAGGTCAGGTCGTTCTTCTAATTTGTGCCTGGGGTCAAGGCCGGTTCAGAGATGACACCCATTCAGGTGAAAAATGTAACGAATCTTTATTCAGGTCTTCCGGATCAGTTTTTCGTATTTGGGAAAAGATAAAATGATGGTTCCTAACCCGGGCTTCCTGAGTTAGGACGCCAAAGACGGACAGCATACCACCACCTCACAGGAACGACCACAGGCCACCCAGTAAATGAGGGGATTCTGTGTCTCCTGCGAAGCCAATTAAACCGCCACTGTTTTACTGGATGCGGAATAACAGATAAGCCGCATCGAGCCTTAAAGACACTAAGAAGTGATCTTCAGGAGAATAACTACAGCGAGATAAATGACTTAGGCAGCCGAAGCAGTAGTTCGGGTTATTTTAGATTCGGGAAGAGCACTGTCAAGCCTTTCTGGTCCAGGCTCTTTTAGCGATGGCCAGCGGGTTGAGGGGGGTTGGTGGCCATCTGATAAATAAGTGTTCCGGGTTCCCAGAGGAGGCGCCTGAAGACTCTCAAGGGGAAGTCAGTACGGATTCCGTTGCGGCAATGCAGCCAGGCCTCGAGAAGTTCCTCTCCAAGCAGAGCGATGTCTTCGCCTTGGTCGATATCCCTCAGGGTCGGTAGAAGCTCGATTTTGAGACCTGTTTTCCGGGCCCTATCGATAGTTTGCTGTAATACCAGTGAATGGCTCCACTTAGCTATCTGGAAGAGTTCAGGGGCTGGTACTCGAAGTCCGATAAGGTAATAACCTCCGTCTGAGGTTGGCCCAAGGACCAGGTCGTTATTTTTCAGGGAGGCGAACGCTTTCCGGACAGTTTTTCCATCCAGGAGTGGGCAGTCGCTGCCGATGAGGACAGCAGATGCCGCTCCTTGACTGAACATCTGCGAAAAAGCAGCCTGCATACGGCTTCCAAGTCCTCCGCCAACCTGGGGCTGGAGCGAGGTTTCGCGGCATCCGGGAGCCAGGAGATCTCGGCAGAGCTCGCGTTCTTTTAGAGGGGAGTAGAAGACGGTTTTACCGCAATGATCGAGCTTCCCGACCCACTGAAGAGTGTCTACTGCCATGTCTTCGTAGAGCGTCCGGGCGTTCTCTCTCCCGATCGTTTTCGCAAGCCTTGTTTTGACCGTTCCCCGCAGCGGTGCTTTGACAAAGACACCCAGATGGGGGCGGGAGGGCTGTTTTTCCGTCACGACAGGTTGCTGTCTCCGTTAGCCGGGCCTACTGAATAGTCCTTATGCGGATTGCGAGTAAAGCGAAGCTTGTCTTTAGTCCGAAATAATGAAGAGGAGTGGTATTACCGAAAAACCACTATTGTTGCGAGCAGTATAGAGTCCCGGGTGAATAATTTGCCGGCGCTTTCCGGTGAGATCTTCAGTTTTGATCTTCGACTGGTAATAAGGTCGAGTGTCTTTCCTCGGACGCTGCAGTTCGCTTCGAACCGTGTTATAATCTCCACGCCTAATTGTCTTTATGTACGTTCTCGTACATTTTTGAAGAAGTGTGGAAGAAATCATTTCAGCGTGAGGGATTCGATTATTCATGCTCTGTGAATTTTGTAATAAAAGCGAAGCGGTCGTCCACCTGGTCGATGTTTCCAATAATTCCCGGGCTGAAAAGCATCTGTGTAAAGATTGCGCGGCATCCCAGGGAGCGACCATCAAAAGTCATATGCAGAAGAGCAGCAGTTCGACAAAGGATGCCAGCGACGTATTACCGGAAATCTTCCAGAATTTGTCGGCGACCTCAGGGGCAGCTGAAACGGAGGCCTGTGGGCAGTGCGGGACAACGTACCGGCAGTTCAGGTCGTCGGGGAAATTCGGGTGTCCGGAGTGTTACGTTGGCTTCAACGTAAAGGTGAGTGACCTGCTGGAGAAAATTCACAGCCGCTGCGAGCACACAGGGAAGGTACCCAGTACCGCGAGTGAAGACCTTGCTCAGCAGAAAGAATTGCAGACCCAACAGAAGCTGTTGCAGGGTCTGTACGCGGATCTCGACAAAGCGGTCAATGATGAGGATTATGAACTGGCGGCTGAACTGCGCGATGAGATCCAGCGGATGCAGGCAGGGACTGCTGAGGCCTGACTTTCCCGAAGGATCGATTTGGCTCATCCGGCTGATAGAGAATTGGTAGTAACGTTGTGAAAAACGGCAGCACAGAGAACATGGAACTCAGTGATCTTCAAACCAGTCCTGGCGAATGGTTGGGCGGTACGGGGCCTGAAGCGGATATCGTTATCAGTTCCCGGATCCGGCTTGCGCGCAATCTTGCCGGCTACCCGTTTCTCTCAACTGCAAACGAGCAGCAGCTTGGGGAATTGGAGAGGATGGTTCGTGAGAGATTGCTCAATACCTGCCGCGCCGAGGGGATGAGCTATTTCAGCCTTCCTTCCCTGGGGCCGATCGACAGGCAGTTCCTGGTGGAGCGTCACCTGATCAGCCGTGAGCTTGCCAGCGGCAAGGGCGCGCGGGGTGTTGGCCTGGCTGTAGATGAGACGGTCAGCATCATGGTTAACGAGGAAGACCACCTGCGGATCCAGGGGCTGTGTTCCGGCCTGCAGCTTCGAGAGGCCTGGGAGCGTGTAGATGCGGTTGATACAAGATTGGAAAGCTGCCTTGAGTTCGCCTTCTCACCGCAATTCGGCTACCTGACCGTTTGTCCGACCAACGCTGGCACCGGCCTGCGGGCTTCGGTCATGCTGCACCTGCCGGCCCTGGTCCTGACGAAGCAGATCAACAAGGTGAAACGGGCGGTAGAGAAGATCAGTCTTATCGTTCGAGGCCTCTATGGTGAAGGAACCCAGGGCTTCGGCGATTTCTACCAGATCTCGAATCAGTCCACCCTCGGAAAGTCGGAGCTGGATGTGATCGAGTTGATCGAGAATGTCATTCCCAAGATCATCGGCTTCGAGAAAACCGTTCGCACCAACCTGATGCAGCAGAAGCGTGAGGTGATGGAAGACAAGGTCTGGCGGGCCTATGGAATGCTGAAGTGTGCCAGGATGATTACGAGCGAGGAGACCATGGATCTTCTCTCGGCCGTGCGCATGGGTGTAAGTCTTGGAATCATCCAGGAGGTCAAGATGGACGCGATCAACGAGCTCTTTCTTTTTACCCAGCCGGCGCATCTGCAGAAGCAGAGAGAAGCCCAACTGGATGAAACCGAGCGGGATGTGGTTCGCGCTTCGTATATCAGGAAAAGATTACAACAGAGTGATTGAGCGGTTGTCGGGAGGCTCCGGCAACTATCCCTTGAAATAAGATAAAACAGTCTCAGAATATTCAGACGCCCCGCGGCCTGCCGGAAGAGTTTGAAGGGTATTTTTGGGTACCCCGCAGTTCGGCAGCCAAAGGTATCAGCGGTGTCGGTGGCAGCTATTCGAGTAAGCTATTCGAGTAAGCCAGTCGAACAAGCTGGAGTCGGCTCCGCAAACACCGCAGATTTCGGTGGCGGTTTTTCAGGAAATAAGCTGCTGTTTCTCGCTCCAAGAAGGTTTTCATGAGTTGGAACGAGGCGAGAATGCAGAAGAGAGAGGTAGAGGTCAAATGTTCGACCGTTTTACAGATCGAGCTCGTAAGGTCATGGCTCTCGCGCGGAAGGAAGCGCAGAGGTTCAACCATGACTTCATCGGCACCGAACACATACTGCTTGGGCTGATCCAGGAGGGTAGCGGGGTTGCTGCCAATGTCCTGAAGAACCTGGGCGTAGAGATCAGCAAGATTCGCTCCGAGATCGAAAAGAATGTCCAGTCCGGACCTTCGATGGTCACCATGGGGCAGCTTCCTTTTACCCCGCGTGCGAAGAAGGTGCTCGAGCTGTCAATGGAAGAGGCCAACGAGCTTGGCCACAACTACATTGGTACGGAGCATCTCCTCCTTGGCTTGATCCGGGAGAACGATGGAGTTGCCGCGCAGGTGCTCCTCGATCTGAATCTGAAGCTTGAAGACGTGAGGTTCGAGGTGCTGGAATTGCTTGGAGCCGACTCTGAGCCCGAGAGCGCCATCCCACAGTCTTCTTCCGAGGGAAAGAAGGGCCGATCCAAGACACCTGCCCTCGATGCCTTTGGCCGGGACCTGACCGAGTTGGCAAGAGAGAGCAAGCTGGACCCGGTCATCGGGCGTCATGATGAGATCGAGCGGGTGATCCAGATCCTGAGCCGCCGAACCAAGAACAACCCCGTCCTTCTTGGCGAGCCGGGCGTCGGAAAAACTGCGATTGTCGAGGGTCTTGCGCAGGACGTTATCACCGGCAATGTCCCCGAAATTCTCAGCGGACGGAGAATTGTGGTCCTCGACCTGGCGATGATGGTTGCCGGAACCAAGTACCGTGGCCAGTTTGAAGAGCGAATCAAGGCTGTGATGACCGAGGTTCGCCGGGCCAAGAATATCGTTCTCTTCATCGATGAGCTGCACACCCTGGTCGGAGCCGGAGGAGCGGAGGGAGCTATCGATGCCTCCAATGTTCTCAAGCCGGCTCTTTCTCGGGGCGAGGTACAGTGTATCGGCGCCACCACCCTGGATGAATATCGCAAGTTCATTGAAAAGGATGGGGCTCTCGAACGGCGCTTTCAGACCATCATGGTCAACCCTCCAACCAAGGAGGAAACCGTGGAGATCCTCAAAGGTCTGAAGGACAGGTACGAAGCCCATCATCGTGTAAAATTTGAAGATGAATCGCTCGAGGCGGCCGTAGAACTTTCCACCCGCTATATTTCAGGGAGATTTCTTCCCGACAAGGCGATCGACGTGATCGATGAGGCTGGTTCCAGGCTGCGAATGAAAACGATGACTCGTCCGCCGGACCTGCAGGATCTTGAAAAGCAGGTCGAGAGCCTCAACAGGGAAAAGGAAGAGGCGGTCGCCCAGCAGGATTTTGAGCGTGCGGCCAACCTGCGGGACCAGTCCGACAAGCTTAAAAATGAGAAGGAAGAGCTCAGGCGGAAATGGCAGGAAGAGTCTTCCGAGAGCGGTGGCACTGTGGATGCGGAGGTGATCGCCGAGACCGTCTCCAAGATGACCGGCATTCCCCTGACCCAGCTGGATGAGGATGATAAGAAGCGTCTGCTGGCCATGGAAGAAGAGCTGCACAAGACCGTCATTTCACAGGACGGTGCCATCAGGTCGATCTCCAAGGCGGTTCGGCGGTCGAGGTCCGGTCTCAAAGATCCGCGGCGTCCGATGGGGTCCTTTATTTTCCTGGGTCCGACGGGCGTTGGTAAGACACTCCTGGCCAAGGCTCTCGCCAAATTCATTTTTGGCGAGGAAGATGCGCTTATCCAGATCGACATGTCGGAGTACATGGAGAAGCACAACGTCTCAAGGCTGGTTGGAGCCCCTCCGGGTTACGTTGGTTTCGAGGAAGGCGGCCAGCTGACGGAAAAGATTCGTCGGCGTCCCTACTCCGTCGTGCTCTTCGACGAGATCGAGAAGGCCCATCATGATGTCTTCAATATGCTTCTGCAGATCATGGAGGAGGGCAAGCTGACCGACAGCTTTGGCCGTAACATTGATTTCCGCAATTGCATCCTGATCATGACCTCCAATATCGGCGCGGACATTATTACCCACAAGGCCGGTATGGGATTCGGGGCGAATGACGAAAAACGCTCCTATGAGAACATGAAGAAAGAGCTGTTGATCGAGGTTGAAAAGTATTTCCGACCGGAATTTCTCAACCGCCTCGACGAGGTTATCGTTTTCGAGAGCCTGAAGCGGGAGGATCTCAAGGAGATCATCGACATCGAGCTGCGAAATGTTCAGGAGCGGCTTCTTGAGCAGGGATTCGAGATCAGCCTGGATGAAGAGGTCCGGGAGTACCTGATTGACCAGGGCTACAATCCGGAATTCGGCGCTCGTCCTCTCCGTCGTGCGGTCGAGCAGAAGATCGAGGATTCCCTTGCCGAAGAGCTTCTCAGGGGAGCCTTCAAGGACGGCAACCTGATCAAGCTGAGGATCGAGAAATCGCGTCAGAAAACTCCCGAAGGTGAAACCAAGATAGTCAAGGAGATCGTTTTCGATTCAAGCTCCGTGCCTGTGAAATCTGCGGAAGACGGCAAGGAGGAAGCCGAGGAGGCGGAGGAAGCCGGTAAAGTCGGGAAGGCCGAAGAGACTGGTAAAGCCGAGGCGGCTGACGATGAGAAGCCGGAAAATCCTCCGGAGCCGGTAAGCGCCGCCAGCGAGGATGACGACGGTTCCTGAACCCGATCTTCGTGCGAGTCTATTCGGATTCGTTCCGTATGCAGGGGCGCAGGGTTCCCGCGAGATAAAATGATCCGGTGATGACGGGGTTCCAGCCTTTTCGCCGGCTGAACTCGAGCGCTTCGCGTGGATCTTCGATGACCCGTCCACTTCCCAATGTGTCGCGCAATTCTTGCGGTGCGACGGAGCGGGTCTCATCGGCCCGCGTGAAGATGATCTCATCGGCTATCCCGCCGGCCTCGGCGAGGATTTCTTCACGGCGTTTGTCGGTGGAGAGTGAGAGGATCAGCGCCCGGGGCTGGGGAAAGTCAATTTCTTCGAGGGTCTGCCGCAGGGATTTGACCGATTCCGGGGTGTGTGCGGTGTCCAGGCAGCAGGCCAGTGGCCCAGGGAAGACCTCGATTCTCGCCGGCAGGCGAAGGTCCTCCAGCACGGACCGCAGCTGGACGGTATCGAGTTGTTTGTCGAGGCTTTCCAGCACCGTCCTGTACAGGGCTATGGAAATAGCCAGATCAGCCCGGATGCCGGGTCCCCGGATGGCCGGCGCCTTGAAGACTCCCTGGATTCCGTCAATTTCGAGAAGGCCATCGCAGTTAAGTTTGACCGACCCGGGATCTGCCACCGTCCAGGGGGCGCTTTTCTCGGCCGCGATTCGCTCGATCTCCTTGCGCGCCTCTTCAGGCAGCTCGCCGGTGATCAACGGGGTTTGGGGCCTCACGATGCCGGCCTTTTCCCTGGCGATGGCGGTGAGCGTATTGCCAAGTAATTGGGTGTGTTCGAGGCCGAGGCTGGTGATGGCGCTCCAGCGGGCTGATAGAATATTGGTCGCATCGAGGCGCCCTCCAAGCCCAACCTCGAAAATAGCGATATCAACATTGGAGCGAGCGAAACAGAGCATGGCCATCGCCGTCAGTAATTCGAAGAAGGTTGGGCTGCCGCTTTCTCCATCCGCCGGTTCTATCAATGGCAGGATGGAGTTCACGGTCCGCATGAAGGATTCCTCACTGATCGATTCTCCACCAATTCGGATCCTCTCGCGCAGGTGCTCGATATGAGGAGAGGTGTAGGTGCCGACCTTGAGCCCCCCGGCTTTCAGCAGGGCCTCCAGCATCAGGCAGGTGCACCCTTTTCCCTTGGTGCCGGCGATGTGGACGGCAGGGTAGCGGTCGTGAGGATTGCCGAGGGATGCGGCCAGGGCCTCCATCCTGCGGAGGTCGAAGCTTTCCTTGTCGTAGCGGAAAGTGGGCAATCTCTCGTAGTTGGTGAAAGATGCAAGGACCTGGCTGAATTCTCTGGGGCTATTGGGTACTTTCATACGAACCGTTTTATAGTGTAAGAGGGCGATTTTTGTCTACCGAGAAGACTGAAACCACAACCAGGCTGCTTGTCTCCGCTGTTGAGCCATCAGCCGATCTGCATCTCGCTCATCTGCTTGAAGAACTGCGCGGGCTGCGGCCCGGCATCGAGTGCAGGGGCTTTGGCGGTGAGCGAGTGCGGGCGGCCGGGTGTACTGTCGATGCCGACCCGACATCCTACTCGAGCGTCGGCTTCGGTTTTCTCAAGAGCATCGGCCGGTACTTCAGCCTGCTCAAACAGTTTGACCGCCTGTTGCGTGAATTCGAACCCGCCGCGGTGTTGCTTGTAGATGCGCCGGCCTTCAACTTCCTGCTGGCTCGCCTGGCGCGCTGGAGGGGGGTGCCGGTGGCCTACTACATCTGTCCTCAGATCTGGGCCTGGGCTCCCTGGAGGCGCCGCAAGGTTCTTCGCTATACAGACCTGCTGCTCTCGATCATTCCTTTCGAGAAGGAGCTCTACAGCAACGACAGGGTCCCCGTTCACTACGTCGGCCACCCGATCGCAGATGAGCTGTCCTCGCTTGCGGAAGACCTTGGTGAAGAGTTCCGCAGCTCACTCGGTATTTCACGACAGGAGAAATTGATCGGGGTCTTCCCCGGCAGCCGCAGGGCGGAGGTGGAGGGGCTCTCCACATCTTTTTTCAAACTGCTTGCCCAGATGAAACTGGATCCTGATCGCCATCGCATCGTCGTTTCCGCCCTGCGGGGAGATTTCAGGGAGTTGATCGAAGAGGCTGCGGCCAGCCAGGGGCTGAAGATCGAGCTTATCAGCGGCGATTGCAGGCCCCTGATGAAGGCCTGTGACCTGGCCCTGGTCGCCTCCGGTACAGCCTCGCTTGAGCTGGCCTGGTTTGAAAAGCCCATGCTCGTTTTTTACAAGGTGAGCGGCCTTGGATACTGGCTGTTTAAGAATTTCTTCAGTGTCACACCCTGGTTTACCTTGCCCAATATTCTCGGCAGCGCTGCGAATGAGGGTGAGGTGACAGTTTTTGAAAAGCTGTTGCGCAGAGATGAAGAACTGGAGGAGATCGCTCCTGTGGCGATCGGGCTTCTGGAAGATGAACGGAAACAGGGTGAGGTTATCGACAGGCTGCGAAAATTGAAGGCCGCCTGCATGATGCCCGGAGCAAATGCGAAGGCGGCGGCGGTACTCAATGACTTCCTGTCGTCGCTTTGAGGCTTCCAGGCGGTCTCCAGCCGATTTTTAGGCGTGGATCAAGTACATTACCGGCTTGAATAACACCCATCCCGGTTGAATAGAGGCTTTTGCTTTCACCGGTTCTTACGCCAGAATAATAGTCCTTCGATTAATAGAGCGCTGTGGCAATGAACTTATTTCTCAACAATTCCGACCAGGACGGCAAAGGCTATAATAAGCCGAGCAGCTTCGGGCCAAAGTTTCTGATGATGGTTGTTTTCACCATCGTCATCGGCGGGATGATGTTGAATTTTTTTCAGCAGGGGCAGCAGAGACCCATTAAAGATGGCCGGGGTAAGTCGGTGGATGACGAGAGCTTCCTCGATGGAACTCCCTTCGACGTAAGGAATCCTTTCGGGGGAGAATTCGCCGCAGCTGAAGATCCTGACGACCCGCTGACCGCCGGCAAGGAAGAGGTCAAGGGCAGGAAGCTCGAGTCTTTCGTTGAGAAGCCGGAGATGCTTGCCGGCGCAGCCGGTCGCGACCGAACGGGAAATGTTGAGAAATTCGGACGTATCCAGGAAGAGGGAGTGGTTTACCTCGCGCATCAACTTCGCTCGGCCCATGTCGCCGGGAAGCCTCCTGGAGAACCTGTGTTGAACACTGCGAAGGGCGACAAGGTCTTCAACGAGCTTATCAAAAATCCGGATCTTTATCGCGGTAAGCCTGTCGAGCTGCGGGCGAATATCATCAGGGCCGAAAAGGGCAGGAGACCTCTGCAGGTGGCGGCTCTTCCAAGCGGGGCGAACCCTCTGGACGTCAACCGGCTCTACCGTTCTTACGTCTACGACCAGAACCAGAAGTTTCATCTCGTGTATACCCTCGAGGACCAGTCCGAGGAGCTCGGACACATGGCGGACGTTGTTCTGCGGGGATATTTCTGCCGGCTCTACACCGGCGAGGTCGACCTGCGCAGGGGCAGCGGTAAGCTTGATAAAGGCACGATCCCGCTGCTGGTCGCTTCTGGCTATAAGGAGATGGTCTCAGCATCGCCGAGCGCTTCGGAAAGAATATCAATCCTGCAGTTCGCGATCGCGTTGGTTCTGGGCATCGGCTGTATCGCCGGGATTGTCATTTTAGTCGTCAATCGAAGGTCAGATTCGACCTACGAGGCTCGCCGCCGGGCCAGCCGGGAGAAGGGCGTGTCCGCGAGGGGGGGCGAGATCGCGGGAGACAAGGCTTCAGAGACAGACGACGGAGAGGCCGCAGAGGAGGCCCCGGCCGAAGAGACCGACGACGGAGAGCCCGAAGAGGAGGCTCCAGCCGACCTCGAAGATAAAGTCGCCGGTGACGAAGACGATTGACCATGCCCAGTGGTAAGAGAAAAAAAGTAAAAAACCGGGGGGGAGAGCCCCGCACCGTCCGGGTTCGTTCCACCGGCGGCAATTATCCGGCCGTGATCGGCAGCGGTTCCCTCTCACAGCTGCCGCTTCTCCTGAAGGGGAAGCGCAGGCCATCGCGTCTGCACCTCGTGAGCGACAGGAATGTTCTGCTGCATCACGGCGAGGCGATACGAAAGCAGCTCAATCGTACCGGCATTCCATTTTCCGAAACCGTGCTCGCCCCAGGGGAGGGCTCCAAGACGATGGAGCAGATGCAGCGGATTCTTCGTTCCGCTGTTCGCTCCGGATGTGACCGCAGCTCCTGCATGATAGCCTTCGGGGGAGGGGTAGTCGGAGACATTACAGGCTACGTAGCCGCCAGCCTTCTGCGTGGAGTCGAGTTCATCCAGGTCCCAGCCTCGCTGCTGGCCATGGTCGATGCCAGCGTAGGGGGAAAGACCGGGGTCAATATTCCTGAAGGAAAAAACCTCGCCGGGGCCTTCCATCAACCCCGAGCGGTCATCATGGATCTCGACCTGCTCGGAACTCTGCCTGCTCGCCAGGCGCGTGCCGGCTGGGCCGAGATTATCAAGACCGCGGCGATTCGGGATCTCAGACTGCTGTCTCTCATTGAGAGGGAGAGGGATGCTCTCCTTGCCGGCTCTCCGCCTTTGCTCGCGAAAGTTGTTGAACGCTGTGTGAGGATCAAGGCCGAGGTCGTTGAGGAAGACGAGCGAGAGTCCGGTTTGCGGATGATCCTGAATTTTGGCCATACGCTCGCTCATGGAATCGAGGCGGCCCAGGGCTATGGCCGGCTCCTGCACGGAGAGGCCGTTGCTGTCGGAATGGTTTTCGCTGCCCGTCTTGGTGAGGGGCTTGGAATTACCAGGGAGGCTACGGCGGATCGTCTTGAAGCCTTGCTCGCGGCTTTTGGTTTGCCGGTTCACTTGAGCAATCTGTCCTGCTCGCGTATCCTGACGGCAATGGGACGTGATAAAAAACGTGGCCCCCGGGGCCTGCGGTGGGTCTTCCTGTCGCGGCCTGGCGAGGCCTTGATCCGTGACGATGTGAAGCCGGCGGCATGGCAGGCTGAGCTGAAAAAATTCATCAAGGGAAAGTGAAATGAAGTTCTCAACCAGATTCATCGATATTTTAGTTTCTGTTCGCGCTCCTCTCGTGACCGCTATGCTGTTGCTGGTTGTTGCTTTCCCGGGTTGCTCCGATTCCCGGCCGCAATATGAAGAGCCTACGCCAGAGGAGGCCCGGGGATCCGCCCACCCCGCCTTGAAAGCCCAGATCCCCGCTCCCGCCCCTGCTGCCGCTGCGCCGGCTGCCGGCGGAGAACCAGCCGCCAGTCCCTGGAAGCCGGGCGAAGCGTTCGTTGTGATGGGATTGAAGGCCAAGGCTCCGGAGGGCTGGCTTCGTCAGAAACCTGCCAACAGGATGCGCAAGGCCCAGTTCAAGCTTCCCCATGCCGAGAATGACACCTTTGATGGAGAGCTTACGGTCATACCCGCCTTCGGTGGAATGGAGGCCAATCTCCAGCGCTGGAAACAGCAATTCAAGGAGGTTCCCGAACCTCTCATCAATAAACGTAAAGTTGCCGGAATGGAGGTCTCCATCGTGCAATTGGATGGGACCTATCTGTACAAGGCGCGTCCTATGGACCCCGCGGAGGCAGCTCAGCCTCGTCCGGATTACAGGGTCCTTGCCGCCGTGGTGCAGGCTCCCGGCGGCCAGGTCTTCTTCAAGTCCTTTGGGCCGAGGGCCACCATGGAAAAGTGGCAGGAGGCGTTTACCGACATGGTGGACAGCTTCGCGCCAGCTCAGGAGTAGGGCAGTTGGGCTTTGACCTCCAGGAGCTCATCAGCAGCCGCAATGGTGAGAACGTCGCTCTCCATCGCGAGAATATCAATCCCCAGTTCGCTCGGGTTCTGCGCCTGATCGGCTTTGACAAGATCTACGTCCGCGGAGTTGGGCAGTATCTCTATGACGAGGATGGCTCTGAATATCTCGATATGCTCGCCGGCTACGCCGTTCACAATGTGGGCCGCAACCATCCCGTGGTTATCCAGGCCCTGAAGGATCTGATGGATTCTCAGCCCGCCACCCTTGTCCAGATGGATGCGCCGCTTCTCTCGGGCCTGCTTGCCGAGCGTCTCAAGGAGCTGACTCCGGAGGCTCTTGATACGGTGTATTTTACCAATTCCGGCACCGAGGGGGTGGAGACCGCCATCAAGTTCGCCCGCAAGAGCACCCGCCGGCCGCGGGTGCTCTTCTGTGAGCACTCTTTTCACGGCCTGAGCAACGGCTCCCTCTCTCTGAATACCGACGAATCCTATCGAACGGGTTTCGACCCACTGATTCCCGGGTGCGACAAGGTGCGGCTCAACGACCTTGACGCCCTCTCCGCTGAGTTGAAGAAGGAGGATGTCGCGGCCTTCGTTCTGGAGCCGGTGCAGGGCAAGGGGGTGTTTATCGCCGAGGATGATTACCTTCTCCAGGCCAGGGAACTCTGCTCGCGTCATGGAACGGCGCTGGCTTTCGATGAGGTCCAGACCGGGTTCGGGCGTACCGGAAGGATGTTCTCACTGGAGCATTCATGCGTCGAGCCCGACATACTTATTATTTCCAAGGCGCTGTCGGCCGGCCTCGTTCCCGTAGGGGCAGTGCTCACGAAGAGGAGCATCTACGATGGGGTCTTCGATTCCCTCGATAATTGCGTGGTTCATTCTTCGACCTTCGGCCAGGGAGCCTACGCGATGGCCGCAGGAATCGCGACTCTCCATGTATTCGAGGAGGAGGGCCTGGTTGAGAACTCGAGGCGGATGGGAGAACTCCTATTGGAGGGGCTCAGAGAGCTTGCCGGCAGATTTGAGTTGGTCAAAGATGTGCGCGGTCGTGGTCTGATGATCGGCATCGAGCTCGGTGAGCCGGCGTCCCTGAAGCTGAAGATGGGCTGGAAGCTTGCCAGCAAGCTGCAGAAAGGTCTGGTCGCCCAGGCCATGGTGATGTCCCTGCTGGCGGAGCACAGGATTCTCACCCAGGTGGCAGGGCATGGGCTGGAGATCATCAAGCTCATCCCGTCCCTGGTCATCGATGAATCCGATGTGAAGCGTTTCCTCGTGGCGTTTGAAGATGTGCTCGAGCGAAGCCATCGTTTTCCCGGCCCCATCTGGGAATTCACCACCCGCCTTGCAAAACACGCGCTCAAGCGTTGAACTGGGGACCATGCCTGGCAGATGAGATGGAGATGTTTGAAGAACAGAGAGAGATGAGATGAGCACCTTCCAGCGAGTACTTTCCCTGGGATCTCGCAGCCGCGGGCTGCATGAAATTACCTCGGAGGTTGCGGCTGTGGTTGGCGAGAGTCCTGTCGACAGCGGTCTCTGCAATGTCTTTCTCAGACACACCTCGGCGAGTCTCTGCATCAATGAAAATGCCGACCCCACCGCGCGCGCAGATCTCGAGGCCTACCTCGACCGGCTGGTTCCGGAAAACGAGCCATATTTCCGTCACACCCACGAGGGGCCTGACGATATGCCCTCGCATATAAAGAATGTTCTGACGGAAACCAGCCTGGTGATACCAGTTGTCGATGGGCGGCTGGCCCTTGGAACCTGGCAGGGCGTCTATCTCTGGGAGCACCGCGACCGGGCCTCGGGGAGAAGATTGGTGGTGTCCGTATGGTAAAAAAACCGGCTGCAACTTTCATCGCAACCGGTTTGATCTGGTGGGCGATAGTGGATTCGAACCACCGACTTCCACCGTGTGAGGATGGCGCTCTAACCAGCTGAGCTAATCGCCCGAGTATTTTCTTTGGAAACTGAGGTAGCTTAAGTAGTGCTACCGTAGAGGTCAAGTAAATGGAACAAGTCAGCCTGATCGCCCTGGATCTGGATGGAACTCTCCTCGATGATCGCAAGGAGGTTCCGCCTGATAATATCCGCGCCCTCGAAGAGGCTCAGAGCCAGGGTATTCTCGTAGCTATTTCTTCGGGGAGAATGATTCCCCGGATCCTGCCTGTAGAGGAGACCTTGGGCCTTGATTGCATTATCCTCGCCTACAATGGGGGCAAGGTCGTAGGGCCAAAGTCTGAGGGACGTCCATTGATCAGCGAGCGTCCTTTGCCGGCCGATATAGCGGAGCTCTTCATCAGGTTTTCCCAGGATGGAGACTACCTGCTCAATTTCTACCGGGATGACGTCCTCTATGCCGAGGACAGCCCGAATCGACGGCGCTTCATGGATATCTACAGCGGCCGCACGGGGGCCGAGTATCATATCGAGGATCTTACCGGGAGGATCGGGCAGGAGCCGACCAAGTTGATTCTCCTGGCTGAGCCAGAGGAGCGGGACCGTTTGCATGACCACTTTGTCGCGGAGTTGGGAGACCGTGCCTACATCACCAAATCAGACCCGGAGTATCTTGAGATCATGGCCCCCGGGGTTTCCAAGGGTACCGCACTCGAGGCGCTTGGAGAGCACTACGGCTTCGGTTTGCCCAACGTTCTTGCCGTAGGTGACGCCGAGAATGACAATCCCATGCTGGAGGCTGCCGGAATAGGCGTCGTTGTCGCCAACGGCACCGAGGCGAGCAAGGCGGTTGCCGATCATGTAACGGAGAAGACGAACAACCAGGGCGCGGTGGCCGAGGCCGTGAGACGGTTCGCTCTCAGGTAGAGGCTTGCGGTCAGCCTAGCTGGCCTCGTTGCGGTCTTCTCGTTTCTGCAGAGAATCTCTCAGCCTGGCCGCCTTTTCGTAGTCCTCATTCGCGATCGCCTCGGCCAGCTTCTCTCTCAGCTCGGCGAGAGGGTCGGGGGGCAGCATCTTGAACAATTGCTGACGCAGTTCTTCGATCGCTCGAAGAGAGTTCTTTTGCTCAAGGGGGAAGATCCTGTTCTTTCTCATTTTCGGAAGATCCTCGATCAAGCAGGAAGCCTCGGAAAGGATGGCCAGGGCTGCAGGAATGTCACCGCCGGAGTCGATCGTTCCGAGGGCCGCAGATATGAAGTGCATTCTCAGGATATAGGGCCTGTACTGTTGCAGGCTGGAACTGAGCTCCGCGGGGAAGTGCTTGTCCGTGAAGTCGAGCACCTCTATATTTCTCATGGTGTCACGCGAGCAGTATTCGTATTCGCCGACCTGGAAGAACAACAGGTACCTGTAGTAATACAGCAGGCATTCTTCCTTCAGCCGCTGGAAATCTTCCTCGGTCAGCTCGATATCCCAGGGTTTTTTCGCGGTCTCGTTGACGTAATAGTGGAACCAGGACTCCTGTCCCTGCGGGCGGTGGCCATCGGGCCGTCCCTGGAACTCGTACTGCTCGATTCCAAGAGGCAGGCGGACCTGTAGAACCTCGTCCCCGCGCTGGTTGGTGACGCGCCTGACGTGCTTATTGTCCCCGTAGCTCCAGGCTTCGAGGATCTTGCTGAGGTCCATTTCACTGTCTTCCATAACAGCAATTTTACAGATGCTGATGGGATATCTTCAATGAAACAAATGCAGTGCCGCCAAGGAGTTGGGTTGAAGTCACTGAAGGGAAAGGGTGATGATCGCTGTTTGTTCAGAGAACTTACCTGATGTGGTATTCCGGAAAATCCCCAGGCGCAATAATTGGTGCTGTGGGTTTGGAAACGAATGATCCGATATAAAAGATGCTGTCGCGCCGGGGAGTCATCTGTCGGTATTTTCGAGAAATCAAACAGTGTCAAAGGTCATGTTCAGGAAGTTTTTTTGGATCACACGAGCTCCGGGTGTCGCCTTGGGATTGTTGATTCTCTGCAATCTGCTGCTGACGCTTGATAATGCGAACCTGTCGATTACCCGGATCTGGTTAGATATCGAGATTCCCGATCCGGAGCTCTCCCTGATCTCATCGCTCCTGGGGTTGGCCCTCCTGGTTCCGCATGATGTGGGGCGGTCCGATTGGGCACGCTGGCTGCTTGGAGGTGTCTTCTTCGGGTTCTGGATACTTGTCGGGGCTACCATGGTTGGGTACTACCATCATCTCGGCAATGGGGATTTTGCCACCGATCTGCCGGTGCCTTTCTGCTTTTTTGTCTGGTTGATCCTGCTCTGCGAATTTTCGAGGATCTCCTGGTGTGAAACCAGGGAGCCTCGCATGCCGCCGCCGGCGCGGTTTTTTTTAAACAGTGTGGTGGTGGCGGCTTCCTTCTTCCTCCTGATCTCCGCCCACCTGGTCACATTCGGCCGAACGGATTTTCGCAGGCCGGCGGACGCGGCGGTTATCCTGGGGGCCAGGGTCTATGACGATGGAAGCTTGAGCCGAGCTCTCAAGGATCGCCTTGTCACCGGAATCGAGCTCTATCGCCAGGGCCTCGTTTCCTACCTGGTCATGAGCGGCGGGACCGGAAAGAACGGCTTTAGCGAGCCTCGGCAGATGGCCGTCTACGCTACGAAGGTGGGCGGGGTGCCGGCCGAACGAATCCTGCTGGACGAAGAGGGAATCAACACCGCCCAATCAGCTCGTAATTGTGGCCGCATCGCGCGGACCCATGGTTTCAAGGCGTACCTTACGGTGAGCCAGTATTTCCACTGTGCCAGGGTAAAGATGATCTTTGAGCGCAACGGAAGCTCTTGTTATACGGTTCCCACCTGCTCGAACGAAGAGGTCAGGGCAGCCGGGGCGCTTACCCGGGATACCTTCTTCCTGTTGCGGGAGGCGGTGGCCTTCCCGTTCTATTTTCTCTACTACCGCTGAGAACAGAGAAGAGAGACGAAGACCAGGGTGGGCATCTTCGTCTCTCCCGTGCAGCTGTTTTAGCGGTTGACGCCGCAGGAGCAATGGTCGGTAAAGGCCGTTCTATAATGTCCCGCGCGGGTAAGGATCTCCCTGTAGACGGCTCTTCCACAGTGATCATAGCCGCCGAAGACAGTGCGATAGACCGGCGGCATCCAGATTCTGCTGGCCCTTGAGGTCCAGAGGTGGCGGTGCACCACCCGGTGCACTCGCTGTACCCTGTGCGAAGTGCAGAGGGCTCGCTGCGGGGGAGCGACGATCACCGTTCTCGCGGGAGCCCAGCTTCTCCTGGTTCTCGAGAAGCTGACCCGGAAGTCGGGGCTTCCGAAGCTGAGGCCGAAGCGGAAGAATCCATCGGCATAGGTCGTTGAGGGGGAAAGTAGGCACACTCCGCTGAGAGCGAGCAGGTAGAAGCATTTGAGCTTCATGGCGGTTCCTCCTTATTCTGAGGTCCCTGGGTATGTCGCGAGACCACATCAGGTCTCCGTCTTCAGTAACTCAGACGGGGCCTGGCAGGAGGGTATTCAATATAAGTTCGGAATCAGAGTCCGAATTGTCCGAAGAGGCAGGATTGAGATGTCTTGCTGCTCCAGCGCACATCGAGGTCTTCGGCCTTGTAGAGGCTCTTCTGCCCCAGCGCCTTTTCGCTTTTTACATGACGAGAGAGCGGCTTGCCGGGCTGGGGATCTCTTCCGCAGACAGCTTCGCAGATGGCGGCGGAGTCATGTTCATGGGTCTCGACGTCGACCGCCAGGTGGTTCCTGATAGAGAGTCTGAGGGCATGGTCTTTCTTGACGAATTGGATCGAAGCCTTTCGAATCCGTTTTACGTTTTTGAGGTATCGTGGCGCGAGCTCCCTGGCCAGGTCGAGCAGGGCCTCTGATTTTTCAGCCGTTGCTTTTTCATCGATATAGATGACAGCCGTCATGGCTCCCTCGAGAGGGCTGCCCGGGGTTCCTTGTGACTCGATGACGATGACTATTTTCAGGGAGTCGAGCGATTGGCCGTTCCAGCTTCCCCTGGCGACATTCCAGAAGAGGATGGCGCGGTGCGCTCCCGCGGTTCTGTTCGCGAAGGTTTTTGCCGAGAGGCCCAGGCCGGGAACCTTCCGCAGGCCGGCTGTGGTTGATTCACTCTGTATTTCAATGTAGCTGCCGTAGAGGACCGGCTCGGCGATCAACTGTGGAGCGCTGGCGGTTACGAGGGCCAGCAGTACAACTGCGAGGTGTTTTCGATACATGAAAGTTCTCCAGGGGATTCCACCGCAAAAGAAACGGCTACTCTATTTTGCGGGGTGGCTGACGGCAGGTCAAGGTATCCGCCTCTATAGCCGCTGGAAGAGGTTTCACGCTGTTTTAGAGCGATGGCTCTCCACTGGCCCAGGCGAAAATTCAGCATCCAGAAGCCTCGCCTTCCGCGCTGATTGATTCGAAGAGAGCTTCGAGTCGGCGTCCGTATTCGATGTAGGTCCTGTAAGCCAGCTCGGGGTCGGATGCCTCCTGCTGCAGATGAATCACCGAGGTGATGTGGGGCTCGATGGAGAAGCCCCCATCATAGCCGTTCCCGAGGAGATCCCGGCAGATCTCACGTACGTAGCCGCAGCCATCCCCGGGGAAGCACGCGGTGTCTTCGGCGTCGGGATCATCCTTGGGCAGGTAGTCCTTGATGTGGACGTAGACGATCTCTTCACGGACGCCGCTGTAGTAATCCCAGGCGTCCTGCGAATATTGGCAGGGATTGCCGGTGTCGAATACCAGCTTGAGATTCTCTGAGCCGACATCCGAGAGCAGGTCCATGGTCTGCTGCGGCCCCAGGCCGCCCCAGCCATTACAATTCTCATGGACGAGGATGACTCCGCCGTCTTCCGCCATCCTGGCGAGCGCCGTCATCCGCTCTACGACCCTGGCGCGCCACGGGCCGTCCTCGAGCTCTGGCTCGGAGTTCGGGTAGCTCATGCAGCGAATGAACCGGGTGCCGAGCTTCTGCATTCGCGGTATCGCCCTGGCGAGCTCCTGCCGGTCTATCTCGAAGTCGCTATCGATGGGGCGGGCCCAATTGGCCAGCTGGGAGGCGAAGCAGGAGACCTCCAGTCCACCCTCGGCAAGGGCTGCTGCGGCCTGCTCGAACTCTTCTTCGGTGACATCGGTGAGGTTGGTTCCGGAGAGGTTGCGGAGCTCGATATGCTTCCAGCCAAGCTCCCGGTGCGCCCGTACCTGGTCGGCAAGATCTTCCGCACCCTCATCGGCGATTCCCGAATAAAACATCCTGGTTATTACGGCGGTGCCGCATCTCCTGCGTTGGGGTTTCAATGAAGCGGTGAAGGGGCAGTCTAACCGCGCCGCGATGGAATGCCAAGCGGAGGGCTTGTCCAGTTCAGCCGCGGCCCTGGAGCTTCCTGGTGAGTCCTACCCAGTCGGTGTGAACGGGGTCCGCCTCCGGCCGGTCGACCCGCCGGTAGGTATGGGAGCCGAAGTAATCTCGCTGGGCCTGGAGCAGATTGGCGGGGAGGCTTCCCCGTCGGTAGCTGTCGTAGTAGGCCAGCGCTGAGCTGAATGCGGGCGTCGGGATTCCCAGCTTGACGGCCTCGCTGACCACACGACGCCAGGCGGCCTGGTTCTCATCGATGGCCTTGAGGAAGAAGGGGTCCAGCAGGAGGTTGTTCAGGTCGGGAGCCTTGGCGAAGGCATCCCTGATTCTCTCGAGGAAGCGGGCCCTGATGATGCAGCCGCCTCTCCACATCAGGGCGATGCTGCCGTAATCGAGGTCCCAATTGTATTCCTCCGCCGCGGCCCGGATCAGCGCGTAGCCCTGTGCGTAGGAGCAGATCTTCGAGCAGTAGAGAGCCTTCTCAATCGCATCGACGAGCTCGGATGCATCTCCCTCGTAGCTCGAGTCCGGGCCAGTCAGAAGCTCGGAGGCTGCCAACCGGTCAGATTTCTGGGCTGAGATCGCCCGGGCCAGGACGGCCTCTACGATTGTCGGCGCGGGAATGCCGAGGTCCAGCGCCGAGGCCGAGGTCCAGCGCCCCGTACCTTTCTGTCCCGCCGTGTCGAGGATCATCTCGACAAGAGGGTTGCCTGTCTCTTCATCCGTGATGGCGAGGATATCGCGGGTAATCTCGATCAGGTAGCTCTCGAGCTCGCCCTCGTTCCAGCGCGCGAAGACCTCGTGCATTTGCTGCGCGTTCATGCCCAGGGATTCCTTCATCATGAAATAGGCCTCGCAGATCAACTGCATGTCGCCGTACTCGATGCCATTGTGGACCATCTTCACATAGTGCCCGGCTCCATCTGAACCGACCCAATCGCAGCAGGGCTCGTTTTTGTCTCCTACCTTGGCCGCGATCGCCTGGAAGATGTCCTTCACCTCGGCCCAGGCGCTTTCTGAGCCTCCGGGCATGATGCTCGGCCCCAGCCTTGCGCCTTCCTCACCTCCGGAAACCCCCGTGCCAATGAAGCGCAACCCGCGGGCCTCTACCTCTGCTGTCCTGCGGATGGTGTCGGGGAAATGGGAGTTCCCGCCATCGATGATGATGTCGTCCGGATCGAGGTGCGGGGCAATAAGGTCGATGAAATCATCGACGGGCTGGCCGGCCTTGACCAGCAGGACAATCTTCCTGGGCGACTTGAGGTTGGCGCAGAGGTCTTCGATATTCGAGGCGCCGTAGAGCTGCCGGTCGGAATTCTCCTCGATAAACTCATCGATCTTGCTGGTGGTGCGGTTGAAGACGGCGACGCTGTAGCCGTGGTCCTCCATGTTGAGGACGAGGTTTTTTCCCATCACGGCAAGGCCGATCAGTCCGATATCACAGGGTGAGGTGCTCATATCTCTCAGTCTATTCCTGGTTCCAGGGTGGGTCACTGGGGAGCTTGGCGAGGAAGCGCTCGGTCAGGCCTGTCTCGTAGTCTCCCGCAAAGCTTCCATTGAAGAAGCGATCAATTCCTTCTGCGAGGAGGTGCTCCCAGGAGGCCTCCTCTTCGCCCGGCACGATGGGGAAGAAGAGGGCGTTGTTGGCCTTTGCGGCCTTCTGGTCGCCTGGGGCATCTCCAATCATCAGCACCTTGCCCTCCTCGTAATTCGAGACAACGGCTTCGAGGTGCTCCTTCTTATTGCCCATCTCCTGGCCGGCGATGAGCGAGACGTATTTGTCGATGTCGTGTTCTCTCCACTCCTTGGTGAGAGCCTCAACCGGGGTCGCGGATACGACCATCATGTCAGCCGCCTCCGAGAACTTCTCGAGGCATTCACGGAGGTTCGGGAAGGGTGGAACGTTGTTGACGAATCTCTTCACGTCCCGATTCACGTGGTGGCTCCACTTCATGCAGAGCTCGAGCTCGGGATCAGGGTTTTCCGCGAGAAACTCTTCTATGGCCGGGTTCGAGAGTGGCTTGTCGGACTCGCTGAAACGCTCGAGGGATTCGAGCTTCATGATCTCGACGCCCCGGCGCTGGACGTCGGGCCGCGCACGCAGGTAATCCAGGGCGTAGATCAGCGCCAGGAAGCGATTGCAGCCCCTGGTGCGGGAGTAGAGGTTCACGAAGTCCCAGGCTTCCCGGGCAAATTTTGAGACAGCCTGGAGCTCGAAATAATTGATCGTATTGGGACAGAAGCACTCCTTGTGCTTGAGCTCCATGCTGTCAAACGCGCAGCCATCGGAATCGATTCCGACAAAGAATTCACTCGAAGACTGGAAGCTCTGCAGTGCCGCCTTGTAGTCCGTCATTATTCCCTGGGTTTCCTTACGTGTTCCGGCTCTGTTCCCCCCGAGTTGGGCAGAATCAAGGTCGCTAAGTTAGCACCTCCTCATGGGACCATCAAGACCTCGCCGGTGCCCGGTCAGCGCCGGGGAAGTCGTCGTTTTTTATTCAGAGCCGCTTCCCGAGCAGCTCGAGGGCCTTGGCGATCATCGGATCGGCGCCCTTCTCCAGGTCGGCCCGGGTATTGCGGATCTCAAGGTCTACGGGGATCCCCTTGCTTTCATAACAGACCTTGGCCGCGGAGTAATAGCGCTGGTGCGAGAGGGTGTATTTCCAGCCGTTGGACAGCTTGCGCTCGAGCATATCGCTGAAGATACCGTTGGTGTGGTCTCCGATGAGAGTCGCCTGGGGAAGGTCGGCCATGAGCATCGCGAAGACATCGGCCGCGCTGTAGGAGGCATCGTTGGTGAGAACCATGAGGTAGCCCTTGTAGCGAACAGCTCCCCCCGGCTCGAGATGGCGGGTGCGGAGCTCTCCGAAGTCATCTTCGCCGGGGCCCTTCTTGGTCTTCTTATAGTGCCCGACCCGTTTCTTATCGACGAAGCGGTTGAGGATCCGGTACACGAAATCATCGGTGCCGCCGGGATTGTCGCGGATGTCGACGATGATTCCCCGGGTGTCCTGCAGTTCACCAAGGATCCGGTCGAGCGCTCTGGCGAGAGCTTTCTTTCCCGGGCCCTCCATTTCGGCGATCCTGATATAGCCCAGGTCCTTGTTGCGGCAATAAGAGAAGACCTCGGCGAGCTCCTCCGGCTCGCTGAAGCCTGCGGATTTGAGCGTGCCAATGACCATCCTCCAGAACCTCTTCTGGAGCTTGCGGGATGGGAACTCCCGCTCGAAGTCGGTCATCTCCTCGGGGCAGTATTCTTTCTTTTCCTTCCCCTTGCCCTTGACTGCGAGGGTGACGTGGCCGTCCTTCAGTGGGGCCAGCAGCTCAGAGAGAATCTTGAAAAGCTCATCATCCGTGGTTTTTGCGGTCACTCGCGGCCTGTGCTTCTCGTACTGCGATTTCCAGTCCACTCCCCTGAGCTTGAAGAAGGCGTAGCGCTCATTGAATACGCCCCAGAGCTCCTCGAAGACCTTTTCGGGGGCGCTCAGCCTGGCCTTTTCAGCACCGGCTTTCTCGTCCTGAGAGGGGGCGGGGGTGGGTGCCAGCAGAGTACAGGCTGCAAGTATCAAGGCGGCCCGGCAGGACTTATTCTTCAGATGGTTCATGCTTCAGCTCGGTATACCGTTTGTGTTCAAGGCCCGGGGAGAGCTGCCCTGCTATAGTATCGACCTTGGCTGAAGCGAACGAAAGAAAAGAAGGACGGCCCACAGCAAGGTTGCGCGGGCCGTCCCGTTCGTTTTCTGGTGCCGTGGAGAGGACTTGAACCTCCACCCACTATAAGTGGACTAGGACCTGAACCTAGCGCGTCTGCCAATTTCGCCACCACGGCATAAATCGAGATGCGAGTGTACTTGCAGGGGTATAAGTTTCAACCCTAAACGGCTGCAGCGGGGCTCTAAGACGGCCAAACTTGATATCATCCAATGGGCGTGGTGAAATGTAAGCAGGAAGCAATCGTCTCCTTCCGGAGGATTTTGCATGCTGAGCATTTCAGATGGCCACCAGGGGATTACCCGGCGCAGGCTGCTTACAATTGGAAGCCTCGGTCTCGGCGGCCTCTCCCTGCCGACCCTCTACGCGGCGGGTGGCCCAGGAAGCTCGGAGGGGAACCCGGTCACCGGCAAGTCTGTGATTTTTCTCTTCCAGCAGGGAGGGCCCAGCCAGTTCGAGACCTTCGATCCAAAACCCGACATACCGACCGGCAATCGAACCATCGGTGGTGTCATTCCAACTACCCTTCCGGGCGTCATCTTCGGGGCGACCTTGCGGCGCCTGGCGAAGCTGGCTCACAAGCTCACCGTCGTACGCTCCTTCCATACGAATAATTCAGGTCACAACATCAAGCCGATTGTCGGGGAGCATTCGCTCGAGGCCAATATAGGCACCCACTATTCACGGGTGGTGGGGTCGACCCATCCCCTCACCGGGATGCCGACCAACGCGGTGATCTTTCCTCGGGCGGTGAATTCCGATGTACCGGGGCCGAGCGCGCGGGGCAATCTCCGGGCAACGGGGGCCTACGGTAAGGGTTTGACTCCCTTCGTTCCCGGGTCGGGCGGCCAGCTGCAGGAGGATATGAAGCTGCGGCTTGACAGGGGTCGCAACGATACCCGTCGTCGGCTCCTGGGGCAGCTGGATCGACTCAATCGCAAGGTGGACACCAGGGGGCAGCTCGATGGTCTCGACAAGCTCCAGGGCCAGGCCTACGAGCTGATCCTGGGAGGAGGCGTCTCCAGGGCGCTTGATCTCTCGCGGGAAGATCCTCACACCCTGAAACGCTACGACACCAGCGTCTACGCCAGGAAGGGGACCTGGAACAAGGTCTCGAGAGGAAGGAAGGGCTACTACTGCGCCCAGGCGGCGACGATCGGTCCCCTGCTTCTGCTGGCACGGAGACTGTGTGAGGCCGGCTGCGGCTTCGTTACCATCCACGCAGGCTACGAGGGTGTCTGGGACATGCATGCCGATGGCAACAACCTCAACATGGTAGATGGTATGGAGGCTGTGGGACGCTCCTTCGACCATGCGGTCGCGGCCTTTGTCGAGGACGTCGAGGATCGGGGGCTCCGGGACAAGATCATGCTGGTGGCCACAGGTGAGATGGGCCGCACCCCGAAGGTCAACAAGAACGGGGGCAGGGACCACTGGGCCCGCCTGGCGCCGCTGCTGCTCTACGGCGGCGGACTCGAGGGAGGCCAGGTGATTGGCCGCTCCGATCGCCAGGGTGGTGAACCGGCCAGCGACGGCTGCGACCCCAGCCACCTGATCTCGACGATTCTCCATACCGTTTTTGACCCCGGCAAGCTCCGGCTCAAGCCGGATGCCCCGCGCGAGGTGCTTGCCCTCTGTGCGAAGCCGCCGATTCCGGGGATTTTCTGATACCCGGGAGTGTTGCTTCGGCTGCGGGTTTCTGGCAATTTGATGCTGCGTGAGGCAAGTATATCGCATTGCAAAAGGGTGGAGGTGACGAATGAGCGAAGCGGGCTTCTCGTTCGATTCTCAGAGCGCGGCAGACGCTGCGGACTTCCTCGATGGCCGCTCCATGGTGCTCCGCTGGCTGGTGGCCTTCCTGCGCCACTTCGACAAGCTTCCCGAGGAGTCGCTGTCGAGTTGGCGGTTCTACTGGAGGGGAGATCCCGGGGCAGGCTGCGCCCTGGCTCATTCCTTCAGGAATGGCACCACCTACCTCTTCGCCGAGGCCGGCTTCGACTTCGAATCCCTGCGCCGGTTCTTTTGTGAAGATTTTCTTCCCGAGCGAATCATCGTTGATCGTACGACAGCCGAGAACTGGCGGGGGGCGGCTCCTGGAATGCTCGACGCGGCCGGGCGGAGCCTGGAGCTGCGGGTGCTGGCGAGGCCCCTGGAGACGGGGGGCGGGAAGGCGACCGGCCCCTTTCGAATGGCCCGGGGAGATGAGGCGGGCGCCCTCAGGCAGTTTGAGGCGATGCATTGCCGCGAGATCGGCCTGGAGGAGATTCACAGCGATTTTGATTCACTCATCGAGGCTGGCCTGGTCTATGTGGTTGAGGAGGGCGGGGGGCTCGCCGGCTATGTCTGCTCGAATCTCTCCGATGGAAAGTATGTGCATGTCAGCGGGCTCTATATCGCGCCGGCTTATCGCGGCAGCCGCCTTGGGGCCGTGCTGGCGACCGAGATCGCCCGGCGGATCGCGCAGGAACACGGAGCCGAAGCCCTTGTCGATGTCTACAGCGACAACACTCCGGCGATCAGGACCTACGTTGAGTCGGGATACGTGATCGTCGGGGAAGGGCTGGAGGCGCGCTACCACAGCGACATGTGGCGCTGAGAGCTTCCTGCTATTTGTCGCGGCCGAAGCCGTACATCGGCAGCAACCGATAGTAGACCTCGAGGCTCAGCACCGCGAGGCCGGTGGAGAGGACGCGGCCGCCAGCGCTGACATGCTTGCCCTTGGGATCCCAGCTGCCCCTGTTTGCTCCGGTCTTGTGCTGGAGGGTGACGTAGATTTCCTTGAGGTTGTTATTCCACTCCGTCCAGATGGGACCCTGGTGCTGGTAGAGAGAAAGGGTCGCGTAGTAGTCGAAGTAGAAGTCGACCTTGTTGGCCTTGAGCATGCGGAGTTTCAGGAAGGCGGAGCTCTCCTGCTGTCGCGGATCGGTCGGCGGCGTCAGGTCAAGCTGCCGCAGGAACATACCCGTAGCGGTCATCGCCGGGTGGTTGTTGCTCGGTCCGGTATAGCCGTAGATACCGTTATGGGTGCCGCCGGAAACCGAGCTGATGAATTCGCGTCCCCTGGCGAAGACCTCGTCGGGAATCTCGAGACCAGCCATTCTTCCCGAATGCAGGGCCATATAGTGCCAGCCGGTGGCCGAGAGGTCTCCTGCCTGACCTGGCTGGTAGCGCCAGCCTCCGCCCTTTTTGTCCTGGGCGTTGAGGATGTACTGAATTGCCCTGGCTGCCGGTTCCTTGAGTTTTGGATCTTTTGTCAACCCGTAGGCTTCGCAGAGCGCGATGGTGGAGATGCCGTGCGCGTACGTTCCATGGTTTCCTCCGCCTTGGCCGCGCAGGTTGCCGTCGGGTCCCTGCTGCTTGATCAGCCAGTCGATCGCCCTGGCCAGCGCCTTGGCGTGCTTGCTGTTGGCGCCGCGCTTGATGCCCCAGCCGTAGTAGCAGAGCATCGCCAGGCCCGCTCCAGCTGTATTGTATTCTGACCTGCTGCCGTGCTTGCCCATCTCCCAGCGGCCATCGGGTTCCTGGTTGTCGCTGAACCAGTCCAGCGCCATGCGGATCGCCCCCTCGGTCGCCTCCGAGCCGCCGAGCTGCTTGATCACCTCCAGCGAGGGCCGCCCACGCAGCCTCTTGACGTACTTGCTCAGAGTTTTTTCATCGAGACTGTTTTTCGGCGTCTCCAGCTTGACATCGGCGACCAGGCTGTCGAGCGGATCGGTGCCGGGCAGATTCAGCGCCAGGGCGGCCTTTTCAGCCTCGCCTTCGAGCTCTTTCGCAGCGCTGTCGGCCTCGAGGCCATCGGTGGGATTGACCGTGCTGCCGCCGGTGTCGGTAGTTGGAGCGGTCTTGCCGGCTGCGGCGACAGCCCTGGCGCCGGACTCAACATCGAGCTGCCTGTTGCCGGCCTTGCCGGTCTTCGCCTTGCCGCTCTTGACCTGCTGGATGGCGCCCTCGTTGCCCTTGAAGTCGCCCTTGGTCGTATCGACCGCGGCCACCTCGAGCTCCAGGCCGGTGGTGAGCGCATCGAGCGGATCGGTGCCGGGCAGGTTCTGGGCGAGCGGCGTCTCGGTGCCCTCCGTCTTCTTCGGAGTGTCGTTAGCCTCGAGGCCGTCGACCGGGTCGACGTTCTCGGTCTTGGCCTCAGGCCGGGCGCTCCTGGCGACGGAGCCCTGGTCAGACTGCACCTCAACCTTCAGGCTCTTGGCGGGATCGAGCTTCTCCTGGTCGGTCTTGACCTGCTGGATGGCCTCCTCGTTGAGCTTGAAGTCATCCCGGGTCAGGTCGACAGCCTCGACTTTCCTGGCATTGGTGGAGGTCGCGACCTCGAGCTCTTCGACCAGTAGCTCGGGCAACTCCGTCTCGCTGAGCTCCTTCAGCTCCGGCGCCTCCTCTTGCGGCAGGATGGGAGCATCGCTCGGCTGCGCCTCGTTGGCCTTCGATGGCTTGAGGTCGCTGACGAGAGACTGGTCGGAGCTCTTGCGAGCGATGGGAACGGGCTTGGGGACGACGACGGTTGGATTGAAGGCCACCTCGCTGAAGTTCTGAACGTTCTTGGCGACGATTAATTGCGTGGAGCGTGTCACCTCGGCCAGCTCCTGTTCGGATTCCATCGCCAGCTCTTCCTGGGCGAGAGCGTCTATGGATAGCGAGACCTCGGGCGCCTGCTGGTCGCCGCCGGCCACGGCCTGGCTGATGACCCAGACGACCATCAGCAGGAGCAGCAGAAGGTGAGCCATGACCGAGGCCGCCAGGCATTTGTGATAGAGGCTGGTTATGTCGCGCCATTTTTCTACCAGGTAGATCAACAGGAGCAGGGTGGCGATCCCAAGCAGGATCCACCAGAAGATATTCGCGATGAGCTCCTTGAATAATTCCCAGCGCGCCAGATCGGTATAGCCAATGACCTCGCGTGTGGTGGAGCGGTAGAGCCTGTAATCCTGTCTTGGAGTTGTGAGCTCATCGGCCTCATCCGGCTTTTTATCGATCTTCTCCGCCTGTGGAGCCAGCTCGCCATCGGAACTGAAGAGGAGGTCAAAACCTTCCATGCGCACCGCGGGATCGGTTGCCTGGCCCTTCTTGATGTAGACGTCGACCTTTTCCGGAGGCAGCACATTTCCGCTGACCACGCGGGAGAAGTAGAGGCTGAAGTCGCCTGGCTTACCCCTGGCGCGGTTGGAAGCCAGGAAGACGTGATCTCCCTGCCCGGTGAGGGCGGTCTCGATGTCATCCGCCGAAGAGTTGAGCTCATCGACAGCGACCGCCTTCGTGAAGACCGGCAGCGGGGCAGTCTCCGGCTCGTTCGCTTTGGCTACACTCGCGGCGGGCTGTTCGGGGGGCAGGCCAGCCTCGAGGGTCAGGTCAAAGTAGATGTCGCTGGAGCCCGCCTTATTGTTGACCCGTGCCGCCAGTATGTTTTCGCCTCGCTTGAGCACCCCCGCGGGAACCTCGACCGTGCGGTTCCAGTATACGGGTTCATGGTCAATGTCTTCCTTGTCGAGCTGCTGGCCGTTGATCCAGACGGTCGCTGAATCGTCGGAGGCGACTCGCAAGCTGAACTTTTTCTTCAGGTCGAGAAGCTCCTGGTCTATAGAGAATTTTCTGCGAATCAGGACAGGCTGGCCCTGCAATTCTACGGTGGTCCCGTTCTTTTCAGCGATAGAGGGCTCCCCATAGCCCAGCGGAGCCTTTGCAGCGGCCCACTTGCTGTCGTCAAAAGCGGCCTTGAGCCAGTCTTCTCCCTGGACACCGCTGGCGGCGGTGAAGCTCCAGCCTTCGCTCGAGGCGGCTATGGCTACCGGGTTGATGCCCGTCGCCGGGGCTTCTTCGGAAACTTTCGGCAGCTCGCGTTGCGCTACGTAGATGTCCCTGTCGGTGACCCGGTTGGTTGAGAAGTAGAGCTTCCTGTCGTCGGTGGAGAGGGCGGGCCCGGTTTCGTTCTTTGCCGAGTTGATGGAATCTCCCAGGCGCTCGATCGTTGTCCAGCTCTTACCATCCTTGCGGGCTACATAGATATCGTAGCCGCCGGCGCCTCCCTCGCGGTTTGAGCTGAAGTAGAGGAGCTGTCCATCCCGCGAGAAGGCGGCGCCCCGTTCGTCGCTGGGGGTGTTCAGGGCAGTCATCGCCTCCGGTCGGCTCCAGGTTCTTCCATCCCAACTGGAGAGGTAGAGGTCTGCGCCGGTTTCTTCGGGGCTTGTTTTCTCAAAGTCACTCGAAAAGCGGGTCAGGACCATCAGAGTGCCATCGGAGGAGAAGGCCGCCTCCAGGCTCCGGGAGGCCTGATTGACCGGATCGACCGCCGCCGGGTTTTCAGAATTCTTGTCCCTCTCTTCGAAGAGGCTCTGTTTCGGGTCTTCCCATAGAACCATGCGCTCCTTTTTTTCCTGCACATCGACCCGCAGGCCTTCTTCGTCGGTGTAGTAGGACCAGACCTCGCTCCGCAGCCGGTCACGAATCACCAGGCCCAGGAGGATGAGGGCTGCCAGTCCCACTGTCGGCAGGATCCAGCGGGTCCAGGATCGTCCGGATGCTGGTGCTTCCGTGGAGAGGGTTTCGATTCCGGAGATGTTTTTTTTGTCGTTACTCATGGCATCAGACCCTATGCGGTCGCCTCCGCCGTGGCGATTTCGGTATCGTTGCCGCCGGTGGAAGGCTTGCGTAGCGCGAACCAGGAGCCCAGCAGCAGTACGAAGAGCGCGCCGCATGAGGCCAGCAGCAAGCCCAGGTTGTTTTTCATCCAGCCACCATCAGGCATCTTCGAGTAGTCATAGCGTCTCACGACACGCTTGCTCATCGCGCCGTAGAGGGCTGCCGGGTTGTCACCCCGGCTGGAGTTGAACATCAGGTGGAAGCCAGCCATGCGCAGCGCGGGGGCTGATTCATCGCTGGGGGAGTTGATCTCCGGACCGAGATTTTTCGGTTCACCGGGAATCAGCAGGTCTTCCAGGACTTCATTGTTGGTGTTCTTTTTGAACCGTGACCGGTAGATGTCTTTGCCTCCCTGCCCGCCGGCCCGGTCGGAAGCAAAATAGATGAAGTCGCCGTGGTCGGTGATCACCGGGTCCAGGTCGTCAGCGCTTTTCGAGCTGAGCATATCGATGCGCCTGGCGTGGCGGAAGAGCGGGGTTGGCGGGATGTCCGCGGGGGAAAGCAAACCGTCTGCCGCTCTCTTTGGTCCGGCGGGGTCTGGTTCAAAGCCAAGACCGTAGAGTGGAGTGTAGCGGTAGTGCGCCTCGAGGCAGAGAGCGACCAGTGAGGTCGTGATAACCGGCCCCATCTGATCACTGTGCTTTCCCTTGACTGCCCAGGAGCCGTCCTCGGTCTGGGCTGTGATGAACTGCTTCTTCATCGCGTCAAGCCAGCGTCTCCAGGCGGGGCCCTGGTGCTGGTAGGAGGCCAGGGTTCCGTAATAGGCGTAGTAGAGGTCGGCGACGTCGAGGCCTTTCTTGTCGATCAGCGCTGAGGCCTCCCAGGCGCGGGCGCTGCTCGAGGAGAGGCCGAGCAGCTGGCTGCAGAAGAAACCGACCGCGTTCATGGCCGGCGTGTGGCCGTTGCCGCCGACCTTCTGTGTGTAGCCGAAGGCTCCTCCGTCTCTACCGCTTGAGACCTCGGTGAGGAACCTGCGGGCGCCTGCGATCGTCTCCTCCTTGACCTGCAGTCCCGACCACCTGGCGCTCGCCAGGGCCATGACCATCCATCCTGAGACCGAGAGGTCACCTTTCTGGCCCGGCTGGTAGCGCCAACCGCCCTCTTCGTGCTGGGCCGTGGTGATGAACTCAACGGCAGCGATCGCGCGCGGCCGAAGCAGCTCGGTATCCTTGGTTACTCCGTATGCCTCGATCATCGCCAGCGAGGCGATGCCGTGGTCGTACATGTTCCCTTTGGGTTTTTTTCCGCGCAGGTCGCCATCGGCTTTGTCCTGTTGATCGATCAGCCATCGGATGCCCTTTTCGACCACCTCGCGGTACTGGCACTCGGAGTTGTGGGTTTCACCTCGCCCGTAGAAAGCCAGCAGCGCGAAGGCGGTGGCCGCCATGTCGTGGTTGGCCGCGCCGCCGTTTTCGCTGAGGTCCCAGCGTCCATCCTCTGCCTGGGTGCTGGCGAGGAAGGCAAGGGCCTTGTCGACCGCGGTCTCTGTATCTTCAGTGCCGCCGAGCTTCGTCATCACCTTGAAGTCGCCGAGGGCTCCTTCGCGAAGCGAGTAGAGCATGCTCAGCTGGCGCTCGACCATCAGGTCGTAGGGCGTCGCCCTGGAGGAAATGTTGGCCTGGTAGAGGTCATGATCGGTCTTGAGGGTCTCAATCCGGGCCCTGGTAAGGTTTGTCGCGGTTTCATCTGTCCGCTCACGGGGCTGGTTCGAGGAAAAGAACAGCCTGGTGTTG
>Ga0310124_10000071_pt1 | contig 63269 bp, 44 predicted proteins | sample CB11b_AW_Bot5_MG_FD_203507 | JGI IMG/M metagenome (GOLD analysis project Ga0310124, IMG submission 203507) | Marine microbial communities from Western Arctic Ocean, Canada - CB11b_AW_Bot5 | ecosystem: Environmental > Aquatic > Marine > Oceanic | place: Canada: Western Arctic Ocean | collected... | reverse complement strand
ACTGTCCGGTTTATTTGCGATGGGCGGGGGGGGGCGTCCTGGTCTGCCTTTTCCTTGGCGTATTCAATGGTGTCTGCGCTCTCGAGGTCAAGCCGGCCGCTGGAGCCGGCGAAGTGGTCAAGCTCGGCGGCGTGGAGTGGCTTGGAATCGAAGACGGGATCGAGAGTATCCGCCAACGCTATCAGCCAGCGCTGGTATGGTACGCGGGGAGCTCTTCTTCTGATGGGCTGGGACTGCTGAAGAGGCTGGAGAAGTCGTCTTTTCGCCGCCTGTTTTCCAGATATGTTCTGATCCGGGTTACGTCAGCAGACCTGGGCAAGGGGTATTCACCCAGGCCGAATGGTCCGCGCCCGCGAAAGGCCGTCAAGAAGAAGGCTCCTGCCAGGCCTGCTCTGAAACCTGCTGAAAAACGAGCCACCGTGGGCGAGGAGCTGCGCCTTCCGGCCCGTGAGCCGGCCCTGGTCGTGCTTGATTTTCGTGAACGTCTTGTCGAACGCTATGATAACGAGCTGCCCGGACGGGACACCCTGAGCTCGCGTCTGAAGAAGATTCTGAAGATCAGCGAGTACTACGCGCGCCAGAGCCGGCCCATCGAGAAGCTGCTGCTCGACTCAAAGGAGGCCCAGAAGCTCGGCAATCAACGTACGGCTGTCCTCAAGGTAAGAGTTCTTGAGGACCCCGGTCTTCGCAAGAAGATGGACCCGGTGCTTCAGTCCTGGGTCGCTGCCATGATCAGGGACTATCGGCAGGAGGCGAGGAAGGCCCTCGACAAGGCGATCGTTATAGAGAGGGAAGGGGACAAGCTTAAATCAGACAGCGCCCTGAAATATACCAAGGCGATTGATGCTTTCGAGAAGATCGCCAAGGACTATCCGTTCAAGGATATCGTGGTGGAGGCTAACAGGCACTCGGGCGAGATTCTCAGCAAGATGACTGGCTTTGGCAAGAAGCCCTTTTGAGATCAAGGTTGGAACTCCCTTCATGAATTCCAGGTCGTCAGCTCATGAAGAGAGTCCGCTTCCTTCAACTGAGCTCGGGAACCCTCTCTCGCAGGGGCTCGATTCGAAGACCGCGCGGGAAATCGTGGGGATTATCCATAGCGAAGATCGAAAGGCGTGGGAGGCTCTCGACTCCGAGCTTGAGACCATCGCGGCCGTGGTAGATGCGGTGGCCGGGGCCTTCGAGCGTGGGCGGCGCCTCATCTACCTTGGGGCCGGCAGCAGCGGGCGTCTCGGGGTTCTCGACGCCTCTGAATGTCCACCCACCTTTGGCGTGGATCCGGGCCTCGTCGAGGGCTTCATCGCAGGCGGCGATGGAGCTCTTCGAGAGGCCGTTGAGGGAGCCGAGGATTCTGCCGAGGGAGGAGCCCGCCTGGTCAGCGACGCCCTGGTCGGCGAGGGCGATGTTGTCTGCGGTATCTCTGCCAGCGGCAGGACTCCCTTTGTCGCTGGAGCGCTCGAGGAGGCCCGCGGGCGGGGGGCGGTGACGGTGCTTGTCGCCGCAGATGGAGGTCTTCGTGAGACAGCGGAGCCCTCTCCCTGGGATCACCGGGTCATTCTCGATGCCGGGCCCGAATGCGTAGCCGGTTCGACCAGGATGAAGGCCGGTACGGCGACAAAGATGGCGCTGAACATGATTACCACCGGGGCCATGGTTCGTTGGGGAAAGGTCTACGACAACCTCATGGTCGACCTGGTGGCCAGCAATACCAAGCTGATCGATCGGGCGAGAAGGATCGTCGAGCAACTGGGTGAGGTGGATTCCAGGGAGGCTCTCGAGTTGCTTGAGCTGGCGGAGGGTGGGGTCAAGCTGGCTGTGCTGATGGCGAGGAAGGGGGTAGGGCCGGACCGGGCCAGGGCCCTTCTGGGAATCCATAAGGGACATCTGCGTCCGGCCCTTGAAGAAAACCTCGATTCCGGAAATTCGTAAACCCATTTTGGATAATGGACTTGTGGCATTTCTTTCCGCCGCGTTGGACGCTTTGGTCGGCTCGTGCTATCCTGATGCATTGAAACGTATTTTGCTCCTTAACCGGCTTTCTGGAGAGGATTTCGCGATGCCCGTCTATGAGACACTTACGGCAGAGGCCTTCACCCCGAATTGGAAGGGTGAAATCGCAGTCAGGGTGAATGACATTCTGCGGCGCCGCAAAGGTCAGTTCAGTAACAAGCTGGAGGAGATTTCGCGTTTTATCGAGAGGGGACTCGGAAAGGCCCTTCCTTCCGAGAGCCTGAAGAGCTCGCTCAGGAACCTGGTCAGAGCCTTGAGGAAACGCCAGGGGGAGATTGACGCGGGCGGGGAGCCGGTCCTTGCCGAGCTCGATGTGTTTTTCGAGCAGATTGTCCGTTGCCGGGAGGACAACCAGATTGAGCAGTACTCGACCTACCTCTTCAAGGTCGATATGGACCTGAAGATCTGAGCGCAGCTGTCTTGAGGCGGCTGTCTTGAGGCGTTGGCCTTCCCTGTCGGCGCCGTTCCCGATTTGCGCACGGGAAAAAGACCGGGGCGGAGACAGGGAAGAGAAGACAAGAGAAGGATGCGCGGATCTGCCGGGCGGGTTTCGCATCGCCACCTTGCCGGGGTTGTCGCAGAGCGGTCTGGCGGCGGCCGCTTCGGGAAAAGAGTGAGGTGAACCATACAATGAAGATGCTGAAAAATATCGGGGTTGGCGGACTCGTACTCCTGGCCGGGCTTGGAGGGTATTTCCTGCTCAGCTGGAACGGAATTGGCGAGAAGGTGGCTGAACACGGGCTCAGGATCGGCAAGGTTGAGGAGGAGGGGCAGCGCCACCAGGTGAGGATCGTCGGCAACGAGAAGGACATCGAGATTCTAAAGGGCGAGGTTGCCCAGCTCAGGAAGGAGCTCGTTGAGGTCCAGGGGCAGATGGAAGAGACCCGGGGGAGGCTTGGTAGGGCCGAGGCTGAGCTGAAGAAGGCGCAGGAGAGCTCCGCCAGGAACGCGGGAAATGTGGGCGAGCTCAGCCGTTTGGTTGACAAGATTTCCCGGGAGCAGGCAAACCTGGCCGGGGAGCTCGCGCGAAGAGCTCTGAAGGTCCAGGCGATGGGGGAGATCCTGAAGCAGCAGGAGAGGGTCAACATCGGCTTTGATCGACGCCTGCGGATGCTCGAGGACAAGGCGGGCTTGGAGGTGCCTATCCCCTGAGGCTGAAAAGCCTGCGGGTGTTTACGGTGGCCGCCTCGTCAATTTCCAGGGGGGGGATCCCGAGAAGCTCCGCCAGGAAGTCCCGCGTGAGCGCGGTATAGGCCGGCTCGTTGCGTTTCCCCCGGTACGGATGCGGTGGCAGGTAGGGACTGTCGGTCTCCAGCAGCAACCGGTTGAGCGGAACCACCGCCGCCGCCTGCTGGAGACGCTGAGCATTTTTGTAGGTCACGTTGCCCGCGAAGGAAATGTGGAAGCCGAGGCCCAGGCCTCGCTCCGCCTCCGCAGGACCACCCTCAAAGCAGTGGAAGACGCCCGGTGGAATGCTGTCGCGGGTTTCCAGCAGGTCGAGCAGGGGATCGATCGCTTCACGGCAATGAAAAATAACCGGGAGGCTGAGCTCCACGGCCAGGTCGAGTTGGTCCTGGAGGATCCCGGATTGGGTCTCAGGGGGAACCGTGTCCCAATAATAGTCCAGGCCGATTTCCCCGACGGCGACGACCTCTTCCGGATGGGTATGGATGAGCTTCCGGAGACCGGTAAGCGCGGCTTCCGGGTCTTCAATGGGGGATTGAGGATGGATTCCGGCGCTGGCGAAAAAGTCGGCGTGCTCCCTGGCGAGCTCGATCGCCTGGGCGGTTGTCTCGAGGTCAATCCCGATATTGATGATGGATTTTACGCCAGCCTCCCGGGCCCTCCGGATCACGGCCTCGCGATCTTCGTCGAACTCTTCAAGATAGAGATGAGCATGGGAATCGATCATGTCGCCTGTCTTAGCTGAAACCGTAATCGGCTCAGGGTTCGAGAACCCAGCCTCTACCGTCGCGATATTCGGCCTTCGTAATGGTTTCGCGCAACTTCCTGATAAAGGCCAGCGCGCCTTCCCTGTCCCGGCCCGGGGGGTGGAGGGCGTAGAGGCGGCTGTTCAGAGCGGCGGGAAAGAGAGCGGTGAGCGCGCGCTGAAAGAGAAGCGCGTCGCCATGATATTCGAGCGAAAGAACCAGCAATTCCCCAAGGGGCTTTTCCATGCCCCGGTTGGCTGACCAGGCCAGGTAGAAAACGCGCGGAGCGATGCTGCCGTCGGATTCCAGGGCGGCAAGGTCTCTCTCGTCGAAGCTGCTGACATGGTCCAGGAGAGTGGAGACGAGGGCCTGGTTTCTGCCGGATTTCCCAGCCTTCGTGATCAGCAGCCGCCGAGCTCTTTTCTGCTGGTCGGCTGACAGGGCGTCGGTCCCGAGAAAGCCGGCAAGCGCCTGGAAGTGCTGGTCGATAGGGATTCGAGGCCTGTTCATCTGTTCAAGGAGCTTCCGAGCCGCGTTGGCCCTGATGTATTTCAGCAGCTGGGGAGCCGGGAAGGAGATAGAGAATTCCTGTTCGCCCTTGTTTCGCAGATCGCAGATCGCCCGCACCTTTCCCGTCTTGTCGGGGAATTCTTCAACGGAGAGGTCGACAATCCAGTCGCTTGAAGGCTGGAGCTGGTAGATACGCACTGGGGAGGGGGCCGCCGGATCTTTGCCGGGATTTTCCGCTCTGCGCCCCTGGAGCCCGGCCAGCAGGGCTCCGAGCTCAGCGCGCGCGGCCGCGGGAGCCTGGCTGAGCTGAGCCTGGAGGGAGATGTGGGTCAGGTGACCCTGGTCGAGAAAGAGACATCTGCTGAGGACGAAGGATTCAGCTCGTACAGCCTCGGTTATGGAGCGGCTGCCGATTTTCAGGAAGGTTTCTGTAGCGGCTCCCTGATCGTTGTTCACCAGGGCTTTTCGTTCGCTTGAGGTCCCACAGGACGTCAGCAGCAGCATCAGGGCGACACTAGCCGAAAGCCTTCCACGAGCCGGGAGAAGGCTGGTGGAGAGGCCGGAAAAGGAGGGAGGTCGTTCCTCTCGTTCGACCATTTTCATGGGGATACCTTTTTGCTGCCGTGGGAGGTTTCGCGTGGCGAACCTGTCGAGGCCTCAGATCGTATTGTCTTCCTGGAGGCGTAGTCCTTCAGCCCTGGATCTTCTGAAGTAGTCGATCATCTCCAACTGCGCCGCGGAGGCTTCGTCGAGGATAAAGGTTACATCTGCGTGCATCTGCAGCGCGCTGCCGGGCCAGAAGCTCGAGATGGGACCCTCGACGCTGGCCTTGACGGCCTCCGCCTTCTTCTCTCCGTAGGCCTGCAGGATGATGCATTTGGCGTCCAGGATGGTGCCGATTCCAAGAGTGCTTGCAACCTGGGGCTGTTCGGATGGATCTTCGTAGAATCTCGAATTGTCGCGCAGGGTTTTTTCAGTCAGCGTCTTGATGCGGGTCCGCGAGGCGAGCGAGGAGGTGGGCTCATTGAAGCCGATGTGGCCGTTCGAACCGATCCCCAGCAATTGGATGTCGATTCCTCCAGCCTGGAGGATCTCCTCCTCATGCCGCCTGCATTTTTCGCCCAGCTCCGGCCCCTCGCTTGGCGGGAAGTGAATGTTTTCAGCCGGGATGTTGAGGCCGTTGAAGAGATGCTGCCGCATGAAAGTCCGGTAGCTCTGGGGATGGTCCCCGGAAAGGCTGCAGTATTCGTCGAGATTGAAGGTGCGCACAGAGGAAAAATCGACCCCATCGTCTTTATGAGCTTCGATGAGGCGCTGGTAGACACCGATCGGGGTAGAGCCAGTGGCGAGCCCCAGGACCAACTCGGGCCTCCTCTCGATCGCGCTGAGGATCTTCTCAGTGACGATCCGGGCGCCTTCTTCTGGATCTTTACAGACAACGACTTGCATGACGGGTTCTCACCATCTCCCAGCTTGCTGATGATCGATTGTTTCAAGGCCGGGAGGCCTGCGTATTATGCGAATTGCCGGGGTTGCTGGCAATGGTTAAGGTTGCTCTTGCCGTGGTCTGCGGCGTGGGAAATATCGGGGCCGGGGCGGGCGGCTCAGCGTTTTTTCCAGAAGGTCGGCAGCAGGAGGATGAGGAGGCTGTAGATCTCTAGCCTTCCCAGGAGCATGCAGAATGCCAGGGCGATCTTTCCGATGGGGTGGATGAAGGCGTAGTTCTTGGCGGGGCCTACGTTTGCCATTCCCGGGCCGATAGAATTGAGTGCGCTGAGGGAGGCGGATGCCGCTGTGTCGAGATCCATGCTCCATTTCTGCCCTTCCGGCACCGGGTTGATGGGATCAGAGGGCGCATCGTGGGGCAGTGCACACATGGTGACTGTACAGAGAACGAGGGCCACGATATAAAGCGAGATAAAGCCCATCACTCCCCAGATGATCGAGTCATCGATGGTTTTCTTGTCGATGGAGATGGGCTTGACCAGGTTAGGTATCAGCAGTCGGCTGCATTCCCTGGCCATGTGCTTGAAGAGCACGAGTATCCTGATGATCTTGAGTCCACCGGCGGTTGATCCGGCGCAGCCGCCAATGGCCATCATGATCAGGAGCAGCGATTTTGAGAAGAGCGGCCACTGGTCGAAATCAGCGGTGCAGAACCCGGTGCCGGTCAGGATCGCCACCACCTGGAAGCCGGCATAGCGCAGGGCCGCTGTGAAGCCGGGTTCCACAGTCTGGTCTTTGATGGTTGTGTGAATGACTTCTGCTTCCCACCACAGGTTGAGGGAGATCAGCAGGGTAGCTGCCGCGAGGATCAGGAAATAAATTCGCAGCTCGATGCTGTTCCACAGGCGCTTGAAATCGAGATTCAGGAAGACCTTGTACTGAAGGGCGAAGTTCAGGCCGCCCAGGATCATGAAGAGGGTGATGATCGCCTCGACCCAGCCATTGTCGTAGCCGCCGATGCTCGCTCCGTTGGGGGAGAATCCACCTGTTGCGGTGGTGCAGAAGGCATTATTGATCGCATCGAAGAAAGACAATCCACCGGGGTACATCAAGAGGACCGTTTCCAGCCCGGTGAGGAGCGCGTAGAGGAACCAGAGCTTCCCGGCGGTCTCCCGGATGCGGGGGGCGAGTTTTTCTCCACCGGAGAGCCCCGAAGCCTCGGCTGAAAAGAGCTGCATACCTCCAAGCGCCAGCTCGGGCAGGATGGCCACCGAGAGGACGATGATTCCCATGCCGCCGATCCACTGGCTCAATGATCTCCACAGGATAATGCTCCTGGGGGTGTTCTCAAAATCCGTAAGAACGGTGGCGCCGGTGGTGGTGAAGCCGGAGGCCGATTCAAATACCGCGCTTGCAAAATCCGGGGTGGCCTCGGTCAGGATAAAGGGGATGGTTCCCCAGGCGATCATCAGGATCCAGGACAGGCCCACCAGCAGGAAGCCCTCCCTTCTTGAGAGGCCGGGGAGGTCCTCCAGCGCGTGATCCTTGAGGTATTTCTGCCGCAGGTAGAAGCCCAGGGAGCCCATGATGGCCGCGGGCATGAGCCATGCCATCAGCATCTCCTGTCCGAGCTCCTTTTCGTAGATCCACTCTACGAGAAGGGGGACCAGGAAGATGGAGCCGAAGGCTATGTGGAACTTGCTGAAGAATCTCAGCAGGTAGGGTGAGCGCATGATTTATTCTTCGGCGAACGCTCCCTGTTCAGGTGAGGAGCCCTGCTCTCGCCGCGACCATAATATCCCTTACTTGGAATCAGGAGCGAAGAGTTTCTCCACGGCCTTGATATCCGTTGTTTTTACGCTGAGGATCACGTGATCACCAGGATTGATGATCGTATCTCCTCTCGGCAGCTCCGGTTCGCTGCTGTCTCCTCTCAGGATGGCCCCGATCATGGCTCCCGCCGGCATTCGTTTCTTTTCGTTCAGCTCGGACAGGGGCGTCCCGCAGACCTTGTCGTTGCCCTCTGGAGGAATCTTGAAGTCCAGGATCTCGATCTCGTTGTCGCCGAGAACGATGGTGTCTGTCATGTTCGAGGTGAGGTTGACCCTGCGAACCTCCTCGAGAATTCTCTGGGCCAGGGCTCTCTGCGGGCTGATGAGGCTGTCGACGCCGGCCTGGTAGGCGATGGGGGCGAACTTGAAGTCATCCACCCTGCAGATCACCTGGCGGGCTCCGAGGTGCTTGGCGTACATGCTGATGAGGAGAGCGGTCTCTTCCTGCTTGAGCAGGACAGCTACCGCGTCTTTTCCTTCCGCTTCGACCTGTTCCCTGATGATGTCGATCTCGGTTGCATCGTATTGCATGACAGTGGTTCGCTTGAACCGGGCCGCGGCCCACTCGGCGCGTTGTTGGTCGGATTCGATAATGGTCGGAGAGTAGCCGAGCTGCTCGAGATGGCGGGCGGTGTGGTAGCCAATCGTTCCGCAGCCGACGATGAGTATCTGGTGGACCTTCTGCTTGGGGAAACCGAAGAACTCGAGATATTCGTCAACCTTGTCGTTTACCGTCAGCGTGAAGACCTGGTCGTTTTCCAGCAGCTGGGTATTGCCATCCGGGATGATGAACTTGGACTCGCGCTGGATGGCGATCAGGTTGCCGGGCTTGGGGATCTGGTCTTTTAACTCGCTCAGCTTCTTTTCGATCCCGGAGAAGTGATCCTTGACGGAATTCTCGATGAGTACCAGGCGCCGATCATGGAGGAACTGGTGAGAGGAGAGCCCGGGACTCTTCAGCATATTGCCGATCTGCTGGGCGACAGTGTCTTCCGTTCCAAGCACCAGGTCGATCCCCATGTCCTTGGCGGCACCCTCTTTCTCTCCATTGCTTTCGCCTTCGGGCTCTTCCTCGCCGGCTGCTTCGTCCGGATCCTTCTTCTTCTTCTTCTTCTTCCGGTCTTCTTCAGTCAGCTTGAAGTTTTCATCCGAATAGGTGCTGTCGCGCATCCCGGCGATGGTGATCGGGTCGCCGAGTTTTTTCGCCTTCATGCAGCTGAGCATGTTCACCTCGTCGAGGTTGGTGACGGAGATGAAGAAATCGGCCTTTTCGATGCCGGCCTCCTCGAGGGCGCTGGTGCTTGAGCCATTGCCGTTCACGGCGATGACCTCGAGCTTGCTCACCTCTTCGCAGGCAGCTTCGCTGCTGTCGATGACCGTTATGTGGTGGCCTTCTTGAGCCAGGATCCGGGCGAGGTAGGTTCCTACCTCGCCAGCTCCGACGATGATCAGGTTCACTTCTGGAATATTCCTTCGTTTTTCCCGGCCCTGTTAGCCAACTCTGAACGGGCAAGGATACAGGCACCTTTTGTGCCAACCCCAACAAAATACAGGTCGACGAGAGATGTGCAAGAGAGTCTGCAAAGAACCTCTGAAGAATCAAAAAAATGCTTAAACCGGTAGTCGGTGGTTTAAAATAGTTGACTCAAGTCCTTATATTTCAATTAGTTTGGAGAATCTCAGGGCAATGGCGAAATTACTCATCATTCTGGTTTTGTCGACATTATTCATCAGCACGGTGACTTTTGTGCTCGTTATTGACGGCAGCGCAGAGCCCCAAAAAGCTTCCCAGGCGGAAAAGAAACCGGATCCTGCGGCTGTTCTGGGGCCTCAGCTTAAGGGTATTTCTACCGCTGTTGCCAAGCTCAACTCTGACCTGACCAGGCTCAACAGCTCGCTCAAGCTCCAGTTGACCCAGCTCGACAGCAGGGTGAGAGCTCTCGACGCCAGGGTTAAGACGCTCTCCGAGCCGGTGGAGGAAGAGCCGGCAGAGAATACCGAGGATCGAAAATTCGAGGCTTCCGAGGCGCCGGAGCAGGAATAGGCAGGGTGCAGCCCTTCTCCGAGCGCCGAGTGAACACTCGAAACTTGGAGGAGCTTCAATTATTGTAGGGGGGTGGGATGTGCTAACTAATGCAAAAGCGGAGGATGCCGGAAATGAAATTCAGCCTGAAATTCGCCGTGATAGTTCTCAGCCTGACTGTCGTTTATCTGTCGGCTGCAGGTTCCCTCCTGGCCCAGGATGGTACGACGGACGCTTCCAAGCCGGCGCCTGAGCCTGAGTTCAAGTCTGAGAAGTACAAGGAGTTCTACGACAAGGGCAAGAAGGAGTTCGAGGCGGGAGAATACAAGGACGCGTCCAGGTCCTTCAAGAGGGCCCTGAGCGGAGCCAGGACCAAGGAGGACAAGGCCCAGGTGAATAAATGGATCCTGGCCTGCAAGGGTTCTTCTGTCCTGAAGAAAATTGAACAATACAAGAAACGCAATCTCTGGAACGAGGCCTATGACCAGCTTCTCATCGCGCTTCATCGTTATGGAGAGACTCCCATCAGTGGGCCGTTGATGAAGCTCTTCACCGACCTCGAGGGTGCGCTCTTCCTGGAGATCGAGAACTTCAATTTCTCCAATACGAGTATCTATTCCGCGAAGTACGGCAAGAGCTTCGTCAAGGATCCAGCCTATCTCGCCAACGGCACCCAGTGTCTGCGCTGGCAGAACACCAGGGATGGCAAGCCCGGCATGTTGAAGATTACCAATGTTCCGAGGAACTGGAGCCAGTTCAAGTCGATCGAGTTCTGGATCGCACTCCAGGTCTCCGCCATTCCCGAGGCTGTGGTGATGTCGGCCGGTGGCGCCAAGAAAAAAGGCGTGGCCGCGAGGACTGTCGCTCCTCCAGGTCAGGCGGTACGAACCTTTCTTATCAGCAAGGTGCCGATCAAGAAGACAAAAGCCTGGCAATACGTCAGGATTCCCCTCGCCTCCTTTAAATCCCAGGGAGGGGCGACCCTGGAGGCTGTCACAGATTTCAGAATCCAGGTTCCCGGGGGAAAGGCCTTCAACTTCCTTGTTGACGACATTCGCCTGCGAAAGAAAAATCCCCAGCAGGCTGCGGGAAGCCCCAGGAAGCGTTAATCGACAGTGCCCGGCCGAGATACCGATTTACAGCACCTCGGGGAAGACCGGGAGGGGGTTCCCGGGGCGATAGCGCCGCCGGTCTACCGAAGCTCCCTTTTCTCCTTTCCCGACTCGAAAAGCCTCGGGGAGGTGCTGCGCGGAGAAAAAGACGGTTATGTCTATACCCGGGTAGCCAATCCCACCATCGACGTGCTCGAGAAGAAGGTGGCCGCGCTCGAGGAGACCGCCGGGGCCATCTCGTTTTCTTCGGGTATGGCGGCGGTCAGCGCGGTGCTCTTCAGTTTTCTGCGCGCCGGTGATCACCTTGTGCTCTCTGCCAGCGCCTACGGACCGACCCTCTCGATGGCCCGGGACATGATCGAGCCGTTGGGGGTGGAGGTCAGCCTCGTTGGTCCTTCCGAGCTCGTCGCATTGGAGGATCACCTCAGGGAAAATACCCGCCTGGTCTATCTCGAATCGCCGGCGAGTCTCACCTTCGAGCTGACGGACCTGGGAGCCGTGGCCGAGGTCGCAAGAGCCCATTCGATCCCCACGGTGGTGGATAATTCCTGGGCGACCCCGATCTATCAGAAGCCTGCCCGGTTCGGAATCGATCTCATCCTGCACTCGGGGACGAAGTACCTCTCGGGGCATTCCGACCTTTTGCTCGGGATGGTCGCGGGCAGCGGTGAACTCATCGAGAGGGTTCGAAAGACGGCTGTCCTGCTCGGCGGCTGCGTTTCTCCGGACGATGCCTTCCTCGCGGTTCGCGGCCTGAGAACCCTCTCCCTGAGGATGCAGCGCCACCAGGACAATGGGCTCTTTCTCAGCCACAAGCTCATGGACCATCCCCGGGTGCTGGAGGTCCTGCACCCGGCCAACCCCTTCTTTCCCGGGCACGCGATCTATCGCAGCCATTTTTCCGGGACTAGCGGCCTCTTCTCCTTCCTGTTGGATGGAGAGCCGGAGCGCTTTTGCGATGCGCTGGAGCTGTTCCTGCTGGGGGTGTCGTGGGGGGGATTTGAGAGCCTCGCCCTGCCCTCCTCGATCCTGCCGGAGGTGGCCAAGGGCAAGGGCGTTCGGCTCGACCTGCCGCGGAATCTTGTGCGGCTGTCGGTGGGATTAGAGGATCCCGAGGACCTCTGGGAAGATCTCGAGCGGGGATTCGCGGCGACAGGCTAGCCCGCGTCTTCCTGTACCTGTTCGGTGCCCGCGCGCGGGTGGAAGATTCTGGAAAAGAATCCCCGTATCCAGCCCGGTAGATCTTCGATGATGGTTACCGTCGTCGGCAGCAGGATCGAGGTGAGGAAGGTAGAGATGGTGATTCCGCCGATGATGACCAGCGCCATGGAGTAATAGTAGGTGCCTCCGAGGGCCGGGCGCTGGATGATGATCGGGATCAATCCGAGAATGGTGGTCAGCGCGGTCATCAGGATGGGCCTCAGGCGCTCTCGGCAGCCCCGGAGCATGGCCGCCTGGCGTGAGCTGCCCTTTCGCTGGTAGGAGTTGATATGCTCGATGAGCACGATGCCGTTGTTGACGACGATGCCGATCAGCAGCAGCAGGCCGACGGATGCAGGCCGGTCGAAATCCGTTCCGGTCAGGTAGAGGGTCCACCAGGCTCCCGAGAGAGCGAAAGGCAGGGCGATCATCAGCGCGATGGCCCGCTGTACAGACTCGAAGAGGCCGGCCATGACCGCGAAGATAAGGATCAGGGCGAGGATGAGGCTCTCGGCGAATTCCCAGTAACGCTCCTGTTTCTCTTTCGCCTCTTTGTGGAAGTTCCAGGTGTAGCCCGGGGGAAGCTGGATATCCGCCAGGGCCTTCTCGATAGCCTCGGTGTAGTCCTCGGCCGTCTGCCCTTTCTGGTAGTGGCCTCCGACCCAGATACTCGTCAGGCGGTCTTCGCGCTCGATCCGGTAGCGTCCGCGACGTGGGTTGACATCGGCGACGGCGGCGATGGGGACCTTCCTGCTTCCAGAGGAGACAATCGGCAATTGCTGGAGCTGGGAGATGCTCTCGGTTTCTTTTTCATCGAGGGTCAACCGCATCTCGCGTTCGCCGTAGGGAGTCCTGAACCTGGACAGTTGCCTTCCCCTGAAGGTCAGGCCCACGGTTTCGGCCACAGCCGACGATGAGACGCCGTAGTTGGCGGCAGCCTCCCGGTTGAACTCGAGATGGAGCTCGGTATGCTCTCTTTCATGGGTTGACCAGGTATGTTCCAGGCCCTCGATCCCCTCGAATCGATCCCGCATTTTCTCGGCCCAGACCTTGATGACCTCGACATCTTCACCCGTGACCTGGACCCCGACCAGCCGGCGGTGGCCACCCCTGCGGTAGGAGACCTTCGGCTCGGCAAGCTTGAACTCGAGCCCCGGGATTTGGGGTAGCAGCTTCTCGATCCGGTTGCGAACCTTTTCGATGTTGGCCTCGTTGACCATCCCGTCCTTGAGGTAGATACGGGTCATGGTGTGGCGCTCGCTCCAGTAGCTGTAAATATTCTTGGCGAGCAGCTCCTCACGGTGGGGTTCGAGGATATCCTCGACCTTGTTGATCATCTTCTCTCGCGCCTGCATGCTGGCGCTTTCAGAGTAGTCGTAGCGGATCTCGGCGTAGGAGGCTATCCGGGAGTGCCCGAAGTCCATGTCGACAGTCGACCAGGGGTAGTAGGTCGAGACACCCATGGTTGCGAGGATGAGCGGGGTCAGCCACCTGTTGCGGAGGTTGAACTTCAGCAGGCGCACATAGCGCTTCTCCAGCCACAGAACCCACGCCTGTTTTTTACGAACCCGGGCCTTGATGACCCAGGAGGTCGCCAGCGGGATGAGGGTCTGGGAGATAAAGAGCGATGCGAGCAGGGTGATGCAGATCGTGATGCCGATCTCGGAGAGGAAGATGTTGAGCTCGCTGGATTTGTTGAAGATCAGGGGCAGGAAGGTGATGACCGAGGTCAGGGTGGCGGCGATGACCGCGGTGGAGACATCGCTGGCTCCTATACGGGACGAGGTCTTGCCGTCGTAGCCCATCTCCTGGTAGCGGAAGATGCTCTCGATAACGACCACCGCGTTGTCCACGAGCATGCCGATGCCGACGATGAGCCCCAGCAGACTCAAGGTGTTGAGTGATGTGCCCTGGCTCCACATGAAGGCGCAGGTGGCGATGAGCGAGAAGGGGATGCACAGCACCGAGATCAGGGTTGTCGAGAACCTGCGGAGGAAGATGTAGAGCACGATGCTGGCAAGCAGGGCGCCGTAGATGCCGCTCATCAGCAGGTCCTTGAGGGTTCGCCTGATCTCCGCGCCCCGGTCCATCCAGACAAGGAATCCGCCTTCTTTTACGAGCAGGTCCTGGAGCTGGGGGTCCTGCTGCAGCTCGTGAATCCGGCCCCGGACCGCCTCGCAGACCTCGGGAACATTGGCCTTGGGCTCAGCGCTGATGGAGATTCCGATCGCGGCTTTTCCGTTGAGGTGGCGCGCCTCGCGATGCTCGCGTTCCTGGAAGGTGACCTCGGCGATGTCCCTCAGGCGCAGGCCATCGCCCCTGAGGGCAAGTTCCCGGATGTCTTCCACATCGGAATAGGCGCCGGTCATGCGCAGCTGGTAAACCTGGTCTGAATCAGTGAGCTTTCCAAGCGACTGGTCGAAGTTGTTCGCATCGATGAGCCTGCGGACGTCACGGATGCTGATGTTGTGGGCCTCGAGGTCCGCAAGCCGGAGGTTGACCCGCACCTCGCGCGGAGAGACGCCCTCGAGCTTCACCTGGGCGACGCCGGGAACTCTCTGCAGCGGGCGTACGATTCGGCGCTCGACAATATCGTAGGCGTTTTTCGGGTTGTGCTTGAAGCTGAGCCGGCCCTCCAGGATGGGGTCTTCGGCATCCTTGTCGTCCCAGTCATCCATGACGGAGATCTCCTCGATGTCTTCGGGGAGATCTCTGCGGATTCGGTCGAGTTTTTCCCAGATTTCCACCTTGGCGAGATGGATGTTGGATCCCCATTCGAATTCGAGGCGAATGATTGAGCCCCAGTCCTCTGAGCGTGACCAGATCGTCTTGATTCCATCGAGGGACCCCATCGCGTCCTCGATCGGGCGCGTGATCATGTACTCAACCTGCTCGGGAGCCGAGCCCGGATAGCGGACCCTCACCATGACCTCGGGTTCCTCGAAATCCGGCATGAAAGCCAGCGGCAGCCGTGTCAGCGAGATGCAGCCGAGAACGACGATGCTCACGAGGATCATCAGCATGGTGACATGGCGGCGGATGGCGAGCTCGGGAAGGGTCACGGCGATTCGTCTTCCTCTACCTCTGCCGCATCGGGTTCGATGCGGGAGGGGACGAGCATATAGGCCGCCGGGATGACCATCAGGGTGATGAGGGTGCTGAAGAGGAGGCCCGAGATAACGGTGATGGCCAGCGGCGTGCGCAGCTCAGCGCCTTCGCCCCAGCTCAAGGCCATCGGCAGCAGTCCGAGGATTGTGGTGAGGGTGGTCATGAGGATGGGACGCAGCCGCAGGTGCCCGGCTGCGAGCACCGCGTTGAATTTAGATGTACCTGTCCTCCTCAACCGGTTGATCGCGTCGATGAGAACGATGGAGTTGTTGACCACGATTCCCGCGAGCATGACCGATCCGATCAGGACGATGACGGTGATGGTGGTTCCCGTGAGATACAACCCGGCGACCACTCCGATCAGGGAGAGGGGGATGGTGAAGAGAATGATAAACGGGTGGAGGAAGGACTCGAAGGTCGATGCCATGACGAGGTAGACGAGGAAGATCGCCAGGCAGAGGGCGAACATCATGCTGTTGAAGGAGATCTCCATCTCCCGGTTCTGGCCACCCAGCTCGATTGCGAGCTGCTCTTCTGCGGGGCGCCTGGCGATGATTTTTTTGACCTCGCCGATTGCGCTTCCGAGGCCGTATCCCTTCTTCAGGTTGGCAGTGATGACCGCGGCGCGCTGCTGCTTCAGGCGATGGATCTCTGCAGGTCCGCGGGACTCACGGATTTCCGCCACCGTCTGCAGGCGGAGCCTGGAGCCGCTGGGGCTCGGAATGATCAGGTTGCGGATATCTGAGATCTTCGACCGATCCTTCTCAGGGTTGCGGATCCGGATGTCGATCTGGCGCTCCCGCTCACGAAAGCGAGTGGGGATCGTTCCCAGTACACGGTTTCGCAGGGTGGAGGTGAGTGACCGGATATCGAGCCCGAACGATGCGATCCGTTCGCGGTCAAAAACGACGCGCAGCTCGGGGCTTCCGGCCTCCAGGGACGATTTCACATCGACGAGGCCCTCTACCCCATCCAGCTGACGGATCATTTCCAGGGCGCGGTTCTCGAGCGCTTCGATCTGGTCACCAAACATGATGATCTCGATGGGAGTCTTGAGGCTGAAGTACGAGGGGCGCTTGAATTTCACGTCAAGGTCTTCGATGTTCGTATAGCTCTCCCTGAGCTTTTCGATGGCGGCCTTTTCTCCCCGGTCGTCTCCCCTGTCTTTCATCACGAAGTTGATCTGTCCGAGGTTCTCACCCATGGTATTCAGCGACATCCCGCCGCTTACCAGGCGACTGCCGCTGGTGGAGTAGGAGCGCTCGATACCCAGCCCGGACGCCTTCGCCTCTTTTTCCATCCGCAGGATGATATCGTCAGTTGCCTTGAGGGCGCTGCCTTCGGGCAGGCTGGCCTCAAAATAGAATTCTCCTTCGCTCATCTGGGGGATCAGCTCGGTGCCGATTCCCCTGAGGAGAACAAGTGACAGGGCGAACAGGGCAAAGGCGGTTGCCAGGCAGGCGACCGGGGCGCCCAGCATCTTTCTCGCGATGAGGTCGTAGACCCGCGAGATGACTCCCAGGGTAAACACCTTGTCCACACAGGTTTTTTCCCGTTTCGCCGCAGCTTTCTTTTCGCTCCTGCTTCCCAGGGCGCTGAGCATGGGAATGAGGGTGATGGCCACCAGCAGCGATGCGCAGAGGCTGATCGTTACCGTGAGAGCCTGGTCTTTGAACATCTGCCCCGCAACACCCTCGACAAAGACGATCGGCAGGAATACGGCCACCGTTGTCAGGGTTGAGGCTATCACCGCCGGGCCGATCTCGGTGGTCCCCTCGATGGAGGCTTCCCGGAGGAGGGCTCCCTGCTGGCGTTTGCGAAAGATCGATTCGAGCACGACGATGGATGAGTCCAGCAGCATACCGAGGCCCAGTGTCAGGCCTCCCAGGGACATCAGGTTGAGCGAGACATCCATCTTGTACATGAACATGAAGGTCGCTATTACCGAGATGGGGATCGAGGTGGCGACGATCAGGGTGCTTCGAATGTCCCGCAGGAAGAAGAAGAGGATGATGATCGCCAGGGCGCCGCCGATCAGCGCCGCCTTGCGGACCTCGCCAACGGCCTGGGAGATGAAGATCGACTGGTCGAAGAGGATGGTAAGCGTATTGTCCTCGGCTTTGAGCTTCTCCTGCCACTGTGCGATGACATTCTTGACGTCCTCGGCGGTGGCGACGATATTCGCATCTCCCTCCTTGTAGATGGAGATCTCGATGGATTCCCGGCCATCTATCCGGGTGATGATCTCGCGCTCTTTTGCTCCCCGTGTCACCTTCGCAACGTCGGAGAGGCGGATGACTGCGCCTCCCCTCTGGGCTACGACCAGGTTGCGGATCTCATCGAGATTTTCGAATTCGTTGATCGTACGCACGAGGTAGTGTCTCTCGTTGCTGCGCAGAGATCCCCCGGGGAGGTTGAGGTTGGAAACCCCGACGATTGCCTGAACGGTTTCGAGCGTAATCCCCCTGGCGGCCAGTCCTTCCTGGTCCACCTCGATCTGGATTTCCTCTTCGAGGCCGCCCGCCACCTGCGCCGCGGCGACCCCGGGACGGGTTTCAAGAGCCTGCTTGATCCTCCGCTCGGCCAGGTAGCGCAGGGCGCCGAGGTCGCCCGGCCCTGAGAGCGCCAGGCGCAGGATCGGGTCAAGGCTTGGATCGAAGCGCAGAACGATCGGGGTTTCAGCCTCTCGCGGCAGGTGCAGGCGTTGTATCTTTTCCCTGACCTCCATCGACATGTCATCCATGTTCGAACCCCATTCGAACTCGAGGAGGACCTCCGAGCTGCCGGAACGGGAGACGGAATGGACACTCTGCAGGCCGCTGAGGACACCGACGGCCTCCTCGATCCTGCGCGATACCAGGTTCTCAACTTCCTGGGGTGCAGTGTCAGGGAAGTCGGTCTGTACCGTGATGGATGGGTAGGAGATGTCGGGGAAGAGCTCGACGGAAAGCCGCGAATAGCCCACGAAACCGAAAGCGACGACAGCCAGGACTGCCATGACCACGGTCACCCTTCGCCTGACGGCTCCGGCGACAATCGCTCTCATTTCCTCTTATACCCCTTCGGGCCAGGTTTTTTCTTTTTCTGGCTCGCCGGGGCGCCCTGGGACACTTCCGGGGTCTTGGAACCATCATCTATGATCTTCAGGATGGTGCCGTTTTCAAGCCGTCGCTGGCCTTTTACGACGACTCGTTCGCCAACCTTGATTCCACTGGAGATCTCAGCGTGGTCATCATCTGTATAGCCGATCTCTACGGGGCGCCTCTCGGCGGTGTCGTCTGCGGCCGAGATGAAGACGACCTGTTCATCGTGGTCGGTGATTACCGCGAAGCGGGGGACTAGGACTACGTCCGGGTGGGTGTCGGTGATGACCTGGACCTCAGAGAAATCTCCCGGGCGGGTATTGGCGGGGTAGTCGGATATCTCCACGGTGATCTTGATCGTGCCGGTGGTGGGATCGATGACCGGGCTGACCAGCTTGATCCAGCCCTTCATGACCTCCTTCGAGCTGTCGAGGACGAGGTTGACGTCCTGGTCGATCTTCAGATTTTTGAACTCCTTGGAGGGTACGTAGACCTTGGCCAGCAGCGAGCTGAAATCCGACAGGTGGAAAACGGGCGTGTCGATGCCGACCTTCTGCCCGGGATCTACCATGCGCAGGACAATCCGGCCGGCAAAGGGGGCCCGCACAGTCGTATAGGAGAGGCTGAGCTTCGCGAGCTCCATCTCTGCGACCGCGGTATTGTAGTCAGTTTCGGCCGTCTCTCTCTCCTGGGCGGAGACGAGGTCATCGGTCAAGGCCTTCAGCCGATCCCTTTTCGATTTGAGATTCTGGGTCTTGGCGCTGGCCAGGGTGACCCGGTGTTTGTATTCGTCATTCTCTATTTCAAGAAGGACCGCTCCAGCCTCGACCTCGTCGCCCTCTTCGACGGCGATCGTCTTTACCAGCCCGCTCACCCTGGACACGATGTCGGCATCCTTGTCGACCTCGAGGGTGGCGTTGGTCTTGTAGTAGCTCGAGATGTCGCCCTGGGTGGCCGGCATGGTGGAGACCGGGATGGGGCGTTTTTCCTCGCTCAAGCTCCTGGAGGCGGCCTTCACTGCCCTGATGGCGTCCGCCAGCTTGACAGCGTCTTCGCGGGAGGAGGCCGCGATATGCCTGGCCACCCGTTCGGCCGACTGTTGTTCAAGTTCAGGAAGCTTTGCGAGCTCGTCAGCCAATTGATCCAGGGCGGCAGTCGCGTCAGCCGCCAGGCTGTGGGCCGCCTCTGTTGCAGAGCTGTCGCAGCCGCTGAGGAGCGCCAGTATGACCAACAGCAGGGACGTCGAAGGTAAGCCGGTAATTTTATTGGTGTCGGTCATGTTTGAAATGGATCAGGGGGGATAACAGGAGTTGTGAATTCAAGTTGCGGGCTGAAGGAGCGGCTATCATCTTATCCGCAGAGGCAGTGTTCCAGCATCATTAAGCCGAATGATTGTAGGATCTTGTCAGCCTGCCCGGGGGAGGGCCGATGCTTCCGCGACGATAAAGATCTTTCCTGTTTCGGCCCATCCTTGATGATTACAATGCACATGTTCTATGTCCGTTGCTCAGCGGGAAATTGGACATCGGTCTCGATCTTACTTCAGCTACAGCCCCGCATTATCTTTCCCCGGCTGTCCGAGGTAAAGATTTGACTGCTACAGGATCAGCAGATTTCCGAAAAGTGCAGTTTTCTCGGAAGTTGAGGCTCTCCAGGAGTAAAAAAAAGCGGCGCGCCCCGCTTTTGCGAGGCGCGCCGTTTGATCCTGGAATCCGCCAGACTCAGGCGTTGATAAAGTTGAGCGGGTCGAAGTAGCCGTTTCGGTCTCTGCGGACCAGGTTGCCGTAGTTCGGAATGATCGAGCTCATCTGTTCGTCCGGGTCACCAAGGTGCCGGCTGAGGATCTCGTTGTAGACGTTCCTGTAGTCGGTCTTGTGGGCGACATAGCGCGAGTTGGACGTGCTGAAGAGATCACCGTTGGCCCAGGAGGCCCGGCTGCAATTGTAGACGCCTCCATTGACCGCTCCACCCATGGCGAAGCAGAGAGAGGCCTCTCCGTGGTCGGTGCCGCGGTTGCCGTTCTCCTGGCTGGTGCGGCCGAACTCTGACATCGTGACCACCAGGACATCGTCCCAGATGTCCGCGAGGTCGTGGTAGAGGCCGGTGAGGGCGAGGCCTAGATCCCGCATGAGAACCGGGAAGCGGGTATCCTCGCCGCCATGGGTGTCATAGCCTCCCTGGTTGCAGCCGACGATCTGGATGTCATCAACCTGTTTCAGGAGCCTTGCGCTGTCGCGGATGTTATTCCTGAAGCCGTTGTTGCCGATTGCATCGAAGTAGGGCCTGGCATCGGCCGCCGGGAAATAGGGCCTGTTGAGCACATTGTCCTGGAAGAACTGGAGGTTGTTCAACAGCGCAACCCCGGTGTCGTAGGTCTTCTTATTGTATTTGATGCCCTGGTTGTAGCCAGCCTGGCCGTAGGCGCCCTTGAGTCCCGTACCGAGCGGGTTGTCCGCCGTCGGAAAGGTGCCGAGCTGGACATTGTCGGCCAGCTGGAGGCTGTTGATGTCGCCGATGACAGGGATCAGGGTCTCGCCTTTCATCAGGACCATCTGGTTGCCGCTGAGGGTCGCGGCCTGGAGAGGGCGCTCCTCGTCAAGGTAGCTCGTGATGTAGCGGTTGAAGATCCCCTCCTCGAGCCTGACGTTACCCGGGATCCCGTTTTCCAAGAACTGCTGGCTGGAGAAATGTGACCGGTTCTGGTTCTGGTAGCCGATCCGATGGAGGAAGGCCAGGTTGGCTCCCCGGGCATCGATATCTCCGTTGAAGATGTCGTGCACCTTAGGGTCTGTCTCGCCGTCTCCCTGCAGGGCGGGGTTCAGGCTGCAGAAGTTGTTGAGGGCGTGGGCATTGTCCTGGTCGATTCCGATGTTCGGCCGGGCCTGGGAGTAGCTCTTGGCCGAGCCGCGTCCCTGGTCACCGTAGGGTATGACGGCCTGGACGGCGTCCATGGCTCCCCGCAGGAAGATGAAGAGCAGTTTTTTCCCCGGCGGCAGATCGCCGGCAAGGGATCTCTGCAGAAAGGGCGCCATGCTGCCCATTCCAAGGGCTCCAAAGGTCAGGGCTCCCGCCTTCAGGAAGTGCCTCCGGTTGACTGATCGAGTGCTGATGTTCATGGTTAAACCTTACCTGGATAAAGGGTTGATTAGATTCTACTCCTTGGCCCCCCTCTGGTCCTATTGTTTTTGAAATGGAGGCAGGCTGAGAAGGTAGCTGACCGCGTAACGCATACGATTCTCCGGATGGTTGCCGTTGCCGTAGCTTTCCTTCGAGAGCGCTTGGTGCGGCAGGAGCAGGTCGCCTCCAAAGAGCAGGAGGTTGAAGTAATGGACCACGGAGTCGTCATTCGTCAACCTCCAACGGTTGATGAGGTCGCGCGGATTCCAGCTTCCCCTCGATTCCCTGGGAGTTGGCGGGTTTGCCACACGATTGACGAATTTAAACCTCTCCAGAAGGCCTACGGTGTGCAACCAGTCAAAGCCCAGCTCGGATTCACCTGTAGGGTCAGAGAACTCGAACTGCTCCATTCCCGCCGTTTCGATGTCGCCGACCATGCCGACGAGATCCTGGATGACGACATCGACATCCAGGGCTCGAAGGGTGCTGACGACGCTCTCGAAGGGGTCCTTGATCTTCGCTCGGTAGAACTTCAGGCTCAGGAATTCCTCGGAAAAGAGGATGGTCCGCAGGACCTGCCTGATTTCCCCTCCGGAGGTCTGCCAGGCGGCAATCGCATCGAGGAGCATGTCAGGCTCCTGGTATTCGAGCGAGGTGACGAGGCCATCTGAGTCGGCATCAAGCGTTGCGAGAATTGCCGGCGGCCTTCCGTTTGGAAGGTCGGGAGTGGGCTCGGACCATTCCTCTGCGTCCAGGCGGCCATTGCCGTCGAGATCGACCGAGTCGAAGATGTCCTGGAGATCTTCGGGCATCCCGTAGGTCTTGCTCAGCGCGGTGATATCGTCCGTCACCAGCAATTGGATCAGCTTGGTAGATATGAACTTGGCGCAGTCGCGGAGGCTGACGGTCACCTCGAGGACATTGTCGAATTCGCTCATGGCGGCGGCCGCGGTCTGGTCGGTGTCATTGGCCGGGAGCTGAACGCTGAGCAGGGGAGAGACGGGGTTGCCGAGTGAATCCACCCCGCCATAGAGGGGGAGGAAGAGGTCCTTTCTCGCCCAGTCGTGTCCATCCGCGCTGGGGGGCGGTTGGCCGCGGCGTGGCCGTCCGGGATTTCCGAAGTGGAAGGCCCAGGTATAGTCTTCATCCGACCAGTAGCGGAGGTCGGGAAAGTTGAAAACATCTCCGCCATTCTCCCGGGTGTTGAGGGGGAAGTTCTGTCCCCCGGGGTTCCCGATGAAGAGCACATCGTCCGCATCGTGGGGAGAGCGAAGCTGCCAGCCTGCATTCCAGCCGGTGAAGACCTTCGCCAGCTCTTCAATGTCGCGCTGGGTATAGACGTGATCGACGCCGAGTGAGAAAAGCTCAAGGTATTCCCTCGCGTAATTTTCGTTCGGGGCCGAGACCACGTTCTCATAGTTGTTCAGGTAGATCACCTGCGCGACGCTCTTGGCCGAGCCCTCGAGCAGATCGGCGAAATTCCCGAAGGCGTTTCGGCGGAAATAGTCGTATTCGCGCTGCTCCATGGCCGCCGAAACGGCGCGCTGGTCCTGGACCCTGGCGTATTTCCACCAGGAGATGTTGCGCTGGTCGATGAACTCCTCCAGCGTGACCTGGCCATCTGCCGTCATCCGGTTGAAGACGCTCCACGGGGCGATGCCCGGATGGGCCTGCTGGACGGTATTCCACTCGGCCTCGTCGATAAATTCCGAGCCGTCGCCGTCCATGGCGGTAAAGAGCTCTTCAGTCGCCCTGTTGGAGGTACCGCCGCGTCCTCCCCGGCTGAAGAAGTTCTGCTGCAGGGTGCCGATCTCGGTGTGGAAGTGGTTGTTCCAGAAGACCGTGAGCTTGTGCAGGAGTTGCCAGCGGCTGTAGGCGGCATCGAGTATGAGCATGGCCTTGAGCCTCTCGATGATCTGGTTACGGAACCGTCCCTCCGGGACCGAGCCGATCTCGAGCCGGCTGATCAGCTCCCGCAGCTCCGGCTCATCCACGGCCTGCGCGTAGTCGCCGGGGAAGCTCAGCTGCTCATCGATGTATTCCAGCAGGTCTCCCCTCGTCTGGATCCTGGTGAGGAGCTCCTCGGTCGCTCCGAAGGTGATCCTGTTGAGCACATGGGTGATGAGGGGGAGGTCGCTGCCGCAGAGGTCGTACGATGCGCAGGGAAGCGAGCTCGCCGAGGTCTCGACTCCGCATTCAAGAGGACCCGGAGATGCCGGGGGCGCTCCGCCCATGAAGAGATATCCGAGGATATACACGCCATCGGTGAGGTCGATCGAGACATCCTTGTTGCTGTCCGCGGCGTTTTCGCATGGCGTTCCAGCTCCGCCCAGGAAGAGATAGTTGAAGATTCCCATCGCATCGGAGACGTCAACGTTCCCGTCGATGTTGAAGTCACCCCTGCGGAACTGGACCTGGCGGAAGTACTGGTCGGTATTTCCCGTTCCATTGCCGACATCCTGAGCGCCGGCGGTCTGCCAGCAGAACGCGGCCAGGAACAGCGTGGCCGCCGCGGCCAGGCCGCCGGAACAAGCGCGCGGTGATCCCCGGGTCCCTTTCCAGCCGCCATGATCAAGCCTCGATCGATCAGTCATATGATCGTCCTTCCTCCCTGGCAATGACCGGCTGTAACTTGCCCCGGCTGCTGGTTCCGGATGGTTCTCCGAGCAGCCCCGGTCAGTGATGAGGGAAAATAAAAGAGTATTGAAGGACGACAGGCCCCGGGATAGTTGTCCTACTCAAGTGAAACCCCGCCACGGGAGAAAGTCTCTCTTTTTTTTGGGAACGTCCGCTGAGGCGTGAATGATCCGCCGATTATTTTTTAGTGTGCTGGCACCTGGTGGGGTTCAAGATAGCAGGTGTGCTCGCGGGAGCCTGTAGGCCTGTTGACTTTCGTCGGACCTGGATCCTTGCCTCCGCTTGCGTAGAAGCCTGGCTGGGGCTTTGCGTTGCCTGTATCAAGGGGGACGCGGCATGAAGGAAAAGATGTTCAAGCTGTCACCGCTGGCTGTTTTACTGGTCGCCTCGGCGGTCTTCACCGGCCGGAGAGACCTCGGAGCGGACGAGCTTTTTTACCGTGGCGATGTCGATCTCAATGGAGATGTAGATCTTTCAGACGCGGTCTATCTCTTCAACTATCTCTTCCTGGGCGGCTCCGCTCCTGGCTGCGATGATGGAGCCGATGCCACCGATGATGGCGCGCTCGATCTTACGGATGGGATCTTCATCCTGAATTTTCTCTTCCTTGGAGGCAACGAGCTGCCGCCGCCTTCTCCTTTTACCACCTGCCCGGGGCCCGATCCTACCGAGGATGCCCTGGGCTGCGATGATGGGCAGGAGGCCGGTGAGCATCCTCCCACGGCTCAGCTGCGCGTGATCTCCGCCTTTGCCCCGGGGGTACGCCAGCGAGGGCGCACGCTGGTGGAGCGGAACGAGGCGGGGGAGTTTGTCGTCGCGGAGGGGACGGCGTTCGCTGTCATGGTCGAGGCGAGGCGAAACGAGCTTACCCGTACCCCCTTCGCTTTTGACGCCGCCGCAGGAGCCGACCCTTCGAGTCTTGCCGTGCGTTGTGAGGCTGACCTGGGTGATCCCGCCGAGGGCGGCATAGCGGCCGGGACGAACCTGGCCTCCTGGTTCGCGACCGAGATCGAGACCTGGAGCGACAGGATCTACCTGCTGGATCATGTAACCATGCGGGTCGGCGGGGCTGCTCCCTGGAGCCCGGCTCCGGGGGTCTATCGTTTTACGGCGGTCGTGACCGACCAGTCCTGCTCCTCCTCGGCTGTAGTGGAGGCCGTTCTTCGGGTAGAGTCATCGCGGGCTCCTGAGATCTTCGCCTGGCTGGAAGATGGCGCCGCTGTTACCGGTGATGTCGCCCAGCACGAGGCCGGCAGCGGGAACGCCAGGGTGACGCCTGGTGAGAGTGCCTGTCTTGTCATCGAGGTGGCCTCCAATCCACGCGGAGGCCCGGCGGTCGATGCGGCTTCGCTCAACGTGCTGGCCGATCCTCCTTTCCCTGCGGGGGCAGACCTGTCCTCTCTGTTTGCTCCCGTGGCCGGGCAGGCGGGCCGCTATTCGATGCGGCTGGTCGGCTCCCGGCTGCCGGCGGTCGGCAACACCGAACTGGAGATCAGCATTGGCACCTCCAGCAATAGCGTATCGCGGACGATAAGCTACATTCTCGAGTCCAGGGTTGATTACGCCGAGGTGATCCAGCCCATCTGGACGCGCAACTGTACGGGCTGCCACGAGGATCCTGGTCCCGACAGGGGACTCGTCCTGGTCGCTCCCGACCCCGAGACCACCCGGCGCAATATCGTTAATGTTTACGCGGCGGGACCCGAGTTTGATTCCATCTCTCCACGCCATATCCGGCCCTACCTGCCGGCGCGGAGCTACCTCTGGCGCAAGCTCAGGGGCACCCAGCTCGGAGGAGGGGCGCTGGGGGAGGGAGAGAGGATGCCGTTCAATGGCGGCTATCTCGGCGCTGCCGATATGCATCTCATCCAGAGCTGGATTCTCCAGGGAGCCAATTGAGCGCCGCCTGGCGCCAGCGAGGCTGAATATTGAAGGTAACAAGCGCCCTGATCGGGAACATACTGACCCGGACGACGGGCTACCTTGAGACTGTCAGTTCACATTCGGCGCAACCCTATCGGGGCTGCAGCCTCGGGCGTTCGCTGTGCGGAGTGGGCTGCTATGTGCGCCACAATCACTATCTCACCAGGGGTGAAGAATGGGGGACCTTTCTGGAGGCGAGGGAGAACGCGGGCGAGTCCTACCTGGAGAACTACAGGGTGGAGAGCCGCTGGGCGCGGAAACACCGGGGAAATTTTTCAATCTTTCTCTCCAGCTCGACGGAACCTTTTCTTCCGCAGGAGTCGATCTGCGGAGTCACCCGCGCCTTGCTGAGCGCGATGGGAGAGGCGCCGCCTGATGTCCTCATCGTCCAGACCCATAGCCACCTCGTGCTGGACCATCTCGGCCAGCTCCAGGCGCTTGGGGAACGATGCGCGCTTCGCGTGCAGGTCTCCATCGAGACCGACCGGGATGAGCTGCCCGGCCTCCCCGCGTCCTTCAGCAGCATCGATGCCAGGTTCGAGGCGGCGCGCCGGTTCCGCGAGGCCGGCATTGAAACGGTGGTCACGGTCTCTCCCCTGCTGCCGATCCGGGATGAGGAGGTCTTTTTCGAACGCATCGCCGAGTGCGCTGATGCCGTGGTGCTTGATCATTTTATCGGAGGAGATGGAAGCCCCTCCGGGAGCCGTACCAGGCGGACATCCGGGCTCGACAGAGCTCTCCTATCGAGACCGGATGGTCGAGCTGGCCCGGCGAAGGCTTCCGGGCCGTGTAGGGGTCGGGATCGATGGGTTTGCCGGACGCTACCTGCCGGACTGATACCCGGCAGGTCTCCCTCTGGTGAAGCGCGGAGGGCTATTCCTTCGGCGCCTCGATCTCAAAGGTGAGCTTGAGGGTTTCGCCCTTCTTGATGGTCACCTTCTTCAGGGGCTTTTTCTCGACGAAGAATGGAGCCAATACCTCGTGCCGGCCCTCCAGGGTGTAGGTTCCGGGGGGTATGTTCATGATCTTGAACTTGCCTCCCGCATCGCTCACGTCAAAGTAGGCGTGGGGAATAATATGCACCTGGGCGTTCATCCAGGGGTGGAAGTCGCATTGGACCAGCGCGAAGCCTTCCTTCCGCGCCCTCTCCTTGAAGCTCTGCCCCGCCCCGATGGCGCGGTTGAAGTTCATCTCGAGCACCGCGCGGGTATTGTGGAGAACGGAATCAGAGTTGACGACCTCGAGGGTGGAGCCCACCGTCATGGCCACGATATGAGGAGAGAACAGGCAGCCCTTGTTGCTGAGCTGGATGGTTTTCGCCTTCGGCTTCTTGCGGCTCTTCTTCATGTCCGCGAGGGTGAGGACCACGTCACGGATCGCGTTGTCCTTTCCAAGGACGAGCCTCTCATCTTTGAAGTGCTTTTCGCAGATGGCCTTGTCCCTGTTGTTGGCGGGGACTCCGGGTACAGCCTCGAGCTTCGGAGCCGCTCCCTTGAGAATGACGATACCCTCGATGTGGCCTCTCTCGGGGTCCGCCTTGGGGTACTTGTCGGCCGCGGCCTTTTTTCCCGTTTCCTCAGCGGGGGCAAGAGCCAGGGCTGTCGACGAAAAGCAGGCGCATTCATCCGCCGCTGTCGAGTGATGGCCTGTCCATCCCGGCTGGAATCTGTGGGAGAGGGCGAAGATCCCCGCTCCCGCGATCAGTATTGCCGCCAGAAAGAAAAACAGATGCTGCTTTTGAGTCAACTTCAACGCTCCTTGTAGATTGAGGGTTTGTTCTTTTACGCTGCGCCCGGAAGGCGTCAGTTGTCCCTGTTTTTTGCCCACCACTGCTCCCAGGCCCTGACGTTCGTTCCGAAGTCCTGGCCGGTTATCTTGTGGAGCGCCCTGACCCGCGCGATCATCTCTACCTGCCGAACCTTAACGTCGAGAGCGACTCCTTCGAGGTTGGTTTTTATCACGGGGTCGGCGACCTCGACGATGGAGAACCCGGTGCCTCCGGAGACCAGCTCGTAATCGGCGATATAGCTGCGCTGGGTGACCTGCATGGTGAAGGCGCGCCCAAAGCCGCTCCAGGTCATGCGCATGGTGGTCAGCAGCTCGGGCACCGCCGCCCGGTTGGGGAACACGGAGATGGCATTGGCCGCCCTGGTCCTGACCTGGGGATTTTCGTTTCGCAGCCCAGGCGTGAAAAACATGGCGGTCTGCTCGCTGTTGATTTTTTTAAGCGAGTTGAGGCTCTGGTCTCGAATGCTTCGGTAATCATCGATCATGGCCGAGCGCGCCAGGCCGGCTACGCTGTTCGAGGAGGTATGTTTGCCCAGCTCCCTGGAGGCCAGCCGGCGGGCCGCGGCCAGGCGGCTTCCGGCAAGGACTCGGGATAGAACCTCGACCTGTGTATGCTCCTGGAGCCGCAGGGTCTTCTCCCTGGCCGTGCTGCCGTTTTCAATCACGGCGACGAGCTTCTGATCCTGTTTCCTCAGATCGGGCAGGGGGAACGCTCCGACGACCACTCTCTTTTTCTTTACCCCAGCGTCTCCCGGTTTTTTTTTCAGCTTCGTCATCGCGACTTCACCCCTGGCCCAGGTCTCTACATCTCTCACCCGTCCGGCCAGCTGCTCGAGCAACTCTTTTTGCAGGATGGAGATCTTTTTTCGCAGGGTGATCTTCTTGCCGCGGAAGGCGAGCCGCTCGCTGGCCGGGCTCTTCTCGAGGTGGAAGAGCTCCTTCCCATCAATGTAGCGGACCTCTCCGTTTTCGAGCGTGAAACGGTATCCTTTTCCATGTTTCTGGAGGTCGATTCCCCTCAGGTGATCTCCGTTTCGCAGGCTGACCCAATCGGCGCGGACGAGGGCTGGAAAACACGCCCCGGCCAGGGCCAGGAGGAGCAATGCGCGGCAGGGGTTACGTCGTTTCTGGGATCTCATAGGGACTACTCCAATGTGCCGGGCCGCCAGCGAAAGCGGCCTCTTTCTAAGCTAACCCGTGCTCTGGAGAAAAGCAGCAGATTTCCCGCAGCCGGGCTTCTCAATACCATTCAGACGCTTCCTCGAGGGTGATTATTCAGCTTGAACGGTCTTGATAATGAGCTGGAGGGGCCCTACTTCAGCCTGGCCATGAATTCGCGGAAAAACGGTCCCATGTCACCCCAGCCCCGAGAGGTGACGAAATTCTTGGAGACGACAACCTCTTCGTCGACATAGGTGGCCTCGGCCATCTCGACCTCGGTGCGGATTCCCTCGTAGCAGGTAATCTCGACGTTTTCGATGCTGCCCGCCGCGTAAAGGAGCATGGGGCCATGGCAGATCGCGCCGATGAGCTTGTCCTGGAGGATAAAGTGACGGACGATGCTGAGCACCTTCGGGTATCTGCGGAGCTCCTCCGGGGCTCGTCCTCCGGGGATGAGAATGGCGGCGTAGTCGTTCGGGTCGACATCGTCGTAGCTGATATCCGCTTCGATTGTGTGGCCGAATTTTTCGGTGTAGCTGTCGAGGCCGGGCTCGAAGTCATGAACGACCAGCTGCAGGCGTTTCTTGACAGGCGCCGCGACGACCGGCTCGATGCCTTCTTCTCTCAGCCGGTGGACGGCGTAGTAAACCTCGAGGTCTTCACCAAACTCGCCTGTAGCGATCAGAACTTTCATTTCATTACTCCAGGATCTTTGTACGGTAGATTCTTTCAAGCGGAATACGATACTGTTTCTGTCCACAGATTCTCAACCGTTTACATGGCCGAAGCGGCCGTTTTTCCACGTAGTCGATCGAGCAGCCATGAGTAAAGAAGACCCGGAGTTACCGATCGCGGAGTGTTTCCATGACTACACGGTCATCGAGTACCTTGCCCTGCTGTATCCTTCCCTGCCGCGCCGGGGCCTGCAGCCGCTCTTCGCCGCTGGAAGGGTTCGCGGTGGGAAGCTTCCGGTGTCGCCGCGCGCGCGCCTGGGTGACCTGGAGCAGCTGTCTCTCGTCGGGGGGCTGGAGGATATTCGGCCAATGGACCTGTCGGCCCCGACCGGTGGCGTACGGATACTGCACGAGGATGACAGGGTCATCGTGCTTGCCAAGGACTCCGGTGTTCCAGTCGTGCCGGACAGGGAGGGCAAGAGAGGGAGCTGCCTGGCCTTCCTGGTGAACCGCGAGGTCGAGGAGCGGGCGAGCAAGGAGCCCGAGAGCTACATCCGGCCGCGCGTGGTCCATCGAATCGACCGGCTGACCAGCGGAGCGGTGATCTTTGCCAGGACGCCTGCGGCCGAGAGGAAGCTCTCGGCCCATTTCGAGGCGAGGGAGGTGCGCAAGGAGTATCTCGCGCTCGTCCTGGGCGACATGGCGGCTGCGCGGAAGACCATCAGTGCCCCGATCGAGCCGGGGCGCAAGGGACGCATGCGCTGCGGTGCGAATGGAAAGAAGGCCGAGACGGTTTTCGAGGTGATCGAGCGTTTTGGCGCCTTCACGTTCCTTCGCGCTCGTCCCATCAGCGGGCGAACCCACCAGATCAGGGTTCACGCTCTTGCTGCCGGACATCCCCTGGCGATCGATCCCGTCTACCGGCCGGCCGCGACCAGGTGGGCTGGATGCCCGCCGGTCATCGAGAGGCTCACGCTCCATGCCCTCTCCATCGAGCTGCCCGCCAGTTGGAGCGGAGAGCGCCGGTTTACCTGTGAGCCGCCGGAAGATTTTCGTGAGGCTGTCGAGGCCCTGAGGTCGGCGGCGGGAGATTCCTCAGTCGAATAGCTTGCCGTGCTCTCGCTCAAAGGCGCTGGAGTAGGAGTAAGTGAGCCGGTCTGTTCGAAGCGGAGCGTCGGTGATGGCCTGGGGAGTCGTGAAGCTGATGATCTCCTCGCCATCGCGTACGACACGAACGCGGACCCGTCCTGGTGAGCTGGGGACCGAATGGACGCGCAGTCCTCGCTCAACCAGGCCCAGGCTTCTGCCGTTGAGAAAACAGGTGGCGGGCCTGGTGAGCAGCGTCACCAGCTCGATCCTGTCCTCCCCGGCGAGATTTTTTTCCAGGCTCTTGATCCTGATGGACACAGGATGCTTCGGCCGGGCGTCGTGACGGTATTTTTTGAAGAAAACGATGGCTTCATCCCGCGCCACCTTCGCATCCTTCGCTTTCCAGAGGCGCTTGAAATGCCTGAGCAGGAGGGATGGGCCAAAGTTGTGGCTTCTCTCCGGGGCGAGGTGATGGCCCTCGGGGAAATCATTCCAGCTTACGTAGTTGATCAGCTTCACGTCGTGACGAATGGCCCTCTTCAGCAGCTGACGCTGGACCCGGGAGAGCCGGGTCACGCGGTAGTGGCGTTCCAGGCCGCCTGTGCCGAGCTTGAGCGCCTCGGTGGTCGGCACGATGGCGTGATCCCCGCGCCCCTTGCGGTAGGTCTTGGAGGTGTAGTAGTCAGGATACACCGATTGCGTATAGATACAGCCGCTCTCCCGGCAGCGCCTTGCCAGGTAGTCCCAGAACTCGAGGTTCTCCTCGCTCGCGGTCCAGCCCCAGACAGCCGGAAAGGTCTTCACGATGCTGTCGATGTAGGCGGGGTCGATGGATGGCCGCCGCACCTGGTAGACGTAGTCGATCGGCACACCGATCGCTTTGGAGAGACGCTGGTAGGCCTCTCCCACCTTCGCTATCTCCTCCGGCTTGTTGGCGAGCCCCTGGATTCCGTCCGCCAGCCCGTCTCCAACCCAGAGATAGAACAGGAGGGAGCCCGAGGCGCCTCTGAGCCAGGCTGGGGAGTCCCTGGTGGCGTCCACCAGGCGCCTGATTGGAGGGCTCCAGAGCGCTATCTTCTGTTTCTCTGTGGTGGGGCGGCTTGTTGAAGGGTGAGCGAGGCAGAGGCTGATTCGAAAGCCCTGGTAGCGACGGTCGCTGAGCTCGATGAACTTGCCGATGATCTCATTGTAGCTCCTGGCCAGTTCGGGGGTGCTGTCCACCAGGGGGTAGTAAAATTGGAACCCATCGACGCCAAGCTGCCGGGCGGCGCGGATCTCAAAGTCGACGGCCTTCTCCAGATCGGCGCTCTCAAGCTCGAGCGAGGCCATCGGAACGGTCTGGTGCAGGCCTCCCAGCGCGGCGGTGCTGCCCCGGGGGTCGGCCAGTTCCGGATCGATCCAGCGGATCAGCTTTCCCTTTGTACGCGGGACCATGTCGGTCATGTAGTGGGCCATGACCAGCTTATCCGCCGAGGCCTCACCTGCGGCGGCGAGGGCCAGGGAAATTGAGACCGCGAAGATCAGCCGTTTCATTTCATGCCTCTTCTCCAACCGTCCGGATGGGACAGGTGCCACACCGGCTACTTGCTGAGGGGCTCCTTGTCGACCGTGGTCTTCCTGCCGCCCTGCAGCGCGTCGATGCGCTTCCTGGCAGCCTCCACCGCGGCGGCATCAGGAAGAACATTGATCCCCAGGCTCGTCTTGTAGGACTGGCCTCCCTTGAGCACCGGTACCCGTCCGCCTTTTCGCTCGATGCTGCGAAGCATCGGGTAGCTGGTTCCCGGTTCGATGCCGGTGACGTAGCCGTCATTGAGCGAGGTGGTGTTCTTCCACAGGGTGAAGTGGGGCAGCTCCCTGGTGGAAAAGGTCAGGGAGACTCCCCGGTCGCCCGCCTTGTTCTGGAGCATCGTCTCGGTCTGGTTGTTTTCATCTCCGTAAAGACTCATGAGGTAGACCTGCTCGGTGTAGCCGGCCTGCGGCGGTCCGTAGACATCCCAGCCCGCGAGACCTCCCTCCGCGGCGCGGGCGTCCCTGGGGAATACCTTCTTGACCGGGGCGATGAACCGGGAGCCTTCATCCAGCAGCGGCTGGCCGAAGTTGCAGTGGTAGAGGTACTGCATCTCCTGGTCCTTGTCGGCGAGGTTGATGATTTCGTCTTCGAAATGGATGGTCGCGGAGCCGGGCTCTGTCCATATTTCGCTGACCAGGCGGAGCTGGGTTCCGAACATCATCGTCTCGTCGATATAGCCGCGGATCCTGATCTTTCTCGATGGCGCGGGCTCGATGATGACCTCGCACCTGCTGGCCGGCAGGTAGCTGATCTTGCCGTGCAGGCCGAGGGTGACCTCGGTCGGGGCGCCGGTGTTGCTGGGGACTATATCGATCCCGGGCGCTCCGAAAGATGCCAGGCCGCAGCGGTTGAGCATCTCGCCGAAGCCCTCGAGCCAGCCGAGTCCGCCGCGGGTGTCCAGGTTGACGAAGCCCGGGTGGACGATCTCCTTCACCGGCGAGTTCCAGCCGAGCCGGAAGCCGTCTTTCGTGTGGGCGTCCCAGATGTTCATGCCGCGGGTCGGAACGATCCTGAAGCGCAGGACGCCGTTGTCCACGTCAACGACATCGACGTTTTCCTGGCGGCCGCCGTGAAGGACGCTCTTGGAGATCTTCCAGCTGTGGGTTGTGTCGAGCCTGACCCGGCTGGAGTCGGTGCTCCAGGTCTCGACGCGGACGTTCTCACTGGAGTCGATGAGGGTTATTTCCAGGGCGTTTTTTGAGTTTATCTTCTTCGCTCCGGATTCAGGCAGCTGGCAGGAGGGCAGGAGCAGGGATGTGAGGAGCAGCGAGTACACGGGAATCAGGTTTTTCATTGTTTATCACCTTGCAGTATTGGAGCCGAGGCTGGCGACGGCCTTGCGGCTGCCGCGTTGTTTCAGGCCGGGGATGAAATCACGGTCAATTAAAACAGATCTATATCGTTTACTTCAGAAGACGGGAGAGTATTTTATAGGCTTGCCGGGCTCATCGGCAAGAAATAGGCCACGCAGCGGGCAGCTTCTGGCTCTGCGGTATCCAGTTTAAATAAGAGAGAGTTATGTCGAGCGATATTCTCAGCGAAGATGCGGTACTCGAGGTTCTTGGAACGGTCCAGGACCCGGATCTGAATCGTGACATTGTCAGCCTTGGTTTCATCAAGGATGTGGTCATTGATGGCGGCAAGGTTTCCTTCAAGGTCGAGCTGACCACACCGGCCTGCCCGGTAAAAGAGCAGCTGAAGATGGAGTGCTTTACCAAGGTCTCGGGAATTCCCGGGGTCGAGGAGGTCGATGTGGAGATGACCGCGCAGACTCGCCAGGCGAATCCGGGCGGCAGTCCGACGCTGCCCGGGGTGAAGAATATTGTCGCGGTGGCCAGCGGCAAGGGCGGGGTCGGAAAGTCGACGATCGCGATCAACCTCGCCCTCTCGCTGAAGGCCTCCGGGGCAGCTGTCGGCCTGATCGATGCGGATGTGTTCGGCCCGAGCATGGCGATGATGTTCGGAGTCGAGGGCCAGCCCGAGATGGGGGAGAACAATAAGATCCTTCCGCTCGAGGGTCACGGGGTGAAGGTGATCTCGATGGCCTTTCTCTCGGATTCCGACCGTCCGGTCATCTGGCGAGGTCCGATGGTGCACCAGCTCATCCGCCAGTTTACCGCTGATGTTGAGTGGGGGGAGCTGGACTATCTCATCGTCGATCTGCCGCCGGGTACCGGTGATGCGCAGCTTTCGATGTCACAGGTGGTGAGCATGTCGGGGGTGGTGATCGTGACGACGCCCCAGGACGTGAGCCTCATCGATGCGCGCAAAGGGCTCAAGATGTTCGAGCAGTTGAAGGTCCCGATCCTGGGGATCATCGAGAACATGAGCTATTTCATCTGTCCCAATTGCGATGAGAGGCACGAGATCTTCCGGCATGGCGGCGGACGCAGGACCGCCGAGGAGCTCGGGGTCGAATACCTCGGAGAGATTCCGCTCGACCCGGCTGTCGTCACAGGTGGAGATGCCGGGCAGCCTATTGTCGTGGAGGCCCCAGAATCCCCCGCGGCGATTGCCTGTAACAAGGTGGCGGGGCGGGTGGCCGCGCGGCTGAGTATCCTCGCCGAGCAGAGCTCCGGCGGGGCGGGGCCGGTCATGCCGGAGCCGATTGACTGGAAGAGCTGAAGCAGAAGTAGATGGGAGGATGATGCTATGAGCGGTAAGCCGGTACCGGTTGAGATCAAGCAGAGCGGCGTTCGCGAGCTGAGGATCGCCTGGAGTGATGGGCAGGTGAACGATTTTGATGTGGTCGAGCTGCGTCGCTCCTGTCGTTGCGCCAATTGCGTCGATGAGCTTACGGGGACGCAGATCCTCCATCCAACCCAGGTTGGTGAGGATGTTCGCCCGCAGACCATTCGGCAGGTGGGAAATTACGCCTTCCAGGTGAACTGGACCGATGGCCATACCAGCGGGATCTTCACCTTCGATTACCTTCGCAAGCTGGCGGAGGTCACGAACGCTCCCAGCGGGCCGGCCTCGGCCGAGGATGGTTCCGCCGGGGAGGAGGAAAGTTCCGGCGGCGGTGGGTGCGGCAGCCACGGTTGCGGTTGCAGCCACTGACCCGTGCATGATTCGACGTTTTCAATTGAATGTATCTGTGGTTCACTGCGTCGAAGATAGCACTTGGGATTATTATTAATGGATTTGCTACAGGGGAATCAGATGAAGAAGTTGTTCAGCGTGGTTTGTGTTCTCGGGACCGTCCTGCCGATCCTCTCCTCCTGCTCGATGCCGGCCGGACGGATCATGAAGACTACGGAGCCCGATTCGGTCGGTTCCAGGGCGGCCGGTGCGGCCACCTTTGACCAGCTTCTTAGCGGAGCGGTCAACAAGCTGCTCCTGAGTCATGGAGCCGCCCGGGAGGCGGCGACCAAGCTCAGCGTGGCCGTGCTCCGGGTGGAGAATGCCAGCGCAGAGGAGCTTGGGGACTGGCAGGAGCAGATTTTCGACAAGATCTCCACGAGCATTAACGAGTCCGGGCGCTACCAGACGATCAGCCTGCGGTATATCGATGCGGGGTTGCGGGAGTCGCGCCTCAAGAGCGGCGATCTCTTCATCCCGGCAAAGCGAAGGGTCTTCCTCGACATCCTCGAGGCGGCGAAGGTTCCCGCGCAGGTGCTGATTTTTCCCAAGCTGACCACGGGTACGACCGAGCTCGGGCCCAAGCGGGCGCAGAGAAATTATCTCCTCACCCTCGAGCTGGTAGATATTTCGACGGGCAGGGATTTCCGCGTTTCCGAAGAGGTTCGCAAGGCCTATCGCTGATGGATAGGGTCTTCAGGGAAAGTCTGGAGGGCTGATGGACCGTTACCTGAACTCGAGCATGGCGCTTGCGGTCGGCCTCTTCCTTGTGTCGTGCGCGGGGGGGCAGAGGACGAATGTCCGCCGGGAATTCGATGAGGGGCGCTACCAGTCCAGCCATGAGAAGTTGACTGGGCTGGCTCGCAAAGATGGCAAGAACGAGCATCTCTACCTGCTCGAACGGGGGGTGGTCTCCCTTGCCCTCGATCGGGCCGGCGATGCCGTGAGGGACCTGCGCCTGGCGAGGGACAGGCTCGATGACCTGGCCGGGACGGATTACGTCGGCTGGCTGAGCTCGATGATGCTCGATGACCGCCAACTGGCCTACCAGGGCGCCGACTACGAGCAGGTGCTGGTGAGGGCGATGCTGGCGCTCGCGGACCTGGCCGATGGCAACAGCGAGGACGCCGGCGCCTACGCCCTGCAGGTGGCGAGCCGTCAGCGCAAAATCATCGAGTCTTTCCGGGCGCGTGATGGAAGCCTGCCAAAGAGCTCCTATCGCCAGGTCGCCTTCGGCTCCTACCTGAAGGCGATCATCGATGAGGAGGCTCTCAAGTTCGACCTGGCGAAGATCCAGTTCCAGAAGGTCAAGGCGATCGAGCCGCGCTTCAGTCCGGCCGCCGCCGACATCAAGCGCGTTGTAGAGGGGCATCATTCCAGTAAGGGCAACGGCGTGGTGCACGTCCTCGCCCTGGTAGGGCGGGGCCCTTTCCGGGTGGAGGCCGAGGAGCCTGTGACCCGCGCTGCCCTCGCTATCGCGCATTACATCTGGGCGAGCTCCCGCAACCGCGCGGCCATACCGAACATCTCCAGGGTCAAGATTCCAGCGGTTGCGGTTTACGAGGATAATCCGACCGAGGTTCACGTCTCTGCCGATGCGAGCCCTGCCGGCTCGACCTCCCTGCTGACCGACATCGAGACGCTGGCTCTCGATGAATTCGAGGCCATTCGTGAGCATATCGTGGCGCGGGCCTTCCTGCGCCGTGCCTTCAAGGTCACGGCGACCCAGCTGGCGATCGAGGCAGCCAACAGGGGCAATGACAGGCGGGGGGAGTACACCGATGGAGACGCCCTGCGCGACCTGGGAATCTCGGCGGCGGGTCTCCTGTGGTCGGCGCTGGAGGGAGCCGACCTGCGTTGCTGGAGCCTCCTGCCGGCGAGTTTCCAGGCCCTGCGGGTCGAGCTTTCTGAAGGTGAGCACCTCATCTCGCTGCAGGCTGGCAAGAAAGGCGTGGCGGCCGGTACCCCGCGCGAGGTGAAGGTCCATGTCCGGGATGGATACAACACCTATGTTGTCGCCATCTTCCCCTCGATGGAGGGAGGCGCCTGCGTCCTGTCTTCTGACGCTGCCGAGCCCCCTTCGCCTCCTGCGGATGCCTCCGGGTCACCCTGATCAGGTCGGCAGGTAAGAAGGTTTTGCCTTTCGCCAGCGGCTGCAATAGGCTTCTTGTTTCTCCCCCAGGAGCCTTCGAGTGTTCCGGGCGGCGGCGGGTGAGAAACAACAGATTGACAATTAGAGCGGAGGGTTCACGTGGCGAACGGTCAACTCGGTGTAGGTATAGTTGGAAGCGGGATGATCAGCGAGTTCCAGGCCAAGGCGATCGGGGACCTCGACAACGCCGTGGTGACCGGGTTCTTCGACCGGGTTCCGGAGTTGGCGGCCAGCCGGGCCGAGCAGTTCGGCAAGAAGTCCTACGCCGCCCTTGAGGAGCTGCTGGGTGATGACGAGGTGGATATCGTCTCGATCTGCACCCCGAGCGGTTCTCACCTCGAGCCATCCCTCGCCGCGGCCGCCGCGGGGAAGCATGTCATGGTCGAAAAGCCGGTCGAGGTGACCATCGAGAGGATCGACCAGATCATCGAGGCCTGCCGGGAGAACGGGGTAACGCTCGGGGCGATCTTTCCGCGGCGTTTCTTCGAGACCAGCCGGCTGCTGAAAGATGCCGTCGATTCAGGCCGTTTTGGAACACTGAGCCTCGGGGACGTCGCCATCAAATGGTTCAGGGACCAGGCCTATTACGACCAGGGAGGATGGCGGGGAACCTGGAAGCTCGATGGCGGCGGCGCCCTGATGAACCAGGGCATTCACGGAATCGACCTGGTCCAGTGGATCATGGGCGGCGTCGAGACGGTCTGCGGGCATGTAGCGACGGTTGCCCATGAGCGCATCGAGGTCGAGGACGTGGCCACAGCTACGGTTCGCTACAGGAACGGGGCGCTCGGAGTTATCGAGGGCACGACCGCGGCCTGGCCCGGCTCAAAGATTCGCATCGAGATCTCCGGCACCGGCGGGAATGTCGTGATGGAGGATGAGACGATCGTCCAGTGGGAATTTTCCGAGGCGCGCGATGAGGACGCGGAGATCATAGAAAAATACGGTCCCCGCGAGGGACTCTCCGGCGGCGGCGCGGCCGATGCCAAGGCCATCGATACCGAGGGACACCGAAGGCAGTTTGAAGACTTCTGCACCGCGATCCAGGCAGGCACGGAGCCTTATTGCGTCGGTCTGGATGGACGGGCCGCGGTCTCGGTCATCACCAGCATCTACCGGAGTGCCAGGGAAGGGCGGGTCGTCGAGGTCGATTGACGGGTCATAGCCGTCGTGCTATCCGGCCGGCGGCGGGGCCGCGCATTCGAGCTCGTCCTCAGTCGGGTCGATGCCGGCCTCCGGATACGGAGCCCGGGGGGCGGGGCCTCCCTGGAAGAGGAAGTTCAGCAGGGCGATCGCATCGGTCAGGTTGACCTGCCCGTTGTCATCGATGTCGGCCGTGTCCTGGCAGGCCAGCTCGCCGCCCCTGAAGAGCCAGAGCAGGACCTGGATCGGATCGGTCATGCCGAAGGTCCCTGATGAGTCGACGTCACCGCGAATGAACTGGACAGGCGGGGGGAGAATCTCGACCGTTGTCGCCTCCGAGCTTCCGACGCCCGGACAGGTGACCGTCACTCCGGCCGTTCCCAGCGGGATCTCTGCGGGTACGGTGACGACGATGCTCTCGGGGAGCCCGGCCAGGTCGATCTCCTCTGCGAGGATTTCGCCAAAGCTGACCGTGAGGCCCGGGTGGAAGTTCGAGCCCTCTATGGTGATGGCTCCACCCTGCGCTACCTGGGCGGGGGAGATGGAGGTGATCGCAGGCGGGGCTCCACCCGGGGCGGTGACGATGACCTGGGCCTGGTCCACGATTCCTCCGGTGGTGTTGAAGCCGAGGAAGGCGACCTCGTTGGCTCCCTCGTTGAGAGGGACGGTGACCGACCAGCCCAGCGGGTTCGAGTTGGAGAACTCGGCTCTCTCGGCGCTGGGCGCGACCTCGCCATTGACGAGAACAAGGATGTCGGTGATATCTATCGGCGCGCGTCCCTCGATGGTCGCCTGGCTGCCGCCGGCGAGGAAGGCTTCGCCATTGTTCGTTTCGATGGAGAGGGCCATGCGGTCCGAGGAGAGGCCTATCAGCCTGGAGCGGATGCTCGATGCGCGTCGATCAATGAAACCGTTTCTCCGGGCCACCTCGAGGCTGGAGATTCCCCGCCGCTGAAGTCGGGAGACAAAGTTCCCAAGGAAGGTGGAGTTGAACTGGTGGTTGATCATCTCCCAGAGGATTCCATAGTACATTCGCTTGATTCTCGGCCGGTTCCACATCCGATGGAGCGCCGGGAACTTGCCCTGGTTGGTGACGAAGGGCGCGTTGATGTTGTTGGATGGAAGCCAGCGGCTGAGCCCGCCGTTGCCGTAGGTCAGCTCCATGTCCCAGGGTAGAAGTACCCAGCGGCCATCGATGGGCGGCCGGTAGATGTAGCAATTCTTGCCCCTGTCGGTGCCCCAGGTGTCCCAGTCGTCGGTATTGATTCGAACGGCCAGGCAGCGCAGGAAGGCATCGACGTTCATGTGGTCCCAGATGATCTCGTCAAAGAGGGCATCGGGGGTCTGGCGGCGATCGAGCACCTGGGCGAGCCTCACCAGGTGGGTGAAGTCGTCTTTTCCCTCGTCCATCCGGTTGTTGTAGTAATAGCGGTAGTTCTCCTTGTACTCAGGCGGATTCCCCGGGTCGCCCTGGGGCGGGTTGACATAGGGAGGGTAGCTCAGGCGTCCATCGTAGCTGGTCGTGCGGCTGCCGCCGTCATTGAATTCGTGACGGTCATCCATCTCGAAGAAGGAGCCGTTGTCGTCGTCCGGATACCAGCGCTGGATCAGCTCCCTGTTGGGGACCTGGACGAATTCGCGGATCTCGTTGATGCCTACGCTCGAGCCGCGGTTGATGTTCCATTGCACCAGCCACTGGTAGGAATAGGGTGTGCGTGTGTTGCCCTGGTTGTGCCGGATGAGGTAGTTGGAGATCCGCTCGCGGCCGTCACGAGCTCCAGCACCCTGGTGGTCCTCGAGCCCGAACTTCTTGATCACTCCGTGCAGGGTCTGGTCCTTCGCCATCGAGACGCGGTAGCTCTCCGACCAGCGCTGCCTGGCCCAGGGGCTGCCCGAGAAACGAACCCGGGAGTGGTAGTAGAGATCCTCGTTGCCGAAGAGAAAGGAACCCTCGACAAGGTCGTTGGAGTGCAACTGCCTGGCGTTGAGGTAGCGCTCGGCATCCTGGTCGATCCAGAAACGGTAGGAGGGGTTGGCTCCTCCCTGGACGTTCTCGTGGCGGTAGACGCAGTAGCTGCGATCGAGGTTCTCGATGTCGAGCGCGCTGAGAATCGATGGGTTGGTGCGTTGGGTACGATCGATCGGGTAGCGGCCAACCCGTCCCCCGCTGTCCCGAGCCAGCACGTAGAAGACCACTGTTCTTCGAAGCGGCTGTCCCGGGATGGTGGCATGGTAGCGCCCCCTGGCATCGGGGCCCTGCATGCTGATCTCATTGTCTCCCTCGCCGGAGGAGTTAGCTCTGTTCAGGCTCCAGTAGAGCTTGACGTCCGTGATGTCGTCGGGGTCCTGCACCCTGCAGGAGACCTGCACCCGGGCATTGTTGCCGGGCAGGTTGGGAGACTGGACCATCTTGTCGATGACCGGGCCTATATTGGGGCCGGCGTTTCCGGCCGCCTGGCGGGCGGTCACGCTGTTGATGGCCCCGGGTGTTCCAAGGTTGCTGGGGATGTCGAGCTCGTGAGACCTGGCGAAGTCGTGGTTGTAGCCCCGGGTCAGCATCGTCTGTGAGCCTGCGATCCACCTGGCCTTGAAGGAGATGAAGTAGTCGCTTCGGGCGCGCAGGTTCCTGGCCAGAGTGTGCTCGAGACGGTTCGCCTTGTTGTCACCCTTGCCCCTGGCGACGATCTTCAGCGAGGCGTTGCCCTCGATCACCTCGGCCGGGTCGGTCGTGCGGCCGGAATTGATGTGGGTCCCCTGGATCTTCCATTCGCCGGGCCTGGAAGAGTTCGAGCTGATCTCCGCTTCGATGTCTCCGTTGCCTACGTAATTTTCGGAGTCGGCGGGGACGTATTCTCCCGATTGAAGGACAGGGGCGATGTAGAAATCGCTGGAGTTGACGCTCGAGTTGTGGGCCTGGATGGCGATGACGTTGGTGCCGGCGATCAGCAGGTCCATGAAATCCAGCATGTTGATGTCGGTCTGCCCCGAGCTCGTTCTCTCTCGCGAGCTTCGGGCCCTGGAGTCGAAGGTGTCCTGGATGTCTTCGCCGCTGGTGCGCATGTTCTCGATGTGGATCCTGGTTCCATTGAGGTAGACGATGAAGCCATCATCGTAGGCCGCGTAGAACCGCAAGGTCCCGATATTCGCCGGGTCGGGGATGGTGAATTCGGTTCTCATATAGACCGAGATGTGATTCCCGCGCATCTCGGCCATCGTCGTTCCGCCGTCTTCGGTTTCGTCCTCTCCGTAGCCCACCGGGGTGGTGGCGGCGGTCCAGGCGGAATCATCGAAGTCCGGCTGGTACCAGTCGGCGGGCGGTTCCTCGGTCCCGGGGGTGATCTTCCACTGCGCGCCGAGGGCGAGGAAGGTCTGCTCCGGCTGGAAGGTGATGACTCGCTCGACCATCCGGATGTCGTCGACGATGGTGATTCCACGGGCGTTCATGAGGAAGTGCAGCTCCGGCTCGCCGCTGTTATAGCGACCCTGGTAGCTGTACTCCCGAACCTGAGACTTGCCTGACTCGTCGCTTGAATCCCAGGAGGCCCCGCTGTTGTTGTCCTGGAACGGATCGATGAGCTCCATGGAGGAGCCTCCTCCATCTGCCCAATAGGGCCACTGGCCGCCATCATGGTATCGAACGGTATCGGCGATATTTCCCTCCGGGTCGCGCAGGTTGACCCTCTCGCCATCGTTGCGCAGGCCGCCAAAGCCGTCGGTGCCGCCTAGGACCTTTTCCGGCGGGAGGCCGTAGGCCTCGCGGATGTAGGCCGGGTCGCGGGCGACGACGAGATAGCTTCCCGGGGCCATGACGGTCCCCGGTTCAAAGTCATAGTTGATTCCCTTGGTTAGCTTCCACCCGCTGATGTCAATACTGCGGTCGGCGCTGCGGTTGTAGAGCTCGAGGTATTCCGCGAACCGCTCATCTCCGCTCGCCGGTCCGTTGATGGGGTGGTACATGATCTCGTTGATGACGATATCCCTCTCCACCTCGACCCTGTTCGTCTCGCCCCGGGTGGGAACCGCCCGGTCGCTGATGTCCTCATCTCCATCGGGAATTCGAGCTTCACTTTTTTCTTCGGCTTCGGGTTCAAAGATGTAGGCATCGATCACCCTGTTGCCGTTGGGCTCGACCAGGGAGATGAATCGTCGTCCCGGAGAGCCCTCCACCCCCTCTTCGTCGGCCGCCGGGGCGAGGTCGAGTCCTCCGAGGTCCGTCTCTGAGAGGGCGAGGTGTCCCCCGGCGTTGATCGAGGTGTCGGCTGGGAGCTGGAAACGAGAGTCTTCAGCTCCGATCGCCCTGCTGTTGGTGATCCAGAAGCCCGAGAGGTCCACGGCCTGGTCGCTGCGGTTGAAGAGCTCGATCCAGCGAGTGCCTGCGGTCCAGAGGAGAGCCTCGTTGATCACGATCGTGAGTGAGCCCGTCGATGGGTCATTCGCCGCGCCGGGTGTTCCGCCCGGGGCGGCGCTGATGCTCCAGCTGTCGGGGTCATTGGGGTCGCTGTAGATGTCTATGAGGGAGAGGGTGTGCCCGGTTCCATCCGCAGCGGAGGGCCACTTGCCGCGGTCGTTGAAGCCTACGGTCGCTACCACCACCCCGTTTTCTTCGGCTAGCTGGATCGTTTCGCCGTCGTTGGCCAGGGCGCAGCCGTCTCGCTCGTCTCCTTCGAGGTCGCAGCCAAGCCCCCAATTTCCGATCAGGTTATCGATGTCGTAGGTCGCGGCTATCCTTTGCTCGTTGGCGCAGATCACGATATATTCTCCCCCGCTCAGGAATGACTGGGAGGGGAAGGTGAAGCTGATACCCTTGGAAAAATACCAGCCGGACACATCGACCGGCGCCGGGCTGGCGTTCTGGAGTTCGATGAATTCCAGCTCCTGGCCTCCGCCGGACGGGTGGTACATGATCTCGGTGATCACGATCAGCCCGCTATTGCTGGCACTGGCTGAAGATTGGATCGAGAAAAGGCCGACGGTGCAGGCGAAGAGCGCTATCAACAGCCTGGCCAGGGGGACACGAATCAGCATCGTTATTTATCCTCTGCGACTCCGGGTGATCTGCAGGTCGCGGCTGTATTTACAGCTGGTTCAACCACCTGGGGATGTCCGAAAGACTCAAAACTAAGTTTCTATTTAATAAGTTGTTACAGGAATCGAGACATCATCGATGAGGGCAACCCCAGGCCTGCTCGGCCGGTGGTTGATTTCTTCCTATAGTTTCCAGAATTCCCTGGAAAAGACCCTGGGCCAATTTCCTGTCAGCTTTCCGTTGACCCGCTCCAAACCATTGTGAACAACAATTTTATGGTTTCAGCATGGGCAAGTCAACGGCCCACATTCCCGTAATATTGAGGAAGTAAACGGAACAGCTCGCCCTGGGCGGAAGAAGCTCGAGGATAGGGAAAAAGGGTCGTTTATGCCCGATTATTTATCTTCCATAGTCCTATAACCTTTTGTGGGGGAAAAGATTAGGTCGCCGGGGCCTTGAAAGAATCGGGTCGCGAAAAGTTTATTTTTGAATGAGTTCAGGCTACAATATGTAGTTCTGTTGAGGGTGCTCTTTGTGGTGTGGCACAGCAGGGTGGTCTCTGGAAGAAAAGAGTCAAGTGGCTATCTTTGTCGGGGGCTTGTTTTCACATGTCTGAAAAACCCGGTCCATCCGCGGAAGGTCAAGAGGCTGGAGAGCCTGTCGATTCGGAAGCGATGCAGGAACCATCAGGGGCCAAAAGCCGCGAAATCGATGGAGCCTCGCCTGATGGGGGCGCCTCTTCGTCCTCCAGTGGACCAGCCAGCGAGACCGTCGAGGTAGATCCGCCGGTCCAGGGCGGAGGCTTGCCGGACTCTGATATTGATCTCAACGCCGATACGGTGACCCAGCGCGGCGCGGGAACCTACGATACTCATTCCACGGACCTGACAGAGGATGCTGTTGCCGGATGGCAGGAGGGTGACCTGGTTGCGGACCAGTACCGCATTCAGCGCCTGATCGGCCAGGGCGGAATGGGCAAGGTCTACCTTGCCCAGGACGAGGCGCTTGATCGCCCGGTAGCTCTCAAGCGGGTCCCCCAGGAGATTGTCTTCGATGAAGATGCGCGAGATGATCTCAGGCTCGAGGCCAACCGTCTTCTTGATCTCGCCCATGACAATATCGTCAGGATCCACACCTACAACGACCGCAAGAACAAGTCGGATGGTCCACCGACCTGGCCCTTCTTTGCCATGGAGTATCTCGAGGGGCAGACCCTCAAGCAGTTCCTGCGCAAGCGCAAGCGGGAGGGGCGGAGGTTTGATGCCGAGGAGCTTCTTGTCGTCGCTCGCCAGGTGGCAGATGGACTGGCCCATGCCCACGCGCGGAATGTGGTTCACCGCGACCTGAAGCCCGCGAACCTCATGCTCGCGAAGCCGGTGGAGGGAGATCTCCAGCCATCCGACACGATCAAGATTACCGATTTCGGTATCTCCCGCGTCGTAGCTGACAGCACCCTGCGCCAGACGGGCAAGCGAAGCGGAACGATTCCCTATATGAGTCCGGAGCAGTTCCGCGGTGAGTTGTCGACCCCCAGCAGTGACATCTACTCGCTGGCCTGTACCCTGTACGAGTTCGCCGCCGGCGCGCCGCCCTTTTATACAGGTGATATCGGCTACCAGATCATGAATATTGAGCCGGCCCCGTTGAAGGACCTGCCGCGGGCCATCTCCGAGACGATCCTGCGTGGTTTGTCGAAAGATGCCGAGGAGCGCTTCGAGTCCGCCGAAGAGTTCGTGGCGGCGCTCGAGGGGCGAAAGATTCCCATGCCAGGCAGGAAACGCAGCGGGACGCTGGGACGGGTTTCCAAGATGTTCGCCGGCCTTCTCTTCGCTTTTGCCGTGCTCTGGTGGGCTGCGGGCGCAGGAGACTTTTTCGGTGAGAGTGAAGGGTTCGGCAATACCGGCTCTGCGGGTTCTACGGCTGGCCCGGTGGTCGCCTCCGGTGTTCCCTCCGCGGCTGACGTGGAGGTTTTCGAGCTGCCCGAGCGCAAGCCCGAAACTCCGGTTGATAAGAAAATACGCACGGACGCCTTCCGCTCCTGGCTGGGTGAGATTTTCCAGAAGCAGCTGCCGCTCAATATCGGAAGGGAGTACGGAGAGCTGGCGGCCGGCGAGATACCCACCATCGATATCACGCTGGCGTTTACGAAGTCCGAGGCTCCGGATGAGGGTGAGATGCTGGATGGCCTGGTCTTCCTGGCTACGCAGGCGGGGGAGGCTGAAACCGCGTATTCCCACAAGGTTCGTGGTCAGCTGGACGCCGAGAATGGTGTCTTCAGCTTTCATTTTCTCCGGCTGGTCGGCGGGAGCTACAGCTTCGCGGCGTTTGTAGAGGACAAGAAAAAGGGACTGGCTGTTTTCCAGGGGACGCCGCTGCTTGAGCGCCAGCTCGTGATCGACCTCATTTCTCCAACTTTCGATCTGGCGGCCGCCGATCCCAGTGGGCTGGTTGATGCGGACTCGGAGGATACGCTCGAGTTTACGACCTTCGAGGAGCTGGTCAGGGTGCGCCTCAATAGCGCTGCCAGCGCTGATATCAAGGAGGCCTGGTACAGCCTGCTGACCCCGGACGGAGCCAGCTCGGAGGAGCGGAAGATCGAGGACATCAGCGATTGGGAGATCAACTACCTCACCCCCGGGGAGTCTCGAAAGGCTCGTGTCTACGCTGTCGACAAGGCCGGCAACCGGAGCGAGACGATGGATGTCATCTTCAGACGCCTGAAGATAGAGCTTGAAGAGTTCCGCACTGTTGAGATCATCGGCAACATTGCCAAGGTAGAGGGTCGCTTCAAGGTTGAGGGAGCCACCTACCCCGATTTGCAGTTCTTCGTGAATAGCGAACGGGTTGACGTCGAGTGGTCGATGAACAGACCTCCTCCAGCGGGAAAAAAGGAGGAAGCCTCCGTTGCTGAGGAGCCTTTAGAGGAGCCCGCAATTGACAACCCGGTTCTCGAGGACGAGGAGCCTGTGGCAGGGAAGGATCCGAAGCTCGCTCCCGGAGCGACGAGAGCCTATTCTTTCGTGGCTGACATCCCTCTCAACAAGAGCGTCAATGTCGTCTCGGTGCAGTATTCATGGAAAGAGAGACAGGCGGTCTCTTTCGGCAAGGCGGGTACCCTCAACCGTATCCAGGCCCGGGCGCCGCTGATCGTTCTTCGCCTCCCGGCCCTGGATCCCCTGGCCGATGACAAGGAAGAACCCGGCGCGGATGAGACGGGGCGCAGGGCGATCTATACGCGAGATACCACGCTCACCGTGGAGGGCGAATTGGATATGTTCTTTGACGGCCTCAAGATCATTCTCCTGGTGCAGAACAGCTTCGGCGAGAGCAAAGAGGAGATGGATGTGGCTCCGGACGCCACCGGTGCCGGGGGCAGGTTCAAGAAAGACATAGAACTGCAGCCGGCGGTAGCGACCCGCGTGGAGGTTCGCTGCTTCTACAACAATCTCGAGGCCGAGCTGGTTAATATGGCCGAGCCCCTCGAGGTCTACTGCGACCAGGAGGCTCCAACGGCGAAGGTCAGGGCCAGTGAAGCGGGCGATCAGCTGCTGGTTTTCGTCCAGGTAAACGAGAAGCTCAAGCAGCTCCGGGGCCGCCTCGGAAGCGCTGAGGGCGGGGGCGCTGAGCTCTGGACCGACATCCTGGTGTCGAAGGTCCTCGAGACCGGCGAGCCCGAATTCGTCTGGAGTATCCCGCTACAGGAGCGCGCGGTTCCTATTTTCTTCGAGCTCACCGATCTTGCCGGGAATCTTTCCGAGCGTCGGCACGACTATTCGCCGCCGATTGACGAGCCGATCGGCAAGCTTCCAGTCAAGCCTGCGGCCGCGGGGCCGGTACGCGCCGGTACGATCATTCTGAGGTCGAGATTCCTGCGCGAGGTCGGCATGGATTTCATCGTGTGCGGCCCCACTCGCCTCGAGATGTGCAAGACCGAGATCTCCGAGAGCTGCTGGTTCCGATTTCGCAATGAGAAGGGACTGCGCGGTCCTGATGAGCGGATTGGCAAGCGCGAGAATCCCATGGTGCTCTCCGACCAGCCGATCGAGCTGGTTGGCCAGTTCGTCAAGTGGTTCGAGGAGCAGGCGGCCGACGGCTACACCTACTCCCTGCCGACGGTTGAGCAGTGGCTCCGCTCCTTTACCGGTGCGCGGACAGAGGCCGAGGCGACCCGTGAGATTCGGAACTGGTTCTCAGGGGATGGTGAATTTGTTTTCCAGCAATCGGAACGGTATGGGCAGAACAAGGTCAGCGCGATCGGGGAGCGGTCGGAGAACGCGACCTCTACCGGGCTCCTGGACATGGAGAGCAATCTCCAGGAGATCGCCCTGACAGTCCAGGGCCTTCACGTCGTGATTGGCGGACACAACCAGCTGACTGACACGAACCGTCTCGCGATGGCCTGTACGACACCCAGGAGCCTGGATGAAGACCAGCGCGACCTCCTTGGAGGATTTACGGGTTTCCGGATCTGCCGGAAGCCGGTTTCTGAAAGGTGATCGTTATGCGCCCGCGCGGCTCTGGATATTCGAGAACGGTTCTTTCCCTCACTGTTTTTCTGTCACTCGCAGGCTCGGGCGCGCTGCGGTCCCAGGGGCGGGATGAATTGATCGAACCGCTCTTTAACTGGGATCTTGTCGCGCTCGAACAGAACAACCAGCGTTTCAACGGCAGCGTCCTGACGGGATTCCATTCGATCCGTTCGGCGGGGGTCACGCCTCTGGGGGCCTGGAAGATGGGCCTGGGATTCCTCTATACGGGTGAAGAGCAATTTGTCCGTTCGGTAGGAGGCAGCCTCTTTCGCCGCAACGAGGTCTATCTCAACCCGAAGCTGAACCTGGGACTCTTCGAGGACATGGAGTTTGGAGCGGGTCTCGTCGCCGCCTACGCTAACGGCCGCGTATTAATGACGGATGAAGCCGGCGATGGGTTTTTTGAAAACCGGGAGGAGGGGGGCCTGAGTTCGGTTGACCTTGGCCTGAAGTGGAAAGTTTATGACGACCGCCAACTGCGGTTGGCCTTCTCTTTTGACAGCCGGCTTTCGCTCAACGAGGGCACCTTCGGCATGCTGTCGGGGAATTATTACAACATCGAGCTCGATGGAGACTACGCGGTGACCAGGCGCCTGAGCATGGCCGGCAACCTGCAGTTTCTCACCAGCGACAGCGAGGAGGTCGAGAACCAGATCATCTTCGATATAGCGGCGGTCTATTCTTTTACCAATACCTTCCGCGGAATGCTTTTCAGCACCATCCAGGAGGACGACCTGGCGCGCACCCTCCTCGGCTTTATCGGCTTCGCCGGGCAGTATGTCCACAAGCAGCACGCCTTCACGCTGAGCTTCGATATCCAGCTCAACGATGCCGACCGGGAGATCCGCACCGAGGAGCAGATCGACATCGCTCTGAGCTACACCTACGCCTTCTGAAGAAACCCCGGATTAGGGTATTTCAGCGCTCTCCCTTCCTTGACACCCGGAGTGGATCTTTCGTAGAGTACGCCCTGCGAGAGAGTGTTGGTAACCTCTTGGAGTCAACCGGGTAGGAGCTTTAGCGGAGAGCGAGATGGACGATAGAAATAATAAGATTCTGTTCTGGGGCTGCTTTATAGCCCTGATCACGACAGCCTTCGGATTTATCGGGAGGATGTTCCTCATCGGGGAATGGGCAACTGAGTTCGATCTCGATGGTCCCCAGGCTGGAAGGTTGGCGGGAGTCGGTATCTGGCCCTTTGCGGTCAGTATCATCGGTTTCAGCCTCTTCATCGACAAGATCGGCTACAGGGTGTCGATGATCTTTGCCTTCGCCGGGCATATCATCTGGGCCATCATGGGCTTTATCGCCTGGCAGATCGGCGCCGCTGAAGGCGCAACAGCCGCTGATAAGGCTACAGCTTACAGTCTCGTTTACTGGGGAAGCCTGATCCTGGCGCTCGGTAACGGTACGGTCGAGGCCTTCATCAACCCGGTTGTGGCGACCATGTTCAACAAGGAGAAGGTCAAGTGGCTCAATATTCTTCATGCCGGCTGGCCTGGTGGGTTAGTTCTTGCCGGAATGATCACCATCTTCATGGGTGACATGGAATGGGGCTACAAGGTCGGGATGATTGCGATCCCTGCGGTTGTTTACCTTCTCATGCTCCTGCCCTGCAAGTTCCCCGTCAGCGAGAGGGTCGCCTCCGGCGTCAGCTACAAGGAAATGCTTTCGGAGTTCGGTGTCCTTGGCGCAGCGATTGTGGGTTTCCTCGTTACCCTCCAGTTGATGGACTTTTTCAAGCCCGCAGAGGGCGAGCTCAGCGCTAGCCTGACCTATACGTTCATAGGCATAGGAGTCGCCATAGTGGCGGCTTTCGGGGTTTATACCCAGTCGCTGGGACGGCCGCTCATGTTCGTTCTGGTGCTGATCATGATGCCCCTGGCGACGACCGAGATCGGCACTGACGGCTGGATCACGGGAGTTATGACGGGTGTAGTTGCCGGTGCGGCAGCGGATGGGAGTGACCTTTTCCACCCCGGCTGGATCCTGGTTTACACATCTCTGATCATGGCGGTTCTGCGTTTCTTCGCCGGCCCCATATCACATAAGCTGTCCGCCCTCGGCTTGCTGGCGGTCAGCTCCATACTGGCGATTATTGGGCTCTACACCCTTGGCGGGGCGGTGGGCATCGCCGCGATCTTCATCGCGGCGACGGTTTACGCCTTCGGCAAGACCTTCTTCTGGCCCACCATGCTCGGTGTGGTTTCTGAGCAGATGCCAAAGGGCGGTGCCCTCTCCCTGAACGCGATCAGCGGAATCGGTATGCTGGCGGTCGGGACACTCGGCTTCCCCTATATCGGCGCATTGCAGGCTGAAAAGGCGATCGAGGCGGTGGAGGCCACAGAGTCGGCTGCGACCGCAGGGCTCGTCAAAGATGGAGTAATAAAGGCAGACGTCTTAACCGATAAGAAGATTTACGAAGTTATCAAGTACCAGGTGCTTAACGGTAACGCCGCTGCAATGGGCGTCACTGACGAAGCTGCTGCCAAGGAGATCGATGAAAATGTTACGAAGAGCGCGCAGGGTGCCCTGGGCAACATGATCGTATTTCCGAGCATCATGCTGGTCGCTTACCTCTTATTGATGGGGTATTTCAAGCAGGGCGGTGGCTACCAGGCTGTCGAGCTTGATGATGGAGGTGGCGGAGGTGACGATGCCGGCGGAGGCGACGATGCCGGCGGAGGTGACGATGCCGGTGGAGGTGACGATGCCGGTGGAGGTGACGATGCCGGTGGAGGTGACGATGCCGGTGGAGGTGACGATGCCGGTGGAGGTGACGATGCCGGTGGAGGTGACGATGCCGGCATCGGCAAAGCCGAGGATCCCGGCGGAGGCGACGAGAGCGACGAAGGCTGATCCAGCCTCGGCTCTCTGATTCATAAGATGTCAGGGGAAATTCCTCCGGCGCGATGGGCGTGCCGGGGGATTTTTTTTATTCCCGTGGACGTCCGTAAAGCTCGACCTGGTCGTCTTTGTAGAGGGGCTCGCCCCAGAGCGTCCTGAGCGCTTGGCCGCATTCGTCGAGCTTGGCGCGGAGGTTTCCCTTTGCCGGGTTGAAGTCGAGCTTTTCGGCAAGCCCGCGGGCGGAATCGCGCTTCGCTTTCAGCTCTTCGTAGCTGCGGTTGGTGTGCAGCGCCACCACTCCGATTCCAATGGATTCGTCCGAGAAGAGCGCCTTGAGTCCTTCCAGCGCAGGTACCGGCTCCTCGGGGTAGGTCCTGCTGTGTTCCGCTTCGAAGATGCTTCTGAGGAAAGGGTGGCGCTCGAGCAGGTCCCTGACGTGCGGCGGGGTGACCGAGACGTAGCCGCCGGCGATGGGCCGACCGTGGAGGGTCTGGAGGTACATGTCCTCGGCGGCCCGCGCCCGGTAGCCGCCCGGGATATTCAGGAGGGCTCCTTCGGGGGCCTGTGCCGCGGCCTGGGTCCACTCGGGCCGCGGCAGCTCACGCGTCGGGTAGGGGATCCAGAGGAAATCAAGGATCATGGCGGCGATGAATATTCCGAGGAGGCGTCTCGGATGGGTCGAGTTCCGCAGCCAGAGGCAGGCGCCGGCGCCCGCCAGCACAGAGACCCCCAGCATGGCCGGCACCAGGAAGCGGTTGGCGACCCGCAGCGAGCTGAAGATCGGCAGCTCTCGTAACAGGGCGAAGGGCAGCGGCAGGCCGGTGTCGGCTTTGAGGAAGCGCAGCTGTGCGCCGAGCCCCAGCAGGAGAAAAAAGAGAGTGAAGAAACACCAGAAACGCAGGGAAAGTCCGGGTGAGTCGTTTCTGAAGCTGTCAAAGGAATCCCGCCGTTTGAAACGGAAGAAGAGAGTCGACATTGCCAGCAGCATCGCCGCCAGTCCCAGGTAGGCGGTGAAGCCGACCGAGTTGTAGCTCCTGTATTGATCGTGAATCCCGGAAACCAGGGAACCGAAGAGGGGGTGCTGCGCAGAAGGAATCGCAAGGAAGGCGAGGTCGAGGGGCTTATCGATCTGCGGCTTGGCGGGCGATCCCGTACCTGAGACAAGCTCGCTGAGCATGGCCCAGGCAAAGGGCAGGCAGATGAGGATGGCCACGAGGGCGGCGATGCCGGCGCCAGTGATGATCAGCTTGCGCTCGCTCGGGCGCTTGCGCAGCTCGTTGAGAAAGAGCGCGAGAGCTCCGGGCAGGAGCAGCAGCCCGTTGTGCCAGGCAAAGAGGCAGTTGAGCGCGAAGAAGAGGCCGCAGTAGATCCAGGAGCGGCTGGATGGTTCGCGGATGGCGCGGATCATCCAGAGCAGGAAGAGCGGCATCGCCCCGTAGCTCGCGAGGTTCAGGTGCTCGAGGCTCTGCTCGAAGTGCTGTGGGAAGAAGGCGAAGGCTGCCCCCGCGAGGAACGCTCCGCGCCAGTCACCCAGCAGCTCCTTCGCCAGCAGGTAGGCGCCGAAGCCGGCGAGGATAAAACCGCAGATGGTCGCGAAGGACAGGGCGGCTGCCTCCCCGGACACCAGCAGCAAGGGCAGGGCCAGCAGGGTATTGGCCGGCGAGTGGGTGTGAAAGGCGAGCGAGGTCTTCGTTCCCGAGAAGAGCAGCTCGGTTGAGTAGGGGGATGTCCCCTGCTCAAACAGCGATGTCTTCCACAGCCAGAGATTCCAGTAGTTCTGGAAGATGTCGTTGTTGCCGCCGGGGATGTGAGTGGTGAAATTAGCCGCGAGCGGCCAGGTGAGAGCGATGGCGAGCAGGGCGTAGATCGCGAGGATCACCAGCGAGCGGGGCTCTTTCAGCTTCTTGTCAGGATTCATTTCGCGTCGCTCCTCTTCTTTCATACCGGCTGATAGCGGTCGGCTTGCCGGGGAATTGGACGACAGACGGCTTGCCGGTATTCACCCGGGACATTGAACATCAGTCAGCCCGGCGCGACAATAGACGAGGCCGCGGGCGATTCGTCCAGGCTCTCCGCCCGGGTTAAAAAGCCTGTGAATCGGTCTTTTTCAGCGGTCGGCGGCGGTTTCAGCCTGTTCTTCAAGCAGGACCGCTATGTCCTCCACCAGCCGGTTCACGTCCTGGGGGTAGGTGCCGTTGTAGATTCCGCGGATCATTTTCTCCTTGTCGACGAGCACCAGGTTCTCGGTGTGGATCAGGTTTTCGTAGTCATCGTCCTTGCTGTCAGTCACCGCGAAGTAGGACTTGCGGGCGAGATCGAAGATTTCCTTCTTCTCTCCGGTGAGGAGGTACCAGCTCTGCGGGTTGACTCCCTTCTGCTTTCCGTAGGCTGCCAGCGCCTTGGTCGTGTCGATTGCAGGGGTCACCGAATGGCCGACAAGGCGTACTTCGTCGACCTCATTCAAGGCCTCCTGGACCCTCTTGAGCTCCTCTGTCATCTTGAGGCAGATTCCCGCGCAGCTGGCGAAGAAGAAGTAGGAGACGTAGATCTTGCCGTTGAGGTCGGCGAGGGTTCGCACCTGGCCTTCCTGGTCCGTGAGCTTGAAATCCAGTACGTGGTGAAGATCCTTCTCCGGAACCGGGTCTTCATGGAGCCATACCGGCTGCATGCGCTTGCTGTTGTAGACCGGCAGCTTGGAGGGGGGCCGCTTTACGGCTGGCGCGGAAGTTGAAGATCCGACCGGGTCGTCAACCGGGCCGTCGCATCCGCCAGAGACCAGCATTGCGGCAGCGAAGATGATTGCGAGCAGTTTTGACGTGGTTTTCATTCGGCGCCTTCACACATCCGCTTGCCGGGCAGTCCGTAGCGTCTTCCATCCCGGTAGACATAGTTGAAGTGGCGCTTTCCATCACGGAACCAGCCCAGCTGTAGACCATTTTCCCGGCCTCCCTTGTAATACATCAGGCGGTATTGCTGGCCGTTTTCGAACCACTCTTCTTTCTTCCCCTCGGGGCCCCCGGGGAAGGTGGTTAAGGTATAGCGCCGGTTGCCATTTCCCCACCAGCCCTCCTGGAGCCCGTTCTTACGGCCGCGCTTGTAGTGAAGCGCCAGCCTTGAACCTCCGCCCGGCCACCAGGCCTGGTAGAGGCCATCCTTGAGTCCTTCCCGGTAGGAGATCCTGCTTTTCAGTGTTCCATCCGCATAGTGCTCGGTGATGGAGCCCGTGAAAGCGCTTCCCTCGAAGGAAAACCTTCCGTTCTTTTTCGCCAGCCGCGGATCGGTGGATTCAATCTCAGGCCCGGCCGGCTCCTGCTTCACTGCGGCGGGAGGTGAACTCAGCACGGAGACGGCCTCCTGCTGGGGAACAGCCACCGGTCGCTCCTCCTGGTTATCGCAGGAGAGAGTCAGGATCACCACAGGCAGTAAATAGATTCCAGGGCACCTGGCGGGGTTGGAACGGTTCATCTCGAGAGGCCTCGACCCGGGGTTTACCGGGGCGGAGGAGGTCTTCCTCCACCACCGGGTGGTGGCGGTGGGCGGCCTCCTCCGCCGGGTCCTCCGCCGCCGACCAGGGTCACGTTGCCGCTGTAGCAGCCGAGGATAAAGGGGAACTCGGTGGTCATGTGGTAGTGGTATTCTCCATCGGGTTCCCGCGGGGTGGGTCCGAAGTGCCCGTTGCACTCATCGAGATCGGCCGGAGGACGTCCGTTGACATCGTTGGGGCCGTAGATCGCGAACCCATCGAGGGAGAAACCGTAGATCCAGGAATGCTCGCCCGGGGTGTCCTCCATCCAGCAGACGGGCATCTTGTGGTAGTGGTACATGCTTCCCGGCGAGGGATGGGCATTGCAGTTATCGAGCCAGTTCTGGGGAACGACACTTCCACCCCCCTCGTAGGGGTTGAACATCGCCACGCCGTTGATCCCGATAGCCATGATGCCCAACTGGGTGTCGGTGTTCGCTGCCGCGAGTTCCGGATTGATGGGAATCTCGATCTCGTAGTTCTGTTCGCCGATGACATTCGGATTGCCCGGCCAGGGGCCGGTGTCGTGCTGGGGGACCCCATCGCTCTCGATGACCATGACGTCATCCAGGTAGGTGATGGCGACGTTGTCGGTCCAGCTGACCGGCTGGGTGCCAAGGGTTCGGTCGCCTCCTCCCACGGGGGGCTTGGGACCGCCGCCTCCAGGGTCGTCCAGGCAGGTCGAGCTTTCGCAGCTGAGCGCATCGGGAGTCGGGTCCCTGCCGCAGTCGGGATAGGGGGCGGGGATCGGCGCCCCGCCTGAGAAGAGGTTGGCGAAGAGAAAGATCGCGTCATTCAGGGCGACCTGGCCCGAGTCGTCAGCGTCGGCCGCGTCAATACAGTTGAGCGCCGGTCCTCCGAGAAAGAGATAGCCGAGTGTCGCCACCCCATCACTGATGTCGACTGTTTCATCGAGGTTGGAGTCTCCTCGTACGAAGTGGGACTGCGCCTCGGCGGGGGATGTGGTGAAGGCGAACAGGGCGAGGGCGACCATCGCGCTTGCGTGAAACTGACTCTTCATATTTTCACTCCAGGGTAGAAAGCAGGTGACCAACAGACTCAGGACCCGACAGGTATCCAGCGACATGTTTGAACCCCGCAACGTGGAAGTGGTTGCGTTTGATAGTCGAAGCCATTGTACCGCTTCGTTTTGACCGGGAACAGCAAAGGAAAGCGCATTGGGAGAATGAGTCGGCCTGCCCCGGCCTTGCACGGCGGCTTCAGGCGGTGATACAATCCTCTTCTCGGTGCTTCGAGAGCGGGTGTAGCTCAGTGGCAGAGCGTCAGCTTCCCAAGCTGAATGTCGAGGGTTCGACTCCCTTCACCCGCTCCATTTTTTCCACCCGGAGGCGGGCTCGCGCCTCGCGAGGGCGAAAAACCTCCTATTTCGGGGGTTCTTCCGGCCTGGAGGTTTCCTCGGTAATGGAAAGCAGGCTGTCGAGCTTCACCTGGTCGAGCCTCTGGACGGCTCCGCTGGCGGGCCAGCGAATCTCGACAACGACGATTCGCTGGCATTTGCCGAGCCCGATGAGCTGCGGCAGGGGGTTGGCCCCGAAGCTTCCGCCGCTGGTCACGCTGCGGTAGATCGAGCTTCGGACTCCGTTGGTTTCGACCTCTACCCGGATCCTGGCCCCGATGGCCGAGCGGTTCGAGGCCGTTCCCCTGCAGCTGATCCGAATCCAGCGATTGCCGAAGCCTGGATTTTCAAAGAGCAGGTCGCGGTAGCGGTCGCCGATGTAGGCGCCGCCCATCTGCTCAAAGACGTCCACATCTCCATCATGGTCGATGTCGGCGAAGGCGACGGCGTGTCCCTTCTGGAGATGGCCGAAGCCGCCGGCCATGGTTACGTCGACAAAGCCGGTGCCTCCCCTGCCAAGCAGCATCAGGTTGGGCATGATAGAGGCGTACTCCGGATCTCCCGTACCGAGGTAGAAGTCGAGGAAGCCGTCGCCGTCGAGGTCGCCGAAGTTCGAGCCCATCGGCAGCATCGGGAAGTCCAGTCCAGCCTCGGCCGCCGTATCGGTAAAGCCGCCCTTGCCATCGCCGCGATAGAGTCTCATCGGCTCGTATTTTCCTGGTTTTCCAAGCAGGTGCCGCGCCTGGTCCTGGGTCTTGCCATCGTAGCTCGAGGCGAAGATGTCCAGGTTGCCATCGTTGTCATAGTCCCAGGACCAGACCGGGAAGCTCTTCAGCGGCCTGGTAACTCCCGCCGCGGGCGCTATATCCGTGAAGGTCCCGGCCCCGCTGTTTCGGTAGAGCCGGTTTTCTCCGCCCAGGTTCGAGACATAGAGATCCTGGTCGTTGTCGTTGTCGAAATCTCCCCAGGTGACCCCCTTGGTAAAGCGGGAGTTCAACACGCCGGCTTCCTTCGCCACATCCTCAAAGACGCCATCCCCTCTGTTTCGAAAGAGCTGGCAGGGCGCGGCCAGGCCCTTCGTGGTCTCGTTTCCAATGTAGAGATCGAGGTCTCCATCGTTGTCGTAATCGGCCCAGCCCGCTGTCTGGGTCGGGTAGTGGGCTTCACCGAGGCCGGCAGAGAAGGTGACATCTTCGAATTTCAGTCCTCCGAGATTCCTGACCAGGGAGTTGGGGTGGCGTCCCTTGTCGCCGAGCCAGGCGCCCCGGAGCACGAGAAAGTCCAGGTTGCCATCGTTGTCATAGTCTCCCTGTACGATGTTCAGGCCGCCGAAGATGCCCTCGAGCCCGCTGCCCGCGGTCTTGTCTTCGAAGGACTTTCCGCCGGAGCTGACGAAGAGGCGGAGCTGGCCGCCCGGCTCCCAGGTCGAGCTCAACAGGTCAAGGTAGCCATCGTTGTTGAAATCGTCGATGACGACTCCGCCCGAGCAGTTGAAGCGGTCGAGTCCCAGCCTGGGTGCCACGTTCTTGAATCGAGGTATTTCCAGCTGCGAGCGGAAGGCAGACTCCGGGATGAGATAGGGCAGCGGGACCTCGGCCGGATAGCCGTCAATGGTCATGTAGGCGATGTTCAGCAGCCACCGTGACGCCATGCAGAGGTCGCTGTCAGGCGGGAGCATCTCCATGACCCGGGCAAAATACTTGATCGCCTGGCGGGAGCCGGTTGGGTCGGTATGGATGCCGCCGCCCCGGATCGGCAGGATGCAGCTCTCGGGGGTGAAGCGGGCGCAGCAGTTCAGGGTCTCTCCCCGCCGCATGTGTCCGACCCCCAGCCGGAAGATCGTTTCAGCCGCGTAGTCGAGGCCGATCCGGGAGCCGACCCTGGGCAGGAGGGCGACGGCAGACCTGAGCAGCTTGATCCCTCTCTCCTCGTTGCCGGCCCTGAGCTCGGCGACGCCCGCGAGGCGGTAGAGCTTCCAGCGCTTTTCCAGGGGAGAGCTGTCGGGCAGCTGCTTGAGCTGTTCCCCGTAATTCCGGGCGAGGCTGTCGCCGTAATAGCGGTTCTCCCTGCGCGCGGTCTTGGCGTACCTGGCGAGGAGCTGCACCATTCGCTGGTGTCCGGGCAATTCGGAATCTTCTTTTTCCGCGAGCTCCGGCCCGGGAGAAGGCTGCGGCGGGCTGCAGCCTGTGATAGCCAACAATGCACAGAGGGGAAGCGCGAGGCGGAAATAAAAACGAAGGCACATATGTTCTTATCGGCTATTTGATCGGCAGCCTGAGCAGCTTTCGCTTGTCGCCGCGCAGTATTGTAACGGGGATGGAGTCGCCCGATTTTCGTTTCCGGAAAATGTGCACGAGGATCTCGGTTTCGGTGAGTCGATTGCGAATTCCATCGAGCTCGATGACGATGTCGCCCTTGCGGAAGCCGGCGTTCTTCGCGGCCCGGTGAGCGCCGTATTGCCCGACATGCCGCACCCACAGGGCCATGCCCTCAAGCCCTCTTTTTTTGCGGTCACCATCCCAGACATCTTTCAGACGCATTCCGCCGAGTCCCATACGTCGAAGCGGCCAGGTGCTGGCCCTCCAGGAGATATCAGTGCTCTTTCTCCAGTCGCCATCGAGCTCGAGCTTCAGCCGGGCTGTTTTTTCAGCCCGTTTCACCACAGCCGTCAGCTTAGCCGGAGCGGGAGCATTGTGGAGGACCCACTGGATGTCCGCGGTCGACAGGATCGGCTGGCCCTCGAGGGACAGGATCCGGTCGCCGTGGCGGAAGCCGGCCTCAGCGGCTGCGGACGATGGGGCGACCTTCACAACCAGCGCTCTCTCGGCTGGGGAGAGCTGCAGTCCGACTGAGCCGGGCAGGGGCCAGGGGTAGAGGAGCTTGTCGGGAAGGGGGGCTTTCTTCGCCCTGAGGAGTTCTGTTTCCGCCGCATTGATCATGTGGCAGTGCATGCAGCTCTGGGCTACCTTGCCGCCGTAGTTGAGCAGGGGGGAGAACCTCTTGAGGGTGGGATAGAGGTCGGGGGTCGGGTAGCGTGGTTTTCCACCCTGCTTGGCGGCGAGGGATTTTCTGATTCCGGGGAATTTTCCATGCAGCTCCAGGGCGCCTTCGATCGCGCTCACGAAACCCTGCATCGAGATGTCACGCTCGGGCTTCTCCTGGCTGGAGCGTGTTCCGTAGCGCCCGTAGATGCTCCGGTCCGCGTTCATGAAGAAGGCGGCGAAGGTGAGGTCATAGTCGAATTGAAAAAGCTCCAGGTTGAGCGCGTTTCCCTGGACCACCCGTACGCAGACGAACTTCTTCAGTAGCCGTTTCAGTCTCAGATCCCGGGGACGTGCAACCTGCACGTCGAAGCCTTTGCAGGCGTGTCACGGGATTCAGCGAAAGACGATCAGCAGCGGCCTGGAGGTTTTACGGGCAAGCTCGAACCCCTTCTCTACATCGTTGTAGATCCACAGGTCCGAATCGCGCATCTCACTGAGATCGTCCCGCACCAGGGTGTCACGGTCTTTTTTTTCTTCCGCAGCCAGCGCTCCGGCACAAAAGAGGGCCGATGCCGACAGCAGGAGAGTGAGTGCGAGTTTTCCAGTCATCTCGATTCCTCCAGGATTGGTTCCAGTCAGGATTCGCTGCAATCCAGTGCAAGCTTACCAAACTGTTGGTGGCTCTTCATGCAATCAAGCGCCTGGTTTCCATCCCGGAGCGCGTAGGTGCTGTCGATTACAGGGTGCAGCTGGTGGGTTGAGATGAACTCGAGCATAGTCTTCATCTCGGCCTTGGTACCCAGGGTGGAGCCGATGATCCTGACCTGCTTCCAGAAGAGCCTGAAGAGATCGAGGCTCTCCGGAGCTCCCGCGGTGAATCCGTAGGTGACGATCCTGCTCGCGGGCCGGGCGAGCTCGAGCAGGGCGCCGTAGTCGCTTCCGCCCGCTCCATCCACGATGAGGTCGAGCTGCCCGTGGCTGGAGCGGAATTCTTTCACCCAACCTTTCTCACGGTAATTGACCCCCGCGCTCGCGCCCAGGTCGAGGGCTCCCTTGATTTTTTCTTCGGAGGAAGAGGTTACGAAGACCTCGGCCCCTGCGGCGATGGCGAACTGGACGCAGAAGAGCGCCACCCCTCCGCCGCTGCCGGTGATGAGTACTCGCTGCCCTTCCTGGAGCTTTCCCTGGGTAAACAGGGCGCGCCAGGCCGTCAATCCGGCTATGGGGAGAGCCGCGGCCTCGAACATGCTGAGGTGCCCGGGCAGCGAGTGCAGCTGGCCCGGGGTCGTCAGCAGATGGGTCGCGAAGGTTCCATCTCGTGGCATTCCAAGCACCTCGAAATCTCCTCCCTGGGCGCCTGGGTCGTCCCCCCAGTTTTTCGCCGGGTGGATCAGGACCTCGCTGCCCACCAGCTCATCGGCGACTCCTTCTCCGGCCGAGGTGACCACGCCGGCCCCGTCGGAGCCGAGCACCACCGGCACCCTGATGCGGGGGTAGAGTCCCTGGGTGATCCAGTAGTCTCTGCGGTTGAGGGAGGCAGCCTGGAGAGTGACGACCACCTCGCCCGGACCGGGTACAGGGTCTGGTCGGTCCTGCAGCCGCAGCGGTTGCTTCAGCTCTTCAAGAACGAGTGCTTTCATGTCTATTTACCTGCATCCTCCAGCTCGGCATCGGTGGTGTGGGTGTGTCCACCTGTTCGGTCACCGGCCTCGATGATCGTGAGCTCGTTTTCCCCGTAGATTTCCCGGGCCGCTACAAGGCCGGAGACTCCCGTTCCGATGATCGCGACCTTCATCAGGCCGCGGACTCGAGCTCCCTCTCCACCGTTTCTGTTTCTTCGGCGTGAAGCGCATGGAGCTTGTTGGAGCGGGCCTCGGCCATTACGTGCTCCGGTACCGGGCGGAGATTCCAGACGATCCCCAGCCAGGAGAGAGACTTGAGGATGTAGTAGGTGACATCGAGTTCCCACCAGCGGAAACCCTGGCGAGCGGAGCTGGAGTGATGATGGTGGTTGTTGTGCCAACCTTCACCCAGGGTGATGAGCGCCAGCAGGACATTGTTGCGGCTGTCATCGTTGGTCTTGAAGCGTCGCTTGCCGAACTGGTGTGAGAGGGAATTGATCGTGTAGGTGCCGTGATAGACCGCGACGGTCGAGATGCAGAATCCCCAGACGAACATCTGTCCGGCGCTGGTGGCAAACTCAAGGCTCTCCAGCAGGGCGCCCGCTCCCAGCAGGCAGCCGGCGAGCAATACTCCCGCTATCCAGTAGTTGTCGTTGATGAATTTGAGCTCCGGTACCTTCATCCAGTCGGCAACGTATTTTTCGTCGGTCGGGTTGTGTTCGCGGGTCATGAACCATCCCATGTGACTGTAGAGGAAGCCTTTTTCCCGCGGCGAGTGGCGGTCGAGCTCGGTGTCGGAGGTGCAATGATGGTGCCTGTGATGCGCCGCCCACCAGATCGGCCCGCGCTGGAGAGCCGCGCAGCCTCCGAGGGCGCCTACGAATTGGAAGGCGCGGGAGGTCCTGAAGCTCCTGTGGGAGAAGTACCGGTGGTAGAAGCCGGTGATGAAGAACATGCGCGCGAAGTAAAGCAGCAAGGCGCACCCTACCGCGATCCAGCTGATGCCCACCTGAGGAAGTAGAACGGCCAGGCAGCCGGCATGGATGACGATGTAGGGGATACTCCCAACCCAGTCGACCTTGTATTTTTTCGAGTCATCCACCGCGGGTTGGTTCCCGCTTTGGCTCCCCGGGGATTCCTGCTCGAGGCCGGAGTCGAGTTCGTCCTGTTTGTTTTTCATCTCTTCACTTTGAATCGCTGGATCTGCCTGTGAAACAGGGGGGCCCCCTGCTCCTCACATGGATGTGCCAAGAGGGTAACAGCCTGCGAGTGTTCATCATAGCCTCGATAGAGAGGTAATTGAGAAAGACTGTTCGCCATGCTTGCCCGGGCAGGTATCTTGAGATTAGCATATACGAGTTGTTTGTAAGCGATCGGCGTCGATCGCGCTGAACCAGGAACATTTGGGAGTTGATTCATGCTTAGACATCTGGGTTTTTTCTCCGTTACAGTTTATTTGTCCTGTTTTTCGGTCTTCAGCGGCGGCGAGCTTGCAGCACAGGTCAAGCCGGATGTCATCAAGAAGATCGAGGCAGCTCTCCCCAAGAGCGCTCCTGCCAAGGCGAAGAAGGCCCGAAAGGTTCTCATCTTCAGCAAGACCAATGGTTTCCGCCACGGCTCGATCGCCACGGGCGCGAAGTCCCTGGCCATGCTCGGTGAAAAGACCGGAGCCTACACGGCTGTTCATTCCGAGGATGACTCGATGTTCGAGGCCGACAAGCTCAAGGAATTTGACGCGGTCATCATGCTCAATACCACCGGGGAACTTTTTCGGCCCCGCAGGCTGCCGAAGGACGAAGCGCAGAAGAAGGCGGCCCTCGAGCGAGAGGAACGTCTGAAGAAGAACCTGGTCGACTTCGTCAAGAGCGGCAAGGGACTCGCCGGGACCCACTCCGGGACCGACACCTACAAGAACTGGAAGGACTACAACGACATGATGGGGGGAGCTTTTTCCGGACACCCCTGGCATAGCCTTGTGCCGATCAAGAATCTCGAGCCCGGCCACGTCGTCAATAAGTGTTTCGAGGGCAAGGGCTTCTCGGTAAAGGACGAGATCTACCAGTTCCGGCTCAACACGGCCCTGGCTACGGACCGCCGGATGCTGCTCTCGCTCGACGGCAGCAAGATGAATCTCAAACGCAACGATGGCCGCAAAGAGTTCTATCCCATCAGCTGGGTCAGCACCTATGGCAAGGGCCGCACCTTCTACTGCTCCCTGGGCCATCGCAACGAGATCTACTACAACCCGGTTGTCCTGCAGCACTACCTCGCCGGCTTCCAGTACGCGCTCGGCGATCTCGAGGCCGATGGCTCGCCTTCAGCCAAGGGGAAGTAGTCCTGGCGGAGGACTGAGTGAAGATGGGCGAGGCGAAGACTCCTCAGGGGGTGCTCGCCTCGTTCCATTTCCAGGCCGAGAGGCCATCTCTCTCTCGGATGAAGAGCTGGTCTCCGGCGATCGCCAGGTGCGCCCAGGTGTCCGACTCGCTCACCTTGAAGCTCGAGAGCAGGTCGAACTTTTCGGGAGTCGCGCAGATGAGGTAGAGGATGCCTTTCTGGTCGAGGGCGAGGATCCGGTCTTCCTGGGAGACCATGGACCAGTATTTCCCGAAGCGTTCGGTCGTGGTCCATTTCTTCTCTCCGGTTGCCAGCTCGAAACAGGTGACCCGCTGGTTCTTGAGGTGGACGTAGGCGTGGCCGCCGATCAGGACGGGATTCGACATATAGCCCTGGGTCGGATGGTCCCAGGAGCGCCGTGCCTGCAGCGTATTGTCCTTCTCCGAGATGTCGAGGA